>Ga0102924_1001228_pt1 | contig 30193 bp, 22 predicted proteins | sample PaiPotPPM11metaG_FD_80116 | JGI IMG/M metagenome (GOLD analysis project Ga0102924, IMG submission 80116) | Iron sulfur acid spring bacterial and archeal communities from Banff, Canada, to study Microbial Dark Matter (Phase II) - Paint Pots PPM... ... | reverse complement strand
GGCCCCGGCCCAGGGCAGCCGTCGTACAGTCCCCGATGGCATGGTGTTACCCCCCGCCAAGGGTTTACCCCGTGCGCTCCACCACGAACTCGCAGAGAGCTTCGAACGCGGCCCGCGCGGGCCCTTCCGGCAGGGCCAGGATCTCGCGGCGGGCCGTCTCGGCCCGCCGCCGCGTGTCCGCGCGGGCCGTCTCCATGGCCGGATGGGCCCGCAGCAGCGCGAGCGCCTCGGCGTGCAGGGCCGGGTCGGTCAGTTCGCCGCGGCGGAGCAGTTCGACCAGCCGCGCGTCACCGGGGCCCGCCGAGCGCAGCGCGTGCAGCATCGGCAGGGTCAGCACGCCCTCCCGCAGGTCGGTCCCGGGGGTCTTGCCCGACTGGGCGGACTCGCTGGCCACGTCGAGGATGTCGTCGCAGAGCTGGTAGGCGATGCCGAGCGCCTCGCAGGCCGGGGTGATCCGTTCTACCACCCAGGCCGGCGCGCCGGAGAGCATGGCGCCGAACCGGCCCGAGGTCGCGATCAGCGCCGCCGTCTTGTCGGTCACCACGCTCAGGTAGTGACTCAGCGGGTCCTCGCCCGGCTGGGGGCCGACGGTTTCCGCGAGCTGGCCGTTGACCAGGCGCAGGAACGTCTCGGCCTGAATCCGGACCGCATCCGGGCCCAGGTCGGCCAGGATCTGGGAGGCGCGGGCGAACAGGAAGTCCCCGGTCAGGATCGCGACCGTGTTGTCCCAGCGCGAGTTGGCGCTGGGCAGGCCGTGGCGGACGGCGGCCTCGTCCATCACGTCGTCGTGGTAGAGGGTGGCCAGGTGGGTCAGTTCGATGGCCACCGCGGCCGGGACGACCCGCTCGTCGCGCGGGTTGCCGAACTGGGCGGCCAGCAGCACCAGCGTGGCGCGAAACCGCTTGCCCCCGCCGATCAAGTGGCCCGACGCCTCGGCCAGCATCGGGTGCTGGGCCCGCGCGGCCTCGCGCAGGCCGTCCTCGACGCGGGCCAGGCCGTCCATGACCTCGGCCGCCAGCGCACCGTCCGGCAGTTCCACGGTGACTGCCGTGCTTACTCCACCGCTCACAAAGGCTCCCTCAGTGGTGGCCCGCCCCGCCCCCGCACCAGCCGTCAGCGGGGATCGTGCCAGCGCCCCTCCACGATATGTCCAAGGCAGGGTAATCCGAGGTATGCCCCCCGTGCTGGGGGTGAACACCGCTCACGGGCGGTTCGGACACCGATGGGCCGGGTCAGCGGACAAAGAGCTGGTTTGCCGCGTGGTTGGCCAGGCTGAGCAGCGGCTGCGGCAGGATGCCCAGGAACAGGGTAACGATCGCCCCGATGGCCACGGCGGAGGAGGTGAACAGGCTGGGCCGGACGACCACCGGCCCGTTCGGCACGGGCTCGCTGAAGAACATGAGCACGATCACCCGGACGTAGGGGAAGGCCAGCAGCGCGCTGCTGATCGCGCCCACGATCACCAGCGGCAGCGCCCCGCCGCCGATGGCAGCCTGGAAGACCGCGAACTTTCCGGAGAAACCGCTGGTCAGCGGGATGCCGGCGAAGGCGATCAGGAAGAAGGCGAAGACCCCGGCGACCAGCGGCGACCGCTTGCCGAGCCCGGCCCAGCGGGACAGGTGCAGCGCCTCCCCGCCCTGGTCGCGGACCAGGGTGACCACGGCGAACGCGCCGATGACCGACGCGCCGTACGCGGCCAGGTAGAACAGGCTGCTGGACAGGCCGGCCGTGGTCGCGGCGACCACCCCGGTCAGGACGTAGCCGGCCTGGGCGATCGAGGAGTAGGCGAGCAGCCGCTTCACGTCGGTCTGCGTGATCGCGACGATCGACCCGGCCAGCATGGTCAGGATGGCGACGCCCCACATGGCGGGCCGCCAGGTCCAGGTGAGCTGGCCGAACGCCACGTAGAACACCCGCAGCAGGGCCCCGAACGCCGACACCAGCGTGCACGAGGCCATCAGCGCGGTCACCGGCGTGGGCGAGCCCTGGTAGACGTCCGGCTTCCAGCTCTGGAACGGCACGGCGCCGATCTTGAAGAACAGGCCGATGCCGAGCAGCGCGATCCCGGCGTAGAGCAGCGCGTAGCTGCTGGTGTTGGACGCCGCGGCGGACGCGATGGCCGACAGCCGCACCGAGCCGGCGAAGCCGTACAGCATCGCGACGCCGAACAGGAAGAACGCCGAGGAGAACGCGCCCAGCAGGAAGTACTTCATCGCGGCCTCTTGAGACAAGAGGCGGCGCCGCCGGGCCAGCCCGCAGAGCAGGTACAGCGGGAGCGAGAGCACCTCGAGCGCGACGAACATGGTCAGCAGGTCGTTGGCCGCGGGGAACAGCAGCATGCCGCCGATCGCGAACAGGGCGAGCGGGTACACCTCGGTGTGCGCCAGGCCCGCCTCCAGGCCCTCGCGCTCTTCCGCGCTGCCCGGCACGGCCGCGGCCTGGGCCGCGAACGGGCTCACCTCGTGCGAGGACTCGGCGATCAGCAGCACGCTGATGAACGCCAGCACGAGAATCGTTCCCTGGATAAACAGAGTGGGCCGGTCTACGGCCACCGCGCCCTCGGCGGCGACATGGCCCGGGCTGCCGCCCGCGAACGTGGAGTTCGTCGCGGCGATGACGACCGTCCACACGAACGCGGCGGCCAGGCTGCCCAGCGCGACCACCACATGCATGGGCCGCCGCTGCGCCCGCGGGGCGAACGCCTCGATCAGCACGCCGGCCAGGGCCGCGCCGAACACCACCAGCATCGGCGCGAGCTGGCTGTACTCGATGTGCGGCGCGGGGATGGACGGGGCGACCGCGGCCAGGCTCCCGGTCACGGGGAACTCCTTTGGTCGAGCACGCAATTACGGGGGGGTCTGGGGGGGTCGCCCCCCCGAGGCAAGCACAGGCTCAACGCTAGATGGGAGGGGGTCCGCGCGGCCCGGGCGTGCACGGCCGCCTGGGTCGTCGTGGACTGCGTGCCGGGATGCGACGGGACCGGGTCGGGCGAGTGCACCTGGACGAGGGTCTGGTGGACCGCGGGGTTGATGAGGTCGAGCAGCGGCTTGGGGTAGACCCCGAGCACGACGACCAGCGCGATCAGCGGGCCGACCGCCCACAGCTCGCGCGGCTTCAGGTCCGGCATCGTCGCGACCTCCTCGCGGACCGGACCGGTCATCGTGCGCTGGTACATCCACAGGATGTAGATCGCGGCCAGGATGATCCCGACCGTGGCCAGGATCGCGGCCACCTCGTACCGGGTGAACGTGCCGATCAGAACGAGGAACTCGCTCACGAACGTGGACAGGCCGGGCAGGGCCAGGCCGGCCAGGCCGGCGATCAGGAACAGCCCGGCCAGGACCGGCGCGACCTTCTGCACGCCGCCGTAGTCGGCGATGAGCTGCGAGCGCCGCCGCGCGATCATGAACCCGGCGATCAGGAACAGCGCCCCGGTGGCGAACCCGTGGTTCACCATGTAGAGCACGCCGCCCGCCTGGCCCTCGCTCGTCATCGCGAAAATGCCCAGCGTGATCAGGCCCATGTGGGACACCGAGGTGTAGGCGATCAGCCGCTTCAGGTCCCGCTGGCCGATGGCCACGATCGCCGCGTACAGCACCCCGATCACCGCGAGCACGAGGACCAGCGGCGTGAAGTAGTGCGCCCCGGCCGGGAACAGCTCCAGGCAGTAGCGGATCAGGCCGAACGTCCCGACCTTGTCGAGCACGCCGACGAGCAGCACCGCGGCGCCGGGCTGCGCGGCGGCGGCCGCGTCCGGCAGCCAGGTATGGAACGGCCACAGCGGTGCCTTGATCGCGAACGCCACGAAGAAGCCGAGGAACAGCCACTTCTGCGTGGTCGGGCTGAGCGAGACGTGCACGAGCTGGCTGAACAGGAACGTCCCGGGGTGCCCGGCATGAATCGAGTAGACGTAGAGCGCGATCACGGCGACCAGCATCAGCAGCCCGCCGAGCAGGCTGTAGAGCAGGAACTTGACCGCCGCGTACTGCCGCTGGCCGACGCCGTAGCTCCCGATCATGAAATACATCGGGATCAGCATGGCCTCGAAGAACACGTAGAACAGGAACACGTCGGTGGCGGCGAAGACCCCGATCATCATGGTCTCGAGCACGAGCATCAGCATGAAGTAGGTCTTCACGCTGCGCTTGGCCGGCGGCTCGCCCGCCGGGTTCGACTCGCCCTCGACGTCGTTCCACGAGGCCAGCACGACCACCGGCATCAAGACCGTGGTCATCAGGATCAGCACCAGGGCGATCCCGTCCACGCCGACCGCGTAGTGCACGCCGAACTGCGGGATCCACTGATAGGTCTGGGCGAACTGGAACGTGGGCGCGCCCGCGCCGGTCTTGAAGCGCAGCGCCATGATGATCGTGACCACCAGGGTGGCCAGCGTGAAGACCAGCGTGGTCTGCTTGATGAGCCGGGCGCGCGCGCGGCGGTCAGCCTCGCCGCCCGGCGCGGACTGGCCCGGCATCAGCCCGACGGCGATGGCCCCGGCCAGCGGGATCGCGCCCGCCACGGTCAGCCACGGGAATGTGCTCATGTCACAGCCTCACCAGGAGAAGCGTGCCGACCAGCAGCGCCGCGCCGAAGAACATCAGCAACGCGTAGGAACGGACGAACCCGTTCTCGATCCGGCGCACCCGCCCGGATGTGCCGCCCATCGCGGCGGCCAGCGTGTTCACCAGGCCGTCCACGCCCCGGTTGTCGAAGTACACCGAGAGCCGGGTCAGCCACTGCCCCGGCCGCATGAGCACCGACTCGTTGAACGCGTCGCCGTAGAGGTCCTTGCGCGCCGCCACGGTGAGCGGGCTGCCCGCCGGTGCGGTGACCGGGACCTCGCGGCGGCTGTACATCATGAAGGCGATCGTCACCCCGATCACCAGCAGCACCAGCGCGCCGCCGCCGGCCAGAGTGAAGATCCCGCGCGACACGGCCGGCTTGCCGACCACCGGGGCCAGGAAGTTGACCAGCCGGTCGCCGACGATCAGGAACGCCCCGGCGCCGATGGAGCCCAGCGAGAGCACGACCATCGGCGAGGTCATCACCGACGGCGCCTCGTGCGGATGGACCTTGTCATCCCAGCGGCGGTCGCCGAAGAACGTCATCAGCATGACCCGGGTCATGTAGAACGCGGTGATGCCCGCGCCGATCAGCGCGGCCGTGCCGAGGATGGCCCCGGACGTGCCGCCCTTCTGGAACGCGGCGTCGATGATCGAGTCCTTGGTCCAGAAGCCGGACAGCGGCGGGACGCCGATGATCGCGAGGTAGCCGAGCCCGAACGTGACGTACGTGATCGGCATGACCTTGCGCAGGCCGCCGAAGCGGCGCATGTCCACCTCGTCGTCCATCTCGTGCTTCACCGAGCCCGCCCCGAGGAACAGCCCGGCCTTGAAGAAGCCGTGGGCCAGCAGGTGGGCGATGGCCAGCGCGTACCCGGGCGGGCCGAGCCCGGCCGCGAGCATCATGTAGCCGATCTGGCTCATGGTGGACCCGGCCAGCGCCTTCTTGATGTCGTCCTTGGCGCAACCGATGATCGCGCCGAACAGCAGCGTGACCGCGCCGACGACGGTGACGGCGAGCTGGGCGGTGGGTGTCAGGTTGAAGATCGGGTTGGACCGGACGATCAGGTAGACGCCCGCGGTCACCATCGTCGCCGCGTGGATCAGGGCCGACACCGGGGTCGGACCCTCCATCGCGTCCAGCAGCCAGGACTGCAGCGGAAGCTGGGCCGACTTGCCGCAGGCGCCGAGCAGCAACAGCAGGCCGAGCGCGGTGGTCACCCCGCTGCTGGCGTGGCCCACCGAGTGGAACACCCCGGTGAACGTGACGGTCCCGAACTGCGCGAACATCAGCATGATGGCCAGCGACAGCCCGGCGTCACCGACCCGGTTGGCGATGAACGCCTTCTTGGCCGCGGTCGCGGCGGCGGGCTTGAACTGCCAGAACCCGATGAGCAGGTAGGAGGCCAGGCCGACGCCCTCCCAGCCCGCGTACAGCCCGAGGTAGTTGTCGGACAGCACGAGCAGGAGCATCGCGGCCAGGAACAGGTTCATGTACCCGAAGAACCGGCGCCGCTCGGGGTCGTTCGCCATGTAGCCGACCGCGAAGATGAGGATCAGCGAGCCGACCCCGGTGATCAGCAGTGCGAAGCAGATCGACAGCGGGTCGATCAGCAGCCCGATGCTGACCTTCAGGCCTCCGGCCGGGATCCAGGAGTACAGGTGCACGTCCCGGCTGCGCTGGCGGGCCGGGTAGCCGAGCATCGTGATGTAGGCGGTGAGCGCGTACACGAAGCTGGCCACGGGCAGGGCCACGCCGAGCACGTGTCCCCAGCTATTGGTGCGCTTCCCGCCGAGCAGCAGGATCAGCGCGCCGGCCACCGGGAAGGCCAGGAGCAGCCACGCGGCGCGCTGGGCGCCGACCGCGGTCACCGTGTTCATGACCGCAGCCGACGGCGCGCCGGCAACAGAGCCCGTCACTGGCTACCAACCCTTCTGTGTTGGTTTAGTACTTCAGCAGGTTCGCGTCGTCCACCGACGCGGACCTGCGCGCCCGGAAGATCGCGGTCAGGATGGCCAGGCCGACGACCACCTCGGCGGCGGCCACGACCATCACGAAGAACGCGATGACCTGGCCGTCGAGGTTGTTATGCATCCGGGAGAACGCGACGAAGGCGAGGTTGACCGCGTTCAGCATCAACTCCACGCACATGAAGATGACGATCGCGTTCCTGCGGACCAGGACGCCCACGCCGCCGATGACGAACAGGATCACCGACAGGGCGATGAAGTGAGCCGGGCTTACCATCTCGCCCCCTCGTGATCATCACTATCGCTCTCGGCGGGCTCAACTTCGCCGGGAGGGCGCGGAGCGCCGCCGGGCGCGCGCGGGGCATCCAGGGCCCTGGCGCCGAGCTCGCGCGGGTCGAGTTCGGTCCGCATCGAGATCACCGGGCTGACCGACAACTCCGACGGCGAGCCGTCCGGCAGCAGCGCGGGCATGTCGACCGCGTTGTGCTGCGCGTAGGTGCCCGGGCCGGGCAGCGGGGCCGGCCGGCCGCTGGCCACCCGCAGCCGGGCCAGCTCGCGCTGGGTCGGCTTGCGGCCCAGCCGCTCGCGGTGAGCGAGCACCATGGCGCCCAGCGCCGCGGTGATCAGCAGCGCGCTGGTCACCTCGAACGGGAACACGTAGGTGGTGAAGATCAGCGTGGCGATGCCCTGCAGGTTCGACGAGGAGTAGGCCGGCCCGGACGGCGCGGCCGGGCCGATCGCCGCGTGCCCGATGACCAGCGAGAGCAGGACCAGCAGCCCGATCCCGACCAGAGCCGCGGCCAGCCGCTGGCCCCGGATCGTCTCCACCAGCGAGTCCTTGGACTTCACGCCGACGATCATGAGCACGAACAGGAACAGCATCAGCACCGCGCCGGTGTAGACGATCACCTGTACGAAGGCCAGGAACGGCGCGCCCAGCTCGGCATAGAGCACGGCCAGCGACAGCATCACGACGGCCAGCAGGATCGCGCAGTGCACCGCCCGCTGGGCCAGCACCATGCCCAGGGCCGCGGCCACCGAGATCACCGCGAGGACCCAGAACGTGAGGTTCTGGGTCTCGGCCGCCATCCCGAGGGCGAGGACCGTGTGGTGATTCACCGGTCCGCCTCGGGCTCATTCGCGGAGCTGCGGGGGGTTGAAGGGGGGTCGTCCCCCCTAGGGCTAGCACTGGTTTCGCGGCGCGGGTTGTTCGCGCCGGCGATCCCCGAAGCACCCAGGTCGTAGTAGTCGCGCTCGGTCTTCCCGAGGCGCATCGGGTGCGGCGGGGCCTCCATGCCCGGCTGCAGCGGCGCGACGAGCTGCTCCTTGGTCCAGATCAGGCTCTCGCGGCTGTCGTCGGCGAGCTCGTACTCGTTGGTCATGGTCAGCGCGCGGGTCGGGCACGCCTCGATGCACAGCCCGCACAGGATGCACCGCAGGTAGTTGATCTGGTAGACGCGCCCGTAGCGCTCACCGGGGGAGTAGCGCTCCTCCTCGGTGTTGTCGCCACCTTCCACGTAGATGGCGTCGGCTGGGCAGGCCCAGGCGCAGAGCTCACACCCGATGCACTTCTCCAGGCCGTCCGGCCACCGGTTGAGCTGGTGGCGGCCGTGGAACCGGGGAGCGGTCGGCTTCTTCTCCTCCGGGTACTGCACGGTGTCGACCTTCTTGAACAATGTCTTGAAGGTGACGCCGAAACCCTTGATCGGGCTGAGGAAGTCAGGCACCAGTGACCTCCTTCCCTGTGCTATCGACGATGGCCGGGGCGGGCGCCTCGGATTCCTCCGTGAGCAGCCCGACCCCGTGGTAGTGCGGCAGGTCCAGCGGCGGGATGGGGAACGCCCGCGCGTCCTGTTCGGCCGCGGCGTCCTCGGCCTCGATCTCGGCCGCCCGCCGGGCCCGGCTGGCCTCGGCGGCGTCCCAGCCCCACGCGAGCAGCATCAGCGTCGCGACGATGAGGCCGGCCACGATGTAGATGCCCGGGCTGCCGCCCTGGCGGCGCCACACGCGGATGGTGGCGATCATCAGGGTCCACGCGAGCGCGCCCGGGATCAGGACCTTCCAGCCCAGCCGCATGAGCTGGTCGTAGCGGATCCGGGGCAGCGCGGCCCGCAGCCAGAAGAACCCGAACACGAACAGCGTGATCTTGATGACCATCCACAGCAGGGGCCACCAGCCCGCGTTCGCGCCCGACCACTGCGAGATCGGCCAGGGCGCCGCCCAGCCGCCCAGGAACAGCGTGGTGGCCAGGGCGGACACGGTGATCACGCTGCAGTACTCGGCCAGCTGGAGCATGGCGAACTTCAGCGAGGAGTACTCGGTGTGGTAGCCACCCACCAGCTCCCCCTCGCCCTCGGGCAGGTCGAACGGCAGCCGGTTGGTCTCGCCGACCATCGTGATCAGGTAGATCAGGAACGACGGCAGCAGCAGCACGCAGTACCAGGACGGGTAGTGCAGCCCGGGGCCGAACTTGTTGCCGTGCGCCTGCGCGGCCACGATCGCGGTGGTCGACAGCGACCCGGAGTAGAGGAAGACCGGGACGAACGCCAGCCCCATCGCGATCTCGTAGCTGATCACCTGGGCGGAGGACCGGAGCCCGCCGAGCAGCGCGTAGGGCGAGCCCGCGGACCAGCCGGCCAGCACGATCCCGTAGACCCCCATCGAGCTCATCGCGAGCACGAGCAGCACGGCCACGGGCAGGTCGGTGAGCTGCAGCGGGGTGTGCACGCCGAAGATCGACACCACCGGGCCGAACGGGATGATCGCGATGCTGACGAACGCGGGGATGACCGAGATCGCGGGAGCCACCCAGAACAGCACCCGGTCCACGCCGCGCGGGACGATGTCCTCCATCAGCGCCAGCTTGATCCCGTCCATCAGGGACTGGAGCAGGCCGAACGGCCCGGCCCGGTTCGGGCCGGGGCGGTTCTGCATGTAGCCGAGGATCCGGCGCTCGGCCCAGATCGCGATCAGCGTGCCGAGCAGCAGGAACAAGAACAGGAACAGGACCTTGATGACGATCAGCCACCACGGGTCGTGGCCGAAGTCGGACAGCGTGGGCTCACCAGCGGCGACCGCTGGTGCTGACAGCGCACTCGCCAGGGCTGTCATTCGGCGCTCCTCAGGGTGACCAGGCTTCCGTAGCCGGCGCCGAGCCCGGACCGGACCGCGCAGCCGGCCGAGTTCGTGGGTAGCCAGACCACCCGGTCCGGCATGTCCGCGATCTCGGCGGGCACGGTGATGGCCCCGCGCTCGGTGGCCACAGTGACCTTACCGCCCTCGCCCACGCCGACCTCGGCGGCGGTCGCCGCGGACATCCTCGCCACGGCCGGCCGCGCGGTACCCGCCAGGTTCGGCTCGCCGTCCAGCATCCGGCCGGCGTCGAGCAGGCTATGCCAGGTGGCCAGCCAGGCCTGCCCGGGGCTCGGGGTGAGCGCGCTGGGCGCGGCGGAACCCGCGCTGGCGGTCAGGCTGGCTCCCGCCGGGGATGAGCCCTCGGCGACCGCCTCCTCGCCGGCCACCGCTGACACCAGCGCGTCGAGTTCGCGGCGGGCGGTGGCGATGTCGGGCAGGCCGAGGTGCACGTCCATCTCGTCGGCCAGCGAGGCGAGCACGTGCAGGTCGCTCCGGACCTCGGGCACGGCCAGTGCCGGGCCGAACGAGCCGGGCCTACCTTCCCAGTTCACGAACGTTCCCGCCTTCTCGGCGACGGAAGCGACCGGCAGCACCACATCCGCGCGGTCGGTGACCGCACTGGCCCGCAGCTCCAGGCTGACCACGAAGGGCGCGACTTCCAGAGCGTCGAACGCCACCTGCGGTTCGGGCAGGTCGTCGAGGTCGACGCCCCCGATGACCAGAGCCCCGATGTCCCCCGCCGCCGCGGCGGCCAGGATCTGGCCGGTGTCCCGGCCGGGATCGGCGGGCAGCGACGCCACGCCCCAGGCCCGCGCGACCTCGGCCCGCGCGCTCGCGTCGGCGACCATCCGGCCGCCGGGCAGGACGATCGGCAGCGCGCCCGCCTCGATCGCGCCCCGCTCGCCCGCGCGGCGCGGTACCCAGGCCAGCCGGGCCCCGGTGACCTGCGCCAGCCGCGCGGCCGCCGACAGCGCGCCAGGCACCTCGGCCAGGCGTTCGCCGACCAGGATGACCGCGCCCGGCTGCCGGAGCGCCTGCGCCGCGCCGCGGCCGGCCTCGTCCGGTGCTGCCCCGGCGGGACGTCCCCCCCAATCCCCCCCGTCGGGGTCAGCCGCGCGGGCCAGGCGGCCGAGCGCCTCGGCCTCGTCGCCGGGCAGGGTGGGCAGCAGCGTGCCCGACATCCGCTCCAGCCCCGGGCCGGCCACCGCAGCCAGCGAGTACACCGCCAGCCGCCCGGCCCGGGCCGCCTTGCGCAGCCTGAGGAAGACAATGGGCGACTCGTCCTGCGGCTCGAACCCGGCCAGCAGCACGGTGCCGGCCCGCTCCAGCGCGGCGTAGGTCACGCCGGACGCGCGCCCGGCCACGTTGCCCGCCAGGAACTGGGTCTCCTCGGCCGAGTGCGGCCGGGCCCGCATGTCGATGTCGTTGCTGGCCAGTGCGACGCGGGCGAACTTCGCGTAGGCGTAGGCGTCCTCGAAGGTCAGGCGGCCCCCGGTGAGCACGCCCGCGCGGCCGCGCGCGGCGAGCAGGCCGGCCGCGGCGGCGGCGAACGCCTCCGGCCACGAGGCCGGGCGGAGCACCCCGTCGGCGTCCCGGACCAGCGGGCTGACCAGGCGGTCGGGCTGCGTGGCGTAGGTGAACGCCCAGCGGCCCTTGTCGCAGTTCCATTCCTCGTTGACCTGCGGGTCGTCGCCGGCCAGGCGCCGGGTGACCGCGCCGCGCCGGTGGTCGGTGCGCTGCCGGCACCCGGCCGCGCAGTGCTCGCACACGCTCGGCGTCGAGACCAGGTCGAACGGGCGGGCGCGGAACCGGTAGGAGGCGCCGGTGAGCGCCCCGACCGGGCAGATCTGGACGGTGTTGCCGGAGAAGTAGGAGTCGAACGGGACGCCCTCGGCGATCCCGATCTGCTCTTGCGGGCCGCGTTCGAACAGCTCGATCAGCGGGTCCCCGGCGATCTGCTCGGCGAACCGCGTGCACCGGGTGCACTGGATGCACCGCTCGCGGTCCAGCAGCACCTGCGCGGACAGCGGCACCGGCTTGGCGAACGTGCGCTTGGTGCCCTCGAACCTGGTCTCGCCCTGGCCCGCGGTCATGGCCTGGTTCTGCAGCGGGCACTCGCCGCCCTTGTCGCACATGGGGCAGTCGAGCGGGTGGTTGACCAGGAGCTGCTCCATCACGCCGCGCTGCGCCTTCGCGGCGACCTGGGAAGTGAGCTGGGTGTGTACCACCATGCCCTCGGTGCAGGCCGTGGTGCAGGACGCCGGGGGCTTGGGCTGGCCCTCGATGTGCACCAGGCACTGCCGGCAGGCGCCGACCGGCGCCAGCAGCGGGTGCTCGCAGAAGCGGGGGATCTCGATGCCGAGTTGCTCGGCGGCCCGGATCACCAGGGTGCCCTTGGGCACGGTGATCTCGAATCCGTCGATGGTGACCGTCACGCCGTCGGGCGGCCGGGCCACCTCCCCGCCCGCCTGGCCCGTGGTGGGGGTTACTGTCATCGGGCGGTCTCCAGGGAGAAGAGGGTCGAGGCGGCCGGGTCGAACGGGCAGCCGCCGTTCCGCTGGTGCTCGAGGTACTCGTCGCGGAAGTACTGAATCGAGGACTTCACCGATGGCTCGATCGAGTCGCCCAGGGCGCAGAACGCCCGGCCGGTGATGTTCGAGCAGATGTCCAGCAGCTTGTCCAGGTCGGCCTCGCTGCCGCCGCCGTGCTCCAGCTCGTGCAGCATCTGGACGACCCAGTAGCTGCCCTCCCGGCACGGCGTGCACTTGCCGCACGACTCGTGCTGGTAGAACTCGATCCACCGCAGCACCACCCGCACCACGCAGGTGGTCTCGTCGAAGAGCTGCACCGACCGGGTGCCGAGCATCGACCCGTTGGCCGCCACCGACTCGTAGTCGAGCGGCACGTCCAGGTGCTGGTCGGTGAACAGCGGGGTGGATGACCCGCCGGGGGTCCAGAACTTCAGCCGGTGCCCGGCGCGCATCCCGCCGGCCAGGCCGAGCAGCTCGCGCAGGGTGGTGCCCAGCGGCGCCTCGTACTGACCCGGGGTGGTGACGTGCCCGGACAGCGAGAAGATCCCGAACCCCTTGGACTTCTCGGTCCCCAGCGCCGCGAAGTCGCTCGCGCCGCGGGAGATGATCCAGGGCACGCTGGCGATCGACTCCACGTTGTTGACGTTCGTCGGGCTCGCGTACACGCCCGAGGCCGCGGGAAACGGCGGCTTGAGCCGCGGCTGGCCGCGAAACCCCTCCAGCGAGTCCAGCAGCGCCGTCTCCTCGCCGCAGATGTACGCCCCCGCGCCGGTGTGCACGATGATGTCCAACTCGAAGCCCGACCCGAGGATGTCGCTCCCCGCGAAGCCCGCCTCGGTCGCCTGCGCGACCGCGTACTGCAGCCTGCGGATCACGTGCAGCACTTCGCCCCGGACGTAGATGAACGCCGTGTTCGCACCGATCGCGTACGAGGCGATCACGATGCCCTCGATCAGCGCGTGCGGGTTGTTCATCATCGTCGGGATGTCCTTGCAGGCCCCTGGCTCGGACTCGTCGGCGTTGACCACCAGGTAGTGCGGCTTGCTGTCGCCCTTCGGGAGGAAGCCCCATTTCACGCCGGTGGGGAAGCCGGCCCCGCCGCGACCGCGCAGCACCGACTCCTTGACGGTCGAGATGACCTCGTCCGGCGACATGGCCAGGGCCTTGGGCAGCGCCCGGTAGCCGCCGTCGCGCTGATATCCGGCCAGCGTGAACGAGTCCGGCTGGTCCCAGTAGGCGGTGAGTGCGGGGGTGAGGATGGTGGTCACCGAGGTCCTCCGTTGCTGCCGTCCCCCGTGCTGCTGGAGGCCGAGTCCGGCGTCCAGCCCTGCTCCTTGGCGATGCGCAGGCCGGCCAGGCTGGCGTCGCCCGCGGTGTGGCCGTCGGCCGCCTGGCCGTCGGGGAAGCCGGCCAGGATCCGCGAGGCCTGCTTCCAGGTGCACAGCCGCGGCGCGCCGCGGGTCGGGGCGACGTCGGCGCCCGTGCGCAGCCCGTCGACCAGGTCCCGGGCCGACCGCGGGGTCATGTTGTCGAAGAACTCCCAGTTCACCATCACCACGGGCGCGTAGTCGCAGGCCGCGTTGCACTCCAGGTGCTCCAGGCTGACCTTGCCGTCCGCCGTGGTCTCGTCGTTGCCGATCCCGAGGTGCTCCCGCAGGTCGGAGAAGATCGCGTCGCCGCCCATCACGCCGCACAGCGAGTTCGTGCAGACGCCCACGTGATACTCGCCCACGGGCTCGCGCTTGTACATGGTGTAGAACGACACCACCGCGGTGACCTCGGCCGCCGCCAGCCCGAGCTGCTCGGCGCAGAACGTGATCCCGTCCTCGCTGATGTAGCCCTGCTCCGCCTGCACCAGGTGCAGCAGCGGCATCAGCGCGGACCGCGATTTCGGGTAGCGGCCGATGATCTCGGCGGCGTCCGCGGACAGCCGGGAGCGGAGTTCGTCGATCGGCTCCATTACCTGTCCACTCCCCCCATGACCGGGTCGATGCTGGCCACGGCCGGGATCACGTCAGCGACCAGCCCGCCCTCCGCCATCGCGGGCAGCGCCTGCAGATGGTTGAACGAGGGATCCCGCAGGTGGACCCGGAACGGCCGGGTACCGCCGTCGCTGACCACATGGCAGCCGAGCTCGCCGCGGGCCGACTCGATCGCCACGTAAGCCTGGCCGGCCGGCACGCGGAAGCCCTCGGTCACCAGCTTGAAGTGGTGGATGAGCGCCTCCATGGACTGGCTCATGATGTGAGCGATGTGATCGGGCGCCGGGCCGAGGCCGTCGGGGCCGAGCGCCAGCCGGGCCGGCCAGCCGATCTTAGCGTCCTCGATCATCACCGGGTCGTGCGCCGGGCGCTGGCCCGCCAGCCGGTCCACGCACTGCTCGATGATTCGCAGCGATTGGTCGATCTCGTCCATCCGGATGACGTACCTGGCGTACGCGTCACAGGTGGTCGCCGTCGGCACGTCGAACTCGTAGGTCTCGTAGCCGCAGTACGGCTGGCTCTTGCGCAGGTCCCAGGGCAGCCCGGCGCTGCGCAGCATGGGGCCGGTCACCCCGAACGCCATGCACCCGGTCAGGTCCAGGTACGAGACGTTCTTGGTCCGGGCCTTGAACACCGGGCTGCCGTCGAACAGCGCGCGGATGTCGCCGAGCAGCCCGGGCATGATCGACACGAACTCCCGCAGCTTCTCGATCGCGCCGGGCGGCAGGTCCTGCGCCACCCCGCCGGGCCGGATGAACGCGTGGTTCATCCGCAAGCCGGTGATCAGCTCGAACAGGTCGAGCACCTTCTCCCGCTCGCGCATCCCGTAGATGAACACCGTGCTCGCGCCCAGCTCGAGGCCGAGCGGGCCGATCCCGCCGAGGTGCGAGGAGATCCGGTTCAGCTCCATCATCAGCACCCGGATCACGCTGGCCCGCTCCGGGATCCGGTCCTCGATGCCCAGCAGCCGCTCTACCGCCAGGCAGTAGGCGGTCTCGTTGAACAACGGCATCAGGTAGTCGGCCCTGGTGCAGAACGTCACACCCTGGGTCCAGGTGCGGTACTCCAGGTTCTTCTCGATGCCGGTGTGCAGGTATCCGATGACCGGCCGCAGTTCGGTCACGGTCTCACCGTCGAGGGTGAGGATCAGCCGGAGCACGCCGTGCGTGGACGGGTGCTGCGGGCCCATGTTGACGACGATGCGTTCCTCGCCGGTGCGGTCGCCGACCTCGCCGGCCGCGGCGACCAGCTCATCCCAGTCCTGTCCGGAGAGGTTGTAGACGCGGCCCTCGGCGGCGTCGGCCTGGTCCGCGCTGGCGCTCATTGGTAGGCCCTCCGCTCGTCTGGGGGCGGGATTGTCGCGCCCCGGTACTCGACCGGGATGCCGCCCAGCGGGTAGTCCTTGCGCTGCGGGTGGCCCTTCCAGTCGTCCGGCATCTCGATCCTGGTCAGCGCCGGGTGGCCGTCGAAGATGATGCCGAAGAAGTCCCAGGTCTCCCGCTCGTGCCAGTCGTTGGCTGGGTAGATGTCGACCAGCGACGGGATGTGCGGGTCGCTGTCGGGCGTCGCCACCTCGAGCCGCAGCCTCCGGTTGTGCGTGATCGACAGCATGTGGTAGAGGGCGTGCAACTCCCGGCCCTCGTCGACGGGGTAGTGCACCCCGGAGACCCCGGTGCACACCTCGAACGCGAGCGCGGGATCGTCACGCAGCCGCCGGGCCACCGCGGGCAGGTGCTCGCGGCGAACGTGGAAGGTCAGCTCGCCACGGTCGGCGACCACGCGCTCGATCGCCTCGCCGAAGCTGGAGCCGGATTGATCCAGCGAGCTGCCGAGTTTGTCGGCCAGGTCGTCGAAGTACGAGCCGTAAGGCCTGGGGCTGGACACCGGCGGCTGCCTGCGAACCTGGAGCCCGCCGTAACCCGAGGTGTCGGGGGTGCCGTGGATGCCGAACATGCCGGTCCGCACGACCTGCTCAGACAGCCGCTCACGCCCGGCGAGCTCCGCCGAGTCGGGCGCGGCGGGGTCGGCCTCGCGGCTGACCTGGCTGGGCTGGCTGGCCTGGGGCGGCTGGCTGGGCTGGTTTGTCTCGCTCACTGGCCGGTGCCTTCCGCGGTCCCGTTCCCGGGACCCGTGGGGCCAGGACCCGTGGTGCCGGAAACCGCCCCGCTCAGGCTGGGCAGCAGCGGCAGCCGCCGCAGCCGCGCCTGCTCCAGTTCGGTGATCTGGTTCTCCCGGTCCACCCCGAGCTTCATGTTCTGGATCTTGTCGTGCAGCTTGAGGATCGAGTCCAGCAGCATCTCCGGCCGCGGCGGGCAGCCCGGCAGGTAGATGTCCACCGGCACGACGTGATCCACGCCCTGGACGATCGCGTAGTTGTTGAACATGCCACCGCTCGACGCGCACACGCCCATCGAGATCACCCACTTGGGCTCGGACATCTGGTCGTAGATCTGCCGCAGCACCGGCGCCATCTTCTGGCTCACCCGCCCGGCCACGATCATCAGGTCCGCCTGCCGCGGCGTGGCGGACGCCCGCTCCATGCCGAACCTGGCCAGGTCGTGTCGCGGGCCACCGGCCGAAAACAGCTCGAACGCGCAGCAGGCGAGGCCGAACGTGGCGGGCCAGACCGAACTCTTGCGTGCGTAACCGGCGACCTTCTCCACCGTGGTCAGCAGGAAACCGCTAGGAAGCTTGTCTTCTAGTCCCATTGACTTGACCTAGTCCCATTCCAGACCGCCGCGCCGCCACACATAGGCGTACGCGACCAAAACGGTGGCGACGAACGTGACCATCTCGACCAGCCCGAACAGCCCGAGCCGGTCGAACGCTACCGCCCACGGGTAGAGGAAAATGATCTCGATGTCGAACACGATGAACAGCATCGCCGTGATGTAGTACTTCACCGAGAACTTGATGCCGCGGTGCTGCGGCGTCGGCTCGATGCCGCTCTCGTACGCCTGCAGCTTGGCCCGGTTCCACCGCTTGGGCCCGGCGAGCGCGCCCATTACCAGCGAGAACACGGCGAATACCGCGGCCAGCGCCGCGAGGACCAGGATCGGGACGTACAGGGTCAGCACCCGGTCACCCCCTTGCCATAGCAGGTCACAGTTACGCCGCCGGGGTCATCTTAGACAGCGCGTTGAGAAGGCGATCAACCGCGTCGCCGCCCCTGAGCTCCGTCAGATTACCGAGGAGCTTCATCGTGAAGCGCATTACGTAGGGCCTTTTGACGCCGTGCCTGGTCGCGAACCTCATGAACGAGGGATGACCGATCGCCTGCACGAACGTCCGGCCCAGCGTGTAGTACCCACCGTAGGCGTCCTTGAGCTGCCGCGGGTAGGTCTGCAGGACGGCCTCCGCACTCGCCGCCGTCGGCCGGGCCAGGGCCTGGACGATGACCCGCGCCGCGATCTCGCCCGCCTCCATCGCGTACGCGATGCCCTCGCCGTTGAACGGGTTGACCATGCCGCCCGAGTCTCCGGCCAGCAGCAGGCCGCGAGTGTAGTGCGGCGTGCGGTTGAACCCCATCGGCAGCGCGGCGCCGCGCACCGGCTGGGTCCGGTTCTCCTCGCACAGCCCCCACTCGGCCGGCATCGCGGCGAGCCAGCGGCGCAGCAGCACCCGGTAGTCGATGTTGCCGAACGCCTCGGAGGTGTTCAGCAACCCGAGGCCGACGTTGCTGGTCCCGTCACCCATGCCGAAGATCCAGCCGTAGCCCGGCAGCAGCTTGCTGCCGTCCCAGAGGTCCAGCCAGGCCTCCAGGTAGTCGTCGTCGTGCCGCGGGCTCGAGTAATAGGTGCGCACCGCGACGCCCAGCGGCCGGTCGTCCCGCTTGCTCAGGCCCATCGCCACCGACAGCCGCGAGGAGTTGCCGTCCGCCGCGACCACGAGGCGCCCGCGGAACCGGTGCTCGCGCGTCTCGCCGTTGACCGTCTCCCGCGCGGTGACCCCGGTGATGCGGCCGGTGCGGTCGGCCAGCAGCGGGCCGGTGACGTTAACGCCCTCGAGGAGCCGGGCCCCAGCCTTCTGCGCGTGCCGGGCCAGGGTCTCGTCGAAGTCGAGCCGTGAGCGGACCAGGCCGAACCCCGGATAGCTGGATAGCTCGGGCCAGGGCAGCTCGATCCGGCCGCCGCCGCCGATGATCCGCAGGCCCTTGTTCCGCAGCCAGCCGTCCTGCTCGCCGATCGGCACGCCCATCGTGGTCAGCGCCTTGACCGCGCGCGGGGTCAGGCCGTCGCCGCAGACCTTCTCCCGCGGGAAACGGCTCTTCTCCAGGACGAGCACGTCCAGGCCCGCGTTCGCCAGGAAGAAAGCGACCGACGAGCCGGCCGGCCCGGCACCGACAACGATCACGTCCGCCGCCTGCGCGGCGTGATCCTGGGTGAGGTCGGGGGGAGCCTGCTGAGTCACGAGATGAGTCCTGAGTTGTCTTGTGAACGGCTTCACAAGTCCTGTGGGCAGTCTAGACCTTCGGCGCGCCCGGCCCGGCCCCGCGCCCCCCCGGCGGCGCGCCCGCGGCGGCCGAGGTTCGCCGACCCTGGTCAGCGTACGCAAGGGCGGTCGGTGCTAGCCCCGGGGGGACGACCCCCCGGGACCTCCCGCGAGCCGGGCCGGCGGGCCATGTGCACGGCGACCACGCCCAGGCTCAGGTTGCGCCAGCGCACCGCCTCCCAGCCGGCGGCGCCGATCCGCCGGGCCAGTTCGGGCTGGGCGGGCCAGTCGGCGATCGACTCGGCCAGGTAGCTGTACGCCTCGGCGTGGCCCGACAGCCGCCGGGCAACCAGCGGCAGCGCGGCCGCCAGGTACCGCTCGTACAGGGCGTCCAGCCGCCGGCCGGGCAGGTGGCCGAACTCGCACACCACCAGCCGGCCACCCGGCCTGGTCACCCGCAGCATCTCGGCCAGGCCGGCCTGGGGATCGGCCACGTTGCGCAGGCCGAACGAGATCGTGACCGCGTCGAACGACCGGTCGCGGAACGGCAGCGCGAGCGCGTCCCCGGCCACGAAGCTGACGCCGACCGCGGGGTGGCGCGCGCCGGCCCGCAGCATGCCCAGTGAGAAGTCGCAGGCCACGCACCGCCCGCCCGCGCCGGTGAAGGCGCGGGAGGACGTCCCGGTGCCCGCGGCCAGGTCGAGCACCCGCTCGCCCGGGCCAGCCGCGACGGCCCGGGCCACCACCCGCCGCCAGCGCCGGTCCTGGCCCAGCGACAGCACGTCGTTCAGCAGGTCGTAGCGCTCCGCCAGGCCGTCGAACATCGCGGCCACGTCCCCCGGCCTCTTGTCCAGCTGCGCCCGGCTCACAACAGCTCCGGGCGGTGCCACTCCTGGCCGAGGACGTGGTGGGCCAGGAACGCGAGCACGGTCTCGTACCAGACGGTCACGTGACCGGGCTTGAGGATCCAGTGGTTCTCGTCGGGGAAGTACAGGAACCTCGCCTGCTTCTCGTGGTTCTGCAGATCCGACCACAGCCGCAGGGCCTCGCCGACCGGCACCCGGTAGTCCTTGTCGCCGTGGATGACCAGCATCGGCGTGCTGATCTCGTCCACGTACCGGTTGGGCGAGTTGGCCAGGTAGCGCTCGGGCTGCGTGGCCGGGTCCCCGAAGATCCGGCGCCAGTAGGACGGCAGGTCGGTGGTGCCGAACATCTGGTCCAGGGCCCACAGCCCGGCGTGGCTGACAATGGCCCGGAACCGGCCCGTGTGCCCGGCCATCCAGTTGGCCATGTACCCGCCGTAGGACCCGCCCATCATCGCGGTGCGCGTCTCGTCGATGTCCGGCCGGGCCACGGCCACGTCGGTGATCGCCATCAGGTCCGCGTAGGGCTGACCGCCCCACTGCCCGTGACCGCGGGCGATGAAATGCTGGCCGTAGCCGGTCGACAGGGCGGGATCGGGCAGCAGCACGGCGTAGCCCCGGGCCGCCATCAGCCATGGGTTCCACCGCCAGGACCAGGCGTTCCAGCTCATGACCGGGCCGCCGTGCACCCAGAGCAGGAGCGGCGCGGGTGCGGCCGGGGACGCGGCGTCCGGGAGCACCAGCCAGGCCCGGACCCGGGCGCCGTCGTCCGCCGTGGCCTCGATTTCCGCCAGCCGGCCGGGCAGGTCGAGCGGCGAGCCCGGGCTGGCCAGCCGGACCGGCGGGACGCTGGCGCCGGTGACGTCCAGACGCACCGGTGTCGGCGGCTCGTCGATCGACGCCCGCAGCGCGTACAGGAAGCGCCCGTCCGGGGCCGGGCACAGCTGCGAGTACGCCCCGTCGTCGGCGGTCACCCGGGTGACCTCGCCGGTGGCCACGACCACGCGGAACACCGGGCGCCGGCCTTGGTCGTCCGCGGTGAAATAGACCGACCCGCTGTCCGGCGCCCAGGCGGCCTCCTGCGGCCGCCGGTCCAGCCCCGCCAGCAGGTCCCGGGCGTCGCCCGCCCCGCCGTCCAGGGTCACGGCCACCAGTGTGATGTCGCCGGGCGCCTCGTAGCTGTCGTGGACCGCCCGCCGGCACACGACCTGGCGGCCGTCCGGCGAGACGCGCGGGTCCTCGAAGTCGCAGTCCGGCGCGCCCAGCAAGGTCCGCCGGTTACCGGTAGCCATGTCGATGACGTGGATCTCGTAGGCCCGGTTCCCGCGCTCGTCCCACACCGCCCAGCCGGTGACGACCAGGGAGCCGTCCGGGCTGACGTCGAAGGCCTGCTCGTCCAGCGCCCGGCCGGGGTCGGGGGTGAGGTCGCGGGTCTGCGGCCGGGCCTCGTCCGCCAGCACCGCCGTCGCGACGGCGGCCGGGCGTACCGCGTCGGCCGGGCCGCCCGCGACGGCCACCAGGTCCGGCGCGACCGCTGGCGCAGCCGCCTGCGCGGCGGCCCCGGCGATCTCGACGGCGAGCAGCCGGGGGCTGTCCGGGCCGAGGTCATGGTCCCAGTACCGGAGCGGGCCCGACTCGTGCAAGATCGCGGTCACGCCCGCGTCCTGCCGGGCCTTGCGGCGCCGGTAGTCCTCGTCCCCGTCGGTACCGGGCAGGCCGGACGCCGCGAACACGGCGGTCCCGGGGTCCCGGGCGACGGCGACCTGGATGACGCCGCCGGGCGGGGCGGCGATCCGGCGGGCCTCGCCGCCCCGGGCCGGCAGGAGCCAGAGCGCGGGCTTGTCCTGGCCGACGTCGCCGTTGCGTTCCGGCTCGGGCGGGCCGCCGGGGTCGGGCCGCTTGGAGACGAACAGCAGCGAGCCGTCCGGCAGGAACTCGGGGCCTCCCTCGCCCTCGGCGCTGCGGGTCAGCCGGGCCGGCCCGGCGGCGTGGTCCCCGGTCCCGGGCTCGCCCGGCCTCCCGGCCGGGCCGGCGGGCAGCCGCCAGATGCTGGTCACGTACTTCTTCGGCTCCGGCCCGACCGTCTGCACCGCGGCCGCCAGCCAGGATCCGTCGGGCGACAGCCGCAGCGCCGTCACCCGGGGTATCGCCACGTAGTCGCCCAGGTCATGAAAGCTCGTCACGGACTAGCAGCTTACGACGGGCGATTTTCCCGAACGAGAGCTATGCCGACCCCCCGGACAGGCGGGCGGGTCAGGAGGCGCCGGCGTACTGGCGCACGGTGGCCAGGATCCGCTGGTAGGCGGAACTCAGCTCGCCGGAGAACGGCGCGGTGAGCTCGGCCACGCGGACCAGGGTCTCGCGGGGCGCCCGCTGCGCCATGGCCTCGAACATCCACCACGACAGCGTGTCCAGCCCGGCGCGCACCGCGGCGGGCTCACCGGTCTCGCAGGCGTCTTGCAGGGCCAGGAGCTGGGCGTCGCCCTCCGGACACGGCTCGAACCACAGCGGGAACTCGTCGGTCACCCGGCCCGGCCGCTGCTCGACGCAGGCCGCCTCGAAGGCGTTCAGCAGCGGGCTCACCTCGCCCGCGGTCCTCGGGTCGTAGAGCCCGGGGAACGGCTTGCTCTCGTAACCGGGGTCATATCCGCTGAAGTAGATCGGCGTCTCGGACCCCGACCGGGCCAGCACCCCGAGGGCCAGGTCGAGCAGGCCGACCGGCCAGCCCAGGTCGGTGATGGCCTGGACCCAGAGCCGCCCGGCCCGTGCGTCCAGTCCCCGTGCGTCCAGTCCCCGTGCGTCCAGTCCCCGTGCGTCCAGTCCCCGTGCGTCCGGGGCGCCCGCGGAATCCAGGCCGGCCCGCAGCAGCAACTGCGCCGACTCCAGCGCCGACTGGGCGTAGAACATGATGTCCGCGGCGTGCAGGCGCATCACGCCGGCCTGAGACCAGCCGACCAGCCGGTTGTAGATGATCGAGTTGTCGACCACGTGGGTGAAGCGGGCCGCCGAGTAGCGGGCCCGGCCGCGGGACGCCGCGCAGGAGACCAGCCATTCGGCGGCTCGCTTGGTGGCCGTGTACACCTCCCGCGAGTAGGGGCGCAGGGCCTTGCCCGTCGAGGCGAACACCACCCGCTCGACGCCGAACTCCTCGGCCGCGGAGACCACGTGGGAGGTGCCGAGGACGTTGGTGGTCACCGTGCGGTGCACCTCGTGCTCGGCCAGCCCCGGATCACGCTGCGCGGCCAGGTGGAACACGACGTCCGGCCGGACCTCGTCGAACACCGCGGCCAGCGCGCACCGGTCCCGGATGTCGGCGGGCCGGTACTGCGCGGCGGCCAGCCGCGGCCACCCGCTGGCCACGCCGCGGCTCACGCTGACCAGCCGCCCGGGGCGCCGCTGCGCGATCTGGGCCATCAGCGCCGAGCCGATGCACCCGGTCCCGCCGGTCACCAGCACCGTCGCGCCGTGCAGCCACGCCTCGAGTTCGGGTTCGGGGACGGCGATGCCCCGCTCCCGCAGTCCCAGGAACCTCCCGCATTCCTCTTCCGCGTCGGGCCGGGCGGCGATGAGCGCCTGGGTCAGGCTGCGCAGCTCCCCCAGCGCGGCGTGATCAAGGTCCTGCTGCCCGGGCGGTGCTGCCTCGCGCATCGCCGAGATGATCTCTGAAAAGGTCGCCACGGCCGGCGTCTGCCCTTCCTCGCTTATGGTCCGGATGCGGGGTCGCCTAAGACAAGTCGGGACATGCGGGGGTCAGCCGACCTGCGATCGCCACAGCGTGCCAGATTTGCACGGCGTTATGCAGGCATAGTGAGATTTTTGTCAGCTACGGCGCGTCATGCGGTATCAGACGGGCCAGCCCGGGCGCCGGGCCGCTCCGGACGCTTCAACGGTCATCGGAACACGGGCCGGTGCAATCCGGTCGTTTCACGTCCGAGGCCGCCTGCATCTCTCTACGCTCTGATGTGGTAACTGCCGGTACGTGAAGCGCCGCAACGCTGGCCCGAGCTTGCCGACTTCTGGGTGAAGAAAGAGGAGTCTGCGATGGCTATCGTCATCAAGGGGCCTCGTTCCGCGCGCCCGGAACTGCCCGCCAGGCACCGCCGGGCCATGCCCGCGCCCGAGCCTCCCGCACCCCGGCGGCGGACCGAACACGACGACCCGGACCCGGTGCTCCCGGTTCCGCCGCGAGACAGCGAGAAGTACACCTACGTCCGGCGGCACGCCTGGGTGCTGAACCTGTGCGCGGCGATCAGCATCCCGCCGCTGATCTACGGCCAGATCCGGATGATCGACAACTCGGTCTGGTTCGGCGTCTACATCCCGTTCGCGTTCTTCGGCGTGCTGTGCTTCGCGCTCTACCTCCTGGCCGACGGCACGAGCCGGAGCTTCGACCTAGCCGAGCACCAGCGGATCGTGGACGCGTGGAAGCCGCCGCAGTACCCATCGGTGGACGTGTTCCTGCCGGTCTGCGGCGAGCCCCTGGAGGTGCTGCGCAACGCCTGGAGCCACGTCGCGATCCTGCGGCGTCGCTACCCGGGCCAGGTCACGCCGTACGTGCTCGACGACTCGGCCAACCCGGACATCAAGGCGATGGCCCGCCGGTTCGGCTTCGCCTACGCGACCCGCCCGAACCGGGGCTGGTTCAAGAAGTCGGGCAACCTGCACTACGGGTTCCAGATCTCCGACGGCGAGTACATCCTGCTGCTCGATGCCGACTTCGCGCCGCGCAGCGATCTGCTCACCGAGACCATCCCCTACCTTGAGAAGTTCCCGGACGTGGCGATCGTTCAGACTCCGCAGTTCTTTCACGTCCTCGACGAGCAGACCTGGGTCGAGCGAGGGGCGGGTGCGTCCCAGGAGCTGTTCTACCGGTCCGTCCAGACCGCCCGGGCCACCCGGGACGCGGCGATCTGCGTCGGCAGTTGCGCGGTCTACCGCCGCAGCGCGCTCCAGGAGAACCGGGGGATGTCCCTCGCCGAGCACTCCGAGGACCTGCACACCGGCTTCGACCTGCGCCGGCTGGGCTGGAGCCTGCGCTACCTGCCGGTCGCGCTGTCCACCGGCAACTGCCCCGACAACACCCTCGCGTTCCTCAACCAGCAATACCGCTGGTGCTCGGGCACGATGAGCCTGCTGGGCAGCAAGAAGTTCTGGCAGACGAAACTGCCGCTGCGCACGCGGCTGTGTTATCTCTCCGGCTTCCTGTATTACATCAACACCGCGGTTTTCGCCTTTATTATTCCGATGCTGTCTATCGCTTTGGTCGCCTTCGATCCCGGCATTCTGAAGCTCAGGAACCTGATCTTCTTCGCCCCGATCCTGATCTACTCGGGCCTGATCTACCCGATGTGGCACCGCGTGCCGTACCGGCTGGAGGCGTGGTCGGTCTCGGTGATCTCCGCCTGGGCGCACATCTTCGCGCTCGCGGACATCATGCGGGGCAACCTGCGCGGCTGGCAGCCGTCGGGCAGCGGCAAGACGAAGCAGGACGGCCGGCGGCGGTTCTGGATCGGCGTGATCGGCTGGAGCGCCGGCTCGGCGGTGATCTGGTCCGGCCTGTCCCTGTGGCGCATGATGACGATGAACCCCTACAACTTCTTCCTGATCTTCGTGCTGGGGGCCTTCCAGCTCGTGGTCGTCGGGCGCATCCTGATCCAGCCCAGAGCCGGGTCCGCCTCGTGACGGCAGGAGCCCGGGCAGGCTGCCTCGCGGGAATCACGCTGATCGCGGCGCTGGCCGGCTGCGGGACGCTCTCGTCCCACGCCCCCGCGGCCAGTTCGGGCCGCCATGGCGCCACGGCCGACGGCTCCGGCCCCGCGGCCAGTTCGGCGCAGAAGCTGCCCTACGACATCTCGGGGCTGCTCGATCCCACCGACGGGAAGTTCTTCGGGGTCGAGCCCCAGGGCGCGCCCGCGTTCGGGCCGGTCACCAGCTTCGCGGACAGCCTCGGCAAACGGCCGGACCTGATCGGCCAGTACGTCGCCTGGAACAGCTCGTTCCCCGCGCAGGCGGTGAGCACCGCCTGGTCCTACGGCGCGCTGTACTACATCGCCTGGGAGCCGTACCAGACCACGCTGTCCGCCATCGCCGACGGCCAGAGCGACGCGTACATCACCCGGTTCGCCCAGGCCGTGCGGGCGCTCAACCTCCCGGTGGCGATCAGTTTCGGCCACGAGATGAACGGCAACTGGTACCCCTGGGGCATCTCGGACAACACCGCGGCGCAGTTCGCGGCCGCCTGGCGGCACATTCACAACCTGTTTACCCAGGCCGGCGCGGGCAACGTGATCTGGGTCTGGAACCCGAACGTCATCTCCTCACTCCCGGTGGTCGCCCTCAAGCCCTACTACCCCGGGGACGCTTACGTCGACTGGGTCGGCATCACCGGGTACTTCGACAACGTCGGGCCGCACAACTTCGCCACCCTCTACGGGCCGACCATGACCGAGGTCAGGCAGTTCACGGCCAAGCCGTTCATCATCGCCGAGACCGCGGTGCAGACCGGGCCGACCGACCTCCGGGAGATCCGCAGCCTGATCGCCGGCGTCGAGAACCACCCCGAGGTGCTGGGCTTCTCCTGGTTCGACTACAACAAGAAAGGGATCAACTGGCAGATCGAGTCTCGGCCGGTCCTGCGGAACGCGCTGGCCCGGCAGCTAACCGGGCTCCAGCTCATCGATCCGAAGAAATGAGCAAGCGGCCACAGACCTCGCCGCCCTCTGGCCGGCCTCGCCCCGCGCGCCCGCGCGGCAAGACGCCGCCGTATAAGCCCCCGGTTCAGTCGCCCGACGCCGAGACCGTCATGCTGCCCTCGGTCCCGCCCGACGGCGACGCGCCGGCCCGCGCCCCGGATCCCGGCGCGGGACGCACCAACGGGGCCGTCGGCGCGGTGGCCGAGGCCGCGCCCGGCGTCCCGGCCGATGAGGAAGATCTGGGACCGACCACGCGGGTGCTCGTCATGCCGCGCGGCAGGCGCGGCGCCGAGCCGGCCCGGGTCTCCCAGTCCAGCCCGCGCCGGACCTGGGTCAGCCGCGGCGTGCTGCTCGTGATCTTGTGCGTGCAGGCGGCCCTGTCGGTGCGGCTGCGCAACACGGCCTTCGACAACGAGGCGCTGCTGCTGCAGGCGGGCCACCTGGAGATCGCGCACCTGCTGCACGGTGTGCCGCTCCCGGGCAACTACGCGTCGTTCCTGCCCGGCGCCCCGGCCCTGTACCCGGTGCTCGGCGCCGCCGCCGACGGCCTCGGCGGGCTCGAGGCGGCCCGGCTGATCAGCCTGGTCGCGATGCTGGCCACCACCGGACTGCTGTACTCGATGACCCGCCTGCTGTTCAACGAGCGGATCGGGCTGTGCGCGGCCACGTTGTTCTGCGTCACCGAGGCCACGATCATGCTCGGCAACCTGGCCACGAACGACGCCGTCTCGCTGGCCCTGCTCGCGCTGGCGTCCTGGATCGTGGTCCGGACCGCGGCGTGGCGCTGGCGCGCGTACCTGCTGGCCGCGCCGGTCGCCAGCCTCGCGGTGGCGAACGACTACTGGGCCCTGCTCTACCTGCCGACGCTGGCCGGGCTGGCGGGCCTGGCCGCCTACCCCTACCACGGCCGCCCGGCCCTGGTCCGGACGCTGCTCTTCGGGGCGGTCACGGTGGAGCTGTTCGCCGCCGCGGTCGCGATCGCGGGCCAGGCGTACGTCACCGGGGCGCGCAGCGTGCTGGCCACGCGCGCGGCGGGGTCCGTCCCGGTGCTGCACATTCTGGCCGAGGCCGGCACGTGGGGCGGGCTGACGACGGCCGTGGCCCTGCTCGGCGCGATCGGCTACACCATCCAGGTCAGGAACGAACCCAACGAGCGGATCGCGCTGCCGGGCAGCCGGCCCTGCCGGATCGTGCTCGGCGCCATGCTGGCCGGCACGGCCGTGCTGACCGTCGCCTACCAGGTCGGCCTGAACACCGACGTCTCGCTGAACACGCGCCTGGGCTTCGGCCTGTTCTTCGCCGCGCCGATGGCCGGGGTCGGGCTGGCCCGGCTGGTGGGCGACCATTTCCGGCGCGCGCAACTCGGCATCGCGGTCTGGGCCGCGGCCCTCACGCTCGGCCTGTCCCAGGCCGACCAGCTCTTCGGGAGCTGGCCGGACGCCACCCCCCTGGTCAGCGTGCTGGCCCGGTATCTGCAGCCCGGCGCCCGCTACCTGGTCGAGGACGACAACATCCCGATCTACTACTTGCGGGGCCGCGCCGACGCGCAGCCAGGCCAGTTCACGTCGACCTACGACATCGTCTACCGCGACAGCCGCGGTCAGCTCCTGACCGGCACGCCGGGCTTCCTGGCCGCGGTGCGGGCCGGGTACTTCCAGGTGATCATCTACAACAACACGGTCACGCCCGGCCTGGACAAGGCGCTCGCGACCGCGCTGCAGTCCGACCCCAAGTACCGGCTCGCGGGCTCGGTGGTGCAGAACGCCACCGGCTTCCGGGCCACCTGCTACGTCTGGGTCCGGATGTGACCGGGTAACCGCTTGCGGTGCCGGCGGCGGGCGCCGGGACGTCGCGAAGCCGCAGGCCGGGACGCGGCGGCGGGCTTGGGCGACACGCGCAGCCAGATCAGGTAGTTCCCGGGCCCGTAACCGTCCCGGTACCCGATCGTGGCCACCAGGTGGTACTCGGGGTTGGCCCGGATGTCCGGGACGATGAGCTGGTCGACCGCGTTGGTGTCGCCGAAGTTCAGCACGATCGCGTTGAAGTAGCTGTGCTTGATCGCGTCCGCGTAGGCCGGCACGTTGACCAGGGCCCGGTGCGTCTGCGGGTCGGTGTAGAAGAACGTGTAGGTGCTGTCGACGCGCGCGACCTGGACCTTCGAACGCAGGTAGTAGGTGACGACGCTGGGGTCCTCGATCAGGTAGTAGCCGTCCGGCCGGACCAGCTTGGCCAGCTCGGAGATCATCGGCCGCGAGTTCGGCCAGTCGCCGTACTGGCCGTCGGCCACGGTGATGCCGAACGCCCCGGCCAGCAGCACGACCACGGTCCCGGCCGCCAGGCCGCCCGCGACCGCCCAGCGCGGCCGCGGGCTCGCCCCGGCGTTCTCCGGCGCGCGGACGGTCGCCGGTCCGCCGGCCGCCGCCCGCCGCCGGGCCCGCAGCGAGGCCAGCAGGACCGGCAGCCGGGCCAGCAGGTATCCGGCCATCACGCAGGCGAACCACGCCCCGTAGCCGACGTGCTTGAACAGGCTGGTCAGCGTGTGGATCCTGGCCTGTTCCGCGGGAGCGAGGAACTCGGCCCCGGCTAGCGCCCAGGCCAGGGCCCAGGTGCGCCAGCCCGGGCGGCTGGCTGTGAGGACGATCGCGCCGAGCACGGCCAGCACGGCGATGATGCCGGTGGCGTGGGCGGACAAGGCCAGCACCGACCCCAGCGAACTGCTTCCGGACGCGCGGCTCAGCGTGGTCGAGGTCAGGCCCTGGCTGAGCGACTTCCCGGCCAGGTCGTACCCGATCGTGAGCGGCAGGGCCGCGGTCAGCAGCAGGGCGCCGCCCGCGTCGAGGCCGGCCTTGCGGCCTTCCTGCCGCCAGACGGCCAGCACCGCGACCACCACCACCACGGGGTTGAACAGCGCCGCCGCGTACTTGGCCGCGTCCGCGACGGCCATCGACAGCCCGCTCGCGCACATCAGCACCAGCCGCAGCCCCGTGGGATCGTCGGCGGCCCGCACGCCGAGCCAGGTGGCCAGCGCGAGCAGCATCAGCGCCATCGCGTCGTAGGTCGCGAACGCGCCCAGGAACTGCGCCGTGCCCAGCCAGCCGAACAGGGCAGCGGCGAAGAACGCCGCGCTGCGGCTGGACAGCAGCCGCCTGGTCACCCCGTGCAGCAGGAAGGTGGCGAGCAGCATGAAGGCCAGGCTGAGCAGCCGGGCCGCGGCCAGGCCGCCGATGTCGTCGGCGATGGCCGCGAGCGGCGGGTACAAGATCGGTGACCCGGACAGGTAAGTGGAGACGTTCGGGATCGCCGCGTGGTGCAGGAAGTGGGCCAGTTCCAGGTGGCCGACGGTCAGGTACTCGCCCTCGTCGATGAACGCGGTCGCGCTCCAGATCAGCCGGAGCGAGAACACGGCCTGGATGACCAGGACCAGCGCGACCGGCCAGCCGCGCAGGTTGAGCAGCCGTTCGAGGCCCGGGGGCCCGGCCGGGCGTTCCGCGGCCGGGGGCGCGGCCGGCCGCGCGGACGGCACCGCGACACGGGCGCTCCGGGCCGGGGGTGGCCGGTCGGTGAAACCGGGCCCGGGACGCCAGTCGGGCATCGTGTCCGTCTTCAGGTTCGAGGCGAGCCGCCGGCCGGCCGGCTCGCGCGGCCCCGGCCGCGCGTCCCCGACCGGGATCAGCCACCTCTGCGGCACCGCGGCCAGCGCGGCCGCCCGTCCCGGCTCACCGGCCGCGCCAGCGTCACCCTCCTGAACCCGCTCGCCGGCCTTCCCGGCCACGCCCGGCGGGGGGCCGTCGTCCGCCGGAGGCGTGCTGGCCTTCGAGGCGACGCCGCCCGGCGGTGGCTCGCGGTCCGTCCGGGGCGCGCCGCCCGGGCTGGGCTCGGCGGCTTTCCGGAACACGTCGAACAGGCCGGACTCACCGGCCTCCGGGGGCCGGTCAGCCGACCGGAACGCGGCCGGCTTCCGGAACACGTCGAACGGCTCGATCCCGCCGGTCGCCCAGGACGCGCCGGGCGCGGGCGGCTGAGGGG
>Ga0102924_1001226_pt1 | contig 30222 bp, 25 predicted proteins | sample PaiPotPPM11metaG_FD_80116 | JGI IMG/M metagenome (GOLD analysis project Ga0102924, IMG submission 80116) | Iron sulfur acid spring bacterial and archeal communities from Banff, Canada, to study Microbial Dark Matter (Phase II) - Paint Pots PPM... ... | reverse complement strand
CCGTCCCGGGACGGGTAGGTTGAAAGGCAATGACCGAAACCTGCGAGGTCTGCCGCGCGAAGCCGGCCAGCATTCATGACTACGCGCTCCGGGGCGGCCGCTGGGTCGCCGCCGACCTCTGCGCCGACTGTCTGAAGCAGCGGCGGCGCACGCCGTTCGCGATCTTGGGCGCGGCCGCCGCGGCAGCGGCGCTCGTCGGCGGGGCGGCCCTCGCCTTCGATACGCTCTCGCGCAAGGGGCACCCGGAAGGCGAGCCGTCGCCGGCTTCCCCAAACCCGTCACCGTCGCTCGGTAACCTGAGCCGCGTTTTCGGCGCCGGCTCGACGCTCGCGCAGTACTCGCGCGACCTCACCGATGCGGCACGTAAGGGCGAACTCGACCCGGTGATCGGACGCGACACCGAGGTCGAACGGGTCGTCTCGATCCTTGCCCGGCGCAGCAAGAACAATCCGGTCCTCATCGGCGAGCCCGGGGTCGGGAAGACGGCGATCGTGGAAGGACTCGCCCAGCGCATCGCCCGCGGCGACGTTCCGCAGTCGCTGCGCGACAAACGGGTGCTCGCGCTCTCGCTCGGACCACTCGTCGCCGGTACGAAGTACCGCGGCGAGTTCGAAAGCCGCGTCAAGAAGATCCTCGATGAGGTCAAGCGCGCGGGCCGCGACATCATCCTCTTCATCGACGAACTGCACACGCTCGTCGGGGCCGGTGCGGCCGAAGGTTCGCTCGACCTGAGCTCGATGATCAAACCCGAGCTCGCCCGCGGCGAACTGCAGTGCATCGGTGCGACGACGTTCGATGAGTACCGCAAGTACATCGAGTCCGACGCCGCCCTCGAGCGCCGCTTCCAGCCGGTGCAGGTCGACGAGCCGACGATCGAGCAGACGGTCGCGATCCTGCGCGGCCTGCGCCCCAGGTATGCGGCGCACCACGGCGTGACCATCGAAGACGAAGCGCTCGAAGCGGCGGCGGCGCTCGCCGCGCGCTACATCGCCGACCGCTATCTGCCCGACAAGGCGATCGACGTCGTCGACGAGGCCGCGGCCACTGCTGCGATGCGCAAGGAACGCACCGTCGACGCCGAGCGCGTCGCGGCCGTCGTCTCCCGCTGGACGGGGATCCCGCAAGGCACGATCACCGACGCGCAGCGCGCCGGCCTGTTGGCACTCGAAGAAAAGCTCAGCGCGCGCGTCGTCGGCCAGGACCAAGCCGTGCGCGCCGTATCCGAGGCGATCCGCCGCGCGCGCGCCGGGCTCAAGGATCCTCGCAAACCGGTCGGCGGCTTTCTCTTCATCGGATCGAGCGGCGTCGGCAAGACCGAGCTCGCCCGCGCGCTCGCCCAAGCGCTGTTCGGTACCGACGACGCGCTGATCCGCCTCGATCTCTCCGAGTACACCGAGTCGCACACGATCTCGCGCTTGATCGGCGCGCCGCCCGGCTATCAAGGTCACGACGAACCGGGACAGCTGACCGAACCGCTGCGGCGGCGTCCCTACTCGGTCGTGCTCTTCGACGAGATCGAGAAGGCGCACCCCGACGTCGCCGCGATCCTGCTGCAGATCCTCGACGACGGCCGGGTGACCGACGCGAAAGGACGCGCGATCGACTTCCGTCACGCGATCGTCGTGCTGACGTCGAACCTCGACCAGGCCGAGCTCGAATCCACGTTGCGCCCCGAGCTGCTCGACCGCATCGACGAAACGATCGTGTTCGCCGAGCTCGGTCCGCAGCAGATCGAGCGCATCGTCGAGCTGCAGATCGCGCTCTTGGCCCAGCGGGTCGGCGCGCAGGCGATGGAACTCCAACTCTCACCGCGCGCGCGGCGCTTCCTAGCCGACGAAAGCGCGGCGCAAGGGAGCGGCGCGCGCTTCGTGGCGCGGGCGATCGCCCGTCACGTCACCACCCCGCTCTCGGAAGCAATTCTGCGCGGCCGGCTCGCCGGCGGGCATACCGCGCACGTCGACTACGACGGCCACGCCGTCACCGTTGAGGCCGCATGAAACGTCTCGTTCTCGCACTCGTCCTGACCCTCGCGACGAGCACCGGTGCGCTAGCCCAGACCGTGCCGCTCGGCACGCCGCTCACCATGGTGCCGCAGCCCGGCACGAGCCAGACCGCCAACCTCATCTTCGACGCGATGATGGCCGTTGCGCGTTCCGCTTCGACGAATCCGCCCGCTTCGCAGGCAGCGTCACTCTCCTATCAGCACGCCCTGCAGAGCTACAACACCGGAGACATCGCAAACGCGAACGCCCAAGCGATTGCGGCGCTGAACGCCGCGAATGCTTCGCAGGCGGTGCCGACTCCGGTCTTGCGCTCGACGATCCCGCAGACGAGCGCGATGCAGACCTCACCCTTCCCGCTGCCCGGCGGCAGCGTCGCGCAGATCGACGCCGACGCCTTCGTCGCGCAGGCGCGCGGAGCCGTCGCGGCATGCAGGGCAGCGAAATCGCCGAACACCGCCGCCGCCGCGACGAACCTGGCAGCGGCGCAGACCGACGATCAGGCCGGACGCTACATGAACGTCCGCGTCGAAGCCCGGGCCGCCGTCAACCTCTGCGCCTCGGCCCGCTGACGCGGGCGGCGCCGCTACTTCAGCGCGTCTTTGATCGCGGTCTCGATTTGGCCGGGGTCCATCTCGCCGATGCGGTACGTCTTCACGACGCCGCGGCGGTCGATGAACACGTGCACCGGCATCGCGATCGCTCCGTAACTCTTGCCGACCTCACCGCTCTGGTCGAGCGCGACGGCACCGTACGGACGGTCGTACTTCTTCTGGAATGCAACCGCCTGACCGGGCGCGTCGAGCTCGTCGATGCCGACGACTTGCAAACCGGCTTTCGCGTACTTCGCGCGCAGCTTCCCGATCGAGGGCGCCTCGGCGTTGCACGGACCGCACCATGACGCGAAGAAGTTCACGTAGAGGGCCTTGCCTTTGTAGCCGTCGAGCGCGACCGGCTTGCCGGCCGGCGCCGGGAGCGAGAAGGCGGGCGCCGGCTGCCCGACGCGGGGCACCGCCAGAGCAGCCGCAGGGATGAGGGCGAGGGCGAACGCCGCCGCCGCTGCTGAGGAACGCACGTTCTCAACAACGCCGGCCGGGCTCCAGAGGTTCGGCTCCGCGGGTTAGACGACGGTCGGGAACTTCACCGTGGCCGCGTCGAGCTGCATCTGCGCGATCAATTCGTCCACCGAATCGAACCGCTGCTGGGCGCGGACGAAGCGGAAGTCGCGCAGCGCGAGCTCTTCACCGTACAAGGCGCCGTTGAAGTCGAGCAGCCAGGCCTCGACGGTGCGGGCGGCGCCGTCGAACGTCGGGTTCGTTCCGATCGAAACCAAGCCGGGATAGTCGCGCCCGTCGTGCCGCCCGGTGATCCGGTAGACGCCGTCCGGCGGGAGCAGTTTGCCCACAGCCACGACGACGTTGGCGGTCGGAAACCCGAGATCGTGGCCGCGGCCCGCGCCGAACGACACCGCGCCGCGCACCGTATACGGCGCGCCCAGCATCCGGTCGGCGCCTTCGAGGTCGCCGGCGACGATCGCCGTGCGAATGCGGGTGCTCGAGACGCGCTCCCCGCCGTCCAACTCGTTGGGGACCGGGACCATCTCGCGGCCGCGCTCGCTCAGATGCGCCTGTGCGAACGCGACGTCGCCGGCGCGCTTGCTGCCGAAGCGAAAGTTCGCGCCGACGACCATCGCGCGCGCGCCGATCCGCCCGACGAGCGTCTCGTCCAAGAATTGCTCCGGCGAGAGTGAGGCGATCGAGGCATCGAAGGTCAGGACGTACGTCTCGTCGATGCCGGCGCGCGCGAACGCGTTGATCCGCTCCTCGAGCGTCGCGATCAGCGGCGGCTCCGTCCCCGGGCGCAAGAACGCGGCCGGATGTTCGCGGAACGTCAGCACCGCCGTTCGTTCGCCGGGCCGCCGCCGGCGGAGCGCTTCGCGAACGATCGCTCGATGCCCGCGATGAAAGCCGTCGAAGAACCCGATCGCGACGACGCGCGGCCGTTCGGGCGCGTGTTCCGGCAGCGCGTGGTGAATTTTCACGAGAACACCTTGCGCGGCGCGAGCAGCGCGCCGACCGTTTCGCCCACGCCGACCAGCGCGCGCGCCGAATCGCGAACGAAGACGTGCTTGTCGGGCGGCGGTTGCGCGAGCGGCACGAGTCGTCCGGCGCGAAAATCCGTCGCGTGCCGTCCGTCGAGAACGATGGTGGGAAACGGGATCACCCGTTCGGGCGAGACCAGCGCGGCGTCGGGATTGCTGCGCACTTCATCGAGCGTCCGGCTTTCGGAGAGCACGAACGGACCCGACGCCTCACGCAGCAGCGCGCCCATGTGGCCGACGGTGCCGCACGCGGCGGCGAGATCCTCGCACAGCGTCCGCACGTACGTCCCTTCGCTGCACGCGATGCGCAGCCGCACGACGTGTCCTTCGCGGCCCAACTCGTTCAGCGCGTAAATCGTGACGGTACGCGGTTGACGCTCCACCGTCTTCCCGGCCCGTGCGAGTTCGTAGAGCCGCGTCCCGCCGCTCTTCACCGCGCTGTACATCGGCGGAATCTGCGCGATAGGCCCCACGAACGCGGCGAGCGCGCCGCGCAGCCGCGCGTCGAGATCGTCGGGCACCGCGCGTTCGACCAGCGTCTCGCCGGTCGCATCGCCGGTCGTCGTCGCCCGGCCCAGCACGAGCGTGCAGACGTACGCCTTGCGGCGGTCTGCGATCAGCGGGATCAGCCGCGTCGCCTGCCCGAGCGCGATCGGCAGCACGCCGGCAGCCTGCGGATCGAGCGTCCCGAGATGTCCGATCGCAAGCTTCCCCGCCGGATCGCGGTAGATGCTGCGCAATCGCGCGCCGAACTGCGTCGACGTCGGTCCCGCCGGTTTGAACAGGTTGACGAAACCGAGCACGACGTCAGCGGCGTCGTGAGGGGCGGTGCGCGACCACCATTACAGACCTTGCGCGCGCAACGCGGCGTGCACGCCGTCGATCGCCGCCGGCAGGTCACCCTCGAACGTGAGGCCGGCCGCCATGAAGTGGCCTCCCCCGCCGAGCGTCGCCGCGGCCGCCTGCACGTTGATGCGGCCGCTCGAGCGCAGACTTACCCGCACCGCGCCGTCGTAATCCTTGAACAGCGCCGCCGCTTCGACGCCTTCGACCGCGCGCAGATGCTGCACGATCTCCTCGGTGTCCTCGCCGTCGGCCTGCGCCTCGTCCAGCATGCGCTGATCGACGTAGGTCCAGCAATACCGGCCGTCGTCCTGCAGCACCGCGCGCTCGAGCGCCATTCCGAGCAGCTTCGTCGCCGCGAACCGCTTGTTCGCGAAGATCTCCTCGGTGATCAGCGGCTTGTCCGCGCCCAGCTCGACCATCTCGGCCGACATCCGCAGCACGGCCGCCGTCGTGTTCGTGTGCATGAACGCGCCGGTGTCCGTCATGATCGTGGTGAGGATGCAGGTCGCGATCTCGGGCGTGATCTTCACGTTCAGCGCCCCGAGCAAGCGCAGCACGCACGTCCCGGTCGACGCCTCGGTCGGGATCACGTAATTCAGCGCACCGAAATGCGAATTGCCCAAATGATGATCGACGTCGAGCATGTTTTCGCGCGCGATCGCCGGCAAGTACTCGCCGGCGCGCGAGAAGTCGCTCATGTCGCAGAACACCCACAGCGTGTCCGCCGGCAGATCGGCCGGAACGTCGCGCGCGACGTGCTCCGCGTCCGGCAGAAACCGCAAATTGCGCGGAACCGGATCCTGCTGAAAATACCCGACCCGCTTGCCCAGCTGCTTCAACGCGAGGCCGAGCGCCAGCCCGGCACCCAGCGTGTCGCCGTCCGGCTTCACGTGGGAGACGAACATGAACGAGGAGCGCCGCCGCAGCTCCGCAACGACGACCTCCGTCGAATCGGAGACCGGCGCGACGCCGGTCGCGCCAACCGCGCTACTCATCGATCACCTTCGCGCGCTCCAGCGTCTTGTGCAGCGCAATCGCTTTCTCGGTCGAGCGGTCTTCCACGAACGTCAGCTCCGGCGTGTATCGCAAGTCGATCGCATGCCCCAACTCCCCCCGCAGAAACCGAGCCGCACTCTCCAACGCATCCATCGTCTGCCGCGCCACATGCCGATCCCCGATGATCGACACGAACACCTTGCAGAACTTCATGTCTTGCGTAATCTCACACCGAACGACCGTGACGAACCCCAGACGCGGATCCTTCAACTGCTCGCTGATGATCGTCGCCAACGCCCGCTGAATCTCACTATCGATCTTCGCCTGCCGCTGCTGTTTCATTTTAAAGGCGCTCCGCTCACGCTGCGCACCCCCCACGCTGCGCGTGGGGCCCCCGGATTCGACCTCGCAACGACCGTCGGCACGCGGAAGATTCTGCTGCGCTCGGTCCATGACCGGCACTGTCGGCGCGTTCGTGGCGGATGCTCATGCCGGTCATACACTAATCACACGGTGTCGCTGCCCAAGCCATGCCGGGTCACGACGTTCGGAATCGCGCACGCCGCGCCACCGCATTGCCAAGAAGACGCCGAGCGCAACCGGCACAAAGTTCGCCGCGTCCCACAGCCTACCGGCGTGCCACGCGACGAGTGTAAACGCCGCGCAATACGCAACGAACCCGAGCGTGACGAAGAAGTACTTCCTCACGCCGCGTCCCGTCCGACGTCAAACCGTGCCTGGCGTTCGTGGCGGGGATGGTTTCTCGTCGGGGCGTTTGAGAAATTCGCGGAGCCAGGATGGCGAGAGCGAATTTTCAACCGAGCAGCAATTTTCCAAGGATGGAAAATTGCGGGCGTCCCCGGCGAGGAACCATCCCCGCCGCGAACGCCCGCCACCATCGATGGCATTACGCTGGCTGCAACTCCGGAGCGACGAGCTCCGAGGTCCAAGCCTCGATGACGTCCCCCGGCTTGAGGTCGGCGAAACGAGCGACCTGGATGCCGCATTCGAAGTTCTCGGCGACTTCCCGGACGTCGTCCTTGAACCGGCGCAGCGACTCGATCTCGCCATCGAACACGACCGCCGCATCGCGGAGGACGCGCACCTTCGAGTTGCGCGTGATCTTGCCGGACTGCACGTAGCAGCCGGCGATCGATCCGACCTTCGAGACCTTGAAGATCTCGCGAACTTCCGCGCGCCCGAGGACGATCTCGCGGAACTTCGGCGCAAGCATGCCGACCATGGCCTTCTTGAGGTCGTTCTCCACGTCGTAGATGACCTGGTAGAACCGCAAGTCGACTTGCTCGGACTCGGCGAGCCGCTTGACCGACTCGTCGGGCCGGATGTTGAACCCGATGAGCACGGCGTTCGAGGCCGAGGCGAGGTTGACGTCGTTCTCGGTGATGCCGCCGACGCCGGCGAGGATGACGCGCACGTCGACCTCACCGTTCGAGAGCGATTCGACACGGCCGCGCAGCGCTTCGACCGATCCTTGGCCGTCGGCCTTGAGGATGAGGTTGAGCGTCTTGCGACCGCCGTCCGCCGGCATGAGCATGAAGGTCTCGAGCGAGACTTTCGCGCCGCCGGTGCTGGCCGCCATCCGGACGTCGCGACGCTTGGTGGAGCGTTTGGCGGCAGCCTCACGCGCCGTCTTTTCGTCGGAGACGACCATCAGGGTGTCACCGGCCGACGGAACGTCGCCCAGTCCCATGATCTCGACCGGCATCGAGGGGCCGGCCTTCTTCGTCTGCTTGCCCTTGTCGTCGATCAGCGCACGGATCTTGCCGTACGTCGGTCCGACCACGACCACGTCGCCGACGCGCAGCGTCCCGGTCTGGATGAGCACCGTCGCGACCGGGCCGCGACCGCGGTCGAGGGCCGATTCGATGACGACGCCGCTCGCCCGGCGATGCGGGTTGGCCTTGAGCTCCTTGAGGTCGGCTTCGAGCAGCACGGTCTCGAGCAGCTTGTCGATGTTGTTGCCGGTGCGCGCGGAAACCGCCACCATTTCGATGGTACCGCCCCACTCGACCGGCTGCAGGCCTTCGTCGGTGAGCTGCTGCTTGACGCGATCCGGCTGCGCGTCTTCCTTGTCCATCTTGTTGATGGCCACGACGATCGGCACGCCGGCCGCTTTGATGTGCGAGATCGCTTCCTTCGTTTGCGGCATCACGCCGTCGTCGGCGGCGACGACGAGGATCGCGACGTCGGTGACCTTCGCACCGCGCGCGCGCATCGCCGTGAACGCTTCGTGACCGGGAGTGTCGATGAAGGTGATGTTGCGGCCGTTCTGCTCGACCGTGTACGCGCCGATCTTCTGCGTGATGCCGCCCGCTTCGCCGGCGGCGACGCTGGCGGAACGGATCTTGTCGAGCAACGAGGTCTTGCCGTGGTCAACGTGGCCGAGCACGGTGACGACCGGCGGCCGCGGCTGCAGCATCTCCGGCTTGTCTTCTTCTTGCTCGACGACGACTTCGTCGCCGGCTTCCTTGACGATCGCGTTGAAGCCGAACTTCCGCGCGACGGCCGTGGCCTGATCGGAGGAGATGTTCTGGTTGATCGTCGCCATCGTGCCCATGCGGATGAGCTCGCGGATCACGTCGGCCGCCGGCACGATCATCGAGGTCGCGAGTTCCTGGACCGTCAGAACGTCCGGGATCTCGATCGACTCGAGCTTCGCGTTGGGATCCTCGACGCGGTCGATGTAGGCACCGCCGCTGCGGCGGCGCTGCTTCTCGAGCCGCATCTCCGCATCGCGCGCCTTCTTCGCTTCGAGCTGCTCGCGGGTGGAGCGGCCGCGGCCGCCGCCGGGACGGCCGCCGGGGCCGCCGCCGGATGACGGCATGGGGCCGACGCCCGGCGTGATCGGCCCGTTGCCGGCCGGACCGCCGGGACGCGGTCCGCCGAACGGACGCGGACTCGCGGTCGCGCCGGGGATGGCACGGAATGCACCGTTGCCGGCCGGACGACGGCCGACCGGTGCGCCAGGGGCGCCGGAGGCCGGCGGAGCGCCCGGCGCTCCCGGCGGACCCGCGGGAGCGGGACGCGCCTGCTGATATTGGCCGGGGACGCCCTGGCCGGGGCGCGGCGCGACTCCGGGGCGGCCGGGGACCTGCCCGTTGCCGGGCGGCGTGACCGGACGCGCGGGAGGACGCACGGATGCCTGCCCAGCCGGGACCGGGCGGAGCTGCGGGACCGGTTCCGATGGGACCATTGGGCGGCGCGGCATCGGCCCGGGCTGGCCGGGCGGCGGCGCCACGCCGGGTCGCGGGGTTGGCCCCTCGGGGCGCTCCGGAGCGGCTTCGGGACGGGCCGGGGCGGCTTCCACGACCGTCGCGGCCGCAGCCGGCTGCTCCGGTTGCGGGGCCGGCGGCGGGGGCTGGCGGCGGACCGGCGGCGTGTTCGGCACGGGCCGCAGCTGCGGGATCGGAGCCGGCGCGGCAGGCTCGACGGCGACGGCAGCCGGAGCTTGCGCGACCGGGGCCGATACGGCCGGAACGGGCGGCAGAACAACGGCGGCGGCGACTGCCGCGACCTCGGCGACCGGCACCGAAGGTGGAGCGGGCGGCGGGGCAACGGCCTCGACGGCCGTCGCCGGCGCGGCTTTGACCGCCGGAGCGCGCTTGACCGGAGCTGCCGCTACGGCGGCAACCGGGGCCTCGGCCGGCGCAGCCGCCGCAGCGGCGGCGGGTTGGGGCGCGGCAGGAACTGCGGCAACCGCAGGTGCGGGGGCCGGTGCGGGCTTCGGAGGGGCCTTCGCGCCCTTGAGCTGCGCGCGCAGCAGGTCGGCGACCTTGGGCTCGACCACGCTGAGTTGGTTCTTCGCCTCGAGGCCGAGACGCCCGAAGAGGGCGAGCAGGTCCTTCGAGGTCATACCGAGCTCCTTCGCGAGCTCGAAAATCCTGGGTTTACCGGTTGCCATGCAGTCCTTCAAAGATATGGTGCCCGAGAGCACCATCCGCCGTTAAGTCATTCTTTTAGAGCTCCGAGATCCGGAGTGAGTCACCATTGTAGCAGAGCTTCGCCACTAAACCCCGGATAACGCTTGTTCTTTGCGACCCGTTCTGCGCACGTCCGCGAGCAGAGATAGGTTCCCCGACCTTCCGAACGCCCTCTTCCGTCGGCGATCCAGCGACCGCCTGCGCCCCGCGTGAACCGCCTCAGCGCGGGCTGCGGGAACGCGGTCCGGCAACCCACGCACGTGCGCAGCGGAATCATTCGTTCGTGAACATCTCCCGCTTGAACTCCTCGAGACGGCGCAGCAGCTCGTCCTGGTCGATCGCCGCTTCGTCAACCTCCTCTTCGCCCTCCGCTAGGACCTCGTCGGCTTCGATCTCGGTTGCTTCCACGCCGCCGGAGGCCGCGCGGGCTTCCCGCTCGGCGAGGTAGCGTTCGCGGGCCTCGGCGGCCTCCGAGTCGCTGGTGATGTCGAGGCGCCAGCCGGTCAGCCGAGCGGCGAGCCGCACGTTCTGGCCTTCGCGTCCGATCGCCAGCGACAGCTGATGGTCGGGGACGGTCACCAGCGCCACGCCCTCTTCCTCGAACAGCTCGACGCCCAGCACCTTGGCCGGCGCCAGCGCGTTCGCGACGAAGGTCGGGAGGTCGGCCGCCCAGCGGATGACGTCGATCTTCTCGCCGCGCAATTCGTCCGAGACGTTGGCGACGCGCGAAGATTTCGGCCCCAGGCACGCGCCGACGGCGTCGATCTCCGGCCGTTTCGAGGTGACCGCGACCTTCGTGCGCGCGCCGGGCTCGCGGGCGATCGCCATGATCTCCACGATGTCGTCCTGGATCTCGGGCACCTGGAACTCGATCAAGCGCTGCACGAGGCCCTCGGCCGCACGCGAGAGCACGACCAGCGGTCCTTTGTTCGTCTTGCGCACGTCGAGCACATAGGCGCGGATGCGGTCGTTGATGCGGTAGTTTTCGCGCGGAACCTGTTCGCTGAACGGCAGCAACGCTTCGGTCTTGCGATCGTCGAGCAGCACGTACATGTTGCGCTGTTCGTAGCGCTGAACGGTGCCGAGCACGATGTCGTGCAATTTCGCCGAGTAGGTGTTGTAGACCGTGTCGCGCTCGGCCTCGCGGATGCGCTGCACGATCACTTGCTTCGCGGTCTGCGCGGCAATGCGGCCGAAGTCACGCGGCGTGACGACCTCGTCGAAGAAGTCGCCCGGCTCGTAGCGCGCTCCGGCCTCCTTCTTGGAGATCTCCAATTTGGGATCGGTGACCTCGCCGTCGTTGACGACGGTGCGGCGGTGATACACCTGATAGTCGCCGCTCTGGCGGTCGATCGTCACGATCGCATTCGCCTCGCCGCCGAAATTGCGCTTGTACGCCGAGATCAGCGCGGCTTCGAGCGCTTCGAGCAGCGACTCGAAGCTGATGTTGCGTTCGTTTTCGATCTCGCGGAGCGCCGCGATCATCTCTGCGTTCATCGATTCTTCTCTCGTTGTTTTGCGCGTTGGAGGTCGGCGCGCACGTCGTACTCCACGTTCGCGGACTTGATCACCGCAAGCGGGATCAGCAGCTCTTTCCCGTCGCCGGACAAGACCACGTTCGTTCCCCGTACGCCGTCGAGCCGGCCGCGATGGGTCTTGGCCTTCTCGATCGCGAGGGTCGTGACGACTTTGACGTCGCGCCCGGTGAAGCGCTCGTAGTCGGACGGCTTGGTGAGCGGCCGGTTGAGGCCGGCCGATTCGATCTCGAGCGTGTAGGGATCGGTGAACGCGTCGAGCGCCGTGTTGATGCGCGCGGCGATCCGCTCGCACGTGGCGACGTCCACGCCGCCTTCGCGATCGACCGTCACGTGCAGCGCCGTCGTGCGGCTCCGCCGGTGCGCCTGAGCGCTGACGATCTCGACGTCGCGGAACTCGGGCTGGTGCGGCAAAGCGTGCACGACGCGCTCGAATGCGTCTGCTAACAGCGTCTTCTCGTCGCTGAGCGGCTCCACGGCAACCAACCTCCTTCCTCCGACCCCGTTACAACAGAGAAGCGCGGGCAGTGCCCACGCTCCATGCGTTTACGTCCGTCCGCCATCATACGACGGCGGCGCAAATCGCGCAACCCGGACCCGTTCAGGGGTGGCGCGGGACCGGCGTCGCGAGGCTCCCCGGGACGTGCTTCTCCATCCGCGGGTCGTCGCACGAGACCTCGACGTAGTCGATTTCCGGCTTCAGATCCGGATTCGGGCCGGGGAAGACGAGCGTAGTGCGGCCCCCGACCAGCGACGAGGGCGCCGGCGGCGGGCTCGGCTGGGGATGGTCGGTCACCCGCCAGGCGCGGCAGACCGTTCGGCCGATCAGGTTGCGCTTGGGCTCGCCGAAGACGTAGGTCACCGAATCCGGATGGAGGTTGGTCCGCCGTTCCCGGATGATGCCGAAGGTCGCCGCGAGCACCTCGGGCGGCGGCCGCACCAGCCGCTCGTAGCCTTCCGCTACCGTGTCGCGATCGACGGTCGCTCCCGGATAGCGCTGCATCGTGTTGCCGCCTCGCGGCAAGAGCCCTCTGAGCTTCGCGTTGAGGTCGGAGACCGGCCCGCTCGAGGGCGGCGGAGCGGAAGGCGGGACGGAGACTGCCGGTCCGGGCGATGGTACGGCGACGACGGGGTTGCGAAGCGGGATCGGCGCCGCCGTCGCGGGCGAACCGGTACGCGGGCCAGGCGAGGCGGTTTTTCCCGCCCCGGGAAGCCCGCTCGCCGTGGGATGGGGACCGCTCGCGGCTGGGCGCGGACCGACGGTTGCGGCCTGCTTCGGCTGGCCCGGCGTCGCCGACGCAGCCGGGCGGGGCGTTCCAGGCAGGGCGGCCGGCGCCGCGGTGGCAGCGACTTGGGCGGCGCGCGTGGCGACCGCCGTGGGCACGGCGGACGGTGCGGACGTGGCCGGCGCCGTCGCCGCGGCCGTCGGCGCGGTCGTGGGCTTTGCGCTCGGCGCCGTGGTCGGCGCGAGCGTCGGCGGCGCGGTGACCGCGACCGGCTCTAGGGTGCGCGGGGCGACGGTGGGCGGGGCAGTGAGCGGGATGGTCGGGGCCGCCGTCGGAGGTGCCGTCGGCGCCTCGGTCGGCGGGGCAGTGGGCGCGCGGGTCGGTGGCACCGTCGGCGCGGCGGAGGCGACCGCGACGAGAAGGGTCGGCACCGATGTCGGCACCCTCGCCGGCGCCACGGGCGGTGGCGGCGTCGGGGGGAGCGTCGGCGGCGGGGTCGGCTGCGGCCGCGCCGAGGGGCGAAGGACCGAGAGCTCCCGGCGTCTGGGCGGCGGCGGGTGCACGACGATGCGATGCGGGACCGGCCGCACGACGGCGACCGGCCGGACGGTCGGGCGTGGCAGCGGGCGAACGGCGGGGACGGAGGCGGCGGCGGGCAGCGCGCTGGCGGCGGGTGCCGCCGGAGCGGCCGGTGCGGCGGGGGCCGCATCCCGCACGATGATGTCGGCGGTGACGTCGCCTTCGCGGCTCGTGCCGCCGGTGTCGCTCACTTGTGTCAGGGCGAAGAGCAAGACGACGAGCGCATGCACGACCAGCGACCCGCCCAGCGCGGCGACGTCACGCCGCGACGAGGGCCGTTCGATATGGGCATTCCGGTGCGCGCGGCTCACGTCGGGTTTCTCTTACCTGCGCTTGCCGGAACACCATGCCGCCGCCGTGCAAAAGCGATCCGGCGTTGAAGCAACTGTGACGGTGCTTTCTCCCAGTCGCAGGACCGCTAGTGCGGTCGAGGAACACGCGCGGCCGATGCAGCCTCCTGCCAAACGTACTAAAATCGTCGCCACGGTTGGCCCGGCGTCGCGCGATCCGGCGATGCTTCGGTCACTTTTCCTGGCCGGCGTCAACGTCGTGCGCCTGAACTTTTCGCACGGCACGCACGAAGAGCATGCCGCGACGATCCTCGACGTGCGCCGCATCGCCCGCGAGCTCGAACTGCACGTCGCAATCCTGCAAGACCTGCCGGGACCGAAGGTGCGCACCGGCCCGTTCGCCGACGGAGTTTCCTCGGTGCGGCTGGAGAACGGCGCGAACTTCACCCTCACGACGCAGGCGGAGCCCGGCGACGCTCAGCATGTCAGCGTTACCTACGAAGGCCTGGCCCGCGACGTCGAGGTCGGCAAGCGCATCTATCTCGCCGACGGTTCGATCGCGTTGCGCGTCATGGCGGTCGAAGGGCCGTGCGTGCGCACGGTCGTCGAGACCGGCGGCGAGTTGCGCGAGCGGCAAGGGATCAACTATCCCGACGGGACGCTCGAACTCGAAGCGGTGACCGACCGCGATCTCGAACATCTGGACTTCGGAATCGCGCAGAACGTCGATTGGGTCGCGGTCTCGTTCGTGCGTACGGCCCAAGACGTGTGGCGGGTCAAGGAACGCATCGCGCAGAGCGGCCAGAACATCCCCGTGATGGCGAAGATCGAGAAGCACGAAGCGCTCGAGCACATCGACGACATCCTGACCGTCGCCGACGGCATCATGGTCGCCCGCGGCGACCTCGGAATCGAGATCCCGCTCGAAGACGTGCCGCTCACCCAAAAGGACCTGATCGCGCGGGCGAACCGCGTTTCGAAGCCGGTCGTCACCGCCACGCAGATGCTCGAGTCGATGATCTCCTCGCCGCGTCCCACCCGCGCCGAGACGACCGACGTCGCCAACGCGATCCTCGACGGCACCGACGCCGTGATGCTCTCGGGCGAAACGGCGCGCGGCGAGTATCCGCTCGAAACCGTGCGCACGATGGCGCGCATCGCGATGCACGTCGAAGAGCAGTATCCGCACTTGGAAATGCGCGCTCGCCGCTCCACGACCGAACCGGCGGTCATCGAGACGGACGCGGAGATCGGCATGTCGATCGCCGAGGCCGCCGTGCGCTGCGCCGACGCGCTCGGCCTGCGGCTCATCGTCAGCGGTTCGACGACCGGAAACACGGCCCGCTACGTTTCGTCGTTCCGGCCGCGCGCGCGCATCGTGGCTTTGACGCCGCTCGAAGAAGTCGCGCGCCGCATGGCGGTCGTGTGGGGCGTCGAGTCGTCGGTCGTGCAGTCGTATCGCTACATCGAAACGCTGATCGAGATCGCGGAGGCTCGCATCGTCTCCGACGGCCACGCGGCGCCCGGCGAAACGATCGCGATCACCAGCGGCATGCCGGTCGGCGCGGGCGGCACCAACGTCCTGAAAATCCACCGGCTCCCAGCGATCTAAGCGCTTTAGCCGGTCGCCCGGCAGCAGGGGATGCGCTCGGTCCAGCGGAGGAGTCGTCGCCATGATGCTGGGTGTTGATCGCGGGCACTTCGACGCTCGGTGCTTCGGTGTTTCGTTGGCGCGTCGCGCTCTCGCCGGCAACGGCGTGCGGGCTGCTCGCCGCCTGCGGCGGGTCGGCTACGTCGACCGACGCGGTGCCGCCCGCGCAGCAACGGCGGCTCCACGCTGCAGAGCGTCAGCGTCCGCCAAAACGTGCTTGGTTCTAGTGCGACCGACGTCTCATCGGGCTCGGCGGCGTGCGGCGGCACGACCGGTACGCCGCGCACCTGTACGATCCCGATCCCGGCGCCGCCCGCCAGCGACTCCTTCGTCTTCACCTCGTACGACGCACCGCCGAGCGGCGGCAGCTTCGCCGCTGCCAAGGCGCTGGGCGCGGGCCTCGTGGCGCAGACCGTCGCCCAGGGACAGAGCAACGTCGTGAACGTCACGCTCGGCGGAATCGTGAGCGCCGTCCCGCTCTCGTTGCCGACGCCGCTCATCCGCGGCACGGTCGCCTCGCAGCAGCAGCCCACGGTGGCCGCGCTGGACGCCGACGGCAACATCATCGTGACGGACGGGTACGTCGATGCGAACGGCAATCCGGTCACGCTCTTCATCGGCGCGGCGCCGAACCCGAGCAGCGAGATCATTCTCAGCGGGACGGCGCTAACCGCACCCGCGCCCGCCGGCGTCATTGTCACCTACAACGGAACCGCGACGGCCGCGTACGCTAGCACGATCACCGCGACGGCGAGCAGCGGCCCCACAGCGACGACGGCACTCACGCTGATCGGTCCAAAGGAAACCGTGTTCCCCACGACAACCGCGAACAGCTTCCCCTTCGCGATCACGAACGGGCCGGACGGGAACCTCTGGATCGCCGACGCCAACAACGGCCTCCTCCCGCTCACGCCTGCCGGCTCGTTCCCGGGGCCCGCGTTCGGCCCGGCGGCGCCGGAGCTGGTCGCCGCCGGACCCGACGGCAATCTCTGGGCGACCGAAGAGGGCGGCAGCGCGATCGGTCGGTGGGACGACGGCCGGAGTGCATACGAACTTCCCCATGCCGCAGAACGCCAGCGGTCCGCTCGGGATCGCCGCCGGACCCGACGGCAACCTCTGGGTCACGGAGAGCTCCGGGAACCGGATCGCGCGCGTCACGACGAGCGGCGCATTGACCGAGTTCACGCTCCCGCAGCCGAACAGCGGACCCGCGTTCATCACCGCCGGTCCGGACGGCAACCTCTGGTACACGGAGTACTCAGGGTCCGGCGGAACCAGCACCGTGCGCCGCTTCGTCTGGTGAGCGCGCTCTTCAGCCGGTAGCGGTCTTCCCTTTGGGCGCGATGCGCCAGACGGCGTCGGCAAAGGCGTGGACGTCGTCGGGCGTCGTGTCCCAGGCGGTCATCCAGCGGACGATGTTGCGCTCCGCGTCCCAGACGTAGAAGCGCCGCTCGCGCTGCAGCGGTTCGATCGCCTGCCGCGGCAGAATCGGAAAAAGTCCGTTCGCTTCGACCGGATACGCGAGCTGCACGACGTCGTCGAGATCGCGCAGCCGCTCCGCCAACAGGTGCGCCATCGCGTTCGCGTGCGTCGCGTTGCGCAGCCAGAGATCGCCGCGCAGCAGCGCCTCGAACTGCGCCGCGACGAACCGCATCTTCGAGGCGAGCTGCATCCCCTGCTTGCGCGTGTACGGCAGGATCTCGGTCGCCGGGTGCGCGCGCGGGAACACGATCGCCTCGCCGAACATCAAGCCGTTCTTCGTCCCGCCGAACGTGCAGACGTCGACGCCGGTGTCGACCAGCATCGTGCGCAGGTCCGTACCGAGCGCGGCGACCGCGTTCGCCAGGCGCGCGCCGTCGACGTGAAAGAGCAGCCCGTGCGCGCGCGCGCAGTCGCCGAGCGCGCGCAATTCCTCGAGCGTGTAGACGGTCCCGACCTCGGTCGATTGCGAGATCGAGATCGCGGCCGGCTGCACGTGGTGCTGGTCGCCGATGCCGTGCAGTTGCCGTACCACGTCCGCCGGCGTCAGCTTCCCGTTCTCGACCGGGACGTCGATCAGCTTGCCGCCGGCGAAGCGTTCGTATGCGCCGCACTCGTCGACGGCCAGGTGCGCGAACTGCGGACAGATCACCGCTTGGTGCGGCCGCAGCGCGGCGGCGAGCGCGATCACGTTCGCGCCCGTCCCGTTCCAACAGAAGAATACTCGCGCGCCGTCGCCGAGCTGCGCGCGGAACGCGTCCTCGACGCGCGCGGTGTATGCGTCGTCGCCGTAGCCGGGAACGTGGCCGTCGTTGGCGGCGGCAAGCGCGGCGAGCACGTCGGGGTGGACGCCCGCGTTGTTGTCGCTGGCGAATGCGCGTTGGGCGGGAGCGGTCGTCTGCATCGTCCGCAAGGTGCGGCCCGCGGTGCGCGTTACCCTACCTCGCCGTGCGCAATTCAGGGCGCGATGCCGACCGCGTTCTCGGTGGGAGCAAAGTCGGCGTAGTCGGCTTCGAGCTCGGCCTTCATGCGCGGCAGATTGATCGTCGCGAGCTGTTTGGCGACGACCGCATGCCCGTCGGTACCGGGCGCGTAGGTTTGCACGAGCGTGATCGTGCCGCCGTCGGTGCGCGACCAGATTGCTTGCAGGATGCGGCCGTGCTGCGGATCGACCGCGACGTCGAGCGTCTTCACCAGCATGTGATTCTTGGGCGTCAACCGCAAGACGGGCGCATCGTCGGTCGAAGCGGGCGCGAACGCCACCTCGTAGCGGTCCGGCCAGCGCGCCGGGTCACCCAGGTCGTACTTCATGTCCGAGAAGGCTTTGGCGATGAACGGGACGCCGCGGAAGACGAAGCGGTAGAGGCCGGGCCGCTTGTACCAGGAGTCGCCGTGCAAGGTGATGCGGATGAACGGGAACATCCGCAGGCGCACGTGGAGTGCCACGGACGCCTTGTAGGCGTCCGGTTGCTCGGGCGATCCCGCGAGGGCAGTCAGCACGGAGGGTACCGTCGGCGCATCTCCCGCGGAGGCCGGGCACGGATTGACGACGAGGAGCGCTGCCAGCAGCAGCACCATTCGCATGTTGTGACGGTACCCGGAGCAGCCGTGAGGACCCTGGGACCCGCGGGATTCTCATCGAGACCCAAGATTTGCGCGGATCAGCTCGGCGGCATGGTCGAGCGCGACCCCGTGCTGCGCGCCCGAGAGCATGCGGGCGATCTCGGCCTGACGCCCTTCACCAGACAGCTCGACCGCCTCGATCGTCGTCGCGGCCGCGCCGGCCCGCTTGCGCAACGCGACGTGGGTCGTGCCGTGGGAGGCGATCTGCGCGAGATGCGTGATGCAGACGACCTGTGCCCGCGCCGCCAACCGCGCCAGCCGCTGGCCGACTGCCGACGCCGTCGCACCGCCGATACCCGCGTCGATCTCGTCGAAGACGAGCGCCCTGCGCTCGCGGCGATCGGCCAGGACGACGACCAGCGCGAGCAGCACACGCGACAGCTCGCCACCCGAGGCGATCTTTCCGAGGGCGCGCTCCGGCTCGCCCGGGTTCGCCGAGAACCGCAGCTCGGCGCGCTCGGCGCCCGTCGCGCCGACCGCCTCCAAAGGGTCCAATGCGATGCGCAGCCGCGCCGCCGGCATCTCGAGCGCCGCGAGCTCGCCGCGAATCGCCTCCTCGATCGCCGCCGCCGCCTCGCACCGGCTCGCGCTCAACCGCCGCGCCGCCTCGCACAGCGCCGTCTCGAGCGTGCCGGCCTCGCGTTCGGCCGCGGCGATGCGCGCCTCCCGGTCGTCGACGTCGGCGACGTCGGCCGCGAACGCGTCGCGTTGCTCCCGCATCGCGGCGAGCGAGCCGCCGTACTTCTTCTTCAACCGGTCGAGGGCGTCGAGCCGCGCGGTCAGCGCGTCGAGTTCGGCCGGATCGAGTTCGACGGCCTCGCGCTCGCGCGCGATCCGGGCGGCGAGTTCGTTGGCGTCCGATTGCAGTGCGCCCGCCGCGCCGGCCAGCTCGGCGAAGCGCTCTGTGTACCGCGCCAAGCTCAGCAAGGCGCCCTCGCATTCGCCCAGCGCGTCGACGGCGCCGCGTTCTTTCTCGAGCGCGTCGGAAGCGCTCGCCAGGGCGGCACCGATGCGTTCCGCGTTCGCCAGCACGTCGCGCCGTTCGCGCAAACGCTCGTCTTCGTCGTCGGCGGCGACCGCGGCCGCGTCGATCTCGTCGCGCGCGAAGCGCGCGAACTCGGCCCGCGCCGTCGCGCGACCGTCCGCGTCCCGTAGCGCACTCAACCGTTCGCGCGCCGCCTGCAGATCGTCGAATGTCCGGCGCACGTCGCCCCGCGCCGCGAGCGCGTCCGGTCCGCCGAAGCGATCGAGCAGCTCGAGCGCGTACGCGGGGGCGAGCAAACGCTGCGCTTGATGCTGCGAGACGACGTCGACCTGTGTTCCGATCAGTTCGCGAAGCTGGCTCGCCCCGGCCGCGATTCCGTTGATGCGCCCGTGCGAGCGGCCTTCGGCCAGCACTTCGCGCTGCACGATGAGATCGTCGTCGTCGGCCAGCGTGAATCCGGCCGCGGCGAGCGATGACCGCAGCGCGTCGTCGGGCGCAATCTCGAGCACGACGCGCGCGCGTTCGGCGCCGCTGCGCACGGTGTCCGCGTCGGCGCGCTCGCCCAGCGCCAGCCGCAGGCCGCCCAGCAGCATGGTCTTGCCGGAACCGGTCTCGCCGGTGACGACGGTGAGACCGTCGGAGAACGCGACTTCCGCACGTTCGATCAGGCCGACGTTCTCGACGGTCATACGCAGCAGCGTCACCGCCCCGCCGGCCGTCACCGCGACTTGATCGGAACGCCCCATTGCAGCTTGTCTTCGAGCCGCGCGAAGAACGCGCGCGACCGCACGCGGGCGAACCGCACCGGCTTCTCGGCGCGGCGGATGACGACGCGGTCGCCGGCGCCGAGTTCGGCTGCGACGAACCCGTCGTTCTCGAGGTTCGCGCGGCTGAGCTCGTTGTCGCAGGTGATCTCGATCTCGGCACTCGTCGGCACGAGCAGCGGACGCGCGAACAGCGTGTGCGGCAGCAGTCCGGCGATGCCGAGCGCGTCGACGTTCGGATGGATGATCGGGCCGCCCGCGCTCAAGAAGTAGGCGGTCGATCCGGTCGGTGTCGCGACGATCACACCGTCAGAGGGCAGGTGCGCGATCGTCTCGCCGTTGAGCGCGAGCCCGAACGGCGCGAGTCGCGCTTGCGAGACGCGCCGCACCACGACCTCGTTGAGCGCGAAGTGCAACGCGTCCGAACCGGCGACTTGCGCGTAGAGCGCCACCCGCTCGTCGACCTGCACGTTGCCCGCAAAGACCCGTTCCAGCGCCGCGAAACCCTCGTCGTTCGACTCCACCTCGGTGAGAAATCCGAGCCGCCCGGTGTTCACGCCGAGGATCGGGATGCCGAGTTCGTGCACGAGCCGCGCGGCGCGCAGCAACGTTCCATCGCCCCCCACAGTGACCAGCAAGTCCGCGTCCTCGAGCGCGCAGGTCGTCGGAAACCCGAGCTCGTCACCCGCCCCTTCGCACACCGCCAACCGCAGCCCATGCTCCGCCGCCAGCGCCGCGACGCGCCCCGCGCTCTCCGTCGCGTGCGGACGCTCCGTGTTCACGTAGAGTGCGATCGAACGGAGAGGTTGATGCAGGGTGCTGACGGCCGTCATTCGTGCGCTTCTCGGACGAGGGCGTCCAGCCGGACGTCATCGACTTCTTCGCCGGTGCGGCGGAGCTCGTAGAAGAATTCGACGTTGCCGGCAGGGCCGCGGAGCGGGGAAAGCATGGCGCCTACGGCGCGGACGCCGGTCGCGCGAATGCCGTCGCGCACCTCGCGCAGGATGTCGGCGTGTACGGCCGGATCGCGCACGACGCCGCCCCCGCCGAGCCGTTCGCGGCCGGCTTCGAATTGCGGTTTGACGAGCGCGATGATCGCGCCGCCCTCGCGCAAGTACGCGACGGCACGCTGGACGATCGTGCGCAGCGAGATGAACGACGCGTCGATCACGATCAGATCGAAACCGTCCGGATACGCGTCGTCCGGCAGCGTGCGGAAGTTGGTGCGCTCGACGACGGTGACCCGCGGTTCGCTTCGCAGCTTCCAGGCGATTTGCCCGCGCCCGACGTCGAGGGCCGTCACGTGCCGCGCGCCGTTCTGCAGGAGCGCGTCGGTGAACCCCCCCGTCGAAGCGCCGACGTCGAGCACGTCGAGTCCGGCCGGATCGATCGCGAACGTGCGCAGCGCGCCCTCGAGCTTGTCGCCGCCCCGCGAGACGTACTTCGGCGCCTCTTCGACCCGCACGTCGGCACCGAGCGGCACGTGCGCGCCCGGTTTGCTCGCCGGCTCCCCGTCGACGCGAACCTTGCCCGCCAAAATCAACGCGCGCGCCTGCGACCGCGTCAACGCGGTCAACTCGACCACCACCGTGTCGAGGCGTCGCAGACCCCGCTGACCCCGGTCATGGACCGAGCGCAGATCCGTCAAGCCAAGCCTCCCAGGTCGAGTGACTTACAACTGACGCTCATCGAGCGCGTCCTCCGCTGGACGCGCAGGCGGCGGCACGTTGACCGCATCGATCGACTGCTGCGCGGTCTTCAGCAAGGACTCGCAGCGGCCGACGAGGTCGCGCCCTTCTTTATAGAGCGCGACGGCGCGCTCGAGATCGGTATCGTCCGTCTCGAGTGCTTTCACGATCTGCTCCAAGCGTTTGAGCGAGTCCTCAAAAGAGGTTGATCTGTCGTCCGCCATCAGTCCCTTCGCGTTCGACGCGCGCCGTGAGGCTTCCGCGAGCGAGTCGTGCTTTGATCCTGGTCCCCGGCGGCGCTTCCGCCGCCTCCCGGACGAGTTTGCCGTCCTCGTCGGTCACGATCGCATAGCCGCGTTGCAGAATCGCGTCCGGATTGTTGCCTTCGAGCTTCGCTTCGAGGGTTATGAGCAGCGCGGCTCGGCGCTCGATCAGCCGCAGCATCGCGGCGTCGAGCTGTACCGCGTTGCGGGCGCAACGCGCCGCCTCGCGGCCGGCGCGCCCGGCGGGGTCGGCTCGCCTCAGCCGTCCGGCGGCCTGCGCCAGCCGCTCGCGTCGCCGGCGCATGAAGGCCGGGACGGCCCGCTCGAGACGATCGCGTACTTCCTCGAAGCGCCCGCGGCGGTGCGCTAGCCGCGCCGCAGGGGCGGCGGCGGCGAGCCTGCGTTCGAGAACGTTCAGCTTCGCCCGCGCCCGGCCGAGCCGTTCGCGCGCGGCGGCGGTAAGCTGGCGCGCCATGACGTCGACGTGCTGGCGGCGCGAGCCGAGCATCCGTTCGATGTCGCGCGCCAGCGTGCGATGCCGCTCACCGACGAGCCGGAGCACGTCGTCGCGACGCGGAAGGACCGTCTGCGCCGCCGCCGACGGCGTCGCGGCGCGATAATCGGCCGCGAAGTCGGTCAGCGGCGCATCGGCTTCATGACCGATCGCCGAGACGGTCGGGACGCGCGAGGCGGCGAGCGCCCGCACGACGCGCTCGTCGCTGAAGGCGAAGAGGTCTTCGAACGACCCGCCGCCGCGCGCCAGCACGATCAGATCGACGTCCATCGCGGCAGCGCGTTCGATCGCGCGCACGATCTCCGGCGCCGCGTTCTCCCCTTGCACCGCCGTGGGAACCACGACGATCTCGACGTGCGGCGCGCGAACGCGCGCCTGCGTCTCGAAATCGCGGGCTCCTTCGGCGTTGCGCGAGGTCACCAGCGCGACGCGAAATGGGAACCGCGGCAACGGGCGCTTGCGCTCCTGAGCGAACAGTCCTTCGGCCGCCAAGCGCGCCTTGCGTGCCTCATAGCGCTGGTGCAGCACGCCGCTCCCGCCCTCGGCGACGACCTCCAGCACGCGCAGCTGATAGCTGGACTTCCGCGCGAACGTCTGCACCGCGCCGTACGCGACGACTTGATCGCCGTTGGCGAGCGCCGGAAACGTTGCGGCCGCTTCGCTGAACGCGACGCAGTTCAGCAGCGCATCGCGATCCTTCAGGTCGAAATAGACGTTGCCGTTCGGCTGCGGCTTGTAGTTCGTGATCTCGCCGCGCACGCCGAGCCGCGCGAACGCTCGCTCGCGGGTGAACACGCCGGCGATGTAGTTCGCCAGACGGGAGACGGCGACGACGCGAACGTCCGCGCGGCCCGCGATCACGGCGCCGCGGTGGGCTCCGGCCCGAGCGGGACTTGATTCACTCCGTCGCCTACGCTGTTCGGCGGCGGCGCGAGCGGAACGACCGGCGGAGGCAGCTTGGGCATCTCAGCCTTGGCGATCGGCGCGGCCGGTGCGGCCGGCGCCAGCGCGGCGCGGTTGTGCGGTCTCGGTGACGGCTCGTCACCGCTGCCGCACGTGCGTGCCGGTTCCGTGCCGGCCAGAAACACTTCGGTCTTGCCGGTGCCGCACAGGCGCACTTTGTGCACTTCGCCGACCGGCAGAACGAAGTCGTGCTTCGGCGTCTTCGCCAGCGCCTGCTTCATGAAGCGCGCCCAGATGCGGGCCGGGACGTTGCCGCCGAACGACTCGTTCATCCGCGAGTTGTTGTCGTTGCCGATCCACACCGCCGCGACGAGGTCGGGGGTGAAGCCCGCGAACCACGCATCGCGAAAACTCGACGTGGTGCCGGTTTTCCCGGCGGCGGGGCGGCCAATCACCGCATTGGGATAGCCGGTGCCTTCGTTGATCACCGACTCCATCATCGACGTGACGACGTACGCGACGCCCGCGCTGACGACTTCGGTCTGCTGCGGATAGGTGTTGTCGAGGACCGGCGTTCCGAGCGCGTCGCGCACGACACGAATCGGCGAGGGCGTGATGTGGATCCCCTGGTTCGCGAGCGTCGCGTAGCCCGCGGCTTGATCGAGCGGGGAGATGCCGGACGAACCGAGTGCGAGCGAGAGGTTGGAACCGAGCGGTGCGGTCACGCCCATGCGCCTCGCGTACTCGATGACCTTGTCGATCCCCAGGTCCTGCGCCAGCTTGACGGCCACGACGTTGCGCGACTGCGCGAGCGCGTAGCGCAGCGTGACGGCGCCCAAGAAGCGGTTGTCGTCGTCCATCGGCGCCCAGCGCGTGCCGTCGCCCATCGGATAACTGACCGGGGTGTCCATCACGATCGTGGTGGGGGGATGTCCCGCGTCGATCTCGGCGGTGTAGACGTACGGCTTGAACGACGAGCCCGGCTGACGGCGCGCTTGCCACGCGCGGTTGAACTGATTGCCGAGCGTGAACGGTCCCGCACCGCCGACCATCGCGAGGATTTCGCCGGTCGAGGGTTTGATCGCCACGAGCGCGCCTTGATGCGCTCCGATCCCCTCCGCTTTGGCGCGGCGGATCCCCCACGCGACCGCGTCCTCGGCAGCCTGCTGCATCGCCGGATCGACGGTGGTGTAGACCTGCAGCCCGCCCTCGAACGTCGCCTGCGAGCCGAACTGCGACTCGAGCAGATGCGTCACGTAGGTGGTGAAGTACGGGTAACGGTACGATTGCAGGCCTTGCGGACGTTCGCCGATCAGCTGCAGCGGCGCGCGCTTCGCCGCGTCGGCCTGCGCGCGGGTGATGACCGCCGCCTCGACCATGCGGTCGAGGACGTGATGCTGCCGCTCCTTCGCATGTTGGAGATTGACGTAGGGCGAGTAGTCCGACGGCGCGGCCGGAAGACCGGCCAGCATCGCCGCCTGACCGAGCGTCAGGTGGCTGAGATCGGTGCCGAAGTACGTGTGCGCCGCGGCCTCGACGCCGTACGCGCCGGAGCCGAAATAGATCAGGTTCAGGTAGCGCTCGAGGATCTCGTCCTTGGTGTAAAAGCGTTCGATCTCCAGCGCGAGCAGCGCTTCCTGGATCTTGCGCGCGTACGACACTTCGTTGGAGAGGAACAGACCGCGCGCGAGCTGCTGCGTGATGGTCGAGGCGCCTTGGAGATGCTGATGGCGATAGTCGGCGAGCGCCGCGCGCGCGATCCCGACGAAATCGACGCCGTGATGCTGATAGAAGTGCCGGTCTTCGGTCGCGATGAACGCATCGCGTACCGGGACGGGGATCTTTTCGATCGAGACCCAGGTGCGGTTCTCGCGATACAGGTTCGCCAGCATCGCTCCGTTGCGAGCGAAGACGCGGGTAGAACGCGAGGGCTGGTAATCCGCCATGCGGTTGATGTCGGGCAGGTTGCGCGAGTACGACGCGATGATGCCGGCGACGATCCCGGCGAAGAGCAGCACGCCGAACACGGCGACGACCAGCACCGCCTTGGCGATCCGCGCCGCGATCCTTCCGCCGCGCGAGCCGTCGCGCCGGCGGCGGGAGGCGCTGCTCGGACGCGGCAGCGCCCGGCTCATCGCTGCGCGCCTCGCGCGGGCGCCAGCACCTCGAGCACCCGGGCGAGCACGCCGTTGACATAGCGGCCCGAATCCTCGGTCGAGAACTTCTTCGCCAGCTCGACCGCTTCGTTCAGCACGATCGCGGCGTCGGTCTCCTTGCGATGGAGCAGTTCGAACACGCTCATCCGCAGCACGATCCGATCGATCGTCGGCAGCCGGTCGAGCGTCCAGCCCTCGAGCAGCGGCCCGATGAGCGCATCCGACTCGGCCTCGTTCTCGAGCGACCCGAGCACGAGATCCCGCACGAACCCGCGCGCTTCCGACGCATCGGTGCGCGCGAGCGTTTCGGTCAGCATCTCGGCAGGGGGACGCTTTCCGACCTCCGCCCCGTACAATGCTTGCAGCGCGAGTTCACGCGCGTACCGCCGCGAGATCGCACTCACGAGACGACGGCTGCTCTCCGAGCGAGAAACGCCGGCAGCCAGCCGACGCCGATCCCGCCGGCGCGGAATTCTTCGTTGGCCAGAACCTCGCGGCAGAACTCGACGGTCGTCTTCACACCTTCGATACGCGTCTCGCCCAGCGCCCGTTCCATGCGCAGGATCGCGGACTCGCGGCTGCGGCCGACCGCGACGATCTTGGCCAGCAGCGAATCGTAGAACGGCGGGACGACCGCGCCGCCGTACACGTGCGTGTCGACCCGGATCCCCGGGCCGCCCGGGAAGACGACCGTGGTGAGGGTCCCGGCCGCCGGGGAGAAATTGTTGTCCGGATCCTCGGCGTTGACCCGCACTTCGATCGCGTGTCCGTGCGGGTGCAGATCTTCCTGGGTGAAGCCGAGCGGTTCGCCGGCCGCGATGCGGATCTGCTCCTTCACCAAGTCGACCCCGTAGATCAATTCGGTCACCGGGTGCTCGACTTGAATTCGCGTGTTCATCTCCATGAAATAGAACTCATCACCGCTGACCAGGAACTCGAGCGTTCCGGCGTTGGTGTATCCCACCGCGCGCGTCGCCTTCACGGCGACGGCGTGCAGACGATCGCGCAGCTCGGGGTCGAGCGCGGGCGCGGACGCCTCTTCGATCAGCTTCTGGTGCGAGGGCTTCTGCACCGAGCAGTCGCGCTCGCCCAGATGAGCCGCTCCGCCGTGCTCGTCGGCGATGACCTGTACTTCGATGTGGCGTGGGTTGACGAGAAGCTTTTCGACGTACATGCGGCCGTCTTTGAACGACGCCTCGGCTTCCGCTTGCGCGGTCGCGAACGCGGTCGGCAGATCGGCCGCTGCCGCGACGGCGCGCATGCCCTTGCCGCCGCCGCCGGCAGTCGCCTTGAGCAGCACGGGAAAGCCGATCTGGTGGGCGACCGCGAGCGCTTCGTCGGCCGACGCGACGATGTCGCTTCCCGGCGTCGTCGGTACGCCGGCCTCGCGCATGATCCGTTTCGCCGTCGCCTTGTCGCCCATCGCCGCGATGACCGACGGTTTCGGTCCGATGAAGGTCAAGCCGTGATCGGCTGCGATCTCCGCGAAGCGAGCGTTTTCGGCGAGGAAGCCGTATCCGGGATGGATCGCGTCGCAGCCGCTGATCAGCGCGGCGGAAATGATGTTCGGAATGTTGAGGTAGGAGCGCGCGACCGGTCCCGGTCCGACGCAGAACGCCTCGTCCGCGTGCCGCACGTGCAGCGATTGGCGATCCGCGTCCGAGAAAATCGCCACCGTGGCGATGCCCAACTCATGGCACGCCCGATTGATCCGCAGCGCGATCTCGCCACGATTCGCGATCAACACTTTGCGAAACATGTCAGCGTTCGATGGAAAAGAGGGGTTGGCCGTATTCGACGGGTTGGCCGTCGGTGACGAAGACCGCGCTCACGCGGCCGCGGCCGCGGGAGCGGACCGGGTTGCGAATACCGAGCGTCTCGACGTAGGCGACCTCGCGATCGCCTTCGAGCTCCTGGCCCTCGGCGATCGCCGGGCGCATCAGCCGCACGATGCCCACCACGTCGCTGCTGACCAGCTCGGCGCGATCGGCCGGCCGTTCCGCGGCGCGGTCGGGTTCGCCGGCAAGCGCGGCCGGCGCGAGCACGACGGCGGCCGGCCCGATACGCGGGGCGCGGCGCAGCTCGATCTCGGTTTCGCCGTCGCGGACCCGCAGCCGGGCGAAGCCGCTCTCGGCGAGCGCCCCGGCGAGAGCACGGGCACGCGTCGCGATCACGTCATCGGTCATCCGGAATCAGGTTCGACGCGCCGCCGTCGCCCCCCCGGGGCTCGTGCGACTCCTCGCCGAACGCTCCGCGGCAGGAGGTGCCTCGTGGGTGCCAGCACCGTCGCCACGGAATCGGCGTTCGTCACCGTCTATCCGCGCGGATTATCGCTCGGGGCATCCCTTCGCGCGCTCGAAGACGCCGGGTTCGTCCATTTCCCTGCCTCCTTCCCGTACGTGGCGGAGGAGACGACGGCCGGCGGGGTCGTCTACCTGATCGACGCGGCCCGCCTGAGCTCGCTCGGCGACCGGGCGACGATCGAATCGGCGCTCGAACTGATGGCCACCGCGCAGACGGCGACCACGGTCGTGATCGCGGAGCGGGAGGGCGCCCTCGCATGGCTGGCCGGGAACGCGAACGTCGGAGGCTGGCTGGTCGCGCCGGTCGACGGAGCCGCCCTGCTTGCGACGGTCCGCGCCGCCGGGGCGACCCTGGCGACCCGCCAGCGCGTCGAGGACCTGCGCTCCGAGTGCGACCATCTGCTGCGCATCGGCCTCGCGCTCTCGGCCGAACGTGACATTCCGACCCTGCAGCAGGCGATCGTGCGCAGCGCGCGCGAGCTCACCCGCGCCGACTCGGGATCTCTGTACCTGCTCGAAAAGAGCGCCGAGGGTGAATGGGCGCTGCGCTTCGCCGTCGCTCAAACGGGTCCGCAAGACAAAGGTACCTACCTCGGCGGCATCCTGCCCCTCTCACCGACCTCGATTTCGGGCTACGTCGCCCTCAGCGGCGAGACGGTGCGCATCGAGGACGCATACGCGATCGGCGATCGCGCGGTCTACCGCTTCAACCCGAGCTTCGACCACGCCAACGGTTACCGCACGAAGTCCGTCCTGGCCGTCCCGATGCGCGATCACCAAGAAGAGATCGTCGGCGTGATCATGCTGATCAACCGCAAACCCGAGTTCGACGTCGTGCTCGGCTCGCCGGCGCACACCGAGAGCACGGTCCTGCCCTTCAGCGCGCACGACGAGCGCGTGCTGCTCGCGCTCGCCTCCCAAGCCGCGGTCGCGCTGGAAAACAAAGCGCTCGTCGACGCGATCCAGGACCTCTTCGAACACTTCGTTCGCGCCTCGGTCAAGGCGATCGAAGTCCGCGACAAGTCGACCGAAGGTCACTCCGCGCGCGTCGCCGACCTCACGGTGCTGCAAGCCGAAGCGGTCAATGCGATCGACACCGGAACGCTCTCGCGTCTCTTCTTCGACGTCGACGCGCTGCGCGAGATCCGCTACGCCTCGCTGCTGCACGACTTCGGCAAGGTCGCCGTCCCCGAATACATCTTCGGCAAAGCGAAGAAACTCCCCGACGGTAACCTCGACACGATCCGCCTGCGTTTTCTCCTGGCCCTCGAACAGACGACCGACCCGCGGGAACGCGAAGCGCTCCTCGAGCTGCTCGAACGGGTCGAAGCTGCGAACGAACCGCGCGTCGTCGCGGACGAAGTCGAAGCAACGCTCGACGCCCTGGCCAACCGCACGTATCGCGACCTCGAACGCGCCCAGCCGCTGCTCAGTCCCCCCGAAATCGACTTCCTGCGCATCCCGCGCGGCTCGCTCTCCAACGACGAACGCCGCAAGATGGAGCAGCACGTCACGCAATCGTTTTATTTCCTGCGCGAGATCCCGTGGCGGCGCACGCCCTGGCGCAACGTCGCCGAGCTCGCCTACGGCCACCACGAACACCTCGACGGCACCGGCTACCCGCGCGGCCTGCGCGGCGACGAAATCGCCCCCCAAGTCCGCATGATGACGATCAGCGACGTCTTCGACGCCCTCACCGCCAAAGATCGCCCCTACAAATCCGCGATGAGCATCGAGCGCGCGCTCGACATCCTGACCAAAGAATTCGCCGAACGTGGCAAGATCGATCGCGAACTGTTGGACGTGTTCGTGACGAAAAAGATCTGGGAGCCGGTGATAGCTGCTCGCTCCTAGGCGTTTTGTGGCGGGGGTGCGCGGCGGGCATAGTGCTGCAGCGGGGACGCTCCCGACGCGCATCCATGCGCTCTGGTCGCTCGGTTCTCCGCGCCTTCCGCCCTCCGGGCTCACGGCGCTCCGAAACGCCCCACCGCAGCACTATGCCCGCCGCCCACCCCCAGGCATGATGTGTTCGCACTGCGAGCGCCAGCCGGGTAGGGAGCGCGTTGGTGAGGTGTGGGGTTCAGTTCGGCTTGGGGCGTTGGGTTTTTGGGCGAAGTTTATGTCTTCGATGATCGTCGTGTCGAAGGTGCGGTGTACGAGGCAGCGCGTGCTCTTCTCGCTGTCGATGTTGCGGCCGTCGTACGGCAATACGCCGGCGGGCAGCGTCGTCTCGTCGAGCCGCAGCGCGTGCATGCCGGGACGTACGCACGGGAAGTTGTAGCGACCGTACGCGTCGGTTACAACCGACTCGCCGTCGTCGAGGAAGATCGTGACGCCGGCGATGCCGGTGTCGGGATCCTCGAAGCGTCCCGAGCCCTT
>Ga0102924_1001224_pt1 | contig 30243 bp, 27 predicted proteins | sample PaiPotPPM11metaG_FD_80116 | JGI IMG/M metagenome (GOLD analysis project Ga0102924, IMG submission 80116) | Iron sulfur acid spring bacterial and archeal communities from Banff, Canada, to study Microbial Dark Matter (Phase II) - Paint Pots PPM... ... | reverse complement strand
ATGTACCGCGCGCTGTACCCGACGCGCTAGCCGCGGCTTCGCTGCTACGCGTGGGTTACGATGTGGAAGGCGATCGCGATGTGCCCGGATGGTGGAATCGGCAGACACAGCGGACTTAAAATCGTATAAGTCTACGGTTTTATTGGCAGTAAATAGAAGATACATAACTACTTATAGCAATAATGCGGTACCCTCACGACAGGCACAACTCTTACACATTTTTCGTGATATTCAAGAAGTGTGCGGAGGTCATCGCTCATGTCCGACCGGTTCACGATCCTCGGTGGCAAGGTCCACATCTACAGGCGTCCCAATAGCTCAAGCTGGCAGTGTGCGAGCTTTTTGGCCGGAAAGAACCGGCGCACCACCACCAAAGAAGAAAGCCTTTCGAAGGCAAAAGAGGTTGCCGAAGACTGGTACTTGCAGCTACGCGGCAAACTCCGCGACGGCGAATTGAAAAACGGCAAGCTATTCCGCGAAGCTGCGAAGTTGTACCTGCGCGAATTCGACATCATGACGCAAGGACAGCGCAGTCCGACCTATGCGCGCGGACAGCACGCACGCACAAACGGCCACTTGGTTCCATTCTTCGGCAGCATGGTTCTTCCAGAGATCACGGCTGGCAAGATCAATGAATATCGCATCCATCGCCTTGAGGAATGCAATGCGCAGCGAGGCAAACCGCCGGCGCATAACACCACGCACCAGGAAATCGTGACGTTGCGCCAGATTTTCAAGACGGCTCTGCGCCACGGATGGATTGATCATTTGCCGGATTTGTCCGCGCCGTATCGCGCATCGGCAAAAATCTCTCATCGAGCATGGTTCTCACCGGAAGAGTACAAGCAGCTTTACGAAGCGACGCGGAAACGCGCCCATGATCCCAAGCAGCCCCGTTTTCGTTGGGAAGCGGAGCAGCTTCACGACTATGTTCTGTTCTCCGCCAATACTGGCCTCCGTCCCGACGAGGCGATGCGTCTTCAGTTTCGCGATGTCACGGTAGTCGAAGACGAGGGCAGCGGCCAAACCATCCTAGAGATCGAAGTACGTGGAAAGCGAGGCGTGGGCTATTGCAAGAGCACGGCGGGTGCCGTGCATCCGTTCGAGCGGCTGAAGGCCCGGACACGACCAAATGGTGGACCGGGAAGGTCAGGTAGTCGTACCGCATCCATCGCCAAGGGCGAGTGGCACGAGCCCGACCCTACCGATCTTCTGTTTCCGAAATGGTCACGCGACTTATTCAACGCAATTCTTGATGAAGAAAATCTTCGTACCGATCGCGACGGTAGGCCGCGAACGGCCTATAGCCTGCGCCACACATACATTTGCCTGCGCCTCCTCGAAGGCGCCGACATCTATCAGATCGCCAAGAACTGTCGGACAAGCGTGGAGATGATTGAGAAATATTATGCCGCCCATTTGAAGACACGGCTCGATGCCGCCGCTATCAACATCATGAGGCGACGTCCGAAAAACAAGACGACTTCGAAGAAAAGCCCCGGCCGTGTGGAAGCCATCCGCTTGGCTGAAGAGGCGTAGGCCGTTGCTGCTTGCTTTATGATGGGTTGTGCCCAATTTCCCGCGGGCGTGGTGAAATCGGCAGACACAGCGGACTTAAGGAATTGAGTGCCCGTCAGGGAAACCGGCGGAGTAGAACTGCTCAAAGTCGGGGAAACCTTAACTGGCAATCCCGAGCCAAGCCCGGACCTTTTCGGGAAGGTGTAGAGACTAGATGGGCAGCACCTAAGCCTCTCGCGAGGAATGGTGAAGGGATAGTCCAGACCACGAACTCGCGTAGCGGGGCGGCGAAAGCCGAAGTGGTATGAAAATCCGCAGACCCTAACAGGTCGTGGGGGTTCAAGTCCCCCCGCCCGCACCACACCCTCTTTCTTAAGTGGGCCAGGATGGAACCATCCTGGCGTGTTTTGGGGCCGGAACCGGCCCTACTCGGCCCGGAACCGGGCCAGCCATCGTAAGGCGCTTGGATGCAAACGCTGCGCTTATGTGAAGTCATCAATGGCGGCCGGATCTCTTGCAAGTATCTGGCAATCGCTGCTCCAACTGAGGCAATCAGCGGATAGGCTTGAACCTTGCGGCGCTTCACTCGTCTCACATGCCAGCAGGTCTCGCTCCCAGTCGACATCCTCCATCCTCCAACCGAAGTTGCCTTGACCTCTCCAGCGCGAAGACCATAAATGGCGAGAAGGATAAGGATGGCGTGTCCGCGTACATCGCGCGGTCCTTCAATGCCCTCCGCAAGATGCTTACAACACCAACCCCGGCCCCCAGTAAGGCGCACGAACGATCTCAAGGCCTTAACGACGTTGCTGATCGAGCGGCGGGAACAACCACCCGCGGCCCAATGTGCGATGTACGAATCGATCAACGACGCCTTCAAGACTGATCCGCACCTCTCCTGGCAGCTCGATATGAATCGCACCACAACTCGATGAAGACACCGCGGCCGCTTCCGGCTTCGCAGGCTCTTCGTCGTCAGCTACGCCGACCGGTAACAACTTCACCCCACCCTCGGGCGAAACACCCAGCTTGCCATCTCGATACAAGCGACGCCACTGGAATACCTGGTTCGCGTTGACACCATACTTCAACGCCACCCGAGCTACTGAAGCTCCCGCCTCCAGCGTCTCCTCCACAACCCGGCGACGCTCCATCGCACTGCGACGCCGGCGACGCCTTACTCCCAACCCATCACTCGTCTCTACTACTAAGCGGATCCATCCCTATTAGGTCACCTATCGCCGGATGCAACCGCCGCTATCACACTGACCGGACGCATCGCGGCTTGGCAAAATAGCACGCCTAAGTTAGTGGGCCGTCCGCAATATAATTGACCCCGCGTCAACATGGACATCCATCGTTCCGATGCCTTTCCCTCGCAATACCCGCTCACGCGAGGACGAAGCCGACGAGCCAGTCTCCCGTCTCCGATCATCAATATTGCCAACGTCGACCTTTGCGAACAATTCGCTGTAGTCCTCATCTCGGTTCAAATAAACCGTCACTTTGCCGGCATCTACATGAATATGTCGATCTCCTATTGTCGCATTGTCTGCGACGCGCATCTCACCCGAATGCAATATGAACTCGCTTCGCCTCTGACCTATTCGGGGAAGCCTCACAAAGATCAACGGATGCATGCGCTCGGGGTACATCAGGGTGATGGTTCTTTCGCCGTTTAGTGACTCATGCTCTGCCACGTAGCTCGCTAGAGCCTTATCCGGCTTCTCCTTAAGTGTAACTTCGATATGCATCAGCCTATCGCTAGAGTGCACAATTCTCAAATCTCCGGAACATACTGCAATCCGCACGCTGCCCTGATCATTGATAGACCGGTCAAGCTGAAGGTGCCGGCCGTTCGCAACCACTGATGAAATCTGAGCGCTGGCCTGGTCGGTCTCACAGGGAGTGGCTCCACAAAGATAGAGATGTCCCGCAAGAACCCACAAAAGGGCTGCATAATGCACCAGCTTGGTCCTACCGACAATTGAGAGACCAGCGCGAATCATGCTTCTATGATCACGCACCTGGCACATTTCTGTCGGCAGGTAGCCACGTGCATCCCTTGGTCGCTTAATCTGTCGATGTGTCAGAGTGCTCCACACCAACGTCGCCACGCTAGCCCTCAATCTAAGGTTCCGAGACCGGCGAGAATCATGGCCCTCACATTTTTCACGCACGGTTCCTCTAATCGGCTGATACCACGAGAGTTTCATGGTCACCTTCCTTTACCGTTGGGTCGCAGCTCTCCATACCGATAGCGCGTCGGCACTTGTCACTATGGACTGTGTCGTTAAACATCTGTATTGCTCTAAGCAATTCAACGGGAGCACCAACTTCCATAGCACGATGTATAATCGCTGCTAAATCCTTAGGAAGACAACGCCCTCCAAAACCGAGATCCCCAATAATCGTACTGTGCGAACGCCCCACTCTCGTATCAGCAACCCAGATCTCTCTCATCTGCGTGAAATCGGCACCAAACGACGCGGCCAATTGAAAGAATTGAGCTACAAACGACACCTTTGCCGCAAAAAAACAATTTTCCATATACTTTGCCAATTCTGCAGTAATCGCGCTAGTCTCGAAATATTGCGGATTTGGTCCTAAAATGTCCCTATAAGCACTCGTCACTACAGCACATAACTCCCGCTCGCCACCCACTACAACCACATCTGGTATTTGAAATGTTTTATATTTATGGAATGGTGTTTCACCAACATATTCGGGACTAAACACAATACGTTTTCCGGTTGCGGCGACCAATCCGTTGGTAGTCAATGGTGGAATAGTAGACTTTATACAGATTGGCCGCTCTATCCAACCTACCGCATCCTCTATCGCGGAGATATCGCAGCTACCATCTGAACGTGCGGGAGTTGGCACAGCTACGAACACTATGCGACACGAATTAATCTCTTCCTTTCGCTCTGCACCTGAGTACGCGTCTAGATACTTGTCATAGATCACGACAGGATCACTGCCGCGTTCGAATATTTCTGCTAGGTGATGACCCACTACTCCGTATCCGACAATTCCAATGTTCATAGTCACATTCCTTGAGTGTGTGCTGTTGCTCTGGATAACTAAGGACGGTTTGATGGGCTGCATTCCTCATCAACAATGACTTCTTTTCACCATATATACGGTCCTCCCCTAACATCATTTAATATTCATACACTACCTTGCCAAATCGATCGGCCGCTAAATATGTGCGCTTCAAAAATTCCACCGGGTCTCCCGACACTGTGGAATCTATAACAATTGACCACTTTCCGTTAAGGTAATCAGAGATTGCGGTCTCCAGGTCTTCGCGACTCCCGAGGCAGTTTCCAATAACTCGAATATTATTCGTAATAACACGCCCCATCGCCTCCGCGTAGTCGATTGGTGGAATATTTAATGCGATACCTAGAGAGCTATGGAGCTGGTTGTATTTTCCACATGACACGTAGCATCCCTCAGGCGCAACGAGGTCTATCACCCTTGCAAAATACACGTCGAAAAACGGATCAAAGACTCGATCAAATCCTCCTAGTCGTCGCGCCGTATCTGCCAGCCGAATTTCATCGTGAATACTAAATACGGCCTCGACTCCGAGATCACGAAGGCGCTTCTCATGACAAAGTGCGCGCGAGATCGCAAATACCCGAACGCCTACTTGTCGCAGCGCCGCAATCAGGAAAATTGAAGTATTTGAACAGGCTGCCGTGACCAGGACACTTTGCCCTTTCAGTAACTGCGCGCGCCTAATCATGCTGTATGACGTCTGCGCACCGATTGTAAATGCTGCGCCCTGAGCATATGACATCGTCGATGGGATTTTGACAAGACGATCTTGGTCGATGACAACATATTCCGCGGAGCTATGATTCGTCGGCACGCCTCGTGCATTACTCCGAAATGTACGCAAGCACAGTCCATCGTAGGCCGCGTTAGCGATAACTCTATCTCCAATGGACATTTGAGTCACACTCGCGCCAACTTCCACAACATCCCCACAGAACTCAGAACCGATCACATAGTAGCCCGTCTCGGGCCGCCCGGCGGTTGCTAACAGCAAGCTCTGGTCACGATAGTTGCATGAAAATGCCTTGACGTTAATTAGGACACGGTCTCGGCCTGACGCTCTGGTAGCGTCGAATGCAGGCAGCGGAACATCTATAAGCCCGATATGAATTGGAACACCGGACAGTTCGACCGGAAAAGCGGCATGTGGCGGCAGCTTCGACGCCGCCTTCTCCGTAAAGACTGCGACCGCTCGCATCGTCGCCGTTCTATGGTCGGTCAATTCCGTGGGGATTGGGGACATGTAATGTACCTACCCGTGAGAGATAACTGTGGCGGCAAACCTAATTTGCGGATGGTCGTTCTACATGGTCTACGACCAGCACATCGGCTGTGGCCTTCGTTGGATCGAACTTCAGCCCCAACTGCTCTTTGACAGCGGTGAACAATCCAGGCGGCGAATCGGAATCGCTGGGAGTCGAGTCATCAAAAGTCCATTTCAACCGAAAATCGTACTTCGCAATCAGGCCCGTCTGGTTCACGATCGGACGATCCAGACCTGTGAGCCGTGGGTCATATAGCTGCATCACTAACACGAAGTCTGCCACCGACGCATTATTGAACGTCATAGCCATCTGCGTCTTAAACTGCTTTGTATTCTGGTGAAGCAGGTCTCGTGGGTCACTTGAGCTTACCGTTAACTTCGGTCCGCCGCGGCTGACACTGAGCACATAAACACGAAGCGGTCGCTTTTCATAATGCTGTTTGAGCATAAAGCGGGTAGCCAATAGGCTCGAAATCATCTCTCTTAGCTGCATCAGACTCGGTTCGCCGTCGATGTTTGGCACACCCCGAATGTCGTATCGATCAGTGGCGAACCACGATGGACCATTTACAATCTGGTTGGTGTGGATTCCGTAAGCGAATGAGATAAGATCGACCAATCTCTGGTTGTCAATGGTGACAGTACGCCCTTCGACATTGAATCCGCCATGTTGTGTATTGCTCGGATTGCTCAGTGTTATGGCCGCCACATCAAACACCGGCTTGGCGCCACTGATCATTTTCCCCTGCGTAGTAGCAGGAGGTTCGGCGGTCTGCGCCACGGCGCTGAGAGCCATGATTAGTGTTGAGAACGCGGCAGCCATGACCATATGGCCAGCGGACGGCCACTTCTGTGTCGTCGATTTGCAATTATCCTGCATGGGTGTTCCTCTCAATTAACAGTCGTGCGCGTGGTCGTTCGCTCCACGGTCAAAAGCATCGTGACTGCGAGTTGCATCATACAGGCCGAGACATTCGAATCCCCTTGGATTGGAGATCGATCGCCGCGTCGATGATGTCGGGCCACTCGTAGAGTACGAGACCAATGTCCTCCAATAATCGTCTGGTTAGCGTAACAGCGTCGCTATGTGAACATCTCCCTATGAGATCCTGAGGAATCCAGAACTCGCGGTGACGTAACTGGCTAAGCACATACGCCTCATACGCTTCGATCTTGGCCTTCCAGAACAATGGACACGGGTTCGGCTCCTGGCATATAGACCTATATGCTTGCATCATTGTTCCGTAGCCAGCGCTGACAGCCGTAGAGATGAAGTCAAGCAGATCGATGTCTGGTCCGCGAGCCAACTCACACATCTCGGACCCGACATAGCGGAGGATATTCTTCATACTACGTCCCCTGAGAGTCTGTATCCGGGGTAATAGCGCGACAATCAGATCGGCAAATTCGAATCTCGAGAACTCATCATAGTATCTATTGGGGCGTGCCGCGTGCAATACCGCTATCGGCACGTGGCCAATTAGCGCTGATGTCTCCAAACAAAGAAGTGCTCCGAATACTCCATCTTGTTTCCGCCCAACCGGCATGAAGGGCGGCAAGAGTGCTGTGTTGTCGATCCCAAAACACGTACCATTAAAAAACGAAAAGTCTGTGACCGTGCACGCCTGCGCAACCCAAAGTATTTCTCGACTCTGGAATGCGCGAGTGAATAGATCGTGATTGGTGGCCAGAATTTTGCGCGTCGTGTTTTCTCGCATGAACCACAGCCCAAAGAAATCAAGGCCCGAATCTCCCACCATGCCACTCAATGTGGCGCGAACCTTCGCATCGCTATATTGCGCCTTCCAGAGCAGATGATCACATGAGTGCTCATAAGAAATGTGCCCTTTGAACGCATGACATGCCAAACTGCTCAACGATTTGCCGAGCAACCGTTCATGCTCCGCAAAGAGATCGTCTTGCGTCCACGCAGTATTCCTCATCACACACTCCCGCGTTGCATAAAACCACGCATCACGCGGGATATCGTGTGCACCAAGACACAACATATCCGTCTTGGCTGGATGGATTGCGGTCATGCACACAGAATCATCGTCGACGGATAAGACATACTGACCGAGTGTGTCCAAAAGAGCCACGTTTCGGTTAGCTCCCGTCGTACACACCTTTCCGATGTCGATGCCCATTAATGCATGCGTGGCCGTCCGCGGATTGATACCAGCCTGCGCCAGTCTAGCAATGTACTTTTCTTTCTCTTGTCTTCCGGCATATCTGACTGCCGACCGCTCCTCCGATTGAATCACGCTGAGGTTCGCTTCTCTACCGGACGGCCCCTCAGTGTCGTCTACCACAATCAACTCCGGTTGCCGTCCTAGCCCCCTGAGGCGGAGCGAATACGAATCTAACGCTCGCTTCAGAGGCATGGGTCGATTTGCTGTTACAAAGGTGAGAGCTGATATCAGGCGAGGCCTGTCAGCATCCATCGCTGACTGCCGCTGCGCGACACACGTAGAAGACACAAGCATCCCGTTTGCCACGAGACCAAGCAGGAACTCTCTAATCGACGATCGCGCCGCGTCGGTGGACCTCGTCGCATGAGCTATACGGCCTACATGCGCATCTAGTGTATCGTCCGCGCGACATAACTTTAGGGCCTGCATGGAACGTCCGCACACGATGTGGTAGGCGCCAGTAGCGGGCACGTATATATGGAAGGTGTCGTCGCGTAGCCTCACAGCGGAGAGCGTCGCCGACCGATACAATTGTCTTTTCCCATTACTCTCCATCGCTTCTGCCTGCCATGACCCCGTCTGGGTGAAGCGAGAGTCGCCGATACGCACCAACTGCTAGTGATTGATCCAACCCGTTCGGCCTGGACACGCTCCTGTAGTGAAAAATATAACTTCGCGGAACAAAGGCTACCCGTAGTTTCAGTGTTGCCCATCTTTGCTGTAGCTCCTGCTCATTATGGGCAAGAGGAAACTGCGGATTAAAGACAGTCATCTTGTCAAATGAACCGCGCCACCAGACATTGGTCTGCGCCATCATGAAAAATCCATTCAGAGGTGCTTCGATTGCTGAGAGCGGGAGATCTCTGAGGGCGGCAGCGATAGCATCAATGCTGCCTTTGCTGTCGTCAACCTGGGACACCGCAGCATGACAGGTGAAAGGGTATACACTCTGCCAGGTGGCATGACCAGGAGCGTTCGTTACGGGGCCGACCAATGAGAAGCCCGCCTCAAGGGCGGCAATAAGCGGTTCCTCCCACATCGGAGAGAATACTATGTCGCTATTCGCACATACCGCATAGCGTGCAGAAATCTCTGAAGCAAGATAGAGTCCGGCATTCCACGAGCGCGTCAACCCCGCACGCTTATCAAAATGATACCTTCGGCAATCAGGAGACGGCCAGGTCTGCCAATCGATGGAATCCCACTCATCACTTGCATCATCAATAATGACGTAGTCTATTGCATACTTGGATATTGCCCGGCAGTGCTCTAGCGATCTTATTGTATTTCGCACATAGTCAAAGTGACCATACGATGGAATGATTACGAGCACGTCGGGCGCTGCTGTCATATCTGTACCTCTATTTGAACAGTGGTTGCCGTCATCGCTACACTACGCCCCGTCGGGCCCATTTTCCGAGAGGTCAGGAAGCGCAGGGTAGCCTACCTTGCTTGTTCTGTTAAACGATGTACTCCAGAATTCATCTAGGAGGCGATCATCTGACAGAATGCTATCTAGCACTGTTTTGATGGCCGCCATGTATTGCCCGTCCTCCTGTGTAGATAAAGGGACATCTCGTCTCATCTCTTCCGTTTCGCTCAGACGAGTAAAGAGCCACTTCATAAGCGACATGCCGGTCGGCATGTCGCATGTGATTGTAAGATGAAGAGTGACGGAGCCGACTGGCTCGACAAGATGCCACCAGCCGCGCGGCACATATAAACACTCCCCGGCACTGATGACGTGCGAAAGCCACGGTGTTCCAGTCGGCCACGGAATCTCAGAACGCATGCTCTTGATTGGGGCTTCACAGGTTGGAGGATATATGGTCCATTGCTTTTCACCTGCAAGCTGCACGATAAAGGTGTGCTGCTCGTCCCAATGCACTGGAAAGGCCTCGTCTTTACCCCAAGCCGCGTACAGATTCGCTTGAATTGGTATTCGAAGCAGTTTCTCAAACTCTCGCATCAACAAGCGAAGAGGTTCGTACAGTTGATCTGCATGGTTGAGTATCAACGTCGCTCCACGCGACAACAGCGTGTTAAGTCTACCCGGCATGATCCTTCGCAAAGGCTCTTGCTCCGTATCAATATACTCACGCGGGGCTACTTGATGACCTCGTTGGAATAACATCATGCGCGGTGGAAGCATGGGATATTGCGCTAACACCTCATTAAGACGCTTCCATGGGAATAGGTCTCCGAAGCCGCGATGTCCTTGGCGATTACATATTAGAAGTGGCCGACTTTGCCAATATTCAGTTAGGAATATATCCTGGGTGATAGGATGAAGTAAGCCCGATAACGTGATGGGTTCGGGCACAACTGCGAAGCTGGTCGCGACATCTGCAGCTAGTTGCGTTGGCATGACATCTCTCCTGCGTGTAAGCTTTGACCGAGCTTGCGGAATCCGTCGATTAGACTCGTGGAAGCGGCAAGCCGCTGGTAAAAGCCGGTCGATATGTCGACTACCACCGCACCCGCAGCGCCGGTAGCGTCGACGACCTCTACGATACGCGCTGCGCAACGTTCACCCTCGCCAACGATAGTTGGCTGTACACCTTGGGGGCCCCGAAGATTCAAATAAGCCGCAACTTGCGCCCGTGCGGCATCGTCTGTTTCGCCACATGACACGGCAATCGCAAGCACGCAGTATGGCAAACTTCCCACCGTCGCCGCGCTAAATGTCTCATAATATTCCGATATAGAATCTCGCATTTCTATAAGATCATTGAGATGAAACAGGCCATCTAACGCGAAAGGAGTTCCGTGTTGTGCGGCCCGACGAAGCGACGTTATCCTTCCCATCATCCACGCGACTGGCACACAGGCTCCAGAGCTGAGCCGAGAGGGTTCTCTTATGACGGATAGGAATTTCTCGAGGGACTGATCGAGCTGATCTTCAGCTACGTGAGTACATCCCCTAGTAACCGCCGACATGCTCAAGGACGACGACAGGCCACAATCTATTCTGGAGCCGAACAGATTCGTCAGAAGTTGAAATGTCTTTCCTAGCCGATAAGGATCGTGATGGCGAATTAGAACGCCTGCGGTGCCTACATTAATGCGATGGGTCTCGGCCGCAATGATTCCAGCTAAAACCTCGGGGCATGAATGGGCAATATCAGGCTCATGGTGCTCGGACAGCCAATAGCGACTATACCCTAGTTGCTCAGCGGCCTTTGCAAGCTCAATCGCACTCGCCAATTGATAAGCAATCGCTTTTCGCGGTTCTAGCTGACAGAAGTCGAGAAGTCCCAGCTCCATTATGTGTCTCCAACCATATTCTCTAGGTATTCGCTTGCATCACCGCAACGATTCCGCGGGGTCTCCTCTGCCCAATGGATCAGCAAGCATCAGGACAGAGGGCACCTGCGCCGACGCACGCAGAAGGCCATACGAGCAGCCTCCAAGACCTAAAAGAAGCCCTATGGTCTCGCGTCCATGCTCCAAGCGAAGCGTGCCAGAGCTTATCCGCCTGTGAATTCTGTCTAGATTCACATCTACTTCGCCAACGAGATCTGGAAGGCAACGTCTCACATTGAGTTCGAGCTCCAGATTCCCCAATGTCCCATGGCAAAGACTATCTGGACCATCAAGAACAGTTACTCTGCTAGCGTCGATGGCCTTCTTCATGAACGCTAGTGCCTGACTATCACCAGTGGCCCTCCACATCTCTAATCGCGCGAGTCCGATGCCACATGGTCCGGTGCACCATCCTGCTTGGGCAGCCGGGTATCGGCTTCCCGAACCATCTGTTTGGCGCCAATCGCGAAGATCAGGCCACGTCTTCCTATTTCCATCAAACAAGCTGTCCTCATAGCGTGTTGCGTCGATAGCTGCACTCAGAAACCGCTCCTGGCCAGTTACATTCCATAACTTCAATAGGGCGATGATGAATCCCGAATTACCATGAGCGATCCCGGCCAGGCATTGGCTATTTCCGACATTCCAACCGATGCCGCCGTTGACAGGAATCGCTGACCTGAGCAGGTGTTCGCCGCACTGGACCGCAATATCCAGGGCTCGTTCATCATTCAATTTTCGATACGCAGCTAGGAGAACGATCGTGGCGCCCGCGGCACCTCTGGCATAGTCGAGATACCTGTCTGCAGGGATTGCCTCTTCGATAGTATTGAATAGCGCACACGCGGCCTCCTGCACGACGCCGGACTCAAGCCGGTGTCCAGAATGGAGGAGCGCATAAAGACAACCGGCTGCTCCAGTAAACACACCCATCGGCAAGGGCATAGAACTAGCAAGGCTATCCCCAGAGAATAATGTGTGAGCAAGAGCGTTGGCGATCGTGCCCAGCGATGCGTCGTCGCTCAATTGGTGAGCGTATTCGAAGAGCAGCAAGAGACCGCTACTGCCGCGGTATACGGAGCAGTCGATTGGCGCAAGCATTAGGCGCTGCGTCGGTGCATCCTGAAAAGATTCGCTGTCACTTGGTCGCAGGTCAACCCACGAGAGAAGCGAGCCCTCGACAATGCATTTACTTGCGATATATTCCGCGATGGCAAGCCCTGTGGCGATTGGAGTTCCGCCCTCGGCCGCACATTCCAGTCTCGCAAGGAGCTCCGAATCCGCTTCGCCCTCTGAGCTAGCAGTTGAATGGAGCGAAAGTGACTTCTTTATGATCCATTGGTGACGAGAGCTGTCACTTTCACCAATTTGCTTGACCAAGTCCCGCGCCTGTTCGGCGCCCGCCTTGATAAGCAGATTGGGAATGACTCTTCCACACGCGCTGTGTACGTCTCGGGACCAGGCATACGTGTAGAATATTGGAATGTCCCCCCGCCACAGTTGAAGTCTTTCTGCGGATACTAGCTTCGTCCTCCACGTCCCTGCCTGCCACAGCTTAGTTATTAAGGTATCGATTGCCGTCGCGTCCTGTAGAAATACGGGATGAGTCATCGCCTGTATGAGCTTTCCGTACACAGACGTTGGTCGCAACAATAAACGACTCATGCCAGAATGTGTTAGCTTCTCGAACTCCTCCGATTCGAGGAGCTCCACACCATGCTTCTCAAAACATGCGTAAGTGTCACTGAATCCTGCGAGCACGGCTTCCGTATAAGTGTGCAGATCACGAGCGGCTTCCTCCTCCATCGGACTGTTGGAGGTCCGTGGCATTCTTAGAATCACATTGTGCATTCTCAAATCGGCTGTTCCGTGACCTGTGGATACAGGGACCCTGAACGGAGCATCATCATGTCTTCCACGCCCCCCTAGTCCACTTACATCGACTCCGCCACCTAGCCACTCGCATGGCAACAACCCTGTTGCTAATACCGTATTGCGCCTCGCTGTGCCTGATACCTGCAGTGAGTCTTCGGTAAGGCCTAGACAACAGCACTCTAGATCGATCGGAATCGGATCCTCGCCCGATGCGATCACGTTTTCCGATATCAAGTCAGAAATCCCCAAAAAGTAAGCCACGCCGAGCAATGCACCAGCTCGGAAATAGAAGTGTCCGATCTCCTGTTCAGAGGACGTCGCTCTCCGGCATATGTATTCACACCATCCATAGTGCTCCCGGTCAAGTACCTTGGGCAGGTATAAGCTATGTTGACCTCCATGGTTAGATAGCCACGCACAGATATCTCTTACATATCGCTCGTTCTTTATAGATCGAGGCTTATATACGACCCTGTGTCCGTCAGCCAGCGTTATTATGGTGACGGCGCGGCCACAATCGTGCCAATCTCCGGATACCTTGACGGAAGCAATATTCTTGCTGCTTGTCGCTGTAATTTCCTGGAATTCTACGCACGAGCAATCGGATTCGAATCGCTCTACGAATTCTGTCGTGAACGTTACCCATTGCGAACTGATCTCGGTCAATAGACGAGCCAGAACTGGGTATTCTTCCCACATCGGAAGTGCATGGTGGGGAGTCTGATAGGCCATGCAGAACCGTTCATACTTATCGTCTTCCGCCCCACCCGTGAGTGAACCATGGCGAGTAGAAATGTTAAATTGCAAAATCAGCGTCCGCTCTGCGAGAGCGTACACTCTCTGGATCAATGTAGGGAGAAATTGCTCGACGACCTTCTCATAATGATTTCTTCGCTCGAGATGATCATGGAACCGTGCTCGAATAGACGCTAGAGCCCGATCAAGAGCCCAACGAATCCATGGCCACGCAATAGAGGTGATGGGAAACGCTCCTGGGCATTTCTCAATGATTCCGTCGTAGTTCGCCGTACCATATAAACTCAGTATTTCTTGGAGCTGCGTATACCACGACTGAGACTCGAGAGCTTTCCGCAGTAGCCGTGGAGGCGCGGAGATGATGGCACGAAGTACATTGCGAGATATCCCCAGTTCAGTACAAAGCCTATCGTGAATGAAGTCACTCGATATGTCTAGAAACGGCGTTCGCGAGACAAACTCGTCTACGTATGTCGTTTGGACAGGAGCAGCCTCTACATTCTGCTCAAGCCCGTTGCGACGCTCTTCCAACGTCAGAGCTCTTGTCCATGTACTAGCAGATAGATCCGTGGATCGCGCGGGAGACGCCATAATATTTATGTCCTTCATCACAACGACTTGTTGGATAGTGCGGTCGTCACCCATATGCGTGGGTCTAGAGACTGGTAACCTTAGTAGGGTACGTGCGACGTTTGGTTGACACTCGCACGTACCTTTTGTGCCTGTTACGCTAGCAACCGCAGCAGGCGCTGCTGACATTCGAGCACCCACCTGAACATACGATGGTAGTGCCAGCACCAAGATAGGAATCTAGATCATCTAGCTCCACAAGGCCCGCTGGACTGGTCTCGTCGATCATTGTTTTCCAGCGATCAACGACGTCATTACTCTGCAATTTGTTGTCCATAAGTAATACCCTTTCTCTTGGATAGCGCTGCGCTATTACCCGGTGAGGCCCACGACGATCCGCCGGGTCGACGCTACGACACTCAGTCTCGTAGCAGCGTCACGGGTCGCGGGCTCCGCCAAAGGCCGGAACGCCTATGGCTGATCTAGAAAAGGTTGCATGGTTCGAATCCGGCGCTTCAGATACACGGACGATCGACCACGCAGACGCTGGTTCATCGGTCCGAAGATTCCGATTGAGCGACGCTACCCGGACCAGATTACCGTCTTGCAGTTCGAGAATCTGGTCTGCCAGATATGCTGCTGACGGCCGGTGCGAAACGATGATCTTGATGCACGGCAGCGCGTGTAGCGTAGTTAGCACGCGCTGCTCGGACTCCAGATCCATTTGACTTGTGGCTTCGTCCAGGATTAGAAGATGCGGCTTCGCTATAAGAGCACGCGCCATCGCAATGCGCTGCCTCTGCCCGCCGGAGATGTTGCCGCCCCCTTCTGAAATGTATGTCTCGTAGCCCCCAGGAAGCTTCAGAACCTCTCCATGCAACTCGGCGAGCCGAGCTGCTTCAATCACCTCGAACAGAGAGGCGTCTGGCTTACCTAGGCAGATGTTGGATCTGATAGATCCTGCATATAGGCTTTCCTCCTGAAAAACGATGCCGGTAGCTCTTCGAAGGGTTCCAATGTTGGTCGCGTCGACTGCTACGCCATTACAGCGAATTTGTCCATCTAGAGCGGTTCGGAGGCCAACCAGCACACTTAAGAGGGTAGATTTGCCGGACCCGTTTGCCCCAGTGATAACCGTCGTTGTATTTGGGCTGAAACGGCACGATATATCCTGAATGGCGGGCCGCTGTTCGCCGGGGTACACATAGCTAAGATCACTAACGTCAATTCCGCTCTCGAGAGACAATGGCCCATCGCCAGCAGGCTCCCGCTCTTTACAAAGAATGCCGGCCAGTCGGGCTGCGTATATGCGTCCATACTGAAAGTTGTGCGCTGTGCGGACTAGGGCCGAGAGCGGACCAAATATGCTATTTGTCAGGATGAGAACTGTTATCAAACTTCCTACGTCACTTGCCGAGTGCTGGCGCGATGCAATCGCTAAAATCGCCAGTAGCGGACCAAGCGCAGAACAAGTGTCGGATAGGCCGTCCCATTTGCTGGAGGCATAGTTCTTGTCGCTTGATACTTGCAGTTGCCTGCGATACTTTCGCGTCCATTTCTCGAGGGCTATGCTCTCCATCCCGGTGCCCTTTATGTACTTTATGCCGTGCAAGATCTCGACTAGCGCCTGCCGCTGCTCGATATCCGCTTCTAGTTCCAGAGCGATAATGTCTCTCTCGTGGAGACTGCGGAAATACACCAGTACTAGATAGACACACGCTGTAAGCAGGATGTACGGTACCGCCGACGGCGCGATGAATCCAATGACTGCTATGTATACGAGAATCATCAAGCCATCTATTAGCGCGGTGACAGTAGTATCCGAGAGCAATTGCCTAAGCGAGTTATAGTTGTCTACACGCGATGAAAGATCCGTTGTGAAGCGCGCACTAAAGAACGAGATCGGCAGGTGTAATAAATGTTCGAGGATAGATGGCAACAGAGATGAGTCGAGAGACGCACGAAAGTATGTTAATAGGGATGCGCGAATGTATGCGCAGATAGCTTTCCCCGCGATCAGCGCCAACATGACAATGCCGAAATAGGCCATTAAACGGTCGGATGAGGACGGCAGAACTGTATTCAGGAGAACCCTAAATCCGTAGGCAACTGCAACGTTAAGGCCCTGCGCTACCAATGTAAGAGCAATCGCTACCGCGAAAAGGTGAGCGAGAAGTTTTCCATGCCCTTTCAATACCAGTCGCCACTGTGTGTTGGTAACATCTCTCGGCGCTTCCACGGCGCGGTCTATGCGCACGACCTTGAGAACGACGCCTGTGAACTTGCGGCTTAGTATTGATGAATCTAGCGCCCGTCTCCCGACGGCAGGGTCAAGAATGTGAGCGATTCCCTTCTTGTATGTGTCCAGGACGACCCAGTGATTGAAGCCCCAATGCAATATTACCGGCGCGTCGAATGATCCCAGTTGATCGAGCTCGCATGCATAAGCGCGAAGGTCACAGCCGAAGAGCTGCGCAACTCGGACTAGATCGGCGGCGCTTTCACCATGCCTACCGACGACGCACGAATCCACCAAGGTGTTGAGGGATGTCCGAATTCCCCAATACCGAAGAAGCATGACCAGGCATGCAGCGCCGCATTCGGTCGCTGCTGTCTGAGGGAAAAACGACGACCGTCGGAGCCCGAAGCGTCGCAATTGGCGCCGTAGCAACTCTACGACCGATTTGAATGATTTAGAAGGCATTCTTTAGCCGTAGTGTGCGGATGACTTTCACCGTTTGACAGTCATCTGGATTTGGATGACCCGCTAAGAATCTAATGGATGCGGTCTTTGGGAAGCGGAGCGACGGCTCCGAAAGGAGGTGCGCAGAGATCACGCGCGCAAGATAAGACCGGCCCCCGCATATAACTACGACATCCTCTCCTGGCAACAGGCTCGGCGTTGAGAGACTAGACGTTAGCGCATACGCTTTATCAGGACCGTCGGCCACTATCATTTCTGAGAACGTGGTCTTTACGGGCGTGAGCACCACCACGATGATCAGGATAATGAGAAACCCAAGGATCAGAAGAATGACTGGCAACCCTTTGGGCAATGTGAAATCACCGCCTAGGGCGTCGTCGTCGGAGAAGTAAAAGGCCCGGACTGCGGCCGGCCTATAGTGCACCGATCCCATTAAGCTGGCCGCTTCGAGCGCAGATGTGAATTCTTCTGAATCCGGATGAAGCATATTGTAAGACCTATATGTTTCTCAACGTCGGTCCGTGATTACAACTGCATGAGGATCTAACCCAGAAGACCTCTGAAATAACTCCGAGGTGATGCCTTGCAGGCTGCTCCCCAAGGATCCACAGTAAAGTGGAAAGACAGTAGCATTGCGTTGTGAATCTGTCAACTGCGAAAATCGGCGCACTCTTGTCATCTGATTTTGCAATACCTTGCGGATGATGAGTTCGGTGGACACACCCCCAACCCGACAGAGCGACCGGGCTACAGTATTCTTTGCCAGGTCGCCCATTGGGAATCCACCCCTATTGATGCTACGTTAATTACCGCTAGCGTAATCGGCAAGGCGACGCGCACGACGAGGAGCTTATAGCGCATGCTACCCACATCGAAACTGCCGGGAATTCGTAATCATCAGCACGACTCGCAACTGCCATGTTCGAAGGTCGTGATTGCCGTGACAGGTTCCGTGGGAGCGGCTAGTTACTTGCCAGGATTTCTGCTATTGTCTCGGCGTGTATTTGCGTCCGAGCATCGACTTCTAATGACAGCTTCCGCAGAGCAGTTCGTCTCGCCCTACTCACTGCATCTGTTTTCTGGATTCCCCGTATTGACAGATACGTTTGATCGTACCGAATACAGTGTTCCGCACATCGAGGTTACACGTAACGCAGATCTTCTCGTAGTCCTTCCCGCGACTGCGAATATCATGTCGAAAGTAGCTAATGGAATCGCCGACGATCTGGTGTCAACGTGCATTGTGGCGGCCGATCGCTGCCCTATCGTCTTCGTGCCGAATATGAACGAGAGTATGTGGAAGAACAAAGCAGTGGCACGCAATGTTGATCGCCTGCGCGCCGACGGCCATCACATAATTGAACCAACAGTAGGAATCGAGATATCGACGATGGAACCCACGTTCGGCATCATGCCCGACGTCCGAACGCTCCTCAAACGGCTAGTAGAGATCGTTGCTGAGCATAGGGCGAGCAGCAGCAGCGCTGGGTAACGACGTTTGTCAAGCCATGACCGTTGCAGGCATCCGTAAGTACTGTAAGGTCCACACAGAGGAGAATCGAGGATGCATGAAGCCACCGACACGTCCGCGCTGATCAGTCTAATGCTTGAATTCGAGCGATCATTTCCAATTGTACGACGGTGTTTGATCCGCACGAATCCGCCGCCATACATTTCATCTTCTGACGCAGCTCAGCTTTCTTCCGCAGGCATAGTGGCGCGTCTAAACAGCGGAGCGTTGCTGCAGTTTCATTGCGGTCAAATGGATCGCGCTCAATTACTATGTGATCGAGCACTCGACTATTGCCTCGCTAACCTCGGAGCAACTGATTCACGGAGTTGGATAGAGGCTGTATTTTGGCCGTATGTGAACATCGGGCGGCTAGCAGGAACAAGAGGTTATGTTGAATTGGGGCTACACGTTTTTCATGACGTTTTTGCTGCATCAACAAGCTTCACAGCGTTTAAAATAAAGGGCACGCTCATAGAGATACCTCGAGATGAAACACGATCAGTCTTCCCTGCAGCAGGGTTTATTTATGCCACCGAATCCATTCGGTGTTTGCTTAGCAATGGACTTCCCAATGCTGCGGCACGGTTTATCCAGAAACTGAAGGATCATATGGAAGATCGTGCTCTTTGGCTCGAACTATATTTACTTAGCCTTATGGCTTTGCGTAGGTTCCCCGAAATCGTCGCGCTAGTGGATCGGGTAATCGCAAATCGTACCCTTGCCGCTACAGATATTCCCTTCCTACTTGCACGTGGCGAGGCTAACGCCTATCTCGGCAACACTCGAGGTGCCGTTGAATCACTGCGCGAAGCAGAGGCAATGCTGCCAGACCTGACGCTTCACTACGCCCATGCGACTGATGGCAAGTTCAATCCTGGATATCTGTATCTCCGGCTGGCAATGTGCGCCCAGTTGGCAGGCCAGCACGCCTTGGTGGCAGATTATACCGATGAGGCATTACGTTGCGCCGAATCAGCAAGTGAAATCTCCATCCAAATACGGGCGCTGATTGTTGCGATGCGGATTGGCGATGAAGCCAAGAACTCTCGAATGGATAGGCTTCGCAATGCCCTGGCAGCGTCGGATAGAGTGCTGGATCGCGCTCTAGGCTACATCTGCCTGTCTCTTGTAGAGGAGCCAGATGATCATTCTTCCTCCTTAGCCGACGCTCATGCGATTACCCGTGAGGTGAATACTGCCGACTCTCGCCGGATCAGTGATCTAATCACTTCTCTTCTTCCAGTGAATCTACCAGATGGCGACCTTGTTATACGGTCAAAGGAGTCTCAAGTGGGCTCACCACATTCCGACGCATCTTTCATTAATCTCATGTCATATCTTGATAACGTTTCATTCTGTCGATAACGACTGCCATTAAAGAGAGGAGTTACGTGCTCCGATGTCTGACACGCTTCGCGGTACCATCATTTATGCATGCCCTGACAACCCTAACCCGTCTGGGGGCGTTCGCCGAATCTATCGACACGTGGAAATACTTACCGATAATGGTTTGTCTGCATGCGTACTTCATTCACAACTCGGCTTCAGAGTGCCTTCACTTAGCACGCAAGTACCGGTTCTATATCGTACTGCCGCGTTCGGCTTTTGTTCCGGCGATACTCTAGTCATTCCTGAGGTTATGCCCGGGCTCATGCAGGAGACAAGCGATCTATCGCTCGCGCGGGTCGTAATCGCACTGAACTGGGGATTGATTTACAAATATTTGCCAATTGGTATTGATTGGAGAACATACAATATTCATAGAGTAATTGCCGGTGGCCAATACGATCAGACGTTCATCCGTGAAACGATGGACCTCGAGTCGGTGGTAATTGCATCCGGCACAGACCCGTACCTATTCTGTCCGCACTACGAAAAGCTCCTTCGCATTGCCTACATGCCTCGGAAGCATTCCTTGGCACCGGCAATACTTGGGGCTTTCCGCGCGCGCTATCCGGAATATAGTGATGTCGAACTGGTGTCGATTGCCAATAAAAGCCATAGTGAGGTCGCCGAGATCTTGGCGAGAACCGCCATTTTCCTTTGCGCGACATTCCCAGAGGGCCTGGCCAGACCGCCGTTGGAAGCTATGGCTAGCGGTTGTGTCGTTGTAGGCTTTACTGGCCGCGGTTCTGGCGAGTATATGCATCATGGAATCAACTGTTACGTTGCTGAGGACGGTGATGTACTCGGTGCTGTCAGGTATCTGGCGAAAGCTGTCTCCGATTGGTCCGGCAGTGGAGCGACTAATATGCAGCGTGCCGCACGGTCGACTGCGATGCAATACGACCTTAAGACCGAAGAGAGCGCAGTACTCAAATACTGGCGCTCATTTTATTGAGTACAACATTAGTTCTTCATCAGAGAACGCACATGATCAAGAATGACGCATGCGCGCCATTTGATTAGTTTTGTCACTCTTTCTCGCGAATAGGCCTTATGCAAGGTGACCGCTGGCCGAAGATCCGAGGCAATGTCTCCGAGCGCATTAGCCTGAAGCTTTAACAATATCCGCCTCTCGGCGTCCGTGAGAATTGACTTCGTGCCAGAAAGTGAATTTGTATTGCTTATTTCGTTGATATGCATCAGCCATACTTGACCGATTTTGTCACGCGAAAAGTAGCGGCGTGCATAGCGGAAGCCAGTGCTTGAGAGCCGCTGTCTAAGCCCCCCATCACGAATTTCTTTTAGCGCCTCTAGCCATTCGCTCTCGGTTGTACAGATCAAGGCGTTGCGACCATTGCGTATGAGCAGTTTATAGGACGAAAAACTGGATGCGATCACTGGCATCCCAAGCGCCATGGCTTGAACTACGCGATTTGCAGACTTAATATTTGATCGAACGTTAGGAACGTCGGGGATGACTACGACGTCGCATGACACGACGGCATCCCACACCGAATCTAGGCTCCATGTCCGATCAGCAGATCTATTCGACACTACTAGGAACTCATACGCAGGAAAATGTTCTGAAACCAAACTCCGGAAAGCCTTGAGATCCTCGGCTTTTTTGGCATCCATGCAGCCAAACCAAACAAGCTTAAGTTGTCGCGTGCATCGCGGGTGTTCTGGCGCGCGGCATGCTTCGTACATTTCTGGAACGGTGTGAGCATGAAATATACCCTTCGCCCTGTACAAATCGGTGAGATACTGCGATGGGCATATTAGCCGGGATGCAAGAGACGCCTCGGCCAGTTTCAAGGGCAAATCGCAATCTACAAAAATCGTGGGAATCCTTCGTTCCTTGAGCATGCTCAACAAGGTAGTCGTATTAGTGCCGAATGACTTTTGAATGACGACGACATCATCGGCAGTAACGATCTCTTTATTAAGTACTTCACAAATAGATATGGGAATATCCCAAATCATGTGAAGCGGATTAAAAAGAATCGTGCTACTAAATCCGTGTTCGCGTAGATAGTCATGTATTAGATAACCATGTAATCTGGAACTCGCTTGAGTTCGGGATCCCGCGAGAATCCAAAAGACCCTGCGTGGCTTTGGCGCGCCGTTAAGCGTGAACGAGGCATCGTCTACTGGGCTAGAGGTCAGCATTCGTTGGTTCATCCTCATCTCGCTGTCTACAGTAGCGTGAATAGACTTCCACCACAACAACTCTCCGCCGCTGAGCGCGCGTTGTATCGCGACGAGCTGCATAATGAGGTGCACTGGCGACCGCGACCGACAGATAGCATTCCCTAGATAATGCCATATCGGCATTTGCATCAGGTGCGAGCTCATCTCGGAGAGTGCCGGAGTGCTCTCCGGCGGCGCTGCGAATAGTCCTTGCCGTCGCCAAGAAATGTCTGACTCTTCCTGAAGAGGCCGCTGATCGCGACTGCCGACGGATGCAGTCGGAGCTAATAGCTGTCGTAGTACGAGTTTCGCAACCCATGTTATTGATTCTACATAACCTGGCCAGTCTCCTTTGGATCTGCTCGGTATCGCGCTTGACGCATTGGTCTCTCTCGCCGCACAATTACGTCGTCTCACAGAGTGGTATCCAGACGCCATGAGTATCTCCCTCCAAACATACAAAGAGACATTGGATCTCCTTTCACCACCTTCGCATGTGGGATGGCCTGTCTTTGCGATGTCGGGCCGGTCTATCATCGGCCCCTCCCGATCTCTGTCTAACTGCACTATGATTCACGTTACATCTATTGAAACGGCTTATCGTCCAAATAGCACCTGCCACCCCCCTGGACATAACGCGATACTTCGTCACTTGCGGAGTCAACGTGATACCAGAGAGTTACAGGAACCAGAAATAGCTGTTCATCCGACCTGAAGGACACGACAAGGAGCCACCAACAGACGATCATGTTCATGCGTGACTATAACTGTTAAAGTCGGGAATCATTCACAATTGGAGAACCTCTATGCCGAGAATCATATACGAGTGCCGTGACCTCGCGGTTCCTGCGGGAGGAATGAGGCGCATTTACCGGCATGTTGAGATTCTCGTGAAGAACGGCTTTGCCGCCCATGTTCTGCACCACAGCCCAACTTACAGCAACCCATGGTTTTCTTCTTCTGCACCAGTTGAGTTTTGGGAACCGCACTATCAACTGTTTTCCGACGATGTGCTTGTAATCCCAGAAGGGCACGTCGAGGTCATGCAGCGAGCGGTCGCGCTTCCCTGCCGGCGTGTGATCCTCGCTTTAAACTGGGCAAATGTCTTTCGTGCGCTACCCCCTAACCTGGACTGGCGCGACTTTGGCATTTCGGCGATCATCGCTGGTGGTCATTATGAACAGCACTTTATAGCCTCTACTATGGGGCTTTCCAGCACTGTCCTCGTCTCTGGAATTGACTCGAATCTATTTGCGCCATCATCGACCAAACGGTGCTTAGTTGCATGCATGCCCCGCAAGAACCCAGACGTTTTTCACCTGATTCATGCTGCATTTCGTGCTAGATATCGGCACCTATCGCATATACCGTTTCTAAGTATCGAATCCTGCCCCCACCATGAGGTAGCCCGGCTTCTTTCGCGCAGTGCCGTATTTCTTGCACATACATTCCCGGAAGGGTTATCACGCAAAACACTAGAAGCAATGGCATGCGGGAATATCGTCGTCGGCTTTGCTGGTAAAGGTTCGGAAGAATATATGACACCAAACATCAACTGTTACCTGGCGACCGACGGCGATCTACTTTCTGCCACGGGGCTGCTTGGAGTAGCACTAGAGAGCTTTCGTGCAGGTACCTCGCAAACTATCGTAGACGCCGCGATCGCGACCGCCAAGCGGTATTCACTAGACAGTGAAGAAGTCAATGTCAGGAGATTTTGGACGGACTTCTTGGAACGATGATGCGGCTCTGTGGTCACCACATAGTCGAGACGCAGTGCAACGTTGTCACGCTGGTCGCCTTTATCCTGCTGAACGACTATGCGCTGGCAATATGTAACAAAAGGAGCGAGCGATGGACTTAGATATTCTCCGCAGATTTGCACTCCATGCCGTACGTGCTTCGACGAACGGATCGACTGGACCTCACATTACGCGATATGCGATGTATAAGCGCCTTTCCGGCGTTTCCGCATCATGGAATCTCGGTAGACGCATAAAGGTGTTGAGCATAAGTCATTCCGAGTCTCTCTGCGCGGTTCTCAATTTACAGGAGCCCCAGCTTGACCATGCAAATTTTCCTGAGCAGAATGTTTTGAACTTACAGTGTTCTGACGGGAAATATGATCTTGTGTTGGCAGATCAAGTGCTAGAACATGTTCGAGGGAGCCCGCACGAGGCGATCACCGAGTGCTTTCGGGCTGTGAGGTCTGGAGGCATTGTGGTGCATACTACCTGCTTTATAAATCCCATTCATGATGCTCCCGGGGACTACTGGAGGTTTACACCGGCTGGTCTTGCACTAATGGCGGAACAACACGGAGATCTTCTTGAATCAGGTGGGTGGGGAAACCCTTATGTGTGGATTGCAATAGCACTCGGATTGCGCTTCGAGCAGGTACCTGACGATAAGGATCATTTTTTGAATGCACTCGCAACCGCTAACGATCCTCAATGGCCTATTGTCACATGGGTCGTCGCACGAAAAGCGTGAGATACGACAGCAGACCCTATGCCCGACATAGGATCACATTGATAAGGAGCAGGAGATGGCAGCAGAAAAACAGTCGGTCCCTGCATGGCTACCCAACACGGCCGGATTCCGGAGGAGAGATTATAACAATTATGGAGAGTACCGCCGGCATCAGGCCGAGAAACTTGAACATCTGAACGGAACACCGTGGATCACCTCGTATGAGGAGACATTTGCTCCCGTCCTGCGTGACAGACTTCTGGACGACTCTGAGGTGACAAGAGGAAAAAGTGTATTGTGTCTCGGTGCCCGTCTTGGAGGAGAGGTTCGTACATTTGTGTCGCTTGGATGCTTTGCTATTGGGATTGATCTAAATCCCGGCCCTAACAATGAATATGTTGTTCACGGAGACTTTCATTCGCTCAATTTCGCCGATGACTCTATCGATATAACTTTCACTAATACATTGGACCATGTGTTTGACTTGGATCGGGTGATCAGGGAAATATTACGCGTTACCAAGGTTAGTGGGCATGTAATTGTGGAGGCCATGAACGGTTCACGCGAAGGGAAAAGCGACGTGGATCCTTATGACTGCTTTCATTGGGAGCGGATAGATAATATCATCGATCGCTTTACGGAAGTCGGCTTCCGAATTCAGCGGCGTCAATCTTTCGATGTCCCGTGGAATGGAGAGCACTTGCTGATGCGAAAGGAGGCCGGATGACAACCTCATCGTAGTGTGAGATCCCCCGTTTGTATCTCAGTACGGCTATCAGCGGCGGTTCAATACTTCTGTCCGAGATCGCTGGTCTCCGCTGCTCGGCGGTCGTATTCGGCAGCGCTGATGCTAGTGTGGTGTCCCCAGATGTTCATGACACAATTGCTTCTACAAAACTGAGTGCGTCCTCATTCTGACCGAAGCTCAGAATCTCCGTATTTAGCTCTTTCACCATTCCAGCTACCCATGTCAAGAATCTCAGAGACGACACCACACTAGGACGTGACGCGATATGCAGGCTAGGTTTAATGGCAGGTGCAAAAGAAGGGCAGGTATTCACACTTAGCGATGATCTACGCCTATCAAGTTCACTCTTTATTTGGCGATCATATGGTTCTCCAGCGGAGAACTAGAATCCCAATATGGGGAACGGCTCCTGCGAACAGCATAATAACGGTTAAGTTGAATAGAAAGTCTTATGGGACTATTGCTCAGGGCAATGGCCACTGGGTGGCAATTTTGGACGAAATGGAGGCTGGAGGCCCATATGAGGTCGATATTTCGTGCGGCAATAGCACCCAGACGTTTTATGACGTGTATGTCGGTGAAGTGTGGATTTGCTCTGGCCAGTCCAACATGGACCAACGGGTGGCGAAGGGCTCTCTGCACTGGTGTGGAGTCAGGAACGAAGAGGAGGAAATTGAGCGAGCCCAATATCCCCTCATTCGGCTATATTCAACGCGCATTTGTCTTTCAGAAACAGCGTGCTCCGAACCTGCCACTGCGATGACAGAATTAACTAACCCGTACACACCTGGCTATTCCGGTTCATGGGCAGTATGTTCGCCTTCTACGGTAGGATCGTTTTCGGCTACTGCATACTTTTTTGGGCGCGAGCTTTTCAGATCCAATAAGGTCCCCATCGGATTAATCGTTAGTTGCTATGGCTCAAGCACAGCTGAGGCGTGGATTAGTCGCGAGGCGCTGGAGAATACCCCGCAGTTGGTATGCTTCCTTGACAACTATCATCGTCGCTGCTTTGAGTATGACAGCGGCATCGCAAAAACCAGTTACAAGAATGCGCTTCAGGCGTGGTTCAAGGTTGCGGGCGGTAGCGAAGGCCACACCGAGGCGATATCAAAAGGTTTGCTTCCGAGACCTATGCCACCGCATAATCCTCGATTGGACCAACACTCCCCGACGCTACTGTACAACGGTATGATCGCTCCGCTTGTGCCGTACGCGACTCGTGGAATCGTCTGGTATCACGGCGACTCGAACGGAATCACAGCTGATAAGTACTATATGTTGTTGAAAGCCCTTATTGAAGATTGGCGGTCGCGCTGGGCCCGCGATCTCACTATGCTGATCGTGCAGTGTGCTAACATCAGAGAACTCGATCCGTCACCAATAGGAAAGGGCTCGTTTCCTGTTCTCAGAGAGGCTCAGTTGTCAGCATCTAGGTTGCCGAACGTAGGCCTGGCTGTGACGATTGACATTGGTGAGCGTGATAGTCATCCTCGCAACAAGCAAGAGGTGGGGAGGCGTCTATCCTTACTTGCCCGGAACCTGGTGCACGGGGAATGCGTCCCATGTCAAGGCCCCACATACGATGGCATGAAGATTGAAGGATCGAAGATTCGCCTTTGTTTTCGGCATGCTGACGGACTGACATCAACCGGACCACTTGGTGCTTTCGCTATTGCAGGGATAGATGGCAATTTCGTCCGAGCCCAAGCAACAATCGATCGGGAAACAGTAGTCGTATATTCTGGCGCTATCCTAGATCCAGTATCCGTTCGTTACGCTTGGTCCAACCATCCAATAGCTACCCTTGTTAATAAGCATGGGCTACCGGCCTCGCCATTTAGAACAGATCACGAATAAAGCGGCAACTGATACCTCAGTCCAACCGGAGCGCCTTACTTTTAGACCAAGCTGCTGCTGGATCGCCGTGAACAATCTCAGGAGCCGCATTGTTTCGTCCAATGATCCGTTAGATCCTTCAAACCGCAGTCGGGTTGCTTTCACTTTCACCGACTGTTCCTCGACGGACGACCGTAGCCGAGAAGGTTGACGATCCGGCCAATTTCCTCTGGCAACAAATCGGGTTGACGTGGGATCACAAAGCCGCTCCATTTGGAACGACCATTATAAGTATCGAAGGAGCCAGTATAAAATCGCATCAGGCAGAAGCGACGTACTGCTGCGCAGGTTGTGGAGTACATGCGCATGTTGACCATCTCCAAATCGTTATCTGCGGGCCAGGTGCGAACGTATCACTCGCGCGAGTTCACTTCTGAAAAGCAGAACTACTGGAGCCGCGACCAGCAGGCACATAGTGAGTGGCAGGGCAGACTTGCGGAGGCATGGGGCCTACAAGGTGAAGTTGGCTCCGAGCACTTTGCCCGTCTGAGCGAAGGCCAGCATCCTGAGAGCGGTGTTCAACTGGTTAAGCACCAGCCTGCTCGCACCTATGAAAACGAATACGGCAAGGAAATCACCAGCGTGGAGAATCGCGCCGGTTGGGATGCGACGTTCTCCGCACCAAAGTCTGTTTCTCTAACCGCCCTTGTGGGCGGTGACGACCGAGTGCGCGAGGCGCACCGCGAAAGCGTCCGCGTAGCTTTGGGAGAACTGGAGCGATACATCCAGGCCCGAATCGGTAATGTTCATGCGCCTGAGACAACGGGCAAGTTCATCGCCGCCACTTTCGAGCACGACACGGCCCGCCCGGTTGAGGGTTGAGGGCTATGCCGCGCCTCAGCTCCACACTCATGCTGTCGTCTTCAATGTGACCGAACGCGAGAACGGCCAGACCCGTGCCCTTCAGGAGCGCAGTCTGTTCCAATCGCAGCAGTATGCGATCGGCGTGTACCGCTCAGAGCTTGCGATGCGGTTGCATGGCTTGGGTTACGAGATTGAGCGCGGCAAGCATGGACAACCGGAGATCAAGGGCTATACGCAGGAATATCGTAAGCGCGTGGTGCTGTGTGGTGCTGACCGTGTGTACAGGGTGGATTGGTTTCGAGATGATGTCTTCATGTCGGAAGCAACGCGTGCTGGTGGTTTGTCGTTAGCGTCTCCACGCCGGAGACGGAGTGCTGAGGAGCGGCGTCTGATTGTGAAAGAGACGCTGGAGGCGGGCTCTTCGGTGGCGCGTGTGGCGATGAAGCACGGTGTGAACGCCAACCAGGTATTCAAGTGGCGACGCTTGCATGAGGCTGGCCGTCTTGGACCGCGAGGGACGCGAGAAGTCCGGTTACTGCCGGTTCGTTTAGCTGAGGAGCAAGAGGCACCCAGACCCTGAAAAGCAACTCCTGCGCTCCGCGCCCGACACGGCAACCATACCTACTGAGGGCTCTGCCCTGGCGCGGCGCAAGGGGTCTCCCCATAATTTTTGCTGCGCAAAAATCACTCGCTCCGCTCGCCCCTTCGGGGTGGGCGATACCCCTCCCCATTGCGCCTTGCCGCCCCGCTTAAACCCTTTCCGCTTATTGCGGCATGTAGGTACATGCCACGCATGGCATGAAAAGCAACGGCCAAGGCCAAGGAGGAAGCACCCATGAACGCCATCGCCACCACCACCATCGTCAACCCGTCCACCCCAAACCCTCAAAAACCGCAGCAACGGCAGACGGCGAAGGAGATCATCGCCGCCAACGTTAAGGAGCTTATCGCGCAGTTGGAGGAGGGGCGCAGCGACGCCCTGACAGCCTACCTCGACGCCATGAGCCGTTTTCACAACTACAGCTTTGGCAACGTCCTCGAAATTGCACGGCAGAGGTCGAGTGCCACCCGCGTGGCTGGCATCTACGCATGGAACCAGCTAGGCCGCAAGGTGAAGAAGGGCGAGAAGGGCATCCGCATCCTCGCTCCGATCATCGGCGTCAAGCGCAAGGCCGACGAGGAAGCCGCGAAAGACCCCGCCTACCAGAACAAACCCGTTTTGGTTGGTTTTCGCAATGCCTATGTCTTCGATGTCACCCAGACCGAGGGCGCGGAGCTTCCGGCCATGCACCAAGTCGGGGGCGATGTAGGCGAGAACCGCGACCGTCTGCTTTCCTTCGTCGAGCGTCAGGGCATCGAGCTTGTCTTTACCGAGAACATCGCGCCAGCGTTGGGCGTGAGCTACGGCGGTAGGATTGCCATTCTGCCCGGTCAGTCCGAGGCCGAGGAATTCTCGACCCTTGTCCACGAATTGGCGCACGAGATGTTGCACAAGGCCGGGCGCCGCACCACTACAACCAAAGTAGTCAAAGAGACGGAGGCGGAAGCAGTCGCGTTCGTTATCGGCAAGGCCGTTGGCCTCAAAATGGGCAGAGCCTCCGTCGACTACATCCATCTGTACCACGGCAATGCCTCGCTGCTGGCCGAGAGCTTGGAAGTCATCCAGCAGACCTCCGTTATCATTCTTGCCGCGTTGGAGCCGTCTCGCACCCAGACGATGGCCGATGCAGAACTGGCGAAGGTGGCGTAATGCAGTTCTCCCGCGCCCTCGTCGATGGGCGCTATGTCGCTCTTCCCAACTTGCACGGGCAGCATGAACGCTTTGCCGTCCAGTGGGACAGAAACCTCAGCTTGCAAGGCTTCGCCGAAGCCTTCACGGAAGCCGCCATTCGTGGCTAGTCCGTTGGGGCGGATACAGCCAGAGTGTCTCCGCTCCGTCGCCTTTTCCCCTTCAACCGTTCGAAAGGAGCCATCGTT
>Ga0102924_1001223_pt1 | contig 30247 bp, 25 predicted proteins | sample PaiPotPPM11metaG_FD_80116 | JGI IMG/M metagenome (GOLD analysis project Ga0102924, IMG submission 80116) | Iron sulfur acid spring bacterial and archeal communities from Banff, Canada, to study Microbial Dark Matter (Phase II) - Paint Pots PPM... ... | reverse complement strand
CGGTCCGCAACAATCCGCGTTCTGGTGGTGGATGATGAACCACTGGCGCGCAGCAATTTAAGCGTGCTGCTGCGCCGTGATGCGGAAATTGAAATTGTCGGCGAATACGGTTCCGGAATGGATGCACTCGCCGCCATCCCCGAGAAACGGCCTGACCTGCTTTTTCTGGATGTTCAAATGCCGGAGTGCGATGGTTTCGATGTACTTGAACGTCTGGCCCCGAACCTACCTCCAGCTATTGTTTTCGTGACCGCCTACGATCGATACGCGCTGCGGGCGTTTGAAGCCGGAGCGCTTGATTATCTATTGAAACCCTTCGATAATGCGCGCTTTTACCGCGCACTCGAACGGGCAAAAGAGAAGCTGAAGGACAGCAACAACCGGCCGCGGCGCAGCGACCGCGTGGTCATCAAAGGAAATGGCCAGATTTCATTTGTTAAAGTGTCCGATATCGATTGGATCGAGGCAGCCGATTATTACGCCTGCCTGCATGTTGGAACAAAAACACACCTGCTGCGCCGCAGCATGGCGGAACTGGAGCAGGAATTAGACCCGAACGAATTTTGCCGCATCCACCGGTCGAGCATCGTCAATCTGGATCGAGTTGAAGGGCTAAAGCTCAACCAGGACGGCGACTGCGAAGTTTTGCTTGCCAATAGAATCAGTCTTCGCTTAAGCCGGGGATATCGCAAAAAATTACAGTCACGGTTGGGCGTTCGCAATGTGAGCTGACGGGAAGGTTCATCGGAAATCCACCGATCGCACGAAGACTCTTCGCAGTTCACATGCCATGCTGTTGTACAATTCGCCCGTGAGTGGTCGTCGCTTCCGTTTCCTCCCTTTTCTATTGCTGTGCGCTGTCGCGATGGCGCAAACCGCTGGGAAAACCCAAATAAGTTACAAACTGCTCTCCATTCATGTGAAAGGCCTGGGGCACTTTACTGAAGACCAAGTTGTGGCCGCGTCGGGACTGAGGCTAGGCCAGTTTGCGGGCGAAGAAGAATTCAAGCAGGCCGCGCGAAAGCTGGGCGAGACCGGTTTGTTCACGCAGCTGAACTATACCTACAAGTACTCCACCGAGGGATGCGACCTGCAGCTGCAAGTGGCGGAAAATGACCAGCTGATCCCGATTGTGTTTGACAACTTTGTGTGGTTTTCGGATGACGATCTGCTGAGCATGCTTCGTGCGCGAGTGCCACTTTTCGCAGGGCGAGTTCCGGGCGAAGGCCATCTCACCGACCAGATCGCGGACGTTCTGAGCACAATTCTTAACGAAAAGGAAATCGCGGGCAAAGTCGAGTACATGGCTTCGGGTTCCAACAACGGGCCTATTGAGGCCTACGACTACAAAGTTGCGATGCACATTGTCATGGTTCGCAATATGGACTTCCCCGGTGCGGCAGCAGAGGAGGTTCCCGCGTTGCAGGCCGCGGCGAAGCCGCTTTCGGGGCAAGATTACCTTCGGACAAAGATGCAGGTGCAAGAGCATTTTAATTTCCTGCCTGTTTACCATGCGCGCGGATACTTGAAAGCTCAATTCGCGGAGGCCCAGGCGAAGGTGATCCAGGACGGCGCGCAGACGCTGGTCGATGTCAACTTTCCGGTAAGCCCCGGACTTCGCTACAAAGTGACTGACGTCCAGTTTGCCGGGAATGCGGTCTTCCCCGCCGAAAAACTACGGGAGTTAATTCATCTGAAACCGGGCGAGCCGGCGAATTCGGTTGAACTCGCGGATGACCTGCAGCAAGTACACAAACTGTATGGAACCAAGGGCTATTTGTTCGCCCACGTGGAGGCGGTGCCAGACATGAACGACTCTGCGGCGACAGTTCGTTATCAGCTCAACGTGATCGAAGAGGAAATGTACCGCATGGGCGAGTTGAGCATTGACGGCGTCCCACCTGAAAACGCGAAGAAGATGTTGGCGCAATGGCAGATGAAGAAAGGCGATCCTTACGATAACAGTTACCCGCAAAGGTTCTTTAGCATCATGTATCGCGATTTCGGCCTGCACGGGTCCTACAATGTTGCCCCCAGGGAGGCGATTAACCGGCAGGATAAGACCGTATCCGTGACTCTCCATTTTGTGCCGAGAGGCTGAGTAGAATTGAGTTCGGTTGGAGTTGAAATTAAACCATGCCTAACTTCGCGGTTTAAGCATCCATATGCGCAGAGTTGCAAGAAAACTTTAAGGAGGCCAAGTTTTGATGAGGTCGCAGAAATTCAACCTGATAGCTCTTTTGTCGATTGCAGTGATGATTACCGTCGCAGCTTCTAAGGCTCAAACCTTCACCGGCGAAGTCTCCGATTCGATGTGCGGCGCCAAGCACATGATGGAGAACAAGGCAGATTGCACCAGGGCCTGCATAAGCAAGGGGTCGATTTACGCGCTGGTGGTCGGCGACAAGGTTTACAAGCTCAATACCAGTGACAAGGCGGCTTTGGACAAACTGAACACGCTCGCCGGTGAACAGGCCAAAGTCACTGGAACCGCTGACGGAGATTCGATCGAGGTCAGCAAAGTCACGCCTGCGAAGTAGCGGATGGGATGAGGCGGCGAAGCGCCTCTCTCAGTGGCTGGGTTTGAGAGATGGCGGTGATCGACTCATAACTGTTTTTTTCTTTCAGTTTTCATGTTGCGCGCAGACTCGCTGTGTTATGTTTGACGATTCATTAACTCAAAAAGCTGGAGGGTTTCTGAATTGTCCAAAGACATGGTCCCCAAGCGGATCTTCTTCACCAAGGGGGTCGGTAAGCACAAAGAGCGCCTGACGTCGTTCGAACTGGCGCTGCGCGATGCCGGAGTCGCGGCCCAAAACCTGGTCCGGGTTTCCTCCATTTTCCCGCCACAATGCAAGCTGATTGCCCGCTCTCAGGGATTGACCTATCTGAACCCCGGCGAGGTGGTTTTCGCCGTAGTTGCTGAGAATTCCACGCATGAACCTCACCGACTGCTTGCGGCCAGCATCGGGGTGGCGATTCCTGCTGATCGCAATACCTACGGCTACTTGAGCGAGCACCATTCTTTTGGCGAAACCGAAGACGCCGCGGGAGATTACGCGGAAGAACTCGCAGCCGAGATGCTGGCGACAACCCTGAATGTGGAATTCGACTCCGACCGGTCGTGGGATGAGAAAAAAGAGATCTATCGGATTTCGAATAAGATCGTGCGCACCGCAAACGTCACGCAATCAGCGGTTGGGGACAAGCGGGGGTTGTGGACGACGGTGATTGCGGCGGCTATTTTTATCTTTGACTGAGTTTCGGATGACTTCTCAATGATGGTGCCCTCCTCCGAAGTCTCCGCAACCATGAGCACCACTGAAGTCTGAATGGCCGGCATCGTGGTGCGCACACTCCGACTGCTGGATCGAGGAACCTTCATTGTTGACGTTAATTGGAAGAGGCAAGGAAGTGTCTAATGACGCAGCTGCATCCTCGGCCAAGTGTGTCGATTTCTTACGATCCCGGAGAATCTGAAGAGTCGACGCAACGACAGTAGCCGCCAAACCTATCAGGAAAATAATTCCAACCAGATCACTCATACCATCTGCCTCGTAGCTATCTCCTACTCGATGCTTTCTTCTGCGTTTTTCCAGCGGACGTTTGCCTATTGTTACCAAGCCGTTCTAGCACTGCGGCCACAATCAGCGGCAATCCTACCGTGGCGTCCACGAACACTTCGCCGAAGCGGCCGCCCTCTGCGGGAGGAACGAACTTTCCCCATGAGATCGCCTCGCTGTAGGGACTGCCTGAGAGGCCGCCCCAGTACACCGGCTCCGGACAGATGCGCACGCCGTAGTGATAGCGCTTCAATGGCAGGTTTTCGCCCAGGCGGCGATGGCGCAGTTCAATGAACGGGCCGAACTGCTGCGACCAGTTACGCGGAACTCCGCCGCCAATGGTGAAAATTCCCAATCGTTTCTGGCGCAGCAGAGTCGAAGCAAAATGCTCGAGGTCCTCAAAAGGATCAAAACGGATTTTGTGGCGGCCTGAGCTCTCGCGCATGCGATTGTGCAAAGCCACATCCAGTCCGAGTTCTGAATCGGTGAACGCGGGAACGAAAACCGGTACACCCTTTTCGTAAGCTGATTTCAGTATCCCCCGCTGACCCTTCGCGTGCTTCGCCAAATGCTCGCCAATAGCGTGGTTCAGCTTGTAAGAGCACATCACCTCAGAATGCTCCCAGTCGGCAAGAACCGCAGCCATTACGCGCTCGACCTCGTTGAGATTCTGTTCCGGCTCGAGCGTGTCGTAAACCCGGTTGTAGCCTTGCTCGTAGAGTTCTGTGTCAGAAACCTCTGGGTTGTAGCGGAAATGGGAGCGCCCGGTGGCCTCGACCAGGCCATGCGCCATGAGCGCGCCGGTCGAGACGATCGCGTTCACGATGCCGCGGTCGATCAGCTCGGAGATGATAAGACCCTGCTTGGCTACCGTCATAGCGCCGGCGAGAGTCATGACGACGAAACAGTCTTTATCACGAGCCATGGCTTCGAGCACGTCGGCGGCTTCGCCGATCTGGCGGCCGGTGAAGGCAGTTTTCGACATGGCACGGACGAGATCGTCAATCGAACGCACGCTGCCGAGGTCAAGCGGCTCGAGCGGAACCAGGCGGTCTTCGATGGGATTGTGGAGTTTGCGGTCGATTCCCGCACCGTCATGATTGGTATGCTTCATAATTGCCTCACATTTATGAGTGGAAGCACTACTTTACTAGAGGCCGGATGACCACGCTAGATCCGACGGCAAATTGCGGGCGATCACCAGCGCACTAAACCATCAGGATCTTCCACCAGGACAACTTCATACTTCTCGATCATTGGCATGAGGACGTTCTCAAGTTCGCGCTTCCAGAGCTCCCCTTCATAAAACTTGGCTTTCATCGGTTCGCGCGCGGAGAGATCGGGAAAGCCGCGCATGAAAAAGAAAGTGTCAGGATCTTCGACAGAAAGGAATGGGCCAAGTATTTTCATTCCGATCTCTTCGTGCGCTGGAATCGACTTGGACCGAAATATCTGCAGAAATTGCGGCCGGCAGCCGGGTTTGGTTTTGTAGGTCCGCATTTCTATGATCATTGAGACTTCTCCATCAGTAAGCGAAGCGCCCACTCGGCAAAAGAAAAGTAATCAATTCCGATTCTAATAGGAGGTATTGTTATGCTAGTGGATCACGAGGAGGAAACTTGCCCGACAAGTTTCGCGTGGGACTAGTGCAGATGTCGGCGACGCCCGATCCGGGTGAGAACCTCACGCGTGCGCTTGAGAAACTGCATCAGGCCGCGGATAAAGGCGCCCAGATCGTGTGCCTGCCGGAACTCTTCCAGACGCAGTATTTTTGCCAGCGCGAAGATGCGGCGCTTTTCGATTTGGCCGAGCCGATTCCGGGACCAACGACGGCAAAGTTGGCTGATGCAGCAAAGCGGTTGCACATTGTCTTGATCGGTTCACTGTTTGAGAAGCGCGCGCCGGGGGTTTATCACAACACGGCGGTAATGTTTGACGCAGACGGGAGCCTGCGCGGGATGTACCGCAAGATGCACATTCCGGATGATCCCCTTTATTACGAAAAGTATTATTTCACTCCGGGCGACCTCGGCTTCAAGGCATTTGATACTCAAGTCGGCAAAGTGGGGACGCTGGTTTGTTGGGACCAGTGGTATCCGGAAGGCGCGCGGTTGACCGCGCTGCAAGGGGCGCAGGTGCTTTTTTATCCGACCGCGATTGGCTGGCATCCGGACGAGAAGAAAGAATTGGGTGAAGCACAGCACAATGCCTGGCATGTTATGCATCTCGCGCACGCGATTTCAAACGGAGTCTATGTCGCGGCGGTGAATCGAGTCGGCTTTGAACGGGGCGATATTCGCGGGAAGAAAGCTCCGGGAAAAGGTTTGGAGTTCTGGGGAGGATCATTTCTTTCAGATCCGTTTGGGCGGGTGGTCGCGCAGGCCTCGCATGATAAAGAGGAAATTCTGATTGGCGAAGTTGATCTGCGTGTGCTCGAAGACACGCGGCGGAATTGGCCGTTTTTACGCGATCGGAGGATCGACAGTTATGGGCTGATCACCAGCAGGCTTATTGATTGATCCATTCGGATTTGACACCCGCATCGAAACACTTGAACCACAGAGAACACAGAGCGCACGGAGGAACGCCACCTGACAATTCATTAAAATGGCTCATTGTGAGTGTAATCGCCATCTGTTAACAACACTTTCCTCAGCCCGTAGGCCGCGAGGACCTGGATTTCCAGGCACTTATACCAGCCGTTCAGTGGGATCGGTTAGAAGAGCGCGCGGAAGGATGTGGCCTCCCGCGCTCTTGTCTGTTAGAAGTTCGGTGTGGCAACGAAGCCATGAATGCCGCCGTTGCTGTCCACGTATGTTCCACCAATCATGCGCTTATCACTCAGTCCGAAGGGGTAGGTGGCCTTGGCGTTGGGGAAGGCGACCGTGATGAAACTCGGCTTGAGCTCAACAGCGTCGTTTGTGCCCTCATTCAATTCAATGTGTTTGGCGAAAAAACCCTTTCCGCCCACGCTGAAGCCGATAACGTCTGAGTTGCTATTCACCGCCGTACCCACCACATCGCTGTTCAACGGATAGAAATCTTCGTCCTTCGCGCTCTTAAACCACGCGGTCGCGTGGCCTTGGTAACCATTCTGCCCACTGAGATAGCCGTTGTTGGAGACACCGTTCACTCCCCAGCAGCAGGTCCCGGATACTGTGTCACCGGGGTTCATGGTGCTAAACGTTCCGTTGGCCCACACCCAACCATTGACGGGTGAACTGTCACTAAAGAACCAGTCCGCACCGCCAACGATCAAGGCTTTGTTCACGCTCATTGCAACGGTGTGAATATCAGAGTTCGGACCGCTTCCGGGGTGTTGAAGTAGGTGATGACATTCTGATGTTTCCACAGAAAGCCATGCGCGCCAGTGTCGGTAGTGATGGCGAAGCCTACCAGATCGCCGTAGTCGTTCACTCCCATAATGGCTGTCCACGTCGAATGTGGAACCAGGAGTTTTGTGATTACCCCGTTTGTGATTTTGAAGCCGTTAACGGGGCAGTTGGGGAATTGAATATTGGTCTCCGTACAAGACGCGGTTTTGTAAAATCCCACGATTTCGCCGGAGGAGTTGACACCACGGACTTGGGTCTCCGTAGCGCCCGGGATGTCGATAGCTTTGTACGTGAAGGTTTGGGTGAAGGCAAACTGGCTTACCGCAAGCACCAGAAGAAACAAACGTACCATGGCAGGCGCTCCTATTGCTTCTTAGTAGAATCTGCTTGTTAGTTGGTGAGATCAGGAGAATCGTTGCCCAAAATTTAAGGCTGCCCGGTTGCAACCCTTAAATTTCACGAAAACACCTTATAGGAAAACACCTTAGTTGTTCTCCACACCTTTGGGCAACAGGCCGAAGACGCGGCCCAGCGACTCCAATGACGCTGGGAGCCGCTGTTTATGGTCGTAAGTTTTACTGACACTGCGCTACAAACGCATGTCTCCCTCGTTTTGACTGGCGATAAATCGCGTGGCTGTTGAAAAACTCTTTTCTGGAAAATTCGCAAAAATGAAATTGCGTTAGGATGCGTTATAAGCGATCTTCTCGGATCGCAAGACATTTTATATCCCCTCAAAATTGGCAGTTTGGGAGGAAGAGCGAGTTTTTCAACACCCACTCGCGATGTCACTCACAATCCGTGTCGAGCGCTTCAGGGAAGAAAATCTCCATCACCAATTTCGTCACCAAAACCAGCCATTTTGGGCTTGATTGCCCCAAATGCGCAGCGGGAATTAGGAAAGCCGCCCATCCGAGGACCAAATAATCGAGAAGAGCGGCTTGTTATTTACTTTGCTTCGGGTTCAGAGCTGCCTTCCCTTTGACATCTTGGTGAGAGTGCAGGAAAGCACCGTCCCCGGATCGGTTGCCATTCCGTAAATCTTTCGGCCCTGGTCTCCGACTATGAAATCGAAATGTATGTCGGGCCCGGGGTTGCCATTGACAGTAGTGTGATAGGTAATACTTCCAGTGCAGTCCGGATTCAGTTTTTCGGTTCCATTCACGACCTGCTTCACGATTGTTCCACCGATATTTACATCGCCAGTACCGCTGAAGGTGCCTTCCTTGTCTGCATCGGTCACCGACAGGATTGCCGCTGGCAGTAGTGGTGCGTTTGGACCCGGCGAGATGAAGCCGTTACATGTAACGGCGTAACGTCCAGCTGTGGTGCGGGGAGTACAAGAATTCGGTTCTTGCGCTAGCGCAATTGCACTCAGTAAAACCAATATTGAAAGAGACTTCGCAATTGACATAGATACTCCTTATCACAGGTAGCCACTTTTGCGGAGGCTGGGGAAGCAAATGGAAGCGCCTCGACCTTTCTCCTGTGGGCTGCGAATGGTAGCACAATTTCGGAGCACGCAACCAACATTTATTAAAGTGATTTACCGGCTAGTAACGCCAGCCACGTAGCCCAGCGCAGCGAATTTTGTACGCCGTAAAACACGAAAACTCTCGCCAGAGTCAATTTCTCGCAGAAACGGTAAACTGGCGAAACATTCCCATTACACTGCGTTGACCTTTTAGGGAACCTCGAACGCGCCCCAATCTATTCAGCCATTGCTTGCAGATACTACTTTTTCGGGGACAGTGAGTCGATCCGGATTCAGTCATTGCCGAGGTAGCGAAGTGGGCATTCAAAAAAGTTCGCAAAGAGAGGGTGACCAAAGATCCTTTCTACAGGCGTCATTGTGTGCTAGATTCTGGTACCAAATTCATAGCGGGAGAAGTCCATAGATGAAAGCGCCGGTTCTGATCTTTGGCAGTGTAACCGTCTTACTGGGGTCGATTCTCAGGCAGTATGGGCAGGTACCCATCGCGCAATCGTCTGCCCCCGCGGCGGTTGCCTCCGAAAGTTCGACGCAGGCACGCGTCTTCAGGAGCAGTTCGGAACTCGTGCTGGTGCCGGTAGTCATCTTAAAGCATGGACAACGCGTCTCTGGACTTACCAAGGCCGACTTCCGAGTCGAACAGAATGGAGTGGAACAGAGTATCGCTTCAGTGGAGGAGGTCAGCGCACAAGGGGCCGCCGCAACAATCCTGTCACCAACAGTTGGCAGCTACTCGAACCTTCCGCTGGATCCGGCTGGCCAGCCACGGGTCACCATCCTCGTCCTTGACCTCCTGAACAGCACGCAGTTTCAGCGAACGGATGCAAAGGAAGAACTGGTTCGATTTCTTTCCCGTGACCTGCAGCGCGAGGATCCATTTTCGTTGCTCTGCATTACACCGAAGGGCATACGCTCGATCCTTCCCTTCACCTCCGACCGAAAGGAGCTGATTCAGGCTCTCCAGAAGCTGGACACAGGAGGGTTTTGGCTTCGCCCGCATAAGGACGCGGTCATACAAACACTTGAGCAGTTGCAGCAAATTGCCAGAGCCTACGCGGGCGTTGCTGGCCGCAAGAGCCTTGTCCTAATGGCAGGCAAAATTGAGTATCCAGAGGTTGGATCATCTCTCTATTCCGACCGTGCTGCGTACCCTGTTGCTGATGAAATTAGAAGGGACTTTGACGAGGCTCGCAAGGCCTTCGTGTCTGCCAACGTTGCTGTTTATCCCGTGGAACTCTTAGGGTACAACCCTTTTGCGCAACCTGATCTCGCACATAGCTTCCTCTATCTTGCGGAGGGGACCGGCGGTTCTGTGTGTGGTGAGAGCAATAACTATTCCAACTGTTTGAATGATGCGGTGGAAGACTCGCGGTCATACTACATGTTGTCCTATCTCGTGAAACCCAACGATCGAAAACCGGGCTGGCGGAAATTGAAGGTAAAGATAACCGGCCTAGAAGCCGAGGTTCGCGCCCGCTCCGGCTTTTATTACGAGGACCACACAATTGCGCCGTCCGCGGATTCTAATCACCAGGAAGAGATCACGGCACTAGCTTCCCCGCTGGATGCGACGGGCGTCCCGATGAATGTTCGCCTCCTGTCGCTAGATGCCGGGCCAGAAGGCAAGAAGACGGCCCAGTTCATCATCACGGTTCCGTTCCAGGGAATCGATGTTGACACGGGCGGAAAATATGCTATGGACTTGGATGCTGGGGGTATCGCTCTGGACAGAGACATGAAGGAAGCAGGGGAGTTCATTCGTCCGTTGAGGGGTAACCCCCAGCCTGAAGCTCTAAAACAGTTATCCAAGGAGGGTATACGTTTGCGAGCAAGCTTCGCGCTGTCGTCTGGGATTTACGATATGCGCTTCTATGTTCGCGACAATGCCACCGGGCATATTGGCACAGTGATTTTTCCGCTGGAAGTGCATTAAGGGAGTTTTTCGGCTTTGCCACGGCTGGGGATCTGAGGTTCTGCCAGACGTGCTCGGTCGGGGCGATATATCGCCAGAGCACTCTTTCAACCCCGAGCAACCGTTCAGGTCTGCCACGAATGTCATCTATCACGATGCGGACCATCTCTCGGCGCTGATTCTGCCGATTGTTCCTGCACGCTGAACCTGTCAAGAGTCTAGCTGAACGGACCACGACTTTTGTCAATTGGCGAAACATCGCGATTACGCTCAATAATCCTGGTCAAAACGTGCCTGTTAACATGAAGTATGCACTTTGCGCAAAGCTGACAACCAAAACTTGTTCTTGACGGATGGGATGTTTTGAATTTTCATGCTGTCAGTTTTTTCGCCTGATCACGACACGTATGGATTACGCACGTATGGATCGCGCCCATCTTGCTGATTTCCGGATTTCAGCCTTTTGGCCTACCGTCGATAGGCTTTTGGTGATGACAGTCCTCCCACTGAAACGACCAGTTGCTCGCCTTCATGAACGTGATTGCCTCGACGAGACCTACATCTTGGCGTAAACGATGGTCAAAGCTTTCGGCTGGTCGGTCTCGCGAATCGTAAGCGTCAGCGTCTTCCCATCCTGAGAGACTTCGTATTCCGTGTGATCCATTACTTGGCCCTTCACTTTGTCGGTGACTTCCAAAGCATGTGAGTTCACGCGCTTGCCAGCAGACGTGGAACCGGGCGCGACGTTTGGACCCTTCTCCTCGTAATCCTTGCCGTCGAATTTCATGCTGAGCGTGTCTTGATAGGCGGGAGTATTAAAGGTTAAGCCATCGCCATCGTAGGCTTCGATATCCCACTCATCCGGAGAAGTGAAATTCAGGTCCGCGCTTTCCCATGTGCCTCCCCAGCCTGAACCATCGCCCATTTTCTTCCAGACGGCGTTGAAATCCGAGGTTGTGCCGTCTGGCTTGGTTTCCGTTCCCTTGATCGTCTGTGTTTTCCCGTCATCGGAAATTGTGTGGGTCATGGAACTGATGACCCTGCCGTCCTTCTTGATCACCATCTTCCAGTTGTTCGCTCCTTCGGGAGCCAGCGATATAGTTCGCCCGAAGTGGACTGGCTGGTCAGTGCCATCGTAGTTAATCGTGTCCGACACGTTGCCGACCGTCCACTTGTACTTGTTGCCACCGAGATCCTGAATTTTTATTAGCTCGCCTGTAAACTTGCTTTTCTCCATGTTCAGTTTCCATTTCCCGCAAAAGGGATCGTCCGCGGCCCAGAGCGTGCCTGCGAGCAAGCAGGCAAGCGCGAGTGAAAAATAGAAGCGTTTCATGGTTACCCTCCGGCGTCGGATTATAGATCACGGTTTGGCAAATACAAGCCGGAAACTACCGGCCGAGAGTATGTCTTATATAGCTGGGCGAATGCTAGTTGGCGTAAAATCGCGCCAGATCACTCATCAACCGCGAGTCAAAATAGTTTTTCCCGTGCTCACTTGTACAATCGCTCGCGGCCCGAGTCATCCGGCTCGTCCCTTCGCAGAGGACAGCACGCCGTCACCTCACGGAGGACCTGCTCGTAGTCAGCGGCTATCGCCCGCTCCACATGAATACGAACGCCTTTTACGCCTGCTTCTTGCGCCAACCTCTTGAACTCACTCTGAAGAAAGACTTCCAACTGCTTCGGTGTCAAGATGGCAATGGGAACAGTTAGCGGACTGGCCGGTCTCGGTCTCGATCTTCACGCAGTATGGGGATTCGGACTGTTGCGTTTCCGAATTCATGCCTGGACGAGCGGCTCACGAGCCTTTCCATAAGACCGCCATTGGAGTATCAGTCTAACGGGCTGCGAGCCTTTCGCACGGGAAGGCGGAGTGTTTAACTCCGCCTTCCCGGGTTACTCGGTCCTGAAGGGCCGCTCTTCCACGTCACCGCCGAATTACTTTCACTCTGCCTAGGCAACTTTGCGTGGTTCTGCCTTGTCTCGGTCGGAACTCGCTTCATTCGTGAGAGAAAGATTTGGTGTGTCGGTCCGTTCCAGTATTTTCCGTTTTCTCCACCTGAGGAGGAAAGGGGTCACCGTGGCAAAGACGATTACCAGCACGCCAAACGAAATCAAGAGCGACAGAGACCGGCCACTATGAGTCACGGTGGGTGTACTGGCGGCTGCTGCAGGTGTGCCGACAGTCTCCGAGGACGCAGCAGTTGCAGCGGGTGTTGCGGCGTCCGCAGCGGGCGGGCTGACAGTCTCCGAGGACGGGCTGACCGTCGCAGCGGCCGCAGTGTGGGTTGCTGAGAGTCTGTGAGGATGGGCTGACCGTCGCGTTGGGTGACCAGCGTCCGCAGCGGGCGGGCTGACAGTCTCCGAAGACGGGCTGACCGTCGCAGCGGGTGCCGCCGCGTCCGACGCGGGTGTGCTGACACTCGGTGAAGACGGATTGACCGTCGCAGCGGGTGCCGCCGCGTCCGACGGGGGTGTGCTGACACTCGGTGAAGACGGACTGACCGTCGCAGCGGGTGCCGCAGCGTCCATAGTGGGTGTGCTGACACTCGGTGAAGACGGATTGACCGTCGCAGCGGGTGCCGCAGCGTCCACAGTGGGTGTGCTGACAGTCGCCGAAGACGGGCTGACCGTCGCAGCGGAGGCAGCGGAGGCAGCGGCGGCCGTGGCACAGTGTTCGGAGATCATGTTCACTTCGGTGACGGCAAAACTGTTATCAGCAGCGCCGGAACTCACGGCCCCACTTGCTCTGTGCCCTATGAGTTTTACGGCTTGGCCCAGATGTGGCTTGAGATCAACACTGCTGGTGGTGATCTTGAAAATCTGACGAGTGCCGTCTTCCGCAACTGTAAAGTTGCCTTCAGATCCAGCCAAGCAACCTTTAACGATGGCCTGGTCCGTGTTACTGCCCGTGTCGGGAGTCTGCGCAAACCCTAACGTCCCCAGCAGTGCCGATACAACCATCAGCAGCAATACTCTTTTCATGGAATCCTCCTAAGATTCTTGCCTTGCGGCGGTCTGAGGTTTCACTTGGGATTTGATCTTGCTGCTGGTCCTTACGCGGAACACTCGCGCGTTGTGCACCGGTTGAGTTCCGGCCTGGGAACCTGGAGCATCCGGAGTGGAACATCACAAACCCTATCTGGTATGGATTTGACTGTCTGTTCACAACCGCTCACATTCGATGAACAGCACTCACCAAGAAAGATGCGGGCCGGAAAAGCCGAGCTGTGCCATTGATCGTAGGAAAGCTGGCACTCTGTGATTTTGTATGTTCCCGTCAAATCCAGAATTTCCTTTGCGTTCTGGAGCACGCAGTCTTCAATCCCGACGCTCGATAGTTTTACGCGAAGCTCATCCCATAAAATGTACGGAACCGTTGTAACTGGGCCGCGTGTCATGTTTGCTTCAATTTTTACAAGCATGTACGTATTTGGTACGCCGAATTGGGCAGACCTAACTTCTAGGAGGCGGAGCGAGTAGTCCTGCATTGAGGATCTGGAATTGGAACCCCGGATTTTAGCCCAGAGCCTGCTCAGTTGATCACAACCTTGTATCTTGCTTGCATCTCCCCCATTCCATCGCTCTGTGCTAGTTGGAAGGCAGATCGGGTTTTCGGCGGGAGGCCGATCACATCCTGAGGCGCTGTTATCTGCAGCCTGGATTATAGATAGGCCCCCCGCCCTTCTTTCTGACGCCGTGGAGAATCCGAGGCCATGAGCCTATAATGATCATGTTCGGCTCCTTTCTCCCGAGCCTTGGTTGGTTAGCGCCACCAAAGTTTACTCGGGCGTGGGAGCCGACATTGTTATGGAATCATTACACTTACAACCGACATTCCTAGGATCGTTTGTACTGGATTTGTACTAGAGCTGCTTGTCCCCTATTAGAAACCATCTGTGTTTTCCTCTGTGCTCTCGGTGGCCTCTGTGGTTAGTGACTTCTGCCTGCCCGCCATTCGGAACTGTTCACGTGGAAAAGCTTGACTTTTTTGGCTGACGGGCGTCCGCCGCTTCATGGTCTGTTTATTTGTAAATCAGATAGCGCTCGCGGGACTGCTGAAACTTAAGCAACTCATCTTGCCAGTCGAGATCGATGCGGTGCGGATCTTCGCCGCGAACTAGCGCGTCATAGACAGCCTTGTTCGCCAGAATCTCCATTATTTTTTCGATGTGAAATTGTTCGGGATAAAGCTTCAGCAGAGCTGAGGCCAATTCCACCCCAAGTTCGGGAGCATCGAGAAACTCTCGTTCGGTCAAAACGAGATTCACGCCGTGGCAAGGCTGGCCAGAGTAATTGCTCGACGTGGGCGTGAAAGTGATGGGAACGAAGCGGAGTCCGGGAATTTGGCGCGCGTTCAAATAGGCTGCAAGTTCGCGGGCATTAATCCAAGGCGCTCCGAGCAATTCAAACGGAGTGTCCGTGCCACGACCGACGGAAACGTTCGTTCCCTCGACTAATCCGACTCCTGGGTAGAGGATAGCTTCAGTCAGGCTCCTTAGATTCGGTGAAGGATTGATCCACTCCACGCTCGTGGAATCGAGCCAATCGCCACGCATCCAGCCTTGCATCGCAACTACTGTAAGCTTGGCGTGAATGTTGTGCTCTGCGTTAAACATTTGTGCCAACTCGCCTAGAGTCATCCCATGACGCACCGGGACCGGACCGTAGTTGGTGAAATTTTCGCGGCCTGGTTCGGAGAGCGGGCCTTGAACAAGAGATCCAGTGAGCGGGTTTGGGCGGTCGAGCACGATGATCTGAATTCCGGTCTTCGCCGCGGCTTCCAGAAAATATCCGAGAGTGGTTTCGTAAGTGTAGAAACGCACGCCTGCGTCCTGCAGATCAAAGACTACTGCGTCCAGTTGCTTGAGAATATCGACCGGGGGACGACGTGATTGATCGGAGCCGCCGTACACGCTGTAAACCGGAATTCCAGTGACGGCGTCGCGCGAGTTGCCGACTTTGGTGGTGTCGAGTTCGCCGGTGACCCCGTGTTCGGGACTGAAGATGGCGGTAAGTTGAACTCCGGGCACATGCGCCACCACATCAATAGTGCGATGGCCGGCGGAGTCAAGACCCGTCTGGTTGGTGACGACGCCCACGCGTTTTCCGCGCAGCGAAGCGAAGTCCTGGGCTTCGAGAACGTCGATTCCAGTCAACACCGAACCGTTGCGCTCGTCGATGTGGCGCTGCGCGATCGTGGTTTCGTTGTAACCCGTGAGCGTCTTCCAACGCAGAGCTTCCTGCTCATCGGCAGTCAGTGGAATGGCAGCCGCAACCGCAGTCGCAATTTTTGCTCGCAGCGATAACACCGATCCTTGACCACGCGGATGGACGGCGTTGGTGAGAAGAATGATGTAAGTGCGCGTCGTGGGGTCGATCCAGATCGAAGTTCCGGTGAATCCAGTGTGACCAAATGAGCCGACCGGCAACAGTTCGCCGCGATTGGATGAAAACGGTGAGTCGATGTCCCAACCGAAGCCGCGAACCGCAGGCAGATTGGGCGGCTGCTCGGGGCTGGTCATTTTGCGAATGGCGAGCGGCGAAAGAATGCGGCTGCCATCGAGCAGCGCCTGCGCGAATTTCGCCAAGTCATCGGCCGTAGAGAACACTCCGGCATGGCCGGCAACTCCTCCCATGCGACGCGCCCGCGGATCGTGAACTACACCGCGTAACATTTGGTTGTGCTCGTCATACTCCGTTGGTGCAATCTGCGGAAGCCAGTCTGCGGGTGGAAGAAAGCGCGTGTGCGACATCCCCAGCGGAATGAAAATATTCTGGGCGCAGTAGGAATCGAGCGGCATTCCGCTAACTCTCTCGACCAGCGCAGCTAACACAATGAAATTCGTATCGCTGTAGATAAACTGCGTCTCAGGCGGCGCAATCGGTGTGGCCGCGAATGACATGCTGTATGCCACGTCGCGGCCGGTCCATGGAGGGTTGAGATCTATATCAGGTGCAAGCCCAGAGTAATGAGTCAGGAGATCACGAACTGTAATATCGCCTTTGCTGTTTTGACCGAATTCCGGAATGTACTTCACAACCGGATCATTCAATCGAACTCTTCCCTGCTCCTCGAGCTGCATTACCGCGATTGTGGTCGCGACGACTTTGGTCAATGACGCAATGTCGAAAATCGTTTCAACAGTCATCGGTTCGATTTTGGGTTCGAGCGAGCGATTGCCGAACGCTTTACGGTAGATCCCCTGACCGTCGTGGCCCACTATTAAAACTGCGCCGGGAATTTCGTGGTTCTGAATGGATATTTGAATTATCGAATCAAGAACACTCAGACTTGCAGTGCCGGTTTCCTGTGCTAAAACAGGCGCGCAACCCACGATCCACAGCAGGGCAATGTAAAGGTGTCGGTAGGTCATTTAAATGTTTGCCGTATCGTTTCTCATTTCGCGGATCGTATTTGCCACGGCATTTCTAAATGTACCTTACCCGTTGTCTGAACCGATCAAGCTCCAGCAACCGGGAGCCATACTTGAAAACACGTATCACCGGGTTTGGAACTGACCTGAACGCTTCCCCGGTGCTTCTTCACAATTCGCTGGACAGTGTCCAGGCCGAGACCAGTTCCCTCTCCAACTCTTTTGGTGGTAAAGAAAGGCTCAAAGATGTGGGGCTGCACCTCCGGGGAAATCCCTGGACCGTTATCGCCAATCTCCACCACAACGAAACCGTCGTCGCGGTAGGTTCGGACCCGAAGCTCGCCTTTTCCTTGCATCGCGTCAATCGCATTATCAATAATGTTGGTCCAGACCTGGTTGAGCTCGCTGCCGAACGAATTTACGAGAAGAGGAACGCGCTGGTAATCACGCTGCACCGCTACGCCGTGTTTCAATTTATGGTTCAGAATCGTAAGCGTGTTTTCCAGGCTCTTTACGACATCCACATTTTGGATCGCAGCCTGGTCCATATAGGTGTATTCCTTGATCGCACGAACCAAATCAGAAATTCGTGACGTACTGCTCTCGATTTCATGCAGCAGACTTGCGACTTCCACGGAAGCAGCGATCCTCACCAGAGCGGCTCGGGCAGTGTCTGCGCCTAGATTTGCGAACAGCGATTCCAATACTTCCGGCTTGATGTTCCGTCGCGCGAGGGCAGCGGCTAACATCCACAAGTCGTTTTGCCCGTGACTACGCAACAAAGAGTCGATTTGGTCTTCCAAATCACTGATCGTCAGCGCATCGGGCGGGACTACATCTTCCTGCGTAAACGAAGCTTCCATTTTTTCAATTTCTGATTTCTGGGCGGAAGTGAGGTCGCGTTTGCCCAACTCGTGACTCGCGTCTTTGATCTTTTTCAACATGGAGCGCAATTGGCCGGTGGCGCGATTTGCCGCGGAAGCCGGATTGTTGAGTTCATGTGCAAGTCCCGCCGATAGCTTTCCGAGAGAGGCCAGGCGGTCGCGCTGTTGTTCGATGCGAGTAGTCTCGCGAATCCTGTCGGACAGTAGACCAACAAGACGCTTGGTCAACTCCGGCATCCTCTGCACAAGTTCGGTAAACAGCGAGGTTGGAAATCTCAGAATTCGGCCGTCCGTGACCGCTCGACCAGTTACGGTGAACTGCTTCATCCTGGAGAATGGCAGAACGCCGGTCACGTCCCCGGGCTTGCCGGCAAGCACGACGGTTTCACCACCGAACTCGCCACGCCACTGAAATTGTCCCTCCAGAATCACAAACATCCAGTCCGCTGGTTCACCTTGGCGCACATATGTTTCTCCTGCAGCCAAGTGTACTTCCTGCGACTGACTGAGGAACCAGGCAATCTGATCATGTGGCAGATCAGCGAATGCCGGGATGCGCATTAGTTCCGATGTTTCGACCAATTTATACCTTGCTTAAATACTGATGGATGAACTGAACCGCCACTGATCCTTCACCGACCCCGGAAGCCACACGTTTTATCGAACCGTGGCGCACATCGCCGACGGCAAAGATGCCGGGGACATTGGTCTCAAGCAAAAACGGATCTCGATCGAGCGCCCATCCCTTCGGGCGCTGCCCGTCACGTATAAGATCAGGACCAGTCAATAGGAAACCACGCTCGTCCCGCTCGACGAGATTTGCCAACCAATCCGTCCGCGGCAATGCTCCAATAAAGATAAACATTGCATTCGCCGGCACGCGCTCGGTCTTGCCCGTGTCAGAACAAAGCACGGAAATTTCTTCCAGGTGGGTGTCGCCGTGCGCCTCAGCCACGCTGGCATGTGTCCATAGCTGAATGTTAGGCGTGTCTTTAACCTGATCGATTAGATATTGCGACATGGTGCTGGAGAGCGACTCGCCGCGCACAAGAATGACAACCCGCTCGGCATACCGGGCGAAGTTCATCGCCGCTTGACCCGCCGAATTTGCGCCACCCACGACATAGACGATCTCGCCTTGGCAAGACAGTGCCTCTGTCGCACCGCCGCCGTAGTAAATACCCGCGCCCTGCAACCTGTCTATTCCCGGAGCTTCCAGTCGACGCCACTGCACTCCGGAGGCGATCATTAGCGCATGGCAGGAGAGCTCATTTCCATCCGCCAGCTTCAGGATTCGGTAAGACGCCTCGGTTCGAACATCAACCGCTTCCTGCGGCGACAGGATTTCCACTCCAAAACGCTGGGCTTGCACTACCGCACGCCGGGCCAGATCGCCACCACTGAGCCCCATTGGAAATCCAAGATAGTTCTCAATTCGGGAGCTCATTCCAGCCTGGCCGCCGGGCGCTTCTCGCTCGACTATTACTGTGTGCAGACCTTCCGAGGCGCCGTAAACAGCAGCGGCCAAACCGGCTGGCCCTCCACCGACAATCGCCAAATCATAAAAGCTGGTCTGGGCGCGCGTGCGTAGCCCGACCTTTTGCGCGACGTCCGCAGGGACACTCTCAAGCAGCTTCGTCCCATCTGGAAAAAGAACTACCGGGAGATTCGAAGCCTCTGGGCCCAGCGCGTCCAGAAGGCGTTTGGTCTCCGGATCGTTGGCAGAGGTCTCGACATCAATCCATTGATACGGGACGTGATTGCGCGCCAGAAAGTCTCGCAACTCGTACGATCGAGGCGACCATCGCGTGCCGAGCACGCGAATTCCCTGAAATGTCGGATGGTAGGAGGCTTGCCAGTCGTCGAGCAAGTCGTCTAATTGCGGATACAGATGGTCCGCGGGAGGATCCCACGGCTTCAAGAAAAAATAATTGATGCCGGCCTGATTGATGGCGCTGATGGCAGCGTTGGTGTCGGCATATGCGGTGAGTAACGCTCGCTTCGCACTCGGATATATCCCCATCGCCTGCTGCAAAAATTCCACGCCATCCATGCGCGGCATGCGCTGGTCGGCGAGTAGCAAGGCCACGCTGTCGTTGCGCACCTTCAACTGCTTTAAGAGGTCGAGCGCGCCCTCGGGAGAATCACTTCCGATCACCCGGTATTCAGCGCCATACTGTGAGCGAAGATCGCGCTCTATCGCCCGCAAAACATCGGAGTCATCATCCACACTCAGCAAAATTGGTTTGGGCATGATCGGTCACACTTCACGCAAAGAGATAATTACACACTCTGCTTGGTTCGGTTGTCTTGGTTAGATACAGAAAGCCGGCATTCGGTCGCGGAATCTATAGCGGTTCGCGAACTATTAATCCGGTGCTCGCCGCCAAAACATTGGTTCCCTTTATGCTGGTCGATTCGTGAGGTCCTTCGGGATCATGAGCCAGGCCACCGCACTACTCGCTATGGCTAAGCCCACACAAATCAACATCACTCTCCGAAATCCGACTACAAATGCCTCATCTATCGATTTCTTGAGGGCAGCTTTCGCCGGAGCACTGAGGCCGGCGGGCATCGTTAAGCCAGCAAGTTTGGTTTCATTTGATTGAACTTCGTGCAAGATATCGGCGGGCAGCGAAAGATGAGCCAGACGATTATTCAGCTGCGAAGCGAAAGCATCCACCATCATAATCCCGAGGACTGCAATCGCAAGTACTCCTGCAACGCGGGCAACAGCGTTGTTAATTCCTGAGGCTGCCCCCACGCGATCCTGGCCGACTGAGTTCATGACGACCGTGGTGAGGGGCGCAACAGTAATCGCCATGCCAGAACCAAGAACAACCACCGCAGGAAAAAATGTTTTCCAGTAGCTTCCACCGACGAAAGGCACCGCGAACAGAACGAATCCTAACGCAACAATGACCGGTCCCACGACCAAAGGAAGTCTTGGGCCGTAACGCGCCACCAAGTCTCCGGACCAGTGGGAAAGAAAGAACATCAGCAGAATCAGCGGCAGCACGGCAGCGCCCGCAGCGGTTGGGGAATATTCCTGGACTTGGATCAGGTTCAACGGAAACAGGAAAAAGAAAATCCCAATAGCAGCGTAGAGAGATAGCGTGAGCAGGTTGGCGCCACTGAAGCTGGAAGATGCAAAGAGCGCCCGCGGGACCATTGGTGAACTCACGTGAGCCTCGACGAACATGAACACAATTAGACAGACGCAGCCCACAATCAAACTGGCGACCACGCGAGGATTTCCCCAACCCAGGTTCACTGATTCGATAAATCCAAAGACCAAGCCGCCTAGCCCGAGTGTGACAACCAAGGCTCCAGCCCAATCCAGACGGCCTGCAGCTGCGCTTCGGCTTTCGGGAATATGAGTAAGCGAAATAGCTACCACTACTGCTGCCAGAGGAATGTTTATGAAAAAAACCCAGCGCCAGGAAGCATGCTGAACCAACCAACCGCCGAGAACGGGCCCCACTGCGGTAGTGATCGCGGTGAACCCAGACCATGTGCCAATCGCCTGACCACGTGTTTTCTCATCGAAAGATGTACTGATGATCGCCAAGCTGCCGGGCACCAACAGTGCAGCGCCGAGACCTTGAATGCTTCTCGCAATAATCAGCTGACTGATGTTGGAGGCAAGGCCGCAGGCAACAGAGGCTGCCGCGAAAATCGCCACTCCAAGCAGGAACATCAATCGGTGGCCAAACAGGTCGCCGAGCGAGCCTCCGACGAGAATCAACGCTGCCAGAAATAATCCATAAGACTCGACCACCCATTGCATGCTGACAACGGTTGCATGAAAGCTAGCTTGGAGCGCAGGCAGAGCTACGTTCACAACTGTGCCGTCGATGAACGCCATGCTGGACCCGATAATGGTCGCGGCGAGTATCCATGTTCTCGCTTTCGCGGCACACGGAACTTCAGTGGAGCCTGACCGGATCACGACTTCCTCGCATGGCGGTTTCATCGACGTTATGGATGCCCCTGAACATCAGCTAGTTCTGAAGATCATCGACATAACTTTACAAGACGCGATCGAGACTTTACGCAAAAATTGCGATCGTTTTGCATCTGTTGAGTATGGAAACAACAACGAATCGCACTCCCAGCAAACTCTCAAACAATCAATTTCACAGGTACAGATATGCAGGATCGAACGTAACCGACAATTTGCCGACTGTGTTGTGCGTGGACGACGATGCCGACCAAAGGATGTTGTTGCGCGCGGTCCTGGGTCATTTTGGTTTTCACGTAATGGCGGCGAAGTCGGCGCTGGATGCGCTGGAGATCGCGCGATGGTTGCCCTTCGATGTGGCGCTGCTTGACTACGAGCTGCCGGACATGACCGGCACCCAGCTTGCGCACGAAATCAGAGCTGTCGAGCCCAACGCTGCCGTCATCCTTCTGTCCGGATACCCACATTTACCCGCCGGAGAACTGATCTATGTCGACGCGCACATCGTCAAAGGTTCGCCAATCAGCGAACTCGTAGATACGATTCACAGGCTGACTGGCTCACCGCAGTGGGCGCAGACTCTGCAGCTTGGTGCCTCGGTTTCTCAAGCTCCGCCCCTGGAAGCGTCGGTCGTCAAACGCGATGGCGCCGCTCCCCGGGGAAATTAATCACATAAATTCCTTCGTGAACAATTGAAAGGAGTCGATCATGAACGCTCGGATCATTATGTTTTTATTCTCGACAATCGGACTAATACAACCGCTGGCCGCGGCGGCGCCGGCCAACCCCAACGACGACGGTTTATCGCAAATGAACGCCGTGCTTGGCTCACTTCAGATGAAGGACGCGGTGGCAGACGTAATTGCACAGGATGCGGTAATTCCCCGCGGCCCGGCGGACGTACTGAAGGACTACGAAAATCAAATGATGGCCGTTTCCAGATGGCTCTCAGGGCAATTGGGAGAAATCACACAAGCGGTTGACAGCGGAGAACTGACGAGAGAACAAGGTGAATATTTCAGTGGCGAGAGGTATGAGACGGCAATTATGCAATTCCAGTTCCTGCGCACCGAGCACGCGATTCTAGAGCACGACATTGCGGCAAACTCGGCAGTACCACAAGATTCAGCTCCAGCCGACAATGGTCAAGCGGTGGTTTTGGCGCTGCCATTTTCGTCTCTTCAACTCGACCCTTCGTTGGCCCAATACCTGGGGTTGAACGCGCAGCAGGTTTCGGCGATTCAGGACTTGATGTCAAAAGAGCGGAGCAAGCTCGAGCCGCTCATGGCGCAGTTTCGAACCACGCAGCGAGAATTGCTCGCCACAACGCAGAATGGCCAGCCGAATGACAAGAAAGTTCGGTCACTAGCAGACACCCAGGCGCACCTGCTCACCAAACTGATTGCCGCAAATTGGCGTTTGCAGGTCGATCTCGCCGAGCTGCTGAGCCCCGAACAGCGAAAGAAGCTGGATGAAGTCAAGCGCACAAGAGAGCTGGCGGTGCGGTGACGGGATTCAATAATCGGTTCCCGCATTTCTTGATTTGGATCGGTAACCGTTTGAGAGTGGAACTGGTGTTTATTCAGATCGGAGCCTTGGCTGAATTGCGTCCAGGATTCTGAAGGGGTTGCTGTCAATGCGAAATCGAACTGTCACGCTTGCGTGCGGGATCATGCTCATGCTCGGAATGGCCGGTACTGCCGTAGCTCAGGACAATGGGGCACAGCAGCCCTCAGCGCGTCAACAGCTTCAGCACATCCATAGGCCGCAATCGATCGACCAGGAACTTGCTCGCCTTACGAAAGATCTGGAGTTGACTTCGGAACAGCAGCAGCAGGTCCGGCCTCGGCTTCAGGAGCACCACGATAGGATTCAGGCGCTGCTGGACAAGAATCCGACAGTTTCGCGGCAGGAGCTTGCTCCGCAGATTCACGCTATCAGCGATGAAACGCACCGCGAGATTCATGCTCTGCTTACTGACCACCAGAAGAAATTGGAAAAGGCGATGCAGCAACGCGAGCATGATGGCGGAGAAAACAGGCGATCTGCTCCGCCTGCGGCAGCGTCGCCAGAGTCACCTTCTTCGGATTCTTGATGGTTGAGATCCGAAGCTGTCGAAATTCCGACGCAACTGTCAACCGCACGACGCTCACCTGGCTTTGCAAGTGACATTCCAATAACCGGTTTCCGTCATGCCACTGAAAATACAAACCAAAGTGTGCAGCAGTCGATTGGAACGGGACGTGCCCTCTGTTAACGCAATTGGAGGGATCGGAACCATGCAAGTCGCAGAAGCATACAAGGCAATTGAACAACAACTCGACCTACGTATCCCCGAACGAGAAAGTCGCGAGATGCAGGACGTTGTCTCTCGCTGGCTGCCGTCCTTTCAGCGAAAGGCCTTTCGATACCTCCGAAACACAGCTGACGCCGAGGATGCGGTTCAAGATGCACTACTGTCCGCGTACAAGCACCTGGAACAATTCAGAGGGCAGGCTCAGATGTCGACATGGTTGACCGCCATTGTTGTCAATTGTGCGCTGATGCGGTTGCGCAAACGGCCCCGCGCGATTCATCTGTCGTTAGATGAGCAGTTTGGCGAGGAGCAGGATTACTCGCTGGCAGAACAAATAGCGGACAGCGGGCCAACTCCTGAAGATCAGTGTCGAGGCTCTGAACTGCGAGGACATCTCATGCAATTTGTAACAGAGCTTTCGCCTTCATTGCGCACGGCATTCGAGTTGCGTGAGTTGGAAGGCCTGACAACCAGCGAAGCGGCGCAGGTCCTGGGAGTGGCAGAGGGAACAGTCAAGGCCCAGCTGGCACGGGCACGCACCAAGCTCAGAAAGCTTATGCGCCGCGCCTGCGAGGTAAAGCCTGGTTCCACCGCGACCGGCGCAAAGAGTTGCCGACATCATCGACAGTCGCAACTAGTGTGATCTTGGAAGCGCTTGCAAGTGATGCCGTTGCCAATTGCGATGAATGCCTCTTCCTAACCAAATAAGTGAGCACCTGGAGAGGCGGGCGTGGAGCTGACATGTGCGTGAATGTGCAGATCCGGCCCGAAACTGTCGCCCTAAAGCGCGAGGCGATCCCAGATGCCGCCATACCTGATTGCACGATGCCAGCCATCCGAATTTGTAGGGAATTCGTCTAAGCCGACGGCCGGGGGCGCCTGTCACCTGCTGTCTATTTTGTTGGTATCGCGCCGATTGTCCAAGGGTGGACTAACTCTTTCGGACGGAATGGCGGGGACGACGGGACTCGAACCCGCGGCCTCTGCCGTGACAGAGTTTAAACGGTTCGGAAGTTATTGAAACCCGGCGGCATGGATAGCGCCTTACCGCCCCTAAAAGCATCCTTGGGAACCCTAATTGGACGCGTCGTGGACGCGCGGTGACAACCCCAGCAACAGTTTGGCGGCACAGCCATTCTGATCACGACCACGATAAAGATCGCGACCGCGACAAACACTAGCGATAATCGGCGGTTGTGGTCAAAGCACGAGGACCAGCTGGTCATCCTGCGCTTCGCCATGCTGCGTGCGCATCCTGCCTCAATTGTATTGGCTCTCTCGGACAATGGCTTGCGAAGTGCCGATCTTGAATCACAGGGCTCCATTTCCAGTACACGTGTTCGTAGCAAAGGCCCGCCGACGATCCGACTTGCGTCGATGTCGTGACAACCGCATCGGCAATGGGCCACCGCTCTTTGGTTGCTGAAACAACCAGGTGGTGCTCTGGTTCATCTCAGGAGATGTACTCGGAGTGTAGTGGGCCCATGAAGCAGTTAAAATTTTGCCTGCTGTGCCTTCCTGTCCTGAGTACTCTGTTTCTCGCTGGTTGCGGCGGCGGTTCTGGGTCGAACTCGCAATCGCAAACGCCTCAATTCCAGCTCTCAGTCTCAGCTCCTGCCGCAGGCGCGGGCACGATCACCAGCAGTCCGGCCGGCATTAGCTGTCCCACCACATGTTCGGCGAATTTTCCCAGTGGAACGCAGGTCACGCTGACGGCGAGCGCCGGCAGTGGCTACTTCTTTGGTGGTTGGCAAGGCAGTTGTACTGGGACGAGCCCTTGCGTGCTGACACTTACTGCGGCGGCGAGTGTTTCTGCCGTTTTTGACGCCGGCACCGGGTTGACCGTCCAGATCGCTGGAGGAGGCACCGGCACGATCACCAGCAATCCCAGCGGCATCGATTGCCCCATGACTTGCGCCGCGAGCTTTGCGCCGAACACGCACGTCACTTTGACCGCCACTCCAGGGAGCGGCGATTCTTTTGTGGGTTGGTCCGGTGCCTGCACCGGGAACTCAAGCTGCAGTATTGCCTTGAGTGGGTCGAACACGGTCAGGGCGACTTTTGGCGGCAGTCTGCAAAGTATTAACCACATTGTTATTTTCGCCCAGGAGAACCGTTCATTCGATCATTATTTTGGCGCTTTGCGCGCGTATTGGGCCCAGGCCGGCATCCCGGATCAGTCTTTCGATGGATTGCCACAGTTCAATCCCGCAACCGGAACTACGCCCTTGCAAGGACCGGTTCCCGCGATTCCGGGCTGCGATCCGACTCAACCGTTTCCTGCTTCCGACATCTGTCACGCGGATACTACTAACCTGATTAGCTCTTTTCATTTCGCATCTGTCTGTCAGGAAGAGCAAAGCCCGTTCTGGAGTGAAAGTCATCGCGACTGGGACTATAACGATCCTGAAGGACTGCGGCCGGCCCTTCTCAACGGATTCGTAATCACAGCAGCGGACGACGCACGCCAGCAATCGCCCAGCTTGATGGACACTAACGGCATTCGCGCGATGGGTTATTTCGATTGGACCGACCTGAACTACTACTATTTCATGGCATCGAGTTTTGCCACCTCGGACCGGTGGTTTTCTCCCGTCATGGACCGCACCCAGATCAACCGGATGTATCTTCTTGCCGCAACTTCTGCTGGACACACACACCCGTTAGTCGTGCCAGAACCCCAGCTCACCCAAACCACTATTTTTGAAGAGCTGCAAAATGCGGGTATAAGCTGGAAAATTTATGTGGATCCCGTGGGTACAAGCTGCTCGACCGATCCGACTGGTCCGTGTCTGGAGGCATACAGCTACATCAATCAGTTCAAGTATGGAAACACCATCAAAAACAGCTCGACTTTATCGCAGAACGTTGTTCCTGTATCGCAATTTACAACCGATGTACAAAACGGAACTTTGCCGCAAGTAGCGCTGATCGAGCCTCCCTCGAATGCTGGCCTAGATGAGCACCCGACCGACTTCGACACGCAGGCGCCGGTCAACGTCCAGGCAGGGGCGAACTTTGCCTCGAACTTGATCAATACATTTATGAACAGCCCGAGCTGGGCTGACTCTGCCATGATTTTTACTTACGATGAATTCGGAGGTTTTTACGACCACGTCTCGCCTCAGCCCATGCCGAGCCCCGATGGCATTCCTCCAATGGACTTGACCCCGCAGGATGAGTGCGACCAGTCGGCGCAGACCGGAGGTCCAACCTGCGATTTCACCTGGACCGGATATCGTGTACCACTGATTGTGATCTCTCCATTCGCCAAGAAAAATTTTGTTTCTCACCAGGTGCGCGACTATACCGCGATGCTCAAGCTCATCGAAACCCGCTTCGGCGTGGTCCCGCTCACGCAACGGGATGCGGCGCAGATTGACATGGACGAATTCTTTGATTTTGTGAACAAACCTTGGGCTGTGCCCCCGGCGGCGCCTGCCCAGATCAGGACAGGCCAGTGCACGCTCGCGGCACCTCCTCAGCCGCCGCCCCCAACGCCCTGAACGCGTGCCCTGTTGGGAGGTTGTGATTCCTTAACCATTGTCAGTGGGAACCAGGCTGCAATGGGATAATAGTTCCCGTGCGAATCCGACGAGCTCTCGGTTCATTCTCCCTCATATTCTTCGCTCTGCCCCTATTGGCGACAACTCGCCACTACTACGTTGCGGCGGAAGACGTCACTTGGAACTACGCTCCGAGCGGCCACAATCTGCTGAATGGCAACGTCATTCCGCAGCCCTGGTCGCTGAAAAGCCAGTGGCCGAAAACCCGCTTCATTGAATACACGGACAGCAGTTTTACGGTTCGGAAGCCGCAACCGGAGTGGTTGGGAATTCTGGGCCCTATCATTCGCGGAGAAGTTGGGGACGAGATCATCGTGGATTTTTTGAACCGAAGTCAGAGCGGGCATGACATGCATCCTCACGGTCTCCGCTATGACAAAAACAATGAGGGTTCACTTTATCTGCCGATTGCCAAAGGAGGCTTTGTTCCTCCCGGAGGGAGATACACATACCATTGGTTCGCAACTGCAGCCAGCGGCCCACGCCCGGGGCAGCTCAGTTCAGCTGTGTGGTGGTACCACGCGCACGTTGATCCAGCCATCGAGATCAATGCCGGATTACTGGGTCCCATCGTTATTACCGCCAAGGGAAAGGCAAATCCTGATGGATCGCCCAAGGACGTGGACCGCGAATTCGTCGCCTCATTCATGATTTTCGACCAAATGGGAGGTAAACTCGATGGTCTTTTCTACTCGATTAACGGTTTCATTTTCGCGAACCTTCCCGGATTAATCATGAAGCAGGGAGAGAAGGTGCGCTGGTACTTGTTAGGAATGGGTAACGAGATCGATTTGCACACTCCGCATTGGCACGGCGAAACTGTCAGCGACGGAATACAAAATACCGATGTGGTAGAACTGCTACCCGGCAGCATGAAGACGGTAGATATGTTGGCCGATAACCCGGGCACCTGGATGTTCCATTGCCATGTTGAAGATCACATGGAGGGCGGGATGATGGCTATTTACATCATCTATCCTCCGCCTGCCCGCGCTTGTCCGGTTACATTCGAGGGCGGGGATTTCTGGAAACATCCGGAAAACTTTTCATTGACGGTAAAAAACACAAGCCAAAAGCAAATCGCGAGCATGTCACTGATCTCGGAAATGTTGCTGGCCCCCCAGTATCTGCAGCGACCATATAATTTTGAGTGGTCCTCGACCAAGCCCATCCAACCTGGGCAGGAGCAAACCCTAGGGCGTCCCGGTATTCGCGCCTCCAGCGCACAGTCCGTACTGGGATGGGTCTTTTTTCCCTACTCGGTGAAGTTTCAAGATGGAAGCACGTGGCTCTCTCAGAGCGAGGGAGAGTGCTTCAACGTGATATGGCGTGACAAACAGCACCCGGAGATGCCGGCCTTACCCCCTCGACAAATCGAAATGAACCCGGACTAGCGGGACTCAGGAGCAGCGGAAATACTCGTTCACTTAGGAAAACGATTTCGACCTGATCAGAAAATAAACTTTGCGCCCACTTGAATCAGGCGAGGTAATAATTCGGCCGAAGGCCGCCGCTGTTGATATTTCCATCAAACGCCAAAGGCACAAAAACTGAGCGTGATTGAAAATGTTAAAGGCCTCGAGCCGATTCCGTTAAACGCACGCTCTTGAGAAGCGCCATATGGTAGTTTTCGATTCCCGGGCCGTGAAAAAACCGTCGCTTCGCAGTCCCCGGCGTACCCAGAGCGTTCTCACCAAAAGCTGAAGTGTTGAAATACTTTCTTCCGTCGCGAAGATTAGGATTTAGATTCAGTGGGCCGCCATTGTAGTCCGGTTCATCCACGCCAAAATTGTTGATTCCGTTTGGCTCGGACCCGAGCAATGAATTGTCTCCCAAATTAACTAAAGTTACCGGCAAGCCACTACTGAAATGCGTGATGCCGGAAATTTCCCAGCCGTCCGTCCGGCGGTTCGCGCTTCCAAAAAGATGTTCGAACGGAATTTGATAACTGTAACTCACCACAAAGTTATGCTTCACATCGAAGGCCGATAAAGCTTTGCTGAGCTCGGGGTCGAGGAGCGCGACAAAGACGAGAAGCACACCGGGTTTTTTCAGCAGAGTTTCACCTCACCCGCCAATCGCGCAGGGTAACCGCAGATACTTGGAACTGGAACCACGAGCACGTAAGATCCTGATCTTCACCGGCGACAGCCTGAGCAATATCCGCCGACTTCGAGCCGGGCCACCAGAATATGAAAGCGACACTCCTGCTCCAATTCATCCTTCAGCGAGTCAAACCGCTCGCTCAAAAACTCGGTGATCTTTCCACAGCGCAGGCAGGCGATATGGATGTGATCGCGGCCCAGCTTGCGCTCGTAGTAGTGGCCTTCACCGTTCAGGTGCATCAAGTCGAGTTCGTCAATCATTCCTTGCCGCTTCAGCAACCCGAGCGTGCGATACACGGTAGCCCGGTCAACGGAGGCATCCAGTTTTTGCGCCTTACGCAGAATCTGGCTTGCGTCCAGATGTTTATTGGCAGTTTCGATTACGCTCAAAATAGCGCGGCGCTGCTCGGTCATACGGATCCCGCGTTCGGCCAGCAGGGCCTGCAAACGGCCAGGAATCTCAGTTTGCGGAAACGGCATGACGGATTCTCTGATTCTCTCCGGTCGCAACTAATCGCAAACAAGTTGCGACAGAATCTTCAGGTCCCATATTGACCATCACGTTCTGGAACTCTAGTCTTGGAGTGTATCTCCTGTTGCGACTAAGTTGCAACTAGATTTCACGGAGGCTCTCATACCACAATAGAAATGTCCCCGCACTCTCCACAATAGAAATGTCCCCTGAATTGTGAATCACTCGGCCGCAGAAAACTGCGGCGTTTTCATGTGCTGATAACCGCGTCTCCACGGGTG
>Ga0102924_1001222_pt1 | contig 30264 bp, 29 predicted proteins | sample PaiPotPPM11metaG_FD_80116 | JGI IMG/M metagenome (GOLD analysis project Ga0102924, IMG submission 80116) | Iron sulfur acid spring bacterial and archeal communities from Banff, Canada, to study Microbial Dark Matter (Phase II) - Paint Pots PPM... ... | reverse complement strand
ATAGAATACGACGGCTGCGAGATCCACAAACCTTGACGGACCACCGGGAAGAGATCGATGAAAACGCCGTTGCGCAAGAAATCGTCGACCTCGCGCTCGCGTGAGGCGAAGCGTCCCATCAGGTGCTTTAAAGCCGAGATTTCATACGATGCATAGTGGTAGACATGCGCGTCGGGATATTGCTCGCGTCGCTGCACGACGAAATCGACGAACTGCTCGAAGGCGGCTTGTTCCTTGGAAGGTTCGGTCGCCCAGAGCGCGCGGTATTCGTCCTCGTCGGGCAAATAAAACCCCCACAGATACTCGAGCCCGCGATCGGGACGGTAGAGCGGGTCGCCCTCGATATCGAAGAAGATGTCCCCCTGCGCGGGCGCGGGCAGTTTGGCGAAGCCGCTCAGTTCATCTCCCTGCGGTCGGAAACGGTAGAAGTGTTGGCCGCCGGCTCCGTTGCGCCGGGACTGGCGATGCAAATGCTGCTGTTGGGCCTGCGCTTGCAGTCGCTCGAACGTCGTCTCCGCCATCTTCCGCGGCCGTTGCGCGTTTTCGGCTGCAGCTAATTGTGCAAGCGTCGCGATGCCGCCCGCTGCAAACTTCGCGATCTGATCGCTGCGAATGCCGGCCACCAAACTCAAGTGGTCGTCGTCATCGCGGCGCTTGGCGCACTGCGCGTTCCACGGACAAATGGAGCAGTGCGCGCACTCGGTCGGATAAACGTCGAACCCGCTCTCCATACTTTCAAGAAACGAGCTTTTCACATGGCGATAGTAGGCGGCGTAGTCGTTGAGCCTGAATCGCGCCTGCTCGCCGCTTCCCAAGACGATATATCCGAACTCCGGTGCCGTGCCTTGAATGCGCAACAGGTGTTCGCTGTAATTGCAGAGCTGAATCAAGAAATACGGCTTCGGATGGAGCGCGAGCTTGGTGTCGATGACCTCGTAACTCCACGCCCAGCGCGCACACGGCGTGGGAATGCGCCGCAAGAAGTCCGCGTGTCCCAGGAAGGTCCCGTCGAAGAACGTCGCCTGATAGATGTGCTGGACGCCTTGCTCCATCGCGCGGATGGTGCGAGCCTCGGCCTCATGCAAACCGGCGATCGTGTTATCGCCCGAGGCTTCGAAGACTTCGACGCCGCCGTTCAGCTCGAGCAGGCGCTCAAGGTAGCGGCGCTCATGCTCCTCGCCCTTGCGCGCGACCAGCGCCGTCATGGCGTCCTTTTCAGGAGGCCGCGTCTTCTCGTTGAGGGCTACCAGCCGCTCCAAATGCGTGAGGTGCCGGCATTCCAAATAGTTGTTGAGGTCCGACGCCGAGTAGACGAACCGGCCGTCGATCGTCTGCATGAGCCGACAATACCCGAGGCGAGTGCCATACGCCTGGCACGCTGATGGAATAGGCCGTTTTGTTCCGGTTACGCTCCTATTGCGGCAACTGATAGACGACTTTGCCGTCCGCGTCCAGGAATTGCAGCTTCGCCTGGCCGTCGTTGGTGACGAACATATTGATGCGCGGCTTGCCTTTGGCATCGTGCAACGTGACGCGCGACTGCGTATCATCATAACCGAAGAAGAAGCGCTCATAATACCGAGATTGCGGGTACTTTAAATGGATTGCGCGTTTCTGTGCGTCGGTAGTCGCCGCAGCCCACTCGCGAAGAGACCGCCGGTATCCGGGCGTCGTTTGGTCCGGCTGATTCCAGCCGGTGACATAGGCATTCTGGTGGCCGTTATTGTCGGCATCATCGACCTGCAGCAGTTGATCGGTCTTGACAGAATCGTATGAGAGCGTCGCCCCTGAGCTGAAGGTGCCATCATTAGAGATGCGGCCACTCCACGCGAGTGCCCCCTGCTCGTTCCCGAGCTGGTTGTAAAACACGATTCCGTTTGTGTCGTTTCCGCTCATGCGTTTGACGGGTGTACCATTGACGATCGGAAGCGGGAAGTCGTCATGATCGGCGAGGACCATTGCGAGCTTGCCCTCGCGGTCGATGACATTAATGCGATGCACCGTAATCATATCGAACGAAGCGCTCTTCGCTTTGTGCACGGCTCCCAGCAGGAATGCGCCGGCAGCGATGGTACTGAGCAGCGCATAAAGACGCAGAGCCTGGATCTAGCCGAATGAATCGGTTCTCGAACAGAACCGCGGCCCGTTGGCGAGGATTTAGGATGACAATCGTCCGCCTCGTGGAAACCTCGGGTTCCCCTCATTAAAAGGAGCCCGCTCATGTATTGTGTCGTTCGGCAATATAAGATGAAGTCACCGGGAGATATCGACAAAGTCGTCGAGAAAGCCCGGAGTGGATTTCTACCGATCGTAACCAAGGAACCGGGTTACGCCGGATACAGCATCGCCCTTTCGGAGCAAGGCGAGCTCATTACGACGGGTTTCTTCCAAGACCGCGCGGCTGCGGAAGATTCCACCCGGCTGGCCGCCGATTGGGTGCGCGATAATGTCGCGGATTCAGTAGAAGGGCCGCCTAAGGTTACCGAGGGCGAGATTCGGTTTCATGAGCGCCGCGGCGGCGAACCGACCTACGGATTGCTGCGCCACGGCAAAGTGCAGCCGGGCAAATTGAACGAGACGCTCGACCTGATGCGCAGCAAACTCGTCCCGATGTTTGCGGAACTGCCGGGATTTGTAAGCATGTCGGTGACCGAGCTCGGGCCGGACGAGTTTCTGGGCCTGAGTGCGTGGCGTGATCGTGCCAGCGCACAGGAAGCCACGCGCCGCGCGACCGCTTTCATGCAGGAAAATGCCGCCCACCTAATGACCGGTCCGCCCGAAATGATCGAAGGCGAAATAAAACTGCGCCATGTGAATGAGGCGGCGTTCGCCTAGAAGAAGGGCCGCAAAGTATGCGGCGCAATAGACTACGCGGGTTTGTCGAACTCGTCGGGAACTGCGGGAAGAAGCGCTATCCGCACGAGCGCGCCGCGCGCGAAACCGCCGAGCACCAAATGCAGCGCGCCGGCGATTGCGGCGAGTATCTGCAATTGCGCGCGTACCAGTGCCCGCACGGATCGTGCGGCGGCTGGCATTTGACCGAAGTGCGCTAGACGGGGTGCGGCTTGCGGGGGCTTACGCGCAACCGGCTGCGTAACGCCTCGCTCGGCACCCGAACGCGATCGGCCAGGCGCACCAGCCACAAGAATCTGATCGTCAGCCACGTCATGTCGAACTCGTACCACGCCAGCCCGTGACGCGCCGAGTACGGAAAGGCGTGATGGTTGTTGTGCCAGCCTTCGCCGAAGGAGAGTAGCGCCACCCACCACGAGTTGGTGGATTGGTCGCCCGTCTTATAGGTGCGATACCCGAACATGTGCGTCGCGCTGTTCACGAGCCACGTGGTGTGATAGGCGAAGACCAGCCGTCCGAAGATCCCCCAGACCACAAACGGCCAGCCGCCGATGGCCAGCAGCATGCCGGCGAACGCGACTTGTATCGGAAAGTTTAATTGGTAGAGCGCGCGGTAGAACTTGTCGTTCCACAGATCCGGACAGTATTTTTGAAACTCCGGAACCGTGCGCGGCACGTCCGGATTGGGCTTGAAGAGCCATTCGATATGCGCCCAGCCGAAACCGCGGCCGGCATCGTGCGGATCGCCGGCGTGATCGGAATGCGCGTGATGACGGCGGTGCGTGGCAACCCAGGAAATCGGATCGCCTTGCATTGCCAGCAGACCTAGAATCGCCGTTGCATATTCGACCGGTTTTACCAGACGTATGCTGCGATGTGTCAATGTGCGGTGGTAACAGAGCGTGATGCCCCACGCGCCGGTTGCATACGCGATGCACGCTGCAAGTATCAGCGCGGGCCAGGTGAAGAAGAGTGGAACGAAGACAGCCAGGGCGCAGATGTGAATTATTAAGAGGCCGATACCATTCGGCCAATTTGGGCGCGATTCAACCATTCTGTTAGGTTTCCCACTTCATGCTCTGCTCAAGCGAGCAGGCGGCTTATACTAATCCGGCGCGTATGGCGTAGACGGCGACTTGGGTGCGCGCGGTCAGGCTCATCTTCGCCAAGATGTGCGAAATATGATTCTTCACGGTTTTGTCGCTGAGTTTGAGCCGGGAAGAGATCTCTTTGTTCGAGAGGCCTTCGGCGACCAGCCGGACGACTTCCAGCTCGCGCTCGGAGAGGGTCGAGAGCGCGCGCCCGTCCGACACCTGAACGGACCGCAGCGGTTCGCGCGGGGTGAGCGGCACGAGGCGTTTGAGCGTATCGATCGCCTCACCCAGGGTCATGTTTCGTAGGACCGAGCCCAGCGATGAGGCTTCGCCCAACCCCCCGATTTGCTCGTCGAGGTCCATAAGCTTGCCTAGGGTCCGGGCCACCAGGGGGCCCTTGCCGACGAAAACCTCGCGGGCGGCCTCGCTGTGCAGCGCCATTCTTAATCTAGCTCCTTCCGTCCGGGGCCGTACGCAGTAGGGTATCCTGAGCGCTTGTCGTGGGCCTTACGGCCCATAACAACTCCATTACAGAGTGCTTACAACATTATGGTAAATACTGGAGTTCCGGCCCGCCGCAGCGTGGTAACGTAGGGCGATGGAAGCCCGGACCAAGGCGGCCGGATTAGAGATCCGGCGTAGTTTTCTGTTGGACCGCCTAGAGCGGATCCAGCCGAAAATCGTCGCGCTCTACGCGCCGCCCGGCTTCGGGAAATCGACCCTCGCGCGTCAGCTGATCGAGTCCAAGCCGAATGGCGCGATCTGCGATCTTGCAGAAGTGGCCGACGAAGCCGATCTCGCGCGCCGGCTCGTGCAAGCTCTGGCCGCCGATCCGACGCAACCCGCATTGGAAGCATGGAAGGTTCCCGTCGCAGATTCGATCTTTGTTTTCGAAAACGCCGAGCATGTTGCGCGCGATGCGAGCGCGCTCGAATTCTTCGGTCGCCTGTTGGCGCAACGGCCGGCCGGGCGCGTCGTCGTTATCTGCTCGCGCACAAACCTGCCGCTGCACCTGACGCGCTTCGCCCCGCCGCACGAGATCCTGATTTTGCGCGCGGAAGATTTGGCCTTCGATCGATCCGAGTTGCTCGAGCTCTTCGGCACGCACGCCGAGCGGCCGGGATTCGTCGCGCGCATTATGCAGCTCTCGCAGGGCTGGCCGATTGCGGTCTTTCTCTTGCGCCGCTTTGCGAGCGAAGGCCGCATCGACGCGCTGCTCGAGAGCTTAGATGATATTGCGTTCCGCGAGATCCACGATTATCTCGGCGATCAAGTGTTGGCCTCGCTCGATCCGGCACTGGTTGAAGCGCTCTTCGTGTGCGCGTGCATTCCGCGTGCTGGCATCGCGGATCTGCAGGCCGCGTTCGCCGATGAAACCGCGGTGCGCGCGCTGGTCGAGTTTGCCAAGGAGTCGCCGTTCCTCACCCGCTCGGGCGACGAGCTCGTGCTGCACCCGCTGCTCGGCTCGCTGCTGATCGAACATCGGCAGACGCAGCGCGAACTGATTCTCTCGCGCGTGGCCGGCGCGCACTCGCGCGCGAGGCGTTATCTGCGGGCTGCGGCGTTGCATCTTATACACGGCGATCAGGAATCGGCGGCGCATGCGCTCGGCCAGTACGAAGTGATCCGCGACCACGCTCCCTCCGCGGAATACGCCCGCGTGCTGGCGTCGCTCGATCGCGCGCTGGTGCACCGGTATCCGCGCTTATGGGGGATCACGTCGATGCTGAAGATGTTCTGCGTCGACATGAACGAGCTGTTCGATGAAGGCGAATCCATGTGGCGCACGCTCTCGCCGACGGTGACGCCGGCCGAGCGCAGTTACGTCCAGATCTTCCGCGCCGTGCTGCGCAGCTACACCGGCCAAATGGACGAAGCGCAAGCGATGCTCGAGGAGTACGTGCGCGAGCACCATATCGGCGCGCAGCCCAAAGATTACGTTGAAGGATATGTCGTCTATTGTTTAGGCCTGATTCGTGCGCGCGCCGGAAAACTCGCGCAAGGCGAGCGCGATATGACTGCGGCGCTTCCGCTCGTGGGCGTGACCGACGTGGTCGGCTCGGGCGCGTTGCTCTCGCTCGGGGCCGACGTGGCGCGGGCGCGCGGCGAGTTTTCGGTCGCGCGGCAATTCGTCGAACGGGCCATCGAGGGCACGCGGCGATCCGGCATGTGGAACTTCTTTGCGCTCGATCTGGCGGAAGCGTGTTTTGGCGCGTGGTTTGCGGGCGATGACGGCGCGTTCGTGAAGTACGGCATCGAGCTCGATGAGGTGGTGCATCGCAACGGCGTGCGCGGCCTGGCGTACTTCGCAGCGGTCGCGCGCGGGCGCGCGGAAGATCCCGGCAGCGTCGACCTGCTGAAATTCGTTGCCTGCGGCGGGATCGTCGCGGCCTCGGCGGCAACGGATCCGCACGAGGCGCGCCGCCACGCCCGCACGGCAGCGGCTGCGGCGCAGCAATTGAACTCGCCCTTCATCGAGGCGCTGGCGTTGGTCGCGCTCGCAACCTTCGATGAGCCGGCATTCGCCGAACACATGCAAGGCGCCGTGCGCGCAGCGGCGCGCTGCGAATCACCGGCGCTGCAGAAGGCGGTGCGCGCGATTGCTGAAGGGCTAGCCGATTTCGGCATGCTCGATACTTTCATGATGCGCTTGCAACGCGAGCGTTTGGAACGCACGCTTCCGCTCGAAGTGCTGCTGACGGCCGGCCTGGTGCGCAGCGCCGGGCGCGACCTGCCGCTCTCGGAACGCGAGCTTGCGCTGCTGGTGGCGCTGTCGATCCGGCGCGAGAACGTTCCGCGCGCGCGGCTGGCCGATATCTTATGGCCCGGCCTAGATGAATACTCCGCGCGCAATGCGCTCAGCGTCTGCCTGCACCGGTTGCGTGCGCACTTGGGCGGCGAGCATACGATCGTGCGCAGCCAGGACGGCTACGCGCTGCACGACGACGTTCGCGTCGACTTGTGGGAGATCGATCGCGTGATGACCGCGCTGCGTGGGCGCCCAGTGCTGGCCGACGACGAGCGCGCGCAGCTCTCGGCGAACTACGAAAGGTTGCGCCACAAACGCCCGGAACGCATGTTGGCCTGGGATTGGTTCGAACCGACGGAACGGCACTTGCGCGAGCTGCGTTTGGAAGCCGCGCACCGCTTAGCGGCCGATGCGCTGGAGCACGGCAATCTCCGCCGCACGCTCGAACTGGCCGAAGAGATGATCGGGTACGACCCGTGCGACGAGGCCGGCCGTGAGCTCGCCATCACCGCGCACCTGCGGCGCGACGACCGCGCGGCGGCGATGCGTCAGTACCGGCAGTACCGCGAAACATTGCTGGCGGAGCTGCAGTGCGAGCCTTCCGAGGCGATCAAACACCTCGTGGGATTGACGCAAGCGTCGGCCTAACGCCATGCTTGGAACCGGCGTATTTTTTTCGCTGATCCTTGCACTGGCAACGCCCGTGCCCTCACCCTCGGCGTCGCCGCTGCAGTTCGACGCGTTGATCTCGGCCGGTCACGAAGGCCGGCCCGCGAGCTGTGCGCGCTTTCCTAAGCACAAGTGCAACCTGGGCGCGGCGGGCGAGCGCGAGTGGACGCCGATCGTGGCCGATGAAGCGGCGCGTGCATTGCGCGCGCAAGGGTTTAGCGTCGCGCGCGAACCGGCCGACTTCGACGGCAGGTTCGATGTAAAGGCGGCGATCTTCATTCACTTCGACGGCAGCGATCAGCCCTGCTCGACCGGCGCGTCGATCGGCTACCACGATCCGGGTTCGGCCGCGGCGGCCAAACTGTGGCGCGATCTGTACAGCCGCTATTTTCCGTACCGCTTCATGACGGACAACTTTACGAATAACCTGCGCGACTATTACGGCTTCCGGCAAGTGCACGCGAGCGCCGGCGCGCTGGTGCTCGAGCTCGGCGAGGTCACCTGTCCGGCCGAACGCACCTGGCTGGCGTCGCGCCTTCAGTGGGAAGGCGACTTCATCGCGCACTTCGTGAGCCTGCTGATCCGCAAGGAGTGAATGGCGGCGCGGGTGGCCAAAACCGCCCCATGCGCCGACTGCCTTCCTTTATAGTAGGTCTGCTAGCATGCGCGCCGCTTCTCGCGGGCGCGGCCACGCCAAACCCCTCGCCCTCGCCCACGCCCGGATTTTTCGACCAGTTGCGTTTCCGCAGCGTCGGACCGGCCGTTTCGGGCGGACGCTTGGGCGCGGTGGCGGGCACGGATGCGGATTCGTCGCTCTATTACGTCGGCGCGGCGGGCGGCGGCGTCTGGCGCAGCACCAACGGCGGGCAGACGTTCGTGCCGGTCTTCGATAAACAAGCCGTCAGTTCGATCGGCGCGATCGCGATCGATCCGCACGACTCGAGAATCGTGTGGGTCGGCACGGGCGAAGGCGCGCCGCGCAACGACGTTTCGCCGGGCGACGGCGTCTATCGTAGCGCCGACGGCGGCAAAACGTGGGCGCATGTTCTGACGCTGACCAATGCTTTGATCGCGCGCATCCTGATCGATCCGCGCGATTCGAACAGCGTGCTGGTCGGCGTGCTGGGCGATCCGTTTGCCGACAACGCGGCGCGCGGGATTTACCGAACCAGTGATGCCGGCAAGACCTGGCAGAAGACGCTCTACGTCGACGGGCGCACGGGCGCGTCGGATCTCGCAACGTCAGCGGCGGCGCGCGGCGTCGTGTTTGCGGGGATGTGGCCGTACCGCCGCACGGGCTGGAGTTCGGATAGCGGCGGCGTGCAAGGCGGGCTCTACAAGTCGAGCGACTTCGGTGCAACTTGGGAGAAGCTAACCGGCAACGGGTTGCCCGCCGACGCGACGGGCCGGATCGGCGTGGCCGTGGCGCCTTCGGATCCGCTGCGCGTCTACGCGCTGATCGAATCGAAGTCGGGCGTACTGTGGCGCAGCGACGACGGCGCCGCGAGCTGGAAAGCGATGAGTTCGAACACGCTGATCGACGAGCGTCCGTTTTACTACACGCACGTCTTTGTGGATCCGACCAACGAGGATCATCTCTGGGCGCTCTCGGTGCACTTGACCGTGAGCACCGACGGCGGCAAGACCTGGAAGATCGGCGCGCGCGGCGTGCACGGCGACAACCACGCGATGTGGATTTCCAAGGATGCCAAGCGCATCATCGAAGGCAACGACGGCGGCCCCTCATTTTCATACGATGACGGCGCGAGCTGGCAGATGCCGCACAATCTGCCGATCGCGCAACTCTATCACATCGGGTTCGATCGGCAGAATCCGTATCGCGTCTGCGCGCCGCTGCAGGACAACGGCGTGTGGTGCGCGCCCAACAACGGCTTGAGCGGCGGCATCAGTTCGAGTCAGTGGCAGGACATGAGCGGCGGCGACGGCACGTGGGTCGTGTCCGACCCGCGCGATCCGCGAATTGTGTGGATGACCAGCGGCGGCGGCAACTTCGCCGGCGAGATCGACGTGCTGAACACGCGCACCAACGAAATCCGCACCGTCTCGCCCTATCTGCACGACCAAAACGTGATCGACCCGCGCGACTTGAAGTACCGTTTTAATTGGGAGACGCCGATCGCGTTCGACCCGTTCGATCCGCGCGTGACGTATGCGGGCGCCAACGTGCTCTTCGCATCGCGCGACGCGGGGATGCACTGGCGAGCGATCAGCGGCGACCTGACTCGCAACGACCGCTCGCACGAGACGGTTACCGGGGGCATCACGCTCGACGGCACCGGGGCGGAAACGTCGGAGACTATCCTTTATATAGAGCCTTCGCGCGTGCGCCGCGGGCAGCTCTGGATCGGCACCGACGACGGCTACGTGCAGCTCACCCTTGACGGCGGCAAAACCTGGCGCAACGTCACCCCGCCGGGCGTTCGCTCCTTCGGGCGGTTCGCCAGCCTCTCAGCCTCCACGCGGAGCGCCGGCCTGCTGTATGCGGCCTACGATCTGCACATGATCGGCGACCGCACGCCGCACATCTACACGACGGCCGACTACGGACGGCACTGGCGCGACATCGCGGCCAATCTGCCCGCGGGCCAGGAAGTGCGCAGCGTGCGCGTCGATCCCCGCAACCCGAAGCTAATCTACGCGGGCCTGGAGAACAGCTTGTGGGCTACCTTCGACGGCGGCGCGCACTGGCGCAACACCAACTTCAATCTGCCCTCGACATCCGTGCGCGACATCGCGGTCCATCCCGACGGTAACGATCTCTTGCTGGCGACGCACGGGCGCAGCGTCTGGATCCTCGACGACCTCACGCCGCTGCAGCAACTGGGCACCGCGCAGAACTCGCGCAGCGGCGCGTTTCTCTTTGCAATCCGCCCGGCGGTACAGTGGAACCAGCACAACTATTTCGGCACGCGCACCGATGGCGCCGCCCCGCCGTTCGGCGCGATCATCACGTATTATTTAAAGAAGCCCGCTGCCCGCGCGCCGACCGCAGACGTGATCGACGCCGCGGGGCATTCGGTGCGGCATTTCAAGTCAAAAGAACTCAGCAATCAAGCCGGCCTCAACCGGTTCACCTGGGACGCAACCGAGAATGCGCCGCCGACGTGGAAATTTACACCCACCTGGAACCAAGGCGCCGCGTTCAGTCAGGATAGCGTTCCGGTTTTACCCGGACGGTACACGCTCGTGCTGCACGCCGACGTGACGTTCCGGCAGCCGATTCTCGTGCAACAGGATCCGCGCACCCACTATACGGCCGCGCAACTGCGCGCGAATTACATGGCGATGCACTCGGCCTTCGCCGATTTCGGACGAGTCAACACGGCGCTGAACGTACTGTCCACGATCTTAAATGAAGCGCCTCTGCGGACCAGAGCCTTGAATGCGGTCCATAACGGGGCGCTAGCTCTGCGCGTTGCCGCGGTCGCCTCGCAGGCGAGGACGTTACTGCTCTCGATCACGCAAGATCCTGTCAACGACCAAGACGACGATTTTCTCACCGACGTGTTGCGCGAGCGATTGCAAACGCAGATGGGAACCTTCGGCGGGGTCTTCGGAGCTCCGACGGCGGCTCAGCTTCAAGAAAATGGCGCGCTGCACGCGCTGACCAACGAGCGGCTACGCGCGGTCTCCGCATTCGAGGCGGGCGAACTGCGACAGGTCGATGCGGCCTTACGCGCCGCTAAATTGGCGCCGCTCACGACGCTCACCCAACAGCCGAAAGTCTATGACGAAGGCGTGGGCGGGCGCCGCGACGCCGGTTAGTCCTAAGCCTAGCTGATGCCTGGCGGGACAGTCGAGCCGACCAAAAGCTCAAGGTCTAGAAGCAAGATATCCAAAGCGGGCCTCCTTCAAAAGGGTGCGCTCAATGTGCCTTAAGGATAACTCGGGCCAACGTGGTGGTCAATAGCGGAATGTCTCGGGTGCGCGCGCTTCGGCGACCTGCCGAAGGCGCCAAGGACACAGGCGCCTCGCTCCCGGCGCAGGGGGCCAACCTCACTGCAAGAGTGCCTCATTTTGCAACTGCTCTGAAGTATCCGGCGCCCCCACCCGAGGCAGCACCTCGACAACGCGCGAGTCCCCTCTGCGATGGCGAATGCGCCAGACGACCTCAGGGAAAACCTCGTACCACGTTACGATTGCCTGCGGCGAAGCGCGTCCGCCGTTATACGCGACCGGGCGGGAGCCAAGCCGGGCACAAAACGCTTTAGCGATCGTATTTTTTCGGCGCCCGTTCGTTGAGGGCCATTGCAATAGCTCGTGCGCCAGCAAACTGAGGTACCGGTCGTTGTCGTCTAAATTGGCGGCCTCAGATGCAAACCTTGCCAACTCATCCAAGATCGTCCCACGCATCTCGGCTGCTCGACGTTCTTTTTTAAGAGCCTGCAGTAATTGTTGCTTTATAAGTACAGCTAACGTGTTTGTCTCAGGGATGGCAGTTATCAGCTTCGCTTGTTCCTTACGGTAACTAAGCGTGGTCGCATCGCAGGCCATTATCCGTTCGATGAGTTCCTCGACTTCTTGGCTTCTCGGTTCCAGCCGAACTGACCGAAAGTGAGAGTGCAAATTGTCGTCGGACACCACGCTTTGCATGATGTGAACTAGAATCGATTCCAGACTCGGCTCGCGCATTGTGATAATGTTGCGGTGAACCCGCAATCGCGCGTTGCATCCAATAGCGCATCCAAATCTTCCAATTAGCAGCGCGTCGTTGGGATTTGCTCCGCAATCAACGCAAAACCCGCACGCGAACACACCTGACATCGGATGTGCAAAACGGTGTGGTAGCCCATATGTACGCCGCGCCGCCTCAAAGCGTTCGTTGATTCGTTTCTGCGTGGAAGGTGTTCGCAGGCCGGCCTTCACGATTTCAGTGTTCTGCAAACAGTTAATGGGTCCGGAACGCGACTGCCAGGCTTCGGTGCCGAGAATCGACTGTACAAACTGTACGATCTTTTCCTGACTCGTTCCGCCGATGAACATGCGATCGATTTTATGAATGAGCGGAGCGCGAAGAGGATCGGGCACAAGCATATCGCCGACGCGCTGCAAACCAAATGGCGGGTTCGAATGCAGCGTTGCTCCCCTATCCCGGCGGGCCTGTACTGAACGATTAACGCGAGCCCGAATTCGCCGCCGCTCGTAGTCAGCGGCGGTTAGTTCTTGAACGACGTTCTTCCAGTCGCGATCATCGTCGAGGTCGATCGGCTCATCCCAGTCCAGTGGCAACAGGCGAATGCCGTGTCCGCGGAAACGCTCCAGAAGGTTGAGGCCTTCTTGCAAATTACGCGAGAAGCGGTCAATCGTGTCGACGACGATCAGATCTGGCTTAATGCAGGGCAGATCCTCGATGAGCTGCAGAAATTCACGGCGGCCGGAGACGGATTTTGCGGATTTCGACTCGGCATAAGCCGCAATACGGCTATTGGATGTTCGGCGCAAAAATGACTGAAACGCCGCCTCTTGATTGACCAGCGACTGTCCTTCGGTCTCTTGTCGAATTGTGGAAACGCGCGCATAGGTAACGACTCGCATGACTCAGCCTCCAGTCGGGCGATAGCCCAATTGGAGAGAGTGCCCATCCTGAGAAGAAAGCGGACGTGGGGGTGGTAGCAGCGCGGATGCCCGTTGACCCGAGCTACGCTTGATTGAGAGTTGCGCTAAGCGATATAGCCGCCTCGCTCCCGGCAGAAGTGCGGCTAGCTTCCGATCATGACCGGACCCGGTGCCCTGTCCGGTCGGAAAGGGGACAAAGGCCCCGACCACCCACTTGGCGCTTGGCCCTTGAGGCAGTACAATGGAGCCCTTCCCGGCGCTCTTGTAGCGAGGTGTAATGATGCGTTTTCGTTCCGCCATTTTGGCCTTGGCCTTCACCGCCGCGCTCGTCGCGCCGAGTTTCGCCGTGCAGGCCTCATCGTCGCAGCCGGTCACGGCATTTCAAACACAGGTCGCTTATGGCCGGATCGCCATGTTCGAGAGCGAAACGGCAGCGCAGCGGCATTGTCCTAGCGATCAGGTGGTCTGGCTCAATACGCGCAGCGGCATTTATCACGAGAAAGGCATGCGCTGGTATGGACGCACGAAGCAAGGCGCGTACGTGTGCCGCAAAGAGGCCAATGCAGCGGGCTACCGTGACACAAGGAATGGTCAATAAAGCGTAAACTGAAAGGATGGGTGGAGGGTGTTATGACTATTCGGATTTCTCTATCGTTTTTGCTTGTGGCCGCTTTATTATCGGCTTCAATTGCTCCAACTCACGGTGCGTCTGCCCAATCGGTTCAATCGACACCGACGCCCGCGCCGACGGCTTCGACATTTCGTCTCTTGTTTTTGACACCTGCACCGAAAGAGAGCAGTGAACCGAGTGTAATCCCGTATTGCATCGTCGGCGATGTTAGCCTAGCGTCAGATCCGTGTAGCAATCGGCAACGTATCATTTTTGTAATAGGCCTCGCAGGCGATGCCGCGACTAAAGCGAGACTAGTTGGAAGCCTTACGGATCAGCTAGACGGCTACAATTTGAATGGGCGGCTGATTGCTGAACCGACCTGGACGCCCGATGATTTTATGAATCAGTGCAAAGCTGATCGAAAATTGAAAAATCTTAGTGTGTCGGAGGGTGCCTTCGTTATTGCATCAGTGGGAGTTGCATCCGGTGTGGAGGATGCGTTTTCGCGATGGAACACAAAACAAGAAGCTGGAGTAAATGTACTTTACGCTGAGTGCTATCTTGAACAGAGGGCGCACGAGCCGTACGCGTACATTTGGTCATCGCATACACAAACTGGAAAGGCTTGGAAGCATCAAGCAAACACGTCTCGCTATATTTCTATGGTAACCGGGTTGTTATCGGCCATTGGGATTGTCTTATCCGTCCTTCCAACAACTACGACTAAGATGACGACGAAAACGACGTTCCCTCCGCCGACTCCTCCCGCGCCGTCAACGGGCTCAATTTCAGAGGTTGATTCCGAAAGGGACTCTCAAGGAGCCTCGTTTTCGTCGTTGGCGACAACTTTGCTAGCCCAGGCGGCATCGAATAGTAATGTTACTCCTGTTATACCACCGGATGATACACAAGCATGGAACGCCATCGAAGGTGCTGTTTATAACGTCGTTTCGGAAATGAATTGTTCAGCACAAACTCCCTCGCCGAGCTCGACCCCCAGCGCCTCGCCCAGTTCAAACACCGTTAATTTCACGCCAAGGGCAACACCGAGTCCAAATTCCGACGTCGCGGACTTCGCAGACAAACCGCAGATACGATTAACGGGTAAGGCGCCGTTTTGCAAATGATTTCAGTTTGAATGCGACCGGCCACTGGGTTGGGTCCGTCCTTTTCGGCTGCGAGGTTACGCGCGTTCCAAAGGGCTGGGCGGTTTCAAAGTGAGAAAACGCTTTCTAAGTTTTCGTTTAATCAACGGAGGAAAAAATGGACCGCGAACTTATTGAAATCGACGGGGGCCCGGCGGCTTGCCTACTCTGTCTGCCAGAGTTGGGCTGGTGAAGGTGCCCCCTAGAAAGTCCGAAACTTCGCTCTGACGGCGTATAGCCGGGAGGTTACTTTATGTTAGTGCGGGTTACACAGTATTGCCTCGCCTTTGTTTCAATTTTCGCCTTGTGCGGCGCTTGTTGGTTTCAGCAATGTGCGCCGGAAGATTCTTTCGAGAACACAGTTAAATTCGTGAATGACCATTGCGCCCACGGCGCCGCCCTTGGGCGATATATCTACCTTGGCCCACAGCAGACCGTCCACTTGGGATCAGTACTTCGGCAAACAACGCGCGATGGTTGGGTGCCCGACGCGGATCTAAGCAGCATTGCAAAAGACGAGTACGCAAGCTACGCTGTTGAGTCAACGGCTCCGGTTACATGCGACTTCCAAGAACAAAAGGGTTGGAAGGCCGCAATTGATGTAGACGCGATTTTTAACATCGCGAATGTGAGCGCTAAGCTCAACGATAATCAGCTGAGCGACGGCGCCGTTTCCTTTGGCGCGGTTTATGTGGATGTCCTCAACAATGTGGCGACCGCTGAAGACTTAGTAACAAGTTATGCGTCAAAGAGCCCGACCTTCAAGAAGGACCTGGCCAATGGGGTGGTTTTTGCCACGGGTATCCTGCGTATCGATGGAATCAACGCGAAATATAGCTTTAAGAACGCTCTAGACACCAACGACCAAGCGACGATTAAGAATGCCGAACTGAGCGTCAACCCAACCGTCCAGGTTGGCTTTACTGATGACCGCACTCTTACGCTAAGAAGCAACGGTTCGCTTCGCGTCGCCGCGGGTGGCGATGACTTAAGAGCGTCAACGACGGAATTCAAGCAGACTATAGCACGGCGTAGCGGCGGCAATTTCTTAAAGATAACGACGATACCGGCGCCCGGACAGCGCAAACACGGAAAATTCTACATCATCTCGGTGCGGAGCGAGCCACCTAAGACCGCTCACCTCATACGATCCAAGAAAAGCAAGCATCGATAATAAAAAATTATAACTAGAGCACCGACGCACGGCGACTTTGCGCACTCTAGCGCGCTATGCATTCCTAAATAGTTAACATAGCGCATCGACCCGCTGCACATCACGCATCGGGGCGACCGGACGTTTGCGCGCCACGCGCATCGGTGCATTGCGCACAGCGTACCAACAACATCACGCATTGCGCACCATTGCGCTGCGCAATGCTGCCGATGCGCAATGCGTGATGCGTTATGCTGCCGATGCGCAATGCATGATGCACCGATACGAAATGCGTGGTGATGATATGCAATGGTGTGCCCGTGCCGGTGCGCCGACCCGTGAGTGTCCCTTATACAGGTTTTTTAATATCGCTCCACCGAGCTGCAACGGGGACTTTCCCTCGAAAACGCCTGGAAAATAGACTAATTTGCTCGGTTATAAATGCCAATCCTAGTCGTTTCTCAACTAAAACCTCCAGCGCTCCGAGCGTATAATCGGTTACCGTTACATATGATTTTGCAAAGTCGATACGTTCGGACTCCGTGGACCCGGAAACGAAAAGGTCCGTATCGCCGTAATTACTGCGTAGCCTAAGCCTGTATAGAAAATGCAGGATCGTCGTTGGGGTCTCGGCCATGCCGATTTCTCGGCGCTTAGCTGAGCGGATTAGCTTTCTCTTTTCCTGTTTTTTCCAGCTATCACATTTCATCTTGATGAGACGACCGCGCGTCGTACGTAATGCGGTGCCTAGCAAATCATGCGCGTCCTTCTCATCGCGCGGCCGCTTTAGCGTGCTATAGTCCTTGTTTGGCGCGAGTTGAAATCCGTCGTAAGCAATATCATCCCCGACGCCCTTACAGGAGCAATTTAAGGGATACGGCATTTTCCTTCGGAACTGCTCAGAATAACAGTTTAACGCCTTGGCATGTGTCTCTGCCATCTGTCCGTGCGACAATAATGCTGCTACGAGCGCCGAATATATAGAGTAGTAGGTTTGCACCGGTAACCACAAAATTGAGGGAGAGATGATATCTTTTAATTGTTCAAAGATAAATGGCGCATTCATCAATGCTTCGGTCGCCCAGGCGCGGCGCAATAGATTACCAAGTCTTTTCGTGGTCTAGGTTAGTCAGTGCGGGTGTTTCCGGTAGTCGATCCCTGAGTACGGTTACGAGATTTGCGCTCGAATTATACCGCGCCCTGAAGATCAGCGCTATTGAAGCTACGTAGTTCGCGAAAGTGCGAAACTGCCGTTCCTCGTCCGTGTTCAGGGAGCTTATGTGAACCAAGTCTTTAAGCTTCATTAGATTGTTGACCCAGCTACACGTTCGGGCAACGAGCTCAACTCACTATGTGGTTTGCAGGAAATCATCAAGGGCGTTGTCTTGGTCTCACAAATTTTTGGCCCACACGGATTGACTTGACGGTCCCCGCGTGAGCCAACTCGTACATCCTATTTCTGCTGACACCAACATACTGGGCGGCTTCTTTGATTGACATTGTTGCTCTTGAGTCGTAAGAGCGAGCAGGCCCTTCCCATGGCTTGCTCGCAACGAGAGCTTCAATGCGGAGAAGTGTTTCGTGGATTGCTCGCATATAATTCGGCACAAGCTCGATGGCCTCGCTTGGCGGATCTTTCATTGTATTCTCCATACAAGCTAGTGAATAGACTGATTTCGTGTTTCCGAACGTGGAATTTTGGCAAGCTGGTTCTCTAGCTCCAACAGATCGGCGATCGCAATCTGTGGCTCCTTGCGTAACCTTAAGTTGTATGAATATCCAATAAATCCCAGTTCAATCAAACGCCAGAGCCCCCGAAGGCCGTCAATGTATCCTTCGCTGTGGGTACCGTCCTTGTAATGAAGCAACGGAATGGGCGCCGCGAGAAGTTCTTCGGGGAAACCAGTGATTTGCGGATGAATCCGCGCATAGTGCTGGATTCTCAGGGCCAAGTCGCGCCAACCTTCGTAATCGATATTTTCCATGGCCGCGAACCACTGTAAGATGTTATGTAGGATGTAATACGTCGCAAGAATTTCGTACCCCGCAATTTCAGCGATAATCGCTTCGTTCGCTGCGCCCTTCCTAATGTAAACCTCCATGCGTTCGGCGCGCGTAGAAGAGCGTTGAATAACTTCGTCAAAATCGAAGCCTTCCTCGCCAGACGTTTTGTATTGGATGAACAGCTCTAGGGCTCTGCGTCGACATTCTTCTAGTGACGGTGACCAATCAAGCTGGCTCCGAATCTTTTCAGCCTCTTCCTCTTCCCAATAGTCAATAAGACGGCCGGTCTCGACAACTCTGTCGGCTTTCCGTTGCCACAAGAACTGAAAGGCCCCAAAGAAAACGCCGAGGACCAACAGCGCCGATGAAACGGCAGAAACGATTGCCGTCCAGTCCGGAGGGCCGGAAACATACACGGTCAAGGTAACATGCGCGCCGCGCGCCTCAAAAAAGACCCAGTGTTTTGATTCGCAGTATCTCTTCGGTCACACGATAGTCTACAATGCGATTGAATAGGTCTTCTATCTCTGGGAAACTCGAAAGTCGCCTGGTTTGAGCGGCATCGGTGCGGATGTACACGTCTCCCGCATTGAAGTGAGGTATCGGTCCATGAGGCCCGCAATTGAACGCCTGAAGCATTATAGCTGGAGCCCGTAAGCTGGGCCCAACATCGACTGCAACAACAAGGTCTGTGCCGAGCCGAACCGGATGTACAACAATTCTAAGCGTGGTGGAAATATGGTTGCGAATGTCCGTGCCGACATTAGAAACGTCGTAGGCCCCTTGCTCTGCTAAGCTCAGGCTGCCATTCCTAAAACGTGGAGAGTCGCGGCCTATAAGTACGACCCCCCCGCCCGAATTTGCCAAAGCCGCGATGTCGCACAATACTTCGCCTTTGAAGCAGCGCTGGCTCCAGGCTATCGGTCCCTTCACCTCGTGGAGCTTATCTTCATAGGGTGCCGCAGCGAACGCTTCAAGCTCAAGTAGGGTCACGATGCGTCACGTTCTTGCAAGAGCGGTTCTGCGACGTTTTGGTAGCCAACATAAATTTGCTCGAACGGCGTCTGCGTATCTGATGCTATTCGCGCCAGAAAAGGCGTATCAATGCTGTTGCTCACAAGATCAACAAAATACACGAACAATCGCACTGGATGAACCTGTCTAAGGGATTTGTATTGCTCTGATTTTGACCGCACTATTTTCGCAAAGGCATTTAAGTACCAGTTCGGATCGAATGCGTGCGCTCCGAAAGAGACGCCGATATATCCCGAAGTTTCACGTTTCAGGTAAACGCGGGCACCAAGAGAGCTGAGTAAGGAATATGTCTTAGGAACTAGTTCGAGTAATATTTCGCTGCGTTCGGATGCCGCAAGATCACTTGCTGCCCTAATCATTTCCTCAGCTAGCTCTTTTCGCGGGAAGTCTAATGTACCCCATGGCAAAACGAACTGCACAAATACTCGAGGCAGAGCGTCGTTAAGTCGCAACTCCAATACGGCTGCGTTTAAGTAAGCGCTGATCTCGGCGGAAACGTCTCGATGGGCAGCCTCTTCAGGGGAAGACGCGACTGATGTTTCAAGAAAAAAGCGCAGCCGACCGTTTTCAAAATACGCAAAATCTGGCCTCAAGCCATGTGTCTTTGGCTCAACGAGGTTCTGACTGTTGAACTCGCCCGGCAGTCCCAACGCGACGGACATTGTGGCTGTTACGATGCGTTCGGTAAAGCTGTCTGAGAAGCGCGTTTCGAAGGGGTGTGCCGTGGCCAGTTCAACGCGCATGTCGCCGAGAGAGCGGCCGTCGAACTTAACGTTTGCGATTTGCAATTGCCATTGACCAAACGGGAAACGCTCAATCAGTTCCCGATAGGTCTTAGGAGTTTGCAACATCTTACGCCTTAATTCTCTTAGTGCTCAACTCTTGTGTTTTTTCCTGTAACCGCGCATTTGATCCGCCTTCCGCGCTCGCAACTCGGCGGGAGATTGCTGCGTCGAGCGACGACGGTTGCTTTCTGCGATTTTCGCGCCACGCTTTCTTGCGGCTTCGCCCCCGTGTCCCGGCGATAGTCCCGCTGAGCGCATTTCTGCGAGCTTCGCATGCGCTTTCTCGATTGGTCGCGCCAGACGTTTTGTACAGCCACCCGGCTATTCGTTGCATATAAGCTGGCTCCGGGTGGCTGTTGCACCAAACTGGCGCTGCCAAACATTGCGTTTTTCGCGGCACGTCAAAAGCTACATATATTTTTCGCACATACAAAGAATTGTAAATTTGATCACCACGCGGGCCATAACGTGTTAGCTTATCACCAACTTAGTAAGGCGACGCCGCGCAAGCGCGCGCGATGTTCGCGGCTTGGGTCGCTACTTGTGATGAGAATAAGAAAACGAACGTTACCGATATTGCGAGGGCTGCGTTAGTGAGCAAAACCTGAATCCTGGAATGGAGGCTGGCTCACCATGGCCGCAAGGATTGCAGCCGCCATAGAGGGCGAACGAAAGCGCATAATACACCTCTTCCAAGAAGCGCTTCGGGCCTAGCCTATTGCGTTCGGGCGCATCTCTAACCTTCGGACCTACTAATCGTAACAAGCGCCGAGCCGGGGCTTGAGAGCGAATTTGCAAGGAAGCCCGCTCTCGGGCTCTAAAGGCTCCCTAGCGTCCCTAAGAGACGAGAGGGTGAGATGAAGAAGCGAGTCTTTCTTGCTCCATTGGGGCTTTCGATAGCCGCTCTTATTGGCTTGACGCCGCAAGTCACAAAATCTGCAACGCTCCCCAATCGCGTTCCCGATGACGATGCTCGCCCGAACGGCGCACTTCCGGATTTGCACGCTTCCGATAATCGCTATTTGATGACACTGCAGCGTAGTGTCCAAGGCGACTCGCTGCTCATTGCTCACGGCTCGCACTCAAGTCACAGTTCGCATAGTTCTCATGCTTCGAGCAGCGTGCCAAGTTCTGGCTCTTCAGACGGCCTTGTGCCAACCAGTGCGTCAACGATACTGACGGTGCCAGTTGGATATCCCCAAATCATGATGACTGCGCCGACTGGCTGGTCGACCGCCGGAGTATTAGATGTAAAGGACGATGGGAATGCCACGCTAGGACACTGGGCCTCGCTTGACGGCGAGCAGCTTGTTGTACATGCGATGCCTTACGCTGGCTCGGCGCAGAGCTTCATCTCTAAAGTGTTAACGCGGCTGGTCGGTGATCACACCGGCCGGTTGAGTTACGGAACACAACAAGTGTGCCCAACGCTTCCGGCTACTTTCAATACCATGCGAACCGTCAGCCTGGAAGGCGCTCCCGTATTCTATGCAGCGACTGCCCAACGTGGTTATATCGTTTGGGCCGTTTACCATGGCAAACCAAGTCAAGCTGGATTTTCCAATGAGGCCTTAGCTTCTCTCAATTCCCTTTGTGTGATCTGAATATTATGTTTGGAGACAAATGATGAAAAAACGCGACTTTCTGGCACCCTTAGCTTTATCTGTTGCAGCATTGCTCGGCGGCATGTCCGCTGGCAGCGCGCCCGCACTGGCCAAGGCGTCGAAATTGAACGGCGCTGTTATCCCCAGCTCTAGCATCGGAGCGAGCGACTTCGTCCTGACGAACAGCGGCGAGTCTAGTTCGGCTTTCTCTTCGCACGCAAGCCACAGCTCCCACAGTTCTCACAACTCGCATAATTCCCATAGCTCCCACAGCTCGCACAGCTCTCACTCTTCAGGGCTCGTTTTCTAGATAAGGGATAGCCTCATGCCGATCCAGCAGGAGCGCGACCAAGTTGTCGCGCTTACAATTCGCTTCTCTTCCAGCGTCTATAACCTCGACACAATAAAGAAAGCAGCATATCGGTTTACAGACCGTTGCTCTTTCGATTTCTCGCGCGAAGGCGAAGATATATTGTGCCGACTGGTTCCAAAGCCTAACGTTGCGATAACTGACCACCCCGCTCTTGTCGCTGAATTCAAAAACGAAGTGCTTGACCAAGATCTACGGCGTACCATCGCCGACGAGACTGCGCCTGTCCGAAATGCGATCCTTGCGTACGCATTCTCAAAGACGGGATTGCAGGACGATGAGTAAGTTCCAGCAGGTTACGACCTACGAAGAAAGCTTGTCTGATGGCTACAAGCTGCTCCCATTTAACTTCACGCGGCTTGACGGCGAAGACTATGTCGTAACAAATCAGGCTGGCGAGTCTCTTACATTAGACAAGCCAACACTGTACGACTTTGCTAAGCATAAATTGTCCTGGACCGCTCCCTCATATAATGCTCTGAAATCAAAACATTTTCTCGTTGATTCAGATTCAAATGTCGCTATAGACCTTCTAACGCTAAAGGTTCGGACAAAGTTCAGCCGCGTAGCGGATTTTACGAGCCTGCACATATTCGTCGCGACACTTCGTTGCGAACATTCGTGCCCGTACTGTCAAGTCTCAAGGCAAAGCGACGATAGACAAGCATTTGATATGTCTCCCGAGACCGCCGAGAAGGCCTTGGCAATGGTCTTCAGGTCGCCCTCACCTGCGATAAAAATCGAGTTCCAAGGTGGCGAATCCATGCTGAACTTCGATTTGGTTCGCCAGATTGTCGAGCGGGCCGAGGAAATCAATATTGTGGAGCAGCGCGATCTTCAATTCGTCATCGCCACGAACCTCGCAGTTGTCTCAGATGACATTCTAAATTATTGCAAAGACCATGGCATTTTGGTGTCAACTTCGCTGGATGGACCCGCGGATGTTCACAATAAGAATCGTCCGCGACCTGGCAAGGATTCCTATGAACGCGCCGTCGCTGGGATACAGCGAGCGCGCGAAGTCCTGGGCCGGGACCGCGTGAGCGCTCTTATGACCACGACGAAGCTAAGTCTGGACCGGGGAAGAGATATTATCGATGAATATGTTCGGCAGGGTTTCAGCGGAATATTCCTCCGGCCGCTATCGCCGTACGGATTTGCAGTCAAGACAAAATCTTACGACGCGTACGACGTTGAGGAGTGGCTGCGCTTCTATTTTGATGGCCTCGATTACATATTGGATTTGAATCGCCAAGGGCTATTCTTCGTAGAACAGTACGCATCGCTTATCTTAAGCAAGATGCTCACGCCATTTGAGACTGGTTACGTAGACTTAAGAAGCCCCGCCGGAATCGGTATCGGTGCAATCGTCTATAATTACGATGGCGACGTGTACGCATCCGACGAGAGCCGAATGCTTGCCGAAATGAACGACAAGACGTTCAAGCTAGGTAATGTACACTCGAATACCTGGGAAGAGATTATGTCATCGGATGCGCTACTAGACCCATTGGAGCAGTCCTACACGGGTAGTGTTCCGATGTGTTCGGACTGTGCGTTCGAACCATTCTGTGGCGCTGACCCCGTGTTCCATCACGCAACGCAAGGCGATATGGTGGGGAACAAACCATCTTCCGCGTTTTGCACGCGAAATATGGCAATCTTTAGACGCCTAATAAAACAGCTACGAGATGAGCCAGACGTGCGGTCCATTTATATGCGTTGGTTGAAGGCATAAGCGACATGTTAACATTAGGCGGCTCAAATCTTCAATTCCAGAATATACCGGAAGAGACTCCGCCGTTTGTTACGCTGCTCACCGAGAACAAAGACCTGCCTAGAGCCCTTAGAGCCCAGCGAACGTTCCTGGCTCACTCTTTGCCCATTCCTGATGGATTTGATACCTATGTTGTGTTTCAGCGGGACGGCGAAGTAGTTGCAGCACTTCCTGAAAGTGCCCGAGCGGTAGTGCTCCCGGATTCATATGATTATCTTGCTGACGGTGACATTCTGCGCGTGGCTCCAAATCGCAAAGCGATACGCGCTCTGTACCGCCGAAACTCGCAACACAACTTCCTGTTGATGACCGAGCGATGCAACAACTATTGCTTGATGTGTTCACAGCCACCAAAGCAAATTGATGACTCCTGGATCGTTGAAGAGATTCTGCAAGTTTTACCGCTCATCGATCGCGGAACTCCTGAAATCGGATTCACCGGCGGGGAACCGACTCTCCTAGGTGACGATTTCATTCGCATTCTTCAGGCATGTAAGAGTTGGCTACCGGATACCTCAGTTCACATTCTAAGCAATGGGAGGCGCTTCGCGGATTTCTCCTTCAGCGAGAAATACGCCTCGATAGACCATCCTGACATGATGGTAGGCATACCAATCTATTCCGATATTTCGAATCTACACGATTATGTGGTTCAGGCCGACGGTGCATTCGATGAAACTATACGTGGGATTTTAAATCTGAAGCGATTACGACAGAAGGTCGAAATCCGAGTGGTACTCCACAAGCAAACCTATGAACGCCTACCGCAGCTGGCCGAGTTCATCGCACGCAACCTGCTCTTCGTGGACCAAGTGGTCCTAATGGGCCTCGAAATGACTGGCTTCACAAAAGCCAATCTTGAAGACCTTTGGATCGATCCGTACGATTACCGCGACCAATTACGCGATGCGGTCCAACATCTGACAGCTCATCGTATGAACGTGTCGATCTATAACCACCAACTATGCCTACTCTATCCGGAGCTCTGGCCATTCGCGCGCAAGTCGATCTCCGATTGGAAGAACGAGTACATGCCCGAGTGTGAAGGCTGCTCTAAACGTGACGAGTGCGGCGGCTTTTTCTCATCGGCTAAACTGCGTTACAGCGAACACATTAAACCGTTCGGTTCCAGCGCTCTAACCGCTCCAGTTTGATGCGAATCACGATAGCGGCCGCCGCTTTCCTATTCATATGCTTGGCTGGGGTTCAACTCTCGGCATGCACCCCGCGCTCTACGAATAAGCAGGCAAAGCAGTCCTCATCCACAGCGAGCCCCATCGTTGCAACTTCACCCGGGACATCCGAGAGCACGTACGATTCGAACCAAACTGACATAACTCGACAGGACGCCATAGATAACCACTGGGACGAAATAAAACAAAACCTAAATGGGACCGAAACAATCAACGCTTGCTCAGACGAGAGCGGGAACTGCTATGACCTTGACGCCGATATCTCGGAGGGCTCAATTAACCAAATACATTTTGCCAACGGCGGCTCTCTTGATTTTTCCGCTGACATAGACGAAACGGGAAGTGCCTCAGATTCCGATGTAAACGGAAACGGCTGGACTTTCACGGTCGACATGAGCTCTTCGCTTGTCGATAGTGCGGTCGAGGAATGGGCCCAAAATAATGGCTACACGGTCCAATAACGGAGGTGTTGTCGACAATGGGACCTAGCCGTTTTGTCGTGGCGGTCCTCATCCTCGCTATCGGAGCAACTGCATGGAACGCACTCGACGCCACGTTATCCTACCGCGCTATGCAACGCGCGAACGCGCAAGCTCAGGCGAAGTATACCCTCGACCTTGACCTAGCGAAGGCGCAAGCCAATAGTATCAACTACGGGCACCTTCAACGCGAGTACGAGCACGTAAAGGCCGCACAAGTACATGTCAACGATATCAACAAGCAGCTCGATGCCGTTAAAGCCCGCGAATCCAGCGAAGTCGGGATGCAGTCGTTGCTCGACACACAAAAGGAAATGTATCTCGAATACACCGTCCTGGCTGAAGCAGAGACCGCCGAGCAAGAGGCTGTATCTGTCTACAACGCCGATAACGGCGCTGCGGCAAATGCGCAGAACAACCTCGAACAAGTCCAAGGAAATCCGCCCGCACATCTGGCATGGACCGCCTGGATACACTACACGAAAGTACAAATCGCGATCATCGCAATCGCAGCCGCTATCCTCGCCATCGTCGTGCCGCTAACCCGCACGCGCACGATTACACCTTAGTCTAAAATCCCGCCACAGTTGGAATAGCGGCGATGCATTGCGCATCGGCAGCATTGCGCATAGCGCATCGGCAACATTGCGCATCGGCAGCGGCAGCATAGCGCATCGGAGCATCGGCACGACGCGCATCGGCAGCATTGCGCGTCGACGCATTGCGCATCGGGCGACCGCGTCGCCGGGTTACTCGGCTCGCGACCCGGCATCGTGCGCGCGCGGCCGTTCCGTTTTCCGCATCACACGATCAGCCAAACCGCGCTGGTGGGCGGCGGTGTGAATTCTAGAAGGCTGCGCGATTTTACAAGAGTCCGCGCGACTTTCCAGAAGATGGCGCGACTGAAGGCGGGCGCTTGACGCGTTACGAAGAGGTAAGGACATGAAAATACAACTTGGCACGGTTTGGCATTTCAGCGTTGCTGTCAGTGACCCGGAGAAGAGCGCGGAGTTTTGGACCAAGAACTTCGAGCTGCAGGAAATGTTCCGGTCCGATGAGGCCGTCGCGCTGACGAACGACGCGATGATCATCGCGTTCTTCAAAGGCACACCACATCCGGACACGATCGACCACTTGTCGTTTCACCTCGACAGTATGCGCGCGCTGCGCGAAGCGCTCGAGACGTTGAAGAAAAACGGCGTAGAACTGGAAGATCCGGGCGACGAGATCGGTCCCACAGGACCGGACTCGCCGCATATGGGCCTGTGGTTTCACGATCCGGAGGGGTATCGCTGGGAGCTCTCGGTTCAGAACGGTGCCCGGGAGCGCTGATATTCTGTGTCCGCATGGGCTCCATCCAATCGGTTCCAGATATGTATGCTAATACGTACAGAGTACCCGTTTTTTCACCCTTCCGAATTAGGCATACGCATCGGGCCTCACGCGTTGCGCATCGGCGCACCACGCATAGCGATTCGGCGCACCGCGCATAGCGCATCGGCGCACCGTGCATAGCGCACTTGCGCATGATACGCGCCGGGCGACCGGACGTTTTACGCGCTTGTGTATTATCGCTCGATGAGCGTGCGCGTTTGAGCGGTCGAAACCCGGACCGGACGTTTCGAATCCTTATGTATTATCCCGCGGCAAATCGCGCGGTCATCATGAAGCACTGAGCGGCGACGTCAATCCGGCTTGATGCGAAAGGGCCAAATTGGCTGAAATAGCGGTCGGGCGCGCCAGGTTCGACAAGAGCTCAGGCGATCCGAGAAAGGGTTTTTCTAGCCGGGGCGGTCCATCGTGGCGAGTTCAAGGCGCGTTTCATGGTTGACTGTCCTCAAGGATTTCGCTATCCTTCGGGTACGCCACTATCGCTTTTGGGAGGGTTTGCCTTGGACGCGATTTTGTTGATTCTGGATATCATCGGCTCAACTGTTCCGCCAGGCATCAGCTAGCAAAGCACCGAGTGGGGACCACGCCTTAGATGAAGGCGTAGCCTCGGCTTTTTGGGGTCGTGCGCGGGCTGCGCTAAAGCGGTGGCCTGTTTTCCTATGCCACCCAGCTGGCACTGGCGTGTCGGACACTGGAACCATGGAATACATGATTGGCGCCGGAGCCATGCTGGAAAGCGGGGAGGCCGCGAAGGTCACCCCGGCCATGTTGCACGCTCGCGTCGACCCAGCGCTTGCGCTGACGGTACGCGCTGCGGCCGTCGATTTCGAGGGCAGCTCGCCCGAATCGTTGCGCCGGCTACTGGTGCTCGTCTCCGGCTGGAACGCCGGTCAATTCGGCTCCGCCGTGACGGAGAAGCTGGTAGAGCGGGGCACGTGCTCATTGAGCGACGTGCTCTCGCTCGTGGCGCAGGCGGCGCAGGCCACGGAATTTCACCTGTTCGCCCATTGGCTGCCGGACGACGCTACTTATAGGAAGCTGGCCGAATTGAGCATCGAGCTGATAGCGCATCCGCTGGAGACGATCGAGTCGGCCGCGCTGGTCGCGGGGCAGCGCCATATTCTATGGAAGGCGCCCCGGGCAGCCTAGTTCAGCCCCCTCTAAGGGTGAGCCCCCACGATCAGTCATATCATGCCCGATATGCAACCGGCGCGCGTGGCGGTGGTCGACGACGACCGCTTTGTCCGCGAGATGCTCGAACTCGGCCTCTCGCGCGAAGGCTTTATTGTAAAGACCGCATCCGACGGATCGGCGGCCTTGCAGCTCGTGCGCGAGTGGGATCCCGAAGCGATCGTGCTCGACGTCATGATGCCGAAGATCGACGGCCTCGCGCTCTTGCCCAAACTGCGCGAGATCACGCAGTGCCCGATCCTGATGCTCACCGCCAAAGGCGAGACCGCCGACAAAGTCGCGAGCCTGGGCGCCGGCGCCGACGACTATTTGGTCAAGCCGTTCATCTTTGAAGAACTGATCGCGCGTCTGCAGGCCAAGCTGCGCCGTCCGCAGCTGATCGAGGAACAAGTCCTGCGCTGGCACGAGGTGGCGATCAATCCGGCGACGCGTGAAGCCTGGCGGGGACGCGACAGCCTCGACTTGACGCAGCGCGAATTCGATCTGCTCTCCGTTTTTTTGCGCGAACCGCGCCGCGTCTTTAGCAAAGATCACTTGCTGGAACTCGTGTGGGGGCACGATTTCGAGGGCGGGCCGAACATCGTCGAAACGTACATTTCGTATCTGCGGGCGAAGATCGACAATCCCGAGCGCGGATCGTTCTTCCGGACGGTGCGCGGCGTGGGCTACGGGCTGACGCAATAACCCCATGAAACGTTCGCTCGCATCGCGGCTGGCCGCGCTGTACACGCTGCTCTTGGGAATTACGGTCTTTCTCGTGATCGCGGCGTCGTCGATTGCGCTGATTTATGAACTAGCCGGCTTCAGCCGCGACATCATTATCGCCAAGCACGATGAAGCGCGCAATTTGGCCGAACAATATAAACTGCAAGGCATCACGCTGGGCAAAGCCGCGCCGGAGATCGCGCGCGAGCTGAGCGGCATCGGCTTGCAGGTCACCGTCTTCGATAACAAGGGCGAGTATTTGGGCGGCGATAAATCGCTGCGGCCGCCGCTGCTGGCGAAAGTGGTGCAAGGCGGTATCGTGCTCGAGCCGCCGCCCGGATCGGCGCGCGCGAATACGGTGTTCGGACCCTTCCCGATCCCGCTGCCCTCGAATGGGCGCACCCAGATCTTCACGCGCATTTCCTCAACCGGCGAGCGGCCTGGACGGGCCGAACGACGCTTTTTAATCGGGGTGGACGGCGGCTACGTTGCGTTCATGCCCTCGCCGTGGATCATCTTTGCCAACCTCGAGCCGTATTGGCTGATCATCGTCTCGATCGGGATCGTGGCGATCTTGCTCTCGTGGTTCATCGGGCGCGTTTTTTCGCGCCAGGCGCTCGCGCCCCTCACCGAAGTCACGGGCTCGCTGCAGGCGCTGGCGCTGGGCGATTACACGCAGCGGCGCTTCGCGACCCAGGGTGGCGATGAGATCGCGCAGTTGACCGAAGCCTATAATGACGCCGCCGCCAGCGTCGCATCGGCCATGGACGAGCGCAAGAACACCGAGGCGCGCATGCGCCAGTTCGTCGCGGATGCGGGGCACGAGCTGCGCACGCCGCTGACGGTGATCGCCGGCTACATCGACGTGCTGCGCCGCGGCGCGATCGAAGAACCCAAGGTGGCCAAGCAAATTCTGGGGACGATGGCGCTCGAGAAAGAGCACATGCGCGGCCTGATCGACCGCCTAATGCGCCTCGCACGCATGGACGCCGAAGCGCCGCCGCAGCCGATGCCGATCGACGTGCGCGAGTTGCTGCGCGATCAGTGCGACGCCACGCTGCGCCTGGACGAGCAACGCCAGATCGATTACAGCGTCGAAGGCGTGAACGAAATCTTTGCCGACCGCGCCGAGCTGGGCGAAGCGCTCTGGAACATCATCGAAAACGCGCTCAAGTACGCACCGGATGCGCCGATCCACCTGCGCGCCGCCGGTGCGGAAGATCACGTTCTGATCACGGTGCGCGACGAGGGACCCGGCATGACCGAAGGCGAGCGGCTGCATGCGTTCGAGCGGTTCTATCGCGGCGATGCGCGCGGCTCGATGCCGGGCACGGGTTTAGGTTTGGCGATTGCCAAACGGGCGGTCGATCGCGCGGGCGGCACGATTCTTATCGACAGCGCGCCGGGGCACGGAACCACGGTCACCATCCGCCTCCCTCAGGTGTTTCCCAAGCCGGACGTGATACAAGAATCCTGATGCGACGCCTAGTGGCCCTGCTGATCGCGCTGGCATTTGCGGCCGGGACCTCGCCGGCTGCACTCGCGCAGTCCGATACCGGTGAGATCTGGATCACGGTGGAAGACGCGGGCTCCAAGGCACCGGTCATTTTGGCGCGCGTGCTGCTCGACGGCCCGGTGGTCACGAGCGAATTCACGGGCAACGACGGCAAGGTGCATTTCCTCGATGTCCCCGATGGAATTTATCGCGCGCGCGTCTTTGCGCGCGGCTTCGCGGCCGTGACGTCCTCGAATTTTGAAGTGACCAACGGCCGTTCGGTCACCGTCGCGGTTGAACTCGCGCAAGCGCAGGCGCCGCTGCGCACGATCGCCTCGGTGGTCGCCAAATCCACGGCGACCGTTTCGACGACAGAAATTT
>Ga0102924_1001221_pt1 | contig 30266 bp, 33 predicted proteins | sample PaiPotPPM11metaG_FD_80116 | JGI IMG/M metagenome (GOLD analysis project Ga0102924, IMG submission 80116) | Iron sulfur acid spring bacterial and archeal communities from Banff, Canada, to study Microbial Dark Matter (Phase II) - Paint Pots PPM... ... | reverse complement strand
GATATGGCCACCGGCGACTTCCAGCTCGCCCTGCACTGGGGCAGCAACGGCATCACGCCCTACTCCCTGTATGACAACTGGCTCGATGACACGCTGATCTCCACCGGTAACGGCGACTACGAGCACCTCAAGGACCCGACGATCCAGGCCGACCTGCAAAAGCTGACCGGTGACGTGGGCTCGGCCGCGCAGACCGCGGACCTCGCGCCGATCGAGCAGTACGTCGCCACCCAGCTGCCGGTCATCCCGACCACCACGGCGGCGGACTGGTTCGAGTACAACTCGCAGCACTTCACTGGCTGGCCGACCCAGCAGAATCCATATGACAGCGGCCAGCCATCAGGCAACAACAATGGCCCGGGCACCGGCAGCGACGAGGTAGTTCTCCTCCGCCTCAAGCCGGCCTGACGTTACATTCTTACATTTCACCACTACTTGATCATCTCGGTTTTCGTACGAAAAGCTGTCCTCGTGATCAGCCCTCGTGGTCCGCTGGCAATGCGCCGGATGACCGCGCACTGGGTGGTGCTTGCGGCCGCCGTGCTAGCGACTCTGGTCGCGGCCGCCACCAGACTTCGCGGCGTTCATGCTCCCGCTAGCAGGACTTCTCGCGATCACCATCATCGCGCTGGCCTACGAGATCAGATCTAGACGCGGGCGCGGCGTCGCAGTGACGATGCGGACATGAGGAGGAAGAGTTGAGCGATTCGACGACGGCGGCCTCACTCGAGGAACCACCCTTCGCGGACTCGACGGGTGGGCCCGCCGACTACGGTGCGGGCGCGCTGGTCGCCTGTGACCGGCTGGTCCGCATCTACCAGGCGGAAGGCATAGAAGTGCAGGCGCTGCAGGGTCTTGACCTCGTGGTTGAGCGCGGCGAGCTGACGGCCCTGGTCGGGGCGTCGGGCAGCGGCAAGTCGACGCTGGTGAACATTCTCGCCGGGCTCGACACGCCGACGGCCGGGTCGGTCCGGGTGGACGGGCACGACCTCGCGGCCATGTCCGCCCGCCAGCGGCTCGCCTACCGCCGCGGCACCGTGGGGTTCATCTGGCAGCAGACCTCACGGAACCTGCTGCCGTACCTGACGGCGGGGCAGAACGTGGACCTGCCGATGAAGCTGGCGGGCAAGGGAAGGCAGGCGCGCCACGCGCGGACGGCCGAGCTGCTCGAGACGCTCGGGGTCGCGCACTGCACGCGGCGCCGGCCCGATCAGATGTCGGGCGGCGAGCAGCAGCGGGTCGCGATCGCCACCGCGATCGCCAACAAGCCCGCGCTGCTACTCGCGGACGAGCCGACGGGTGAACTGGACAGCGTCACCGCCGACGACGTCTTCACCGCGCTCAAGGCGGCGAACACCGAGCTCGGCGTGACCGTCCTGGTGGTGACCCACGACTCCGCGGTCTCGGCGAACGTGCGGCGGGTGCTGGCGATCAGGGACGGCCGGACGAGCACGGAGACCTTGCGGCACGACGGCGGCGACGGGTCGCCGCTCGGGCACGCCGTCGAGTACGCCGTGCTCGACCGGGCGGGACGGCTCCAGCTGCCGCGCGAGATGACCGAGACGCTCGCCATGCGCGACCGCGTGCGACTCGAACTAGAACCTGACCACATCGGCGTCTGGCCCGATCAGCAGGCCAACGGCGGAACCAGTTCCGCGCCCGCCGCTCTCCCGGAGGAAGACGCGTGACGACGATCATCGAGGTGAAGGACGTGACCCGCACCTTCGGCAGCGGCGCGAACGCCACCGCCGCGCTGCGGGGCGTCAGCCTGGCCGTCGGCGAGGGACAACTCGTCGCGCTGCGGGGCCGGTCGGGTTCGGGGAAGACCACGCTGCTCAACATCATCGGCGGTCTCGATACGCCGGACTCGGGCACGGTGCGCGTCGACGGCACCGAAGTGACGGCGTTGAGCGAAGGCGAGCGCGTGCGGCTGCGGCGCGACACCGTCGCCTACATCTTCCAGTCGTTCGGCCTGCTGCCGGTGCTGTCCGCCGCGGAGAACGTCGGCGTGCCGCTGCGCATCTCCGGCACCGCGCCGAAGGCCCGCGAGGAGCGTGTCGCCCTGATGCTCACGCTCGTCGGGCTCGGCGACCACGCCAGGCATCGGCCCGGTGAGCTCTCTGGCGGCCAGCAGCAGCGCGTGGCCATCGCCCGCGCCCTCGCGGCCAGTCCGCGGGTGCTGCTCGCCGACGAGCCCACGGGCCAGCTGGACGCGGAGACCGGCAAGCAGATCATGCGCCTGCTGCGTTCCGTCGTCAGGTCGGAGGGCGTGACCGCGCTGCTCGCCACCCACGACCCGACGCTGATGGAAATAGCCGACTCGGTGCTGAACCTGTCCGACGGCACCATTCAGGAGGGCCGAGCCGGCCAGCAGGGCTGATTCGCCGCGCATGAAGCGGTTTGCCGTGGGTAGCCGGGGTCCATGACCATTTCTGCCCTCCTCGCGTGGCTGCTCATCGGACTGGTGGTCGGCGGGCTCGCGCACTTGCTCGTGCCCGGCCGCCAACGCATCGGCATCGTGCTGACGCTGCTCTTCGGCATCGTGGGCGCGCTTGTCGGCGGCATCGTGACCGCCGCCGTCCTCGGCGCGGGCCACTTCATCATCACCTTCATCGTCTCTCTGGTCGTCGCCGCGGTGCTCATCGCCGCGGTGAGCCACCCACGGGGCCGCCGCTATCTCCGCGGCCGCCGCCGCATGCTGCGCTAAGTGTTTCCGCTCGGGGTTTAGCGCCGCGGACGGCTGGTAGCGGAAGAGCGAATCGCGGAACAGGAGGACATCATGGACAACAAGCCCAGCGACATCCTGACCCCCGACGCCGGCGGCCCCGCCACCGCCGAGGCCGGCCCGGCGCAGCGCGGCACGATCGGCGACATCATGACCCCGGCCCCCGTCGGCGTCTACTACAGCCAGACGATCGGCGAGACGGCCCGGATCATGCGCGACACCCAGGTGGGCGCCCTGCTCGTAGTCAAGGACGGACAACTCGTCGGCGTCGTGACCGACCGGGACCTCGTGCTGCGCGGCCTGGCCGAGGGCGTGGGACCCGATTCCCCGGTCGGCCCGCTCTGCACCGGTGACCTGGTCGGCGTCGCGGCCGACGCGGACGTCGGCCAGGCCGAGCGGCTCATGCGCGAACACGCCGTCCGCCGGCTGCCTGTCCTCGATGACGGCCAGGTCGTCGGGATCGTTTCGCTCGGCGACCTCGCGGTCTCCGTGAACGCGGACTCGCCGCTCGCCGCGGTCAGCCGCGCCCAGCCGAGCACCTGACCAGAACGCCGGGCCAAACACTGTCCCGGGCCGCGATGCCGCGGCCCGGGACTTCTCGTCTTGACCTGCCCGTGTCGGTTCGCCGGCACCCCGCCCAGCCGGTTAAACCCGGCGTCGTGGGTAGGGGACAGACATGTCGAACGAAGTGCAAACAGGACTCGCGGGGCTGCAGAACGCCCTGCTGAAAACCGAGACCGTCGAGCAGTTCCTGCACGAACTCGCCGTGCTCGCGGCGCGGACCGTGGGCGACGGCGAGAGAGTGTCCTGCGGGATGGCGTTTCGTCGGCGGGGCCGCCCGTCGTCCGCCACGGCGTGCAGCGACCCGCTGGCGTCCGACGCGGACCGGGCGCAGTACGAGTCGGATGACGGCCCGGCGCTCGACGCCCTGCGACTCGCGCGTCCGGTGAACGTTCGTGACACGGCGACGGAAAGCCGCTGGCCTCGCTTCTGCCAGCAGGCCGCGTCGCTCGGCATCCGCTCGTGTTACGCGGCGCCGCTGGTCAGCGACGGCGAGCCGGTCGGCGCGCTCATGCTGTACGCGCGCCGGCCCGCCGCGTTCGGCCCGGAGGAGGCAAGGCGGGCGGAGCGGTTCACCCGGAATGCCTCCGGTGCGCTCGCGCTCTGCCTGCGGATGACCTCGTGCGCCGATCAGAACGATCAGCTCAGATCCTCGATCGTGTCGAGAGCGGTCATCGACCAGGCCCTCGGCGTGATCATGGCGACCGAGCACTGCCCGCAGGACAAGGCGTTCGCGATGCTGCGTACCGTCTCGCAGCACAGCAACGTCAAGATCCGTGACCTCGCCACCACGATCGTGACCCAGGTGAGCGGCGAGCCGCCGAAGCCGGCGCCGTTCGAGGACGGGTGAGGCCATGGATACCAGGACGCGGGGCCCGCAGGCCAGCGACGGCCGACTGGCGCACGGCGCTACGCGCTGGCTCGGCGAACGGGCATTCCGGCAGAGCGACATCCCCGCCGTCCGCCGGTTCGCGGAGGCGTTCGGCGCCCGGGCGGGCATCGGGTCCGAGCGGCTCACCGACTTCGTGCTCGCGGTGAGCGAGGCCGCGGCCTGCGCCACCGCCGCCGGGCCGTGTACGGCGCGATTGCGGATCTGGGCGACCGGCACGCGTTTGTTCTGCGAGGTCCGCGGCGACGGCGTGCTCCTGCGCCGGTCAGCGGTCGGCCCGCGGCCCGGCGGCCGTCCAGGTGAGGAGGAGGCCCTGCGCCGCTGGGTCCTCAGGCGGCTGTCCGACCACGTCTCGGTCGCGTCGGGCCAGTCCGGTGCGTGGGTGCTGTTTTCGATGCGGCTCGCATAACCGCCGCATAACCGCCGGGACCGCATCAGGGCCGCGGCTCCGTACGGTGGTCGGGCAGCGACGCGACGGCCTCGGCCACGCTCGGGTGCACTTCGATCAGCTGGTCGATACCGACGAGGTCAAGCACGCGGAGCACCGCGGGAGCCGTGACGGCAAGCCGCACCGTCGTCTCGGCCGCTCCGGCCCGCCGCCGGGCCCGCACCAGGGCGGCGACGCCGGCCGAGTCGAGGAACGTCGCCGTGGTCAGGTCGACGACGAGGCCGAGCGCTCCCGCGTTGAGCGCGGACAGGAGCGCGTCGCGCAGGCTCTGCGCGTTGGTCAGGTCAATTTCCCCCGCCGCCGTGACCACGGCCGTCCGGCCGAACCACGTCGTGGGAAAACGATCATCGGACACGACAAATCACCGCCACTTCACAACAGGGAGGGCGGGCCTCGTCTCCGGACCCATAGGCAGTTTACGCGAATTCCGAATTCCCCCGCCCCGCGTTTCCCGGCTACTGCCGGGACGTTTCCGCCGCACCACGCGGGTAGTCGATACCGGCACAGGAACGGGAATGAAGCGCTCGCCTGCCGCGCCGACCTCGCGGCCCTGCACCCAGGACAAGACAACTGCAGAAAGATGAGGCGAAAATGCGACTCGGCTCAGTCATCCTGGTGATCTGGCTGATCATCGGGCTTATCGCGACCGCACAGCGCGGATATTTCAACGACCGGGTGAACTGCGCGAACGCCGGCACCGTCGTCGTGACGATCCTGGCGGGACCCCTTAACTTCGTCGGCGTCAATCCGAAGCTCTCCTGCCACTGAACCGTCCCTACCCGTCGGCCCGCTCTTCCGGCGCCTTATTTCGCAGCGACTCGACCAGCGCCGCCACGTGCCGCCGGTCCTCCGGTGACAACTCGTCGATGCTGGCGATCAGCAGGTCCCGCTCCTGATCGCCCGACGGCGCCTCCCCGGGCGCCTTGTCGTCGTAGTAATGCAGCCCGGTGGACTCGGCGGCGGCCGTGCGCACTACCGAGACCGGGACGTCCAGCCCCTTGGCGAGCGCGTCGATCGTCGCCGGGCGCGGCGGCCGCACCAAGTTCCGCGTCGTCGCCAGGGTGTAGACGGTGGAGCGCGGCAGGCCGCCGCGGCGCGCCACGTCACCGTAGGACAGCTTCCGTTCCCTCAGCGTCTGCTGAATCAGGCGCTGCAGCGGGTTGGCGGCGTGCTGGACGCCTGTCACCGAATCTCCCGGCCCTCCAGCGGGAAAGTCCGGATCATTATTTGTCGCCTGCGCCGCCATAGTCACCAACTTAACCGGTAATCACGTCTGGAGATCGGTCGCTACCTCTCTGTGTTGACTGGCTACCGCGCGTACTGTACGGTGATGGCCGTACAGTACGTACGCTTCTAAGCGTACACGGGAGTAAGCCCGATCTCGAAGGAGGCCTTGAATGTCTAACGATCTTGGCATGACGATGGACGAGCTTGAAGGCGAGAGCGCAGAGCTCCTGCCGACCCGTGAGACCCTGTGCGTCTCCCGGTGGCACTCGCACGGCAGCAGCTTCAACGGCGGCCACAACGCGAGCAGCTTTAACACCAACATCCAGCAGATCGACGGCAACACCAGCCAGACCGGGCTGCTCAACATCTCGCTGCTCAATGGCGACCTGAACAGCCTGCTCTAGCCTTCGCTGACGCCGTCGACCTGTCATGCATCGGCGGGGTACGCATGGCAGCGGGAGGGCCGCTCGGAGTCAGCTCTGGGTGGCCCTTCCTGCTTTCCGCCCTCGATGGAGGAACCCCCGGTGACCGTGGACACGGCCTACCCGCCCCGGCTCGCGGAGGGGACGGAGCTGCTCGGCGAGCTGAAAGACAGCGGGTTCGCCCAGCCGCAGTCCCTGGTCCGCCGCGCCGACGGCCAGGTGATCCAGCTTTCCCGGCTGCTCTACATGGTTACCTGCCTGCTCGACGGTACCCGCGGCGCGGACGACATCGCGGCGGAGATGAGTGCGGAACTCGGCCGGAAGCTGACGGCCGAGCAGGTCGGCTACCTCATCACCGCCAAGCTGGCGCCGCTTGGCATCGTCGCGGGCCAGGGCAAGACCGCGCCGCCCACGGCAAGCCCGCTGCTCGCGCTCAGGGCCCGGGTCACGCTGCTCCCCGCGGCGGCCGCGTGCGCGGCGGGGACGTTCCTGCGGCCGCTGTTCCGTTGGCCGGTGATCGCGGCGGTCGTCGTCTGCGTCGCCGCGCTTGACTTCTGGATCTTCACCACGCACGGGCTCGCCCCCGCGTTCCACCAGGTGCTGAACGACCCGGTGGACCTGCTGCTCGTGGCGGGGCTTTCGATGGTCTCCGCCCTTTTCCACGAGTGCGGGCACGCGGCCGGCTGCCGGTACGGCGGCGCGCGCCCCGGACGGATCGGCGCGGGCATCTACCTGGTGTGGCCCGCGTTCTTCACCAACGTCACGGACTCCTACCGGCTCAGCCGGGCCGGCCGCCTGCGCACCGACCTGGGCGGCCTTTACTTCAACATGATCTTCATGCTGGTGCTCGCCGCCTGCTACGCGGCGACCTCGGCGGAGATCCTGCTGCTCGTCATCGCCTTCACGCACCTGGAGATGCTTGAGCAGCTGCTGCCGTTCGTCCGCTTCGACGGGTACTTCATCCTGAGCGACCTGGTCGGAGTGCCCGACCTGTTCAACCGGGTCGCTCCCGTGCTGCGCGGCGTGCTGCGCGGCCTCCTGGCCAGGTGCCCCGCCCGGTGGGCCAGGGGTTCACGAAAGCCCAGTGGTTCTGGACGGCACGCCGAGCACCGGGCGGCGGGCCTGCGCCGCAGCGCGAGGATCGTGATCACCGTGTGGGTGCTGTGCGTCATCCCGCTGCTCGCGATCATCCTGGGGTACCTCGTGCTGCACCTGCCGGAGATCAACCGCGCGCTGTGGCAGTCGGCGAGCCACGCGGCGCACCTGACGGCCAGCGCGGCGGCCGCCCACCGGTACGCCGCGGCCGCCGCCGACGCGATCGGCGTCCTGCTCGCGCTGCTGTCGATCGTCGGCTCCCTCTACGTCGCATGGGGGCTCGCGCGGCGCTCCGTCGGCTTCGGGGTGCGCTGGTCGGCGGGTCGGCCGAAGCGCCGCCTGATCGCCCTGCTCGTCGGCATCGCCTGCGCGGCCCCGCTCTCGCTCATCTGGCTGGTCCAGGGCCAGTTCGACGACTGGTGACGCCCATCTAGTCCATTTTGCCGGCGGATGCCGTGAGGAGTAAGGAGTAACAGCCGCGGACCTGGGTATCCGAGGCGGATAGCGCGCTGCGACCAGCATGGCCACGGTAGGTGACCGTCGTGGGCGAGCGGCGGTCGCTCCGCGACCCGCCTCAGGCACGGCAAGGCCGTTCAGCCCGGTGCTCGGCGCAGCGGGGAGGAGCGAGCATGACGATGAATGGCCCGTTCGTGGGAATGGGCTACGGCTGGGGGTGGCGCGTTCGCTGGCCCGGCGCCGGACACCGGCATGGCGCGCGGTTGCCCGGGCCGGGCGACCGCGTCCGCGGACCCTACCGCCGCAAGCTCGCCGCCATCGAACGCGGCCTGATGGCCGACACGCCCGCGCTTTCCACGAAGTTCGCCATGTTCAACCAGCTCGCCGGGGGAGAGCCGCCAGGCGGCGTGGAGCAGCTGCCCGCGCCTGCCCTGCGCGGGCCGCGGGCGATGTACCTGGCGGTACTGCTCGCCGTAGCGGCGATCGTGACCATGGGCCTGGCGCTCAGTGCCCAGGTCCGCACGGCCGCGCGCCCATGCCAAGCCGCCGTGCCCACCGGGACGAGCGCGCCCGCGCCGGCTCGCGGCCCCAGTTGCCCCGCGTACGCTAAGACGAAGCAGTAGAAACTCGTATCGGATGCCGTTAGGCGGCCAGGAGAGCCGGCGGCACCGGTGACAGCGGCAGGATGGGGCGGCATGACGGTCGAAGATCTCGGGCACGAGGCCGCCGATCTGGTCAGCCTCTCTCTCGGGGAGGCGAAGTCGCTCAGCAAGCTGGCCGAGCTTGCGGTCAGGCAGGTGCCCGGGTGCGCCGCGGCGCACGCGACGATCTGGCGGGACGGCGAGCTCACCGCGATGGCGGCGAGCCATCCCGACCCGGCCGAGCTCGCTGACCTGGAGACCAGCACCGGCCCGGGCCCGCTGGTCACGGCGGTGCGCGAGGGCCGGCCGGTGAGCTGCCGCGACGCACTCGACGAGGAACGCTGGCCGTGGTGGGCGGCTGAGGCGCTCCGCCGTGGCCTGCGCAGCTCGGTCCACCTGGTCAGGAAGTCGTCGTCGACCGCGCTCGTCCTCGCCTTGTTCGGCGTCCGCCCGGGCGCGCTGGACGCCGACGGCGTGCCGATGGCGGAGATGCTCGCCCGGTTCGGCAGCACGGTATTCGCCAACAGCCTGGCCTACGGGCAGGCGCAGCGGACCGCGACGCAGCTGAAGGACTCCGTCGCGGCCCGCGCCGTCACCGACCAGGCCAAGGGCATCTTGATGCACGCACTCGGCTGCGACGCCGACGAGGCCCTGCGCTACCTGCGCCGCGAGTCGCAGCGCCGCCACGTCAAGGTCACCGAGGTGGCGGCCAGGGTCATCGCCACGTACGCCCCCGGCACCCGCGTCACCCCCGCTCCCTAGCCGGAGTTTCCTGGCTAAGTCGATCTTGTGCTTATTTTCCCTGGTCACCGCGAGAGCCTGTCGACCAGGTCCCGGTACGCGTGGAATGCGGGCTTGGGAGTGTAGTCGTCGGTCATGAGCCCGAACTGGCAGAAGAGCCCGGAGCCCGCGGAGCGGGCGTCGCGCAGCGTGTGGTGGGTGTAGCCGGTGATGTTGAGTGCCTCGGCGTTGCGGGTTGTCACGTCGATGACGGTGCGCAGGACTTCGGCCTGGCGCTGCGGTGTCCGGCCCGGCCCGGTGGGCCAGCCGTGCTCGGTGATCACGAGGGGAAGGTGGCCGAGCCCGGCGGGAGCCAGGTTCTCGCGGCGGTGCGTTTCCAGGAGGCCCTGGACGACGGCGGCGAGGCGGTCGGGCGCGACGGGACGGAACACGTCGGGGAAGAAGTCGAGGCCGATGTAGTCCAGGTCGGCGGTGAACTGGTCGCCGCCCGCCCGGGTGAGATCGGTGAAGAATGTGCTGTCCGGGCCGAGCAGCGGTGAGCTGTTGCAGCCGACCTTCAGGCCCGTGGGCCGGCTGCGCCGGGCCTTGTCCTTGGCGGTGCGGACGCCGGCGATGAGCGCTTCGGTGATGCGGGGGTAGGCGCCGTCGAGGAGGGGGTTGCCGTTGATGTTGGGTTCCTCGCCGATCTGGAGGGTGGCGATGTGCTCGCCGTGGCGGTCGATGAGCTTTTCAATGAACGCGCAGTAGCCATCGATGTCGCCGGAGCGTGAGTGATACTGGGCGACCAGGTCGAGTTTCCGCCCGCGGCCGAGGTAACGGGCGTGGTCGGCCGGGGTCTGCTGGACGGCTGGATGGGCGGTGTCGTCTCGGTCGGCGTGGGCGTCGTACGCCCGGACGATGAACGGACGGCCCGGGGAGCCTTGGAGCTGGGCGAGCGCCTGGTTGATCTGGTCTGGCCGGTCGGGCGGTCCGGCCGGCCCGGTGTCGCCGACGGCGCTGCCGGGGTAGATGCCGAAGGTCAGCGCGTGCGGTGTGCCGTCGTTCACGGTCGTAACCTTTCGTTGTCGTGGCGTGGCGGGCGCGGCCAGGCGAGCCGGCCGCTGGTGATGTCGCCGGCCGCTGCGAGCACCCAGTCCCGTTCGGCGTTCAGCAGCGCCAGGGCGTACTCCGCCTCGATGACGAACAGGCGGGGCACGTTCTGGGCCAGTGCCTCATCCAGGCGGCGCTGGGTTTCGGCGATGAGCGCGGCGAGTCGTCCGGCCCGTTCGGTCAGGGCCCCCGCGGCCCGTTGCGGGCCGAGGACGCCGAGGTGGCTGACCGCGCCGAGGAACTCGGGGAACTCCTGGCGGGGCTCGCGGACCTGGGCGTCCAGCCGCCGGGCCAGCTCTGCCCGGCCGGCCTGGGTGAGGGCATACGGGGTTCGCTGCGGACGGGTCCCGTCACGCTGGGCCGGCTGCGGCTCGGTCCAGCCGGCGCGGGTCATCGCCTCCAGCGTGTCGTAGAGGGATCCCCGGTTGGCCGGGACGCCGCGCCCGGTGAGTACCCCGGTGAGCTGATAGGGGTGCATGGGCCGTTCCAGCAGCGCGCCGAGCGCGGCCAGCACGATCGGGTTGGCAAGCGCATCGCGAGGCATAGCAGAATTCTACTATCAGAATTCTGCTATACCCGATGTCCTGGAACTCCGCCCGCTCCCGATGTCGAGAACGCGGCGCTGGCTCCGTCCCAGGATGCGAATGGCCACACCGGGCCGCGCAACGGAGAAGGGGAACCGCCATGCCGCCGAACGAGATCACCGAGGTGCTGAACCGGCCGATCAGCCAGGAACTGCTGGCCCGCGACCTGACCCGCCTGGCCTACGTGGCCAAGGACGGCACGCCGCGCACAATCCCGATCGGGTTCACCTGGAACGGCGCCGAGATCGTCATGTGCACCTCGAAGAACGCGCCGAAGCTCACGGCCCTGCGCGAGAACCCGGCCGTCGCCCTCACGATCGACACCGAGGTGCACCCGCCTAAGCTCTTGCTCATCCGCGGCCGGGCCGAGCTGGACGTCGTCGACGGCATCCCGGACGAGTATCTCCAGATGAACGGCACCTACGTGATGACGCCCGAGCAGCGGGTCGAATGGGAAGCGGAGGTGCGCTCGCTGTACGACGGCATGGTCCGGATCGTCGTGACCCCCACGTGGGCGAAGCTGATCGACTTCGAGACGACGCTGCCGAGCGCGGTCGAGGAACTGGTCAGGCAGCGGGCCGAGCAACAGCGCGCCTGAGCCGGATGTCGAGAAAACCGCGCGCGGTTCCATCCCGGGAGTGATCACGGCGACAATGGGCCGTACCGCACAAAGGAGAACATGATGGCCAAGTACCTACTGCTCAAGCACTACCGGGGCGCGCCGGCCTCGGTCAACGACGTGCCGATGGACCAGTGGACGCCGGATGAGTTTTCCGCCCACGTCCAGTACATGCAGGACTTCGCCGCCCGGCTCGAGGGCACCGGCGAGTTCGTCGAGCATCAGGCGCTTTCCCCGGCGGGCACGTTCGTTCGCTACGACGGCGAGGGACGGCCGCCGGTCACCGACGGCCCGTTCGCGGAGACCAAAGACCTGATCGCCGGCTGGACGGTGATCGACGTCGACTCCTACGAGCGGGCGCTCGAACTGGCCGCCGAGCTGTCTGCGGCTCCTGGCGCTGGCGGCAAGCCGATCCATGAATGGCTCGAGGTGCGCCCGTTCCTTGGCGTGACCCCGACCATCACGGAGTGACGCACGGTGGAGGAGGCCCTGCTGCGGACCCTCACCCCGAACGTGATCGGGATCCTCGTCCGCCGCGGCGCCGACTTCGCGGCGGCCGAGGACGCCGTGCAGGACGCCATGATCGAGGCCCTGCGCGGGTGGCCGGACGACCCCCCGCGTGACCCCCAGGGCTGGCTGGTCACCGTCGCCTGGCGCAAGTTCCTCGACGCCGCCCGCGCCGAAACCTCCCGGCGGCACCGCGAGGTGGTCGTCGAGCGCGAGCCCGAGCCGGGCCCGGCGGAGGCGGCCGACGACACGCTCCGGCTGTACTTCCTGTGCGCGCACCCGTCCCTGACGCCGGCCGCGGCCGTCGCGCTCACGCTGCGCGCGGTCGGAGGCCTGACCACGCGGCAGATCGCGCAGGGCTACCTCGTGCCCGAATCGACCATGGCCCAGCGGATCAGCCGGGCCAAGCGGACCGTTGCTGACGTCCGGTTCAACCAGCCGGGCAACGTCGCCACGGTGCTGCGCGTGCTCTACCTGGTCTTCAACGAGGGCTACTCCGGCGACGTCGACCTCGCCGCCGAGGCGATCAGGCTCACCCGTCAGCTGGCGACCATGACCATGCACGAGGAGGCCGCGGGCCTGCTCGCGCTCATGCTGCTCCACCACGCGCGGCGCCCCGCCCGGACCGGACCGGACGGCAGGCTCGTTCCCCTCGCCGAGCAGGACCGCGGCCGGTGGAACACCCGCCTGATCGCCGAGGGCGTCGGCGTGCTCCAGGCGGCACTCGCCCGCGACCGCCTGGGCGAGTTCCAGGCCCAGGCCGCGATCGCCGCCCTTCACGCCGACGCCAGGACCGCCGCGGAGACCGACTGGGCCCAGATCGTCGGGTGGTACGACGAACTGATACGCCTCACCGACAGCCCGGTGGCCCGCCTCAACCGGGCCGTCGCGGTCGGCGAGGCCGAGGGCCCGCGGGCCGGCCTGGCCGCCCTGGCGGAGCTCGACCCCGCCCTGCCCCGCCACACCGCCGCCGCGGCCTACCTGCACGAGCGCGACGGTGACCCGGTCACCGCGGCGCGGCTCTACGCCGCCGCCGCCCGGTCGGCATCCAACCTCCAGGAACGCGACTACCTCACGCGACAGGCCGCCCGGCTCAACGCGCAGCTGCGCGGCTGAGCCGAACGCACGGCGAGCAGCGGGCTATTCGGTGCCGTCCGGCTCGCGGATTGGCCGTGACGATTCGGCGTGTCGGCGACCCATCCGGTGGCAGGCGGCTCCAGCAAGCCCACCACCACCCCGATCGCTGTCATCGCCGCGCATGCATAGCAACCTCCCGCCAAGGCCCTCAAGTGGCCCGGTCCGGGGGGATTACGCCGGAGCGGCGGGGTAGTCTGCCAGGTGCACGGCGCGCCGAGAACCCGTCCGCGCCGGGCACCGCAGGGAGGCGATCAGCATCAACCCGGACAGCACCCGCAGCTGGGATCGGCCGGGCTCTACGCGCGGGCGCGGCCCTGGTGGACGCTGAACCGCCGGGCGCCGTCCCGCCCCGGTACCGCGATGGCGCCAGGATGCTGCTGGACCAGCGGTTTGGTGCGGGCACGCTGCACGTCCTGCGGGCGGCGGTACGGGATTTCGCCGCCGCCACCGGGATGTCGCCTGGCCGCGCTGACGACGTGATGATGGCCGTCCATGAGCTGGCCGCCAACGCGGTCAGGCACGGCGCGGGGACGGGGCGGCTGCGGATGTGGCCGGCGACGCGCGCGCTGTGCTGCCAGATCGAGGATGCCGGCCCGCTGGAACCGCCGGGCGGCGGCGCCTGGCCGCTGCGACCCGGTCACGGCCTGTGGCTGACCCGGGAGCTAGCCGACCAGATGAGCGTCTCCTCCGGACCGGGCTGGTCCCGGGTCACCGCGGTATTCACGCTCTGATCTTCCGGGGGTCCCGGCCAGTGCTGTGGCCGAGCGGCTCCGTGATGGCCTGCTGGAGCTGGGTAGCTGCCCAGACTAAGGCTGCGGTGGACCGGCCGAGGCGGTCATCCCCCTGGCCAGAGCATTATCCCGGAAACTGGCTCTGTCTCACATCTCGTGATGATAACGGCGAGGGCGGTTGGCCCACCCGCGGCAGCCAGGCCGCAGAGCGGGCGGGCGCCGCCCGTCGCCGGGCCCTTTCCCGCCCCCCGGTCACGCCCGCCTGCCCGCGTGATCGCGGGTCAACCGAGGGAAAAGGCCGGGACGGCGCCCATTCCAGCCATACAAAATAGAACAAAGTATCCTCAACCGCACCGCCCAGCCGTGATCGCGGGTCAAAATTGGCGATATACGCCCCGGATGACCCGCAATGACGGAAACAGACGGCGGAGTGCGGGGGCAAAGCAGGACGAAGCACCGTAACCGGGGGGCGCTCCGGGGCCGCTGCCCCGGATGACCCGCAGTCATGCCCCTCCGGGCGGTGGGCGGGCAGATCCCGCCAGGCGCCGGCGCAGCCGGCCAGCGGGCAGCGCTCAGGAGGCGCGGATCCGCGCCTCCTGAGCGGTCATCGGTTGCCAGGCGCCGGCCGCCGCCCGGCGGCGGTGAGCACGCCGGGCGCGGATGCGCTCCTCCGGCGTGGTGCCACCCCAGATCCCGTCCTTCTCACCCGACTGCATCGCGAAGTCAAGACACTCCTGCCTGACCTGACAACCCGCGCAGATCCGCAGCGCCCGGGCGGTCTGCTTACTCGCAGCGGTACCGACGGGAACGGGAAAGAACACGTCGGGGTCAGTGTTGAGGCAGGCGCTCGCCGCCCGCCAGTTGCTGGCGTACTCAATCATCAGGCGTCCTTAACGGGAGGATCTTGTGCTCGGGCGGCGACCTGGACCGCTCGCACATCCGCTGCCCAGTCGGCGCCGGCCTATTCCGCCCGCACTGGAAACTCGCGGCAGTGACCGCGGGCAGCGGTGAGGACTTCGGACGGCATTCGTTTGGCGCCGGGGTACCCGGGTAGCCGGGCGCGACCAAGGAACCGCGATCAAGGAACCGCGATCAAGGAACCGCGATCAAGGAAACTAGCAGGTCAGAGTGAGGGAGGGGACAGATGCCGGACGTGTTTCATGTCCTGCAGAAGGACCACGACGAGGTCAAGGCCATGCTGGCCCAGCTCGAAGAGGGGCCCAAGGCGAGCACCGGCGCCACCGCCGAGCAGCTCGCGTTCCGCAAGCGCGCCGTCGATGAGGTGATCATCGAGGAGTCCAAGCACGAGGCGGTGGAGCAGCAGTACTTCTGGCCGGCGGTCGAGCGGCTCGGTCCCGACGGTCAGCGGATCGCGGAGGTAGGCCTTGAGCAGGAGGCGCAGGCCGATCCGGTCCTGTCCGTCCTGGACAAGCTCCAGCCCGACGACGACGGATTCGAAGAGCGGCTCGCCGCCTTCGCCTCCGACGCCCGCGCCCATATCGCCTACGAGGAGGCGTACGCGTGGCCGCTGCTGCGCGCCGCGATAAGCGCGGACGAGGCGCAGGCCCTCGGTGACCAGATCACCCAGGCCAAGAAGCTGGCGCCGACCAGGCCGCACCCGCACGTTCCGTCCCAGCCGGGCGCGGTGAAGTCCGCGAGCCCGATCGCCGGAGTCGCGGACCGGCTGCGAGACGCCGTGACCGGCCGGGGCAAGCACACGTCGTAAGGGCAGGCGCGGGGCGCCGTCGCAATTGCCGCGCCCCGGCGATGACCAGCCGGGGCGTTTTCCCGCCGGGTCGAAAGGGTGAATGTGATGGAGGTCACATGCGATCTAGTTTAGGTCTCCCTGTACGGGCACAACTGCCTCCGTCCGGCATTCCGACCCCTCCCACGGAGATGACCATGACGAAGGCAACGTCCCTCGCTCCGGGCTCCGCCTCAGCCCCCAGCCCCACCCTTGGCTGCCGTGCCGAGCTGAACCGGCTTTCCGACGACGAACTGCTCGTCCGTTTCCGTGCGCTGCCACGGGACAGCCACGAGCGCGCGGTGGCGTGCGAGATCCTGGTGGAGCGCTACGGGCGGCTGGTCCGCTCCTGCGTGAGGCAGTACCGGGGCAGCCCGGAACCGGTCGAGGACCTGATGCAGGTCGGCTACGTCGGCCTGCTCAAGGCGATCAACAACTTCGACCCGGCGTTCGGCAGCGGCCTGTCCTCGTACGCGGCACCGTGCGTCAGCGGTGAGATCAAGCGGCACTTCCGCGACAAGCGCTGGCAGGTCCACGTCCGGCGCTCCGCCCAGGAACTGCTGCTCGAACTGCGCAAGGCGACCGAGGAACTGACCCACACGCACGGCCGGGTTCCCACCGACGAGGAACTTGCGCAACGGCTCGGCTGCAGCGCCGACGACCTGCTCGAGGCAAGGCAAGCCGACATGGTGTTCACTGCCTACTCGCTGGACGCGCCGCTGTCCGACCGTGATGACACGGCGCAGCTCAGCGACGTCCTCGGCGCCGACGACGCCGAGATGGAGCACACGATCGACATGGAAGCGGTGTCCACGCACTGGGACGAGCTCCCCGAGCGCGAGCAGCGGATCCTGGTCATGCGCTTCTACGGAAACCTGACCCAGGCCGAGATCGGCGACCGGCTGGGCATCTCGCAGATGCACGTGTCCCGGCTGATCGCCCGGGCGCTCGGCCACCTGCGCAGCCGCCTCCTCGACACCCCCGACGCCCTTGTGACCTCCCCCTAAGCGCGGACGCCGGCCCGGGTTCCTGAGCCCGGCCCGCGGCCCGGAGGTGCGAACCCCCGCATGGCGGCGATGAGGCCGCCTGGAAAGGAACAGTCTGATGAAGATAGGTTCTAGCCTGGCGCTGATTTGCGTCGGCGCGATCCTGGCCTTCGCCGTGACCGCGAATACCTCGGTCTTCAACCTGCACACCGCGGGCTGGGTTCTCATGCTGATCGGCCTGGTCGGCCTTCTGCTCCCCGGCCGGACCGCTGGCTGGCTCGGCAGGCGGCTGCTGGTGCGCAGGAGCTACCCGAGCGGCCGGGTCGAGCACATCGCGGTCCCGCCGTACGTCGCCCGCAATCCCGGTACCTCGGCGATCGAGCGGGGACTGCCGTCCCGGCCGACCCTCGCGGAAGACCCGGACGTGGACCTGATCGAAGAGGCCGAGGCACCCGGCTACCGCCCGGGCACTGGCCGGGCACCGACGGGCCGGCCGCAGCCCGCCACCACCGAGGTGATCGAGGACCTGTACGAGCAGCCGTGACCTCGGCGCCCGGGCCGAACCCGCGGTCAGCCCACTCGCACCGCGAGGATCGTCACGTCGTCCTTGAGCTCGCCGGCGGAGAACGTGGTGACAAGCTCCTGGACGGCGCGCACGATTTCGCTGGCCGACCGTCCCGCGACCGCCGCGAGCGCGTCGGCCAGCCGGTCCTCGAAGAACGTCATGTCCGTACCGCGCGCCTCGGTCACCCCGTCGGTGTAGAAGAAGAGCACGTCGCCCTTGTTCAGCTCAAGCTCAAGACGGCCGGGCTGGATGTCAGCGAACAGCCCGAGCGGCAGCCCGTCACCCTCGAGGATCTCCACCCGCCCGTCGGCCCGGACCACGGCGGGCCCCACGTGCCCGCACGAGCCGAGCCGCACCTGCACGCGGCGTCCTCGCTGGCGGAGAAACGCGAGCGACGCCGTGACGAAGCGGTCGTCGTAGTCCTCGGCGACCAGCACCTCGTTCGCGGCGGCGAGGACGTCGCCGGGGGCGTCGTGGACGTGCGTGAGGGCTCGGATCGCGTGCCGCGCCGCGCCCGTCATCGCGGCGGCGTCCTGGCCCTTGCCGCAGACATCGCCGACGGCGATGCCCCAGCCCTCTCCGGCCTTGAAGACGTCGTAGAAGTCGCCGCTGATCTCCTGGAACTGCGTCGCGCCGATATAGGCCGCGGCGAACTCGAGTCCAGGCACGGAGGGTAGCCGGGCGGGCAGTAGGCTGGCCTGCAGCGCCTCGGCGACCTGCGAGCGCTGGCGGAACACCCGGTCGACCCTGATGGCGATCGCCAAGTGCCTGCCGAGTTCCTCGGCGAGCCCGAGGTCGGCGACGCCGAACGGCCCCTTGTCCGCGATCCGGGTCAGCGTCAGCGTGCCGTAGCCGGTCGTCCCGTCGGAGATCGGCACGCAGATCAGCGAGGTCGCGCCGAGCAGCATGACGAGTGGCGTCCCGTCAGGATCGTGCCCGAGCGCCCCGGGATCGTCCGGGTGCGCGAGGAGCACCGACTTGCCCGTCGCGTGGACCACGGCGGGCAGCGACTCCTGGACGGGATCGACGCCGCGCGCCACCCGAGCCGGCTGGTCCGCGTGGCCGCCGGGGCCCGCCGCGAACTGGCGCAGCAGCCTGCCGCCACGGTCGATGTCGATGAGCACCCAGTCGGCGATCTCCCCGGTGAGCAGCCGCGCGCACCGCTGCAGCGTGACGGCCTCGCTGAACGTGCTGTTGTCGAGCAGCACCCTGGTCACCGCCGTGACCGCGTCGAGCCGCCGCGTCATGGCGGCGATGGCGGGATCGCCCTTCGCCGCCGCCCGGCGTTTGGCCGGCTTGTCGTCCCGCTGCGGCTCTCTCGCGCCGGACGGGCCGCCTGCGGCCGGCGTCGCGGTGACGATCCGCACCGGCGGGTCGCCCGGCAGGTCGGCGGCGGCCGCCGTGAGCGCGACGTCGACGGGCCCGTCGGAGGTCAAGAGCCGGCAGTCGGCCGTGCGCGGTTTGCCCGTCCGCGCGACGGCGGCGAGCTGCGTCTGCACCGCCGCCCTGAACGGCAGGTCGACGAACGACGTGAGCGGCTTGCCGGTCGCGTACCCGGACGGCGACCCGAGCAGCGCTGCTGCCTGGTTGTTCGCCCGCCTGATCGTCCCATCCTGCTCAAGCAGGAACAGCGGGACGGGGGCCTGCTGGAAGACCGCGTGCAGCAGCCGTCGCTCCGTCCGCACCGATTCGGGAAGTCCCTCGGCCGGGGTGCCGTCGGCGTCGGTGGGGGCTCCGGTGGCGCCCGCGCCGAGCGTCTCGATCGCCGCGTCGAGTTCGGTGAGCACGGCGTCGATCAGCGTCCGCGGGTCGGCACCGGGCAGGCTAGCGGCCTGGCGGAGCGCGTCCCGCCGCGCCGCGATGTCGGCCACCGGCTCATCCGGCCATTCACGTCGCGGCATGTCCCCGCCATCCTGCATTCCGGGCTTGGTCATAGGCACCTTATGCCACGTTTAGGGCCACGCGCGTGGGTAGTCGTACACCGCACGGAACCACAATCGAGGAGCGCCAATCATGGCTCTGATTCTGCTAGTTCTGATCCTAGCGATCCTGTTGGGCGGGCTCGGCTTCCTGCTGCACGCCCTCTGGTGGATCGCCGCGATCGTGCTGGTCCTCTGGCTGGTCGGATTCGCGGTCCGCGCCGGCGAGGGACGCCGCTGGTATCGCTGGTAAATCCTCCGCCGAGCTTTCCAAGGCCCGTCGGCGCCGCTTGACCAGGGCGCCGACGGGCCCTCCCTATGTCCGGCCAAGTTCAATATCCGTTATCCCGAACGGAATCGGCTGACCCCGGACGCGCCCCATTCCCGTGGTCAGCGGTCCTTGCCGCCCTTGGCCAGCTCCCGCCAGTCAGACTCGGAAACTTCGACATCGAAGCGTTTCGCCGCGGACAAGATCCGCTGCCACGCCTTGTCCCGCTCGGCGTCACTGACGCCTTCGACCTGATCGAACCGCGCGATCGCGTTGCGCACGTGCCGGGCGTCGGTCAGCGGCTCCTTGCGCTCCTTGGGGAAGGCGAACTCCTGGTCCGCCAGCCTGTCCTTGTCCGCCGTGCTCATCCCCTCGTCGCTGCGGGGAACGTCCTCGCCGTGCGCCCTGGCGCTTTGCGCCTCCCGTGCCTTGACGACGTTGCGCCGTGCGGCTTCCTTCTGCTTCTCAGTCGCCATTACTGCCTCCTTATCGGCTGGTCAACGGCCGCCTACCCGGGATGCGGGCCGCCAACCCGCCGCAGGCGGCCCTTCCCCTGACGGTCAGAGAGCTACTGAAGCCTGGCCTCCGGCAGCGTCGGCTCGAACAGTTCGACCGGGTTGCCCGACGGGTCCTCGACGAGGATCTGCCTGCCGCCCGTTCCCGTGACGATGTCGTTGCGGAAGCGCACGCCGTCCGCGCGCAGCCGCGCCACCAGCGCGTCGAGGTCGGATACCTCGATCGAGAAGCGGTTCCAGCCGCCCGGTGCGGGCAACGTGCCGTCGGGCATCGCCTGGCCGCCGCCCGGCCCGCCGCCGGGTGCGCTGAGCACCAGCCGCAGGTCGCCGCGCGACAGCATCGCGAAGGCGGGTGCGGGGTGCATCATTTCGGTAAAGCCCAGGTTCCGGGCGTAGAACGCGATCGCGGCATCGACATCGTTGACGATGTAGCGCACACTGACCGTCGCCATGGCGTACCTCCCCAGACGGGTCGTATCCTCACGCTACTCCGCGACCCGCGGCGTCCCCAAGGCCCGGGACCAGCGGCGCGTCACCGCGGGCGGGACCTTTCGCTCTAAAATCGGCGGATGACCGTCGATCGAGTCCGCCGATGACCACGCCCGCCGACTGGCAGGGCTTCGCGGAAATGTCCGGCGGCGCCAGCGGCGCCCTGACCGGCCTGCTGTTCGTGGCCGTGTCGCTGAACGCGAGCAGGATCGCCGGTCACCAGGGCCTGCGCGCGAGCGCGGCCCAGACCCTGACGCTGTTCATCGCCCCGCTGGTCGTGGCGGCGGTGCTGCTGACCCCCGACCAGCCCGACTGGGCACTGGGGGCCGAGCTGATCGCCATCGGCCTGGTCGCGAGCTGGATCCTGCTCGGCTTCCGACGCGTCCAGCATGGCCTGACCGACGACGACAAGCAGCTCATCGCCATCTTCAACCGCCGCGGTCCCAACGTCATGGTCATGCTCCTGTTCGTAGCGAGCGGCATCGTCCTGGCCTGCGACCAGCCGAGCGGCCTCTACCTACTGCTGCCCGCCACCGTCGTTGCCCTGGTGAGCGGCGTGCTGAACGCGTGGCACTTCCTGCTGCCGCCCAAGCCCAAGTAACAAACATGCTGGCTTCCTAGGTGTTACCTCTGCAGATGCGGACGAAGCGGGCACCTTCCGAGCGCCTGCGGATATACTCTGCACCTGTTCGCGTCTTCCGTTGCCGTACGCACACAAAAGTGGGCCCGCCTTGGCTATTATTTTGCAGCCTTTCCGTAAAACCACGAGCATTCGCGTTGCCGCCATTTCCGCGATAGCGGGCGTCATCATGCTTACAGCCGCGTGCAGTGGCGGCGGCGGTGGTGGTGGCGTCGCTGCGACGCTGACTCCGTCGTCCGGTTCGGGCGCGTCAACCGGTTCGTCCACCGCTTTTGGCCTGGGACTGGGTCTCTATGATAGCGATTCCAGCCCGAAAGGCATTGAGACTGCCGCCAGCTGGCTCGGTTCTTCAGGCTCCATTAAGTACGCCCAAGACTTTATCGACGCAACGGACTGGCAGCATATCGAAGATCCGTACCAGCTCTCAAAATGGAAGGGCAGCCCGTTCACGATGATCTGGGGTGTCCCCATGCTTCCGTGTGGCTCCCCGAACACGCAGTGTCAGACGAACGTGTCGGACTATAACCTGGTCGCGAGCGGAGGCGCTGACGACCACTTTAAGACCCTGGCCAAGAACCTGGTGGCCGCGGGCTTCGGCACTTCATATATCCGGCTCGGCTGGGAAATGAATGCTAGCGATATGGGATGGGCCGTTTGCAACCAGCAGGGATCGGCGACGGACAGCTGGATTAACGATTTCGTTCCCGCTTTCCGGAACATCGTGACCAGTATGCGAAGCGTCAGCGGGGCGAACTTCAAATTCATCTGGAACCCCATCGACACCAGCAACTCCAGTTGCCCCGGCCTCCACATGGAAAATATTTACCCGGGCGACAACTACGTCGATGTGGTGGCCCTCGACGTGTATGACGGGATCGCCACACCGACGACTGACCAGGCGCGCTTTACCGATTTGGCGAACGGTACCGGCAATGGCGGCTACGTCGCCGAGTCGCCTTACGCCGTAAACGGGAAGAGCTTCAATGGCCAAGGGTACGGGCTGAACTGGCTGGCCGCGTTCGGTAAGGCTCACAACAAAGAGATCAGCCTTCCCGAGTGGGGGCTGGAGAGCACGAGCCAGGACGCTGGCGGGGGTGACGACGCGTACTTCATGACCCAGATGGCGGCCTGGATCAAGGCCAACGCTACCGGCCCGGCGATCTTCTGGAACGAAGGCGACCCATCCGGCACCGGAACCTTGCCATTGGACATCCCGAATTACACGAGCGCTGCTACCCCGAAGGCGACCGCGGCCTTCAAAACAGCGTTCAGCTCCGGCATCTAGCGTCCGTTTCGTTCAATGCCACGGACCGGACCGTCCGGCATGATGACGGCATGACTTCGGAATCCTGGCACCTCAGCGAGCGCATCGACCGTCACGCGGGCGAGGTATACGCCTTCGTCCGCGACCCGGCCAACATCCCGCGCTGGGCGCCAGGACTCGGGAGTTCCGTCGCGGAGGTCGACGGGCAGTGGTTCGTGGACACCCCGGAGGGACGCGCCCGCCTCGCCTTCGCCCCAAGGAACGACCTGGGCGTGCTCGACCACTACGTCACCCTGGCCTCCGGTGAGGTCGTCTATGTCCCGCTCCGGGTGATCGCCGACGGAACCGCCGCGGAGATCGTGTTCACGCTGCGCCGCCGCCCGGGCCTGACCGACGACGAGTTCAAGGCGGACGCGGCCGCGGTATCAGCCGACCTGGCCCGCCTCAGGCACATCCTCGAGCCCCTCCAGAACCCGGCCGCTCATGAACGACACTAGCCGGATAACCAAAGTCTTCCCGCCGGAACCCGACCCTCAAAGCGCATCTGGCCGCCATGCCCGACATTTCACGCTATCCACCTTGCATCCGTGCAGCTTACATTCATGATCGCGAAGGATTTTCATCTCATTCGATGAAAATCCTTCGTGAAAGGAAAATCCTTCGCGATCATAGGATGCGGGCTCGCCCCAACGCGGTGGCATCAGGCTGCGCATTCAATGAGTTCACTCAGGCTTTCAGCAGCCACCGCTCCATGCAGGCGAGCAGTTCCTCCGTGTCGACTGGTTTCGTAACGTAGTCGTTGGCGCCGGCCGCGAGGCTCTTCTCCCGGTCACCCGGCATGGCGCGGGCGGTGACCGCGATGATCGGCAGCCGTCCGAATTCCGGCATCTGCCGGATGGCGGTCATCGTCGCGTAGCCGTCCATCCCCGGCATCATGACGTCCATCAGGATGAGATTGATGTCGGCCGCGGCGCGGAGCGCCTCGATGCCCCGCCGGCCGTCACTCGCGTGCGTCACTCTAAGATCGTGCAGTTCGAGCGTGCTTGAGATCGCGAAGACGTTGCGCGGATCGTCGTCGATCACGAGCACGTGCTTGCCGCGCAGCCCAGGGTGCTCCGCCCGCTCGGTCACGTGGTGCGCGGCGGCCGCGGGGGCGACGCCAGGCTCCGCCGCGTCGCGCACGAACGGGGGCACCTGGCCGGGCCGCGCCGCGGACAGGTGCAGCGCGATCCGCTCGCGCAGGTCGTCGAGCGACGGCAGCAGTTCGAGCGATGGGTAACCGTAGCGCAGCGTCACGAGGCGGTCCCGCAGGTCGGCGCCCGCCTCTCCCGGCGCGTGCGCGAGGACGGGAATTTCCCGCAGGTCGGGCTTCTCCTGGACCTGATCGAGGAACTCAAGGGTGGTCGGCATGCCGAGGTCGACGACCGCGCAGCGGAACGGCTCGGCAGCCAGCATGGCGGTTCCCTGCCCGGGGCTCGTAGCCGTGCTGACCCGGACGTTCGCGGTCAGTTGCGCGAGGTCGGAGACCGCGCTGTGCGCGAGCAGCGTCAGCAGCCCGCCGCTCGTAGGCTCGAACACCAGGACCTTCCTGTCCTGCCCGCCGGGCGGGCCCGACAGGCCAGAACCGTTAGGCCCGCGCTCGTCCGCGACCATCGCGCCCGCCGCGTCGGCGGACCATTGACCGACGGTGGAGGCCGTCACCATCGGCGCGGTGACCTGCGTGGTCACGGCGTGCGGGTGGTCGATGCTGTCCGCGCCGACGCGGCCGAGCGCGTCCGCGAGCCCGCCGATCGTGTCCGGCACGGCGAACGAGTTCTCCGGCACGGGGAGGGATGACGGGATGTCCGGCAGAACGGCGGCCACCGAAAGGGTGAACGTGCTGCCGTGCCCCAGGTCGCTCGTGGCACTGATCGTGCCGCCGAGCAGGGCACTCACCTCGCTGGCGATCGACAGCCCGAGGCCAGTGCCGCTGTAGCGGCGGCTCAGCGTTCCGTCGCCCTGCTGGAACGCGCCGAAGATGACGGCCAGGTTCTCGGGCGCGATGCCGATCCCGGTGTCAGTGACGGAGAACACCGCGAGCGGCTCGTGCTCCCCGCCGGCCTCCGGCCCGTCGCCGCCCGTCCCATCGGCGCGGGTGCCTGCCACCTCGAGGGTGACCTGGCCACTTTCGGTGAACTTGACCGCGTTGGACAGCAGGTTCCCCAGCACCTGGCGGAGCCGCTGCCGGTCGGTAATCAGCTCGGACGGCGCGGACGCCGCGACCGAGACCTCGAAGTCGAGTCCCTTCTCCGCGGTCAGCGGCCGGAAGGTCGCCTGGAGGTCCTCGATGAGCGTGGCGAGCGTGAACGGTTCCGCGCGCACGTCCATCCGGCCCGCCTCGACCTTCGACAGGTCGAGAATGTCGTTGATGAGCTGAAGCAGGTCAGAGCCCGCCGAGTGGATGACGTTCGCGTACTCGACCTGCTTGGCGGTGAGGTTCCGCCCCGGGTTCTGCGCGAGCAGCCGGGCGAGGATGAGCAGGCTGTTCAGCGGGGTGCGCAGCTCGTGCGACATGTTCGCCAGGAACTGCGACTTGTACTGCGAGGCGAGCGCGAGCTGCCTGGCCCGCGCCTCGATCTCTTCCCTGGCGTGCTCGATCTCCGTGTTCTTCGCCTCGATGTCCTGCTTCTGCGCGGCGAGCAACTCGGCCTTGTCCTCCAGGTCCGCGTTGGACTGCTGCAGCTCTTCCGACCGCAGCTGGAGTTCCGACGAGCGCGCCTGGAGCTCGGCCGTGAGCCGCTGCGACTCCTCCAGCAGCGCGTCGGTCCGCGAGTTGGCGATGATCGCGTTCACGCTGATCCCGAGCGTCTCCGCGAGCTGCTCGAGGAACGCGATCTGGATCGGCGTGAACCGGGTGAAGGAGGCGAGCTCCACCACGCCGAGCACCTGGTCCTCGAACATAATCGGCATGATGGCGAGGTTCGACGGCGACGCCTCGCCGAGCCCCGAAGAGATCTTGATGTAGCCGTTCGGGATGTTATCGACCACGATCGGCCGCCTGCTCTTGGCCACCTGCCCGATGAGCGACTGGCCGATCCGGTACTGGATCGGCGCTTCCCGGTCGGCGCGCAGCCCGTACCCGGCGATGAGCCGCAGCCGCTGCTCGTCGCTCCAGTCCTCGGTCAGGAAGAACGTCCCGTGCTGCGCGCCGAGCAGCGGCGCGAGCTCCTCCATGATCAGCTCGGCGACGACCTCGAGGTCGCGGTGCCCCTGCAGCATCGACCCGATGCTCGCCAGGTTGGTCTTGAGCCAGTCCTGATCCTGCGAGGCCTGCACGCTCTCGCGGAGCGACCGCACCATCGCGTTGATGCTGTCCTTGAGCTCGGCGACCTCGCCCTCGGCCTCGACGGAGATAGTCTGCGTCATGTCGCCGGCCGCGACCGCGCTGGTTACGTCGGAGATCGCGCGCACCTGCCTGGTCAGGTTCCCGGCCAGCTCGTTGACGTTCTCGGTCAGCCGCTTCCACGTGCCGGACACGCCCTCAACCTCGGCCTGGCCGCCGAGCCTGCCATCGCGGCCCACCTCGCGGGCGACCCTGGTGACCTCGGCGGCGAACGAGGAGAGCTGGTCGACCATCGTGTTGATCGTCGTCTTCAGCTCGAGGATCTCGCCGCGGGCGTCGACGTCGATCTTCTTCGTCAGGTCACCTTGCGCGACCGCAGTGGTGACCTGGGCGATGTTCCGCACCTGGCCGGTCAGGTTGTTCGCCATCGAGTTGACGTTGTCCGTCAGGTCCTTCCAGGTGCCCGACACCCCGTGCACGACCGCCTGGCCGCCGAGGTTGCCCTGGGTGCCGACCTCGCGGGCGACCCGCGTCACCTCGTCCGCGAACGCGGACAGCTGGTCGACCATGGTGTTGAGCGTGGTCTTCAGCTCGAGGATCTCGCCGCGCGCGTCCACGTCGATCTTCTGCGTGAGGTCGCCCTTGGCGACCGCGGTGGCGACCTGGGCGATGTTCCGCACCTGCCAGGTCAGGTTGCCCGCCATCGCGTTGACCGACTCGGTCAGGTCTTTCCACGTCCCGGAGACGCCGGGCACGTTCGCCTGACCGCCCAGCTTCCCGTCGGTGCCGACCTCGCGGGCGACCCTGGTCACCTCGGAGGTGAACTGGTCAAGCTGATCCACCATGCGGTTGAACACGGCCGCGATCTCGTCGACCAGCGGGTCGCCGGTGAGCGCAAGGCGTGTGCTGAAGTCGCCGCCGCGCACCGCGGTCAGCCCCGCGAGCAGCTGCTCAAGCGCCGCCCGGTCGAGACGTGGCCGCTCGTCGTCAACGTCTGCCATCAGCTCTCCCGTTCCTTGACCGGTGTGAATGAACCCGCACGACTGACCGTTATACAATAGTCGCTTTCCGATGGCGCCACGTGGCTTAGTTGCGGATATAATCCGCGCCTGGTTGCCTGCGGCCCCCCGAACGTGAGCTTGATGGTGAATGATCCGGAAGGTGTGAGTCCCCCGCGACGTGCCGCCCAAACGCTTACGTGATGCTAAAGTTTTCTCAAAGGCGCAGCTTAGTAGAGCAGGAAGATCGCATTCGGACATGCGTCCCACGGTAACGCGGGACAGCGGGTGAGTGCCAAGAAGTGGTCACCGGTAACGGAGGCGATGCTTGTGGCACACGGCCAGGACGTGCCGAGGCTGTCCGCGGCCGACGACCAGGCCGCTATCGCGACGGCCGAGCGCGCGAAGGACGGCGCCGAACTCGTCGGCGCGCTGGCCGAGCAGTTGCGCTCCCGCCTTGGCGTGGCGGCGGTCGCGGTATGGCTGCTCGACGCCGACGGCGCGCTTGAGCTGTTCGGCCAGGACGGGCTCGGTGGGACCGAGTCCAGCCGCTGGCGGCGGCTGCCGCCGCAGTTCGACTGCCTCGAGCAGCGGGTGGTCGCCGACGGGCGTGACCACTGGTGGCCGGCCGGACCGCCGGCGTCCGACCAGGTGCCTGCCGCCGCGCCGTGGGGGAGGAGCGCCGCCCGGGTGGTGCTCGGGCTGCGGGACCACGCGGGAATCCTGCTCGGCGTGGCCGAGGTCTGGTGGCCGATACCGCGAGGCGTGTTCGACGTCACCACCAGAGGCGGGGTGACGGCCGCGGCCGCCGGGTTCGCCGACGTGCTCGGCCTGCGCCTGGCCTACGGCCCCGTGGGATCGACGGCGCCATCGCTCCCGATCTTCCGCGCACTCGACCAGATCACGGAGTCCGTGCTCGTCGTCAGGCCGCTGCGCGACGCCGCCGGCTCCACGACGGACTTCGGCATCGTCCACCTGAGCCCCGGGTACGTGGACCCGGCAGGCCGACGGCCCGCCGAGCTGGCCCGGCTGACGCTGCTCGAGGCCTATCCGGCGTCGGCGGCGGGCGACGGCCTGTTCGCCATGGCCGAGCGGGTCCTGGCCAGCGGGCAGGCCGAGCACCCAACCGCGGCCGCCACCACACTGACGGGCGAGATGGATCCGGTCCAGGTCACCGGGGTCCACGCCGTGCCGTTCTTCGCCGACGTGATCTTCACCTGGCGGCCGGTCGGCGAGACCGAGGAGCGCGCCGACCTGCTCGGCCACGCGCAGCGCCTTGGCCGCATCGGCGCCTGGGAAGAGAACCTGGTCACCGGGGATGTCCGGTGGACCGAGTCCGCGTTTCCCGTCTTCGGCCTTGATCCGCTGCACGCGCTGCCGATCCCCACCACGAGCCTGCACAGCTTTGTGATCGCCGCGGACCGCGCGCCGGTCAGGCGGTTCCGCCAGTCGCTGCTGCACCGGCGCGAGCCCACCGTGGCGGTGTTCAGGATCGTCCGCCCCGACGACACCGCGATCAGGCAAATCCGCATCTTCGCCGAGCCGGTGCTGGCAGGCGACGAGGTAGTGGCGCTCCGCGGTGCCTTCCAGGACGTCTCGTCCCACTACCACACCCAGGTCGCCCTCGCCGCGACCCAGGACCAGCTGGCCGACAGCGAGCAGCGGGCCGAGCAGGAGCAGCAGCTCGCGCTCCGCCTGCAGCGGGCCATCATGCCGGAGGACGAGCCGCCGGTCGAGGCCGCGGGAGTGGAGGTGGCCGTCCGCTACCGGCCGGCCGAACAGGGCCGCCTCGTGGCGGGGGACTGGTACGACGCGCTGCTGCTGCCCGACAAGCGGCTGCTGCTCGTGATCGGCGACATCACCGGCCACGGCATCGACGCGGTGACCGGGATGATCGCCGCCCGCAACGCTCTGCGCGGCCTCGCCGCCACCGGCGCGGGCCCCGGCGACCTGCTCAGGCACCTCAACTACGCGGCCTGCCACCTGACCGAGGGCATCGCGGGCACGGTCGTCTGCGGCCGCTACGACCCGGAAACCCGCATCCTGCACTGGGCGCGGGCCGGACACCTGCCGCCCGTCCTGGTGCGTGACGGCGCGGCCGAAATGCTGCCACTGCCCGGCGGCGTCCTACTCGGGCTCGACCCGGACGCCGAATACGAAGAGGCCACGCTGCCCATGCGGAGCGGTGACACCCTGCTGCTATTCACCGACGGCCTTATCGAGCGCCGGGCCGACTCGATCAGCGACGCGCTGCGCGAGTTCACCGCCGCGGCCGTGCCCGCGGGCCCCGACGTCTCCGCCCACGCCGACCGCATACTCAACCACGCCGCCTCGGACACCGGCGACGACGCCTGCCTGGTCGCGTTCCGCATCCACTGACCCATTTCCTGGATCGAGCCGCCGGTTAGTTCCCCGGGGCGGGGGTAGCAGCGGCCAGTGGACATCAGCAGGGGGAGCCGTAGGTACGGCCGTGACCCGTGGACCGCCCAGTGAACCCGCTCGGGCCCGTGAGCAAGGTGATGGGGGCGGTCGACGGCTGGCAGCGCCGGAACCGGTGGGCAGGCGTGCCCTACGCGGTGACGAAGAAGTTCGGCGACGACAACGCCAACCTGGTCGTCGTCGCGCTGGCCTGGTACGGGTTCACCGCGATCTTCCCGCTGCTGCTGGTCGTGGTGACGCTGTTCGGGTTCATCGGCGCGCAGTCAATCGGCACCGGCATCGTCCACACGCTGCAGGAGTTCCCGGTCATCGGCAGTAACTTCCAGGCTTCGAGCCGGGGCACCCTGCACGGCAGCGTGACGGGGCTGGTGATCGGCCTCATCGGCCTGGTCTACGGGGCGCAGGGCGTCACCCAGACGGCGCAGCAAGCGATGGCCACGGTGTGGAACATCCCGCAGGTGGAGCGCACCGGCTTCCTGCCGCGGCTGGGGCGCAGCCTGGCCGGCCTGGTCACCATCGGGCTCGCGTTCACCATCAACGCCTTCGTCACCACCTACGCCACCGGTGGAACCAACAATTACTTGTTCAGGATCCCGGTCCTGGCGGGCCTGCTGGTCATCAACGCGGGGCTGTACTTCGCTACCTTCACGGTGCTGACCGCCAAGGCGATCGGGCCCCGCGGCCACCTGCCGGGGGCGATCGCGGGAGCGGTCGCGTTCACCGCGCTGATCACCATCGGCACGGGGCTGGTGACCCACCAGCTGAAGCACGCCAATGCGACGTACGGTGCGTTCGGCACGGTCATCGGGATCGTGACGTTCCTCCTGCTGCTGGCCAAGCTCAGCATTTACGCCGCGGAGCTCAACCCGGTGCTGGCCCGGGGGCTCTACCCGCGCGCCCTGCCGCTCGGCGGCGAGCCGACCGAGGCCGACCGGCGGGTGCTCGCCTCCCTCGTGCACGCCGAGCAGCGCCGCGACGACGAGGCGATCGGCGTGGGGTTCGGCGACGACGCCGCCGCCCAGGCCGCCTCCGATGCCGCCCGGCACACCCTCCCGGAGCAGCCGCACGCCGCGGAGCAATGACGGGTGCGGCCGGTGGAACGCGCCTCCGTTCGGGCTGATCGCCTTGGACTTCGTTTGACGAGCCGGATGCCTGGAAGTAGGAGTTCCAGACTTTTACGGCAACGACAGGAAGACGGGGCGATCGCGTGAAGATGCGCAACCATGCCGGAAAGACCTATGCCGG
>Ga0102924_1001220_pt1 | contig 30268 bp, 26 predicted proteins | sample PaiPotPPM11metaG_FD_80116 | JGI IMG/M metagenome (GOLD analysis project Ga0102924, IMG submission 80116) | Iron sulfur acid spring bacterial and archeal communities from Banff, Canada, to study Microbial Dark Matter (Phase II) - Paint Pots PPM... ... | reverse complement strand
GGCCGGCCGGGGAGCTTTCAGCGGGTGTCGCTGCCGCTGCTCGCCACCGCGGCCCGCCCCGCCTCGAGGCGGGCGATCGGCACGCGGAACGGCGAGCAGGACACGTAGTCGAGACCCGCTTCGTGGAAGAACCAGACGGACGCGGGGTCGCCGCCGTGCTCGCCGCAGATGCCGAGCTTCAGCCCTGGCCTGGTGGCCCTGCCCTCGGCCGTCGCGATCTTGATCAGGCGGCCGACGCCTTCGCGGTCGATCGTCTCGAACGGGGACACGCCGAAGACGCCCATGTCGATGTACGGGGCGAAGAACGCTCCCTCGACGTCGTCACGGGAGAACGCCCAGGTCATCTGGGTCAGGTCGTTGGTCCCGAACGAGAAGAACTCCGCCGACCGGGCGATCTCCCCCGCGGTCAGCGCGGCGCGCGGCACCTCGATCATGGTGCCGATGGGGATGTCCACGTGAACGCCGGTCTCTTCCTCGACGGCGCGCAGCGCCCGCTCGACGCGTTCTTTGCTGATCTCCATTTCCTGCACGGTCGCGGTCAGCGGGATCATGATCTCGGGCTTGGGCGCCCGGCCGGCGGCCACGAGCCGGGCCGCGGCGCGGGCGATCGCGCGGACCTGCATGTCGAGCAGGCCCGGGATGACAAGCACCAGGCGGACGCCGCGCAGGCCGAGCATCGGGTTCTGCTCGTGCAGCCGGTGCACCGCCTCGAGGAGCCGCAGGTCCTTGTCTTCCGCCTGGTCGCCTGCGAGCGCGACCTCGACGCTCAGCTCGGTGTAGTCGGGCAGGAACTCGTGCAGCGGCGGGTCGATCAGCCTGATCGTCACCGGCTGGCCGTCCATCGCCTCGAGGATCTCGGTGAAGTCGCCGCGCTGCAGCGGCTCGAGCGCGTCCAGCGCGGACCGCCGGGCGGCGTCGTCGGTACCCGCGAGGATCAGGTCTTCGACCAGTTGGCGGCGCTCGCCGAGGAACATGTGCTCGGTACGCACCAGGCCGACGCCGGCCGCGCCGAACCGCCGCGCCCGCGCGCAGTCGGGGCCGTTGTCGGCGTTGGCCCGGACGCCGAGCCGGCGGGCGCCGTCCGCGTGCGTCATCAGCGTGTTCACGGCGGCGACGAGCGCGTCGGCGTCCGGTTCGAGCTCGCCCTCGAAGTACTGCACCACGTTGGAGGCGATCACCGGGACCTCGCCCAGGTAGACCGCGCCCGAGGTGCCGTCGACCGAGATCACGTCGCCCTCGGCGACGACCAGGCCGTCCGGCGCCGTGAACTGCTTGGCCGCCTCGTCGACGGCAAGCGCCTCGGCCCCGCAGACGCAGGTCTTGCCCATGCCGCGGGCAACCACCGCCGCGTGGCTGGTCTTGCCGCCGCGCGCGGTGAGCACACCCTCGGCCGCGATCATGCCGTGCAGGTCGTCGGGGTTGGTCTCGCGGCGGACCAGGATGACCCGCTCCCCCGCCTCCGCCCACGCGACGGCGGTAGCCGAGTCGAAGACCGCCTTGCCGACCGCCGCTCCCGGCGAGGCGCTGATCGCCTTGGTGATCAGCGTGACGTCGCCGCTGGTGTCGAACCGCGGGAACATCAGCCGGGCAAGCTCACCGCCGGTGACCCGGGTGAGCGCCTCGTCCAGGTCGATCATGCCCTGCTGGACCAGCTGGACGGCGATGCGGAAGGCCGCCGCCGCGGTACGCTTCCCCACCCGGGTCTGCAGCATCCAGAGCTTGCCGCGCTCGATGGTGAACTCGATGTCGCACAGGTCGCGGTAGTGGTTCTCCAGCGTCCGCATGATCGCCATGAGCTGGTCGTAGGAGGTCTTGTCGATCCGCTCGAGGTCCTGCAGCGGCACCGTGTTGCGGATGCCGGCCACGACGTCCTCGCCCTGCGCGTTCTGCAGGTAGTCGCCGTAGACGCCCTGCGCGCCCGTGCCCGGGTCCCTGGTGAACGCCACGCCCGTGCCCGAGTCGTCGCCCAGGTTGCCGAACACCATCGCCACGATGCTGACCGCCGTGCCGAGGTCCGCGGGTATCCGCTCCTGGCGGCGGTAAAGCACCGCGCGGTCGGAGTTCCACGAGTTGAAGACCGCCAGCACCGCGAGGTCCATCTGCTCGCGCGGGTCCTGCGGGAACTCACGTCCCGCGTGCTCGAGCACGAGTTCCTTGTAAGTGGCGGTCAGCGCCTTGAGATCCTCGGCGTTCAGTTCCGTGTCGCTGGTCACGCCCTTGGCCCGCTTCGCGGCCTCGAGTGCCCGCTCGAAGTGCTCGCCGTCGATGTCGAGCACGGTCTTGCCGAACATCTGGATCAGCCGCCGGTAGGCGTCCCACGCGAACCGCTCGTTGCCCGACTGACTGGCGAGGCCGTCGACCGACGCGTCTGACAGGCCGATATTCAGGACGGTGTCCATCATGCCGGGCATGGAGAACTTCGCGCCCGACCTGACGCTTACCAGCAGCGGGTCGGCGGGCGCGCCGAGCTTGCGGCCCATGGTCTGTTCCAGTGCGTGCAGGTGGTGGCTGACTTCATCGTCCAGGCCTTCAGGTGTGGCGCCGTGCGCCAGGTAGTAGCGGCACGCGTCGGTCGTGATCGTGAACCCCGGTGGCACGGGCAGGCCGAGATTGGTCATCTCGGCCAGGTTGGCTCCCTTGCCCCCCAGGAGGTCCTTGAGATCCTTGTTACCTTCTGTGAAGTCGTAGACGAACTTCGGCACTGAAACGCTCCTCGCGCCGGCACGCTCCGTTGTACGGACTCTACCCGGCTAGATCCGGTCTAAGAAATACGACGGTACACAAATACATTAACCCGGACAATGGGGACTACCCTGTGGCGTAAAACACGGTGTGATCGCGATTAATCCGTGCTGACCAGTGGTTTAGACCGCTTGGAGGCTACTGGTATAGACCGCTGGTTTAGACCGGAGTTATGCATCAAGGCGCTGACATCGGCAATTCAGAGTCGCAAATTGAAGGCCGCGGTCAAAAGCCGAACTTGACACTCGCTTTACTAATTCAGCCCGCGGGCGCGCGCGGCTCCCCGGTGACGCCGCTCACACCCCGTGCACGCCGCGGATTGCCCGGCACGATTCCGGCGTTCCGAGGCAACCTTTCGGCGTTTGCGGAGTTTCTGGTACGTGGACATCGCTGACACGCGGATGACATCGGGCGGGGCGGCCTCGGTGACGGCTCTCTACGCCGAGCACGCGCTCGGCCTCGTCCGGCTGGCCGTCGTCATGACCGGTGACCCCGCCGCCGCCGAGGACATCGTGCAGGACGCGTTCCTCGGCCTCTACCGGCGCTGGGATCGGCTGCCCGACATGTCCGCGCCCGTCGCCTACCTGCGGGTTAGCGTCGTGAACGGCTGCCGGACGGCCATGCGCCGCCGGTCTCGGCTGCGGCTCTGGCCCGGCGCGGCCGCCGGCGACCCGCTCGACGAGGCGGCCAGGTCGACCGGCTCCGACCCGCCCGCCGGAGTGGTCGAGTCCGCCGAGGCCAGCGTGATGCTCAGCGAGGAGCAGCGCGCGGTCGCCGCTGCGCTGCGCGGACTGCCGCGGCGGCAGCGCGAGGCGGTCGTCCTGCGCTACTACCTCGACCTGTCCGTCGAAGAGGCCGCGCAGGCCATGGGGGTGAGCCCTGGCACCGTGAAGTCAGCCACCCACCGCGCGCTCGCCGCCGTCGGCCGGACCCTGAAGGAGGGATCATGAGCAGGGAAGAAGACCTTATCCGGTCGACCACCCGCGCCATCGCCGCCACTGTCCGCGACGTACCGCCGCTCCGCCTCGAACCGGCCCCGGACGAACTGCGGTCCTCACCCCGCGCACCGCGCCGCTCACGCGGCGCCACTCGCTGGCGTCTCTTGCGGCTATGGGCGGCCCCCCTCACCGCCGCCGCGGTCGTCGTCGCGCTCGCCGTCTCGCTGGTGCTCGTCAGGGATATCCCGAACGGGGGCGCGATGCCCGCTCCGGTCAACGTGGTTCCCACCGCGGACACGACCGTGACCGATCCCGGCGCGCTCGGGCCCGATGGCGTTCCCCGCTACTACGTGGCCGTCCAGCACACGTTTACCAAGCCCAAGGGAAAGCCTCCCGTCATAACGACCCCCCTCGTGGCCGGTGATCTGCGCACCGGGGCGAAGCTGGCGACCATTCCGCCGCCTGCGGGGGTCACGTTCCTGAACGTGACGGCGGCCGGCGACGACCGGACGTTCGTCGCCGCGGGCAAAGCAGGCTCCGGCGCATCGACCACCATCGAGTTGTTCGCGGTCCGCCTCGACCCCGGCGCCACGCACCCGGTCCATATGACCTCCCTGGCCGTCGGGCCGCAGCCCGTGGGTTACGGGAAGTCGGTCGCCCTGATCGCCCAGACATTCCCCGTCGCGTTGTCGGGTTCCGGCACGGAACTCGCCGTGGCCGAGTTCGCCGGCCCGGGCGGGATGGCCGTGAAGGTCTTCTCGGTCGCCACCGGCAAGCTGCTGGACGAGTGGACCACAACCGACAAGTCCCTCTCGCTGCCCGGCCTCAGTCAGGCGCCCACCCTGACCTGGATCGACGGCGACCGGGCGCTGGCACTCGCCACGCTCGGCGCGGCCACGAAATCAGGCAAGAACAACTATGTGGCCGGGCAGACCGTGCGGAGCCTGAAAGTCGACGGGGCCAGGAACGGTGATCTAATCGCGGACAGCACGGTACTCAGAAACGTTCTGGCCGGGGGGGCCTTCGGAGACAGCGATGCATGCGGCTACCAGCTCCAGTGGCCCCCGGTGATCAGCGCCGACGGTAAGACGTTCACCTGCACGACGGGCGGATCGTTCGTCACCTATCCGCTCGCACCGGGGACCGCGGGCTCCGGGCCGGGCCGAGTGGACCTCACGACGGGGAACAACGACTTCGTGAACACCGTCCTGTGGACCAGCAGTTCGGGCGACACCCTCATCGCGGAATGGGGAGTCACCGACGATGGCACCGTCCATCCCAACGGCAAGGGCAACTTCGTGCAGATCGAAGTGATCAGCCACGGCACGTCCACTGCGCTGCGCTTCCCGCCCGGCTTCGAGACGGTTTGGGGCGGAGACATCGCCTGGTAGGTGATCGCGTGAATTTTCCGGCCGGCCCAGGCATGCTGAACGGGTGAACGACGGCGACGAGGTGCGGTTCGGCCCGGACGACACCGGGAGGCGCCGCACGTTTGGCGGCCGGCGGCTTCGGCGGCTGCTGATCCCCGTCGCCGCCCTGGTGGTCGCGGCGCTCGCCGTCTCGCTGACGCTCGTCGCGACCAGCGCGCACGGTGGCGGGGCACGGACCACCGCCGCTCCGACCGCCTCCGACGGCCCGGCGAGCGCGCCGCAGAACCCGTCGGCCGCGCCCCAGTACTACGTCTCCCTGCTGCGATCGCCGACGCCCTCCCTGGTGGTACGCGACACTAACACCGGCAAGACGTTCCTCACCTTCATGCCGCCGGCCGACGTGACCTTCGGTGCGGTCTACGGCGCGGCCACGGACGACCGAACGTTCGTCGTCACCGGCGACCGGCTGCACGGCCTCGCGGCCGGGCCCACGTGGTACCTGCTGCGCATCACCCCCGGCACCGATCCTCAGGCACAGCTCACTACCTTGTCGGTCGCGGTATCCCAGCTGCCGACCGGGGTCGCGCTCTCCCCCGACGGCGCCGAGCTGGCCGTCGCCCTGCCGGGCAGCCCGGCGACGCTGCAGGTCTTTTCCGTGAACACCGGGGCGTTGCTCCGGCAGTGGTCGACGACGGCGCCGGGAGAGCTGACGACGGAGAAGGGGACGGCGAACGCCTGGGCGGCCACCGGCGCCGTGCTGCGCTGGTCGCCCGACGGCCGCCAGCTGGCGTTCACCTGGAACGACGCGGCAATCCGGGTGCTCAACGCCGGCGGGCCCGGCGGTGACCTGCTCGCCGAAAGCAAGGCGGTCGCCGCGATCGGAACGACGTACTCCACGCTCGCGGACTTCATCTGCAAGCCCGCCCAGGGCTGGCAGCTGCTCCAGGGCGGGCAGGGAGTCGTCTGCGCGGGCAGCGAGCAGGATCAGGTGCTGCAGACCAGCCCGACGAACGCACAGGGGTGCCGGAGCGAGCAGCGGCTCTTCGTCGGCTTCGTCAAAGAAGCTCAGCTCGGCGGCGGCGCCGGCGAGATCGACTTCCCCGTCGGCGAGCCAGAATGTCCGCCCGGCCAGGTCAAACCGGAGGACGGCGCCTACCTCGGCTGGGCGAGCCCCGACGGCAGCGTGCTCATCGGGTCGCAGGTGTGGGTGGGGAACGAGCGGTCGGGCATCTTCCGCGGTGACACGTTCACCGCGCTCCCGGCGCCGGCGGCCTCCCCGCCGGTCCCCGCCGGGGTGCTAGACGGCACTGTTGCCTGGTGACCCCTGGATAATTTCTGGCGATTGGAGCAACCACTCCCCCTTCGCGTCGTCTCTTTCCTGTGGACACAGTGGACACCGATCCCTATCGGCCCGGGCACCGTCAGCGGCCGCCCAGCGAGGATGCCACGCGGGCCGTGACCGCGCTCTACGAGGCGCATGCCGTGGGCATGATCAGGATCGCGCTGCTCATGCTCGGCGACCGGGCGGCCGCCGAGGACGTCGTCCAGGATGCGTTCCTCGGCATGTACCGCCGCTGGCGGGGGCTGAGTGAGCCGGCTAAGGCGGAGGCGTACATCCGTTCGGCGGTGCTCAACGGGTGCCGGGACGCCCTCAAGCGGCGCTCGCGCCGTAACCGGCGGGACTTGGTGGCCGCTATTGACCTGCCGGCGCCGCCGTCGGCCGAGGCCGCGGCGCTGCTCAGCGAGGACCGGCGGCGCATCCTGGCCGGCCTGCGGCTGCTGCCCGGCCGGCAGCGCGAGGTGCTCGTGTGCCGGTTCTACCTCGAACTGTCCGAGGAAGAGACCGCGCGGGCCATGGGGGTGGCCCGGGGCACCGTCAAGTCCACCACGTCGCGCGCGGTCGCCGCGCTCGGTCGCATGCTCAGGGAGGGCAAGTGCTGAACGATTACGACGGTCAGGCCGGCGACGAGGCTTGGCTGACGGCCGAGACCGCGGCGGTCATGCACGACCTTGCCCGCACCGTCACCGAAGCGCCGCCGCTGCGGCTGACGGCGGACGAAGCGGGGTTCTCGCCCGCGGGGACGCGCCGCGGCGCGCGGGGGACGAGGCACTGGCGGTCCTGGGGCGCCCCGCTCACCGCCGCCGCGGTCGTCGTGGCGCTCGCGATCTCGCTGGCGATCGTCAGGAGCAGCCCGAACGGAAGCGTGGTGGCCCCGACCCCGACCGCGTCACCCGGCCTGGGCGGCGCGCCCCGCTACTATGTGGCCCTTACCAAGGACAACGGCATCGTGGCGGGTGACTCGGTCACCGGCAAGACGATAGCGACCTTCGCGGCCCCTGCCCCCCACACGCAGTTCAGCGCCGTAACGGCGGCCGCCGACGACCTGACGTTCGTCGTCTCGGTCTTGACATCCTCTGACGGGTCGTTCCGCACGACTTCCACGGTGACCTGCAGCTGGTACGAGTTGCGGCTTGCCCCCGGCACCGCGGACCCGGCCCGGCTGACCCCCCTGCCCATCGAGCCGCAGCCCGCCGGCCCGTCTCCCCTTGTCGCGCTCTTCAACGCCACGTTGTCCGGCTCCGGCCAGCAACTCGCCGTGGCCGAGTACACCGCTTGGAACGGGACGGCGGTGAAGGTCTTCTCGGTTGCCACCGGCCGGCTGCTGCACGACTGGACCTTCACCGACCCGTCTATCCCGCCCGCGCCCAAGAACCGAGGGCCGGGCTTCGGGGGGGCCGGGCTGGAGCTGCCGGCCATGACGTGGATCGACGGGGACCAGACGCTAGCCCTCGCCACCCCGGACCTGAAGCACTTGGGCGAGCGGACCGACCCCGCGGAGACCGTGCGCGAACTGAACGTTGCCGGGCCGGCTAGCGGCGACCTGCTGACGGACAGCACGGTCGTCTGGGTCGCGCCCATCGTGAAGTACCCCGCCGACCAGGTGCAATCACCCGCGGAGGTCTTGGACGAATGCGCCATGTCCCCGGGCAGCAGTTTGGTGATCAGCGCGGACGGCAAGACGTTCAGCTGCACGGGGCAGTCGCCGACCGACGGCTACACCCAGAGCTTCCGCACCTACCCGATCACGCTGGACACCACGGCAGCCGAGAAGGGCAGGAACGACTACCAGGTGACGCACGCGGAAGCGCTCGGCCTTGACACGCCCATGGTGCAGTGGGCCAGCTCATCCGGTGAAACGATCATCGCGGCATGGAACACTTACACCAAGGGCACGCTCACCGACGCTGTCGGCGGCCTGCATATCGGCGTGATCAGCCACGGGAAGTTTACTCCGCTGCGCTTCCCGCGGGGCTTCACGCTCGTGGGCTACGCCTCCCAGATCGCCTGGTAGATCCGGCGGCGTCGGATACCGGTTCTGCTGCGGTTTGCGGGGCGGCCGAGTGGACTCGACGAACAAACCGGCAGAATGGTGGCGAACACCACGAGCCGGTGGCCCGTGACATAGCACAGCCGCCTAACGCGCTGGAGGGCCCATGACGACGGTCGGGCTACTGCATCCCGGGGAGATGGGGGCCGCCGTCGGCGGCTGCCTCGTCTCGGTCGGTCACGAGGTGCTCTGGGATCCCGCCGGACGATCGCGGGCGACGACCGGGCGCGCGCTCGCCGCCGACCTGACCGGGGTGGCGTTCGAGCGGCTGATCGCCAGATCCGCCGTGATCTTGTCGATCTGCCCGCCGCACGCGGCGCTCGACGTGGCCCACCAGGTCGCGGCAGCCGGCTACGCCGGATGCTACGTGGACGCCAACGCGGTCTCGGTCGCGACCGCCCAGCAGGTCGCCGCCCTCGTCACGGCGGCGGGCGCCACCTACGTCGACGGCGGCATCATCGGCCAGCCGCCGGAGGTGGCCGGCTACACGCGGCTGTACCTGTCCGGCCCGCAGGCCGACGAGGTCCGCGTGCTCTTCAACCGGTCCCGCGTCGAGGCCAGAATCGCCGAGGGCCCGCCGTTCGCCGCCTCTTCGGTAAAGATGGCCTACGCCGCCTGGACCAAGGGCAGCTCCGCCCTCCTGCTAGCGGCCCGCGCCCTGGCCCGCGCGAACGGCGTGGAACGCACCCTCCTGGCCGAGTGGTCGCTGTCGCAGAAGACCCTCGGGGACCAGTCGGAGCGAGCGGCCGGCACGGCGGCCGCCAAGGGCTGGCGCTGGGTCGCCGAGATGGAGGAAATCGCCGCGTCGATGCAGGCCGCTGGCCTTCCACCCGGCTTCCACGAGGCAGCGGCCGACATCTTCGACCGCGCCGCCCACGCGGAATCCCCGACACCGCCAACCCGTCCAGCGACGGATCCCCCGTCAACCTTGGACACGGTCATGTCCGCCCTGATGTAGCGGCCCCGCGTCTACCAAAGAGGCAGGCGGTCCGACAAGTAACCGAGCAGGGCGTCGATGCCGACGCGCTCCTGGTTCATGCTGTCTCGGTCGCGGACCGTGACGGCCTGATCTTCCAGGGTGTCGAAGTCGACCGTGACGCAGAACGGCGTGCCGATTTCGTCCTGGCGGCGGTAGCGGCGGCCGATCGCCTGGGCGTCGTCGAATTCCGTGTTCCAGCGCTTGCGGAGCATCGCGGCGATGTCCCTGGCCTTCGGCGACAGGTCGGCGTTGCGGGACAGCGGCAGCACCGCGGCCTTGACGGGGGCGAGCCGCGGGTCGAGGCGCAGCACTGTGCGCTTCTCCAGCTTGCCCTTGGCGTCGGGGGCCTCGTCCTCGTGGTAGGCGTCGAGCAGGAAGACCAGCGTGCCGCGGTCCACGCCGGCCGCGGGCTCGATGACGTACGGGGTGTACCGCTCGCCGGACTCCTGGTCCAGGTAGGTCAGGTCCACGCCCGAGGCCTTCTGGTGGGAGCTCAGGTCGAAGTCGGTGCGGTTCGCGATGCCCTCGAGCTCGCCCCATTCCGAGCCCACGAAGTCGAACCGGTACTCGATGTCGACGGTCCGTTTGGAGTAGTGGCTCAGCTTTTCCTTCGGGTGCTCGTACAGCCGCAGGTTGTCCTGCTCGATGCCCAGGCCCGTCCACCAGGCGAAGCGGTGGTCGATCCAGTACTGGTGCCACTCCTCGTCGCTGCCCGGCTTGACGAAGAACTCCATCTCCGCCTGCTCGAACTCGCGGGTGCGGAAGATGAAGTTGCCCGGCGTGATCTCGTTGCGGAAGGACTTGCCGACCTGGCCGATGCCGAACGGGACCTTCCTGCGGCTTGTCGTCAGCACGTTCTTGTAGTTGATGAAGATGCCCTGCGCCGTCTCCGGGCGCAGGAACGCGAGGCCGCTCTCGTCCTCGACCGGGCCGATGTACGTGCGGAGCATGCCGTTGAAGTTCCGCGGCTCGGTGAACTGGCCCTTGACGCCGCAGTTCGGGCAGTTGATGTCGTCGAGGCCGCCGGCCGGCACGTGCCCGTGCTTCGCCTCGTACGCCTCGATCAACTGGTCGGCGCGGAAGCGGTGGTGGCAGTTGAGGCACTCGGTCAGCGGGTCGGTGAACGTCGCGACGTGGCCGCTCGCCTCCCAGACCTCACGGGCGAGGATCACGCTCGAGTCAAGGCCGACGATGTCGTCGCGCTCCTGGACCATGTAGCGCCACCACTGGCGCTTGACGTTGTTCTTCAGCTCTACGCCGAGCGGACCGTAGTCCCACGCGGCACGCAAACCGCCGTAGATCTCGCTGGACGGGTAAACGAATCCGCGTCGCTTGCTCAGGTTGACGATGGCGTCAAGACGGTCGCTGCGTAGGGCCATGTCGTGAGCTTATGAGCCCACGGCGGTTCACGCGAACCAGTTTGCCGGCTCGTTGTTACCCCCGTGTTTGGTGGAGCTGTGCTCTGGTGGAACCGGCCGGGTAACCGGGCCAGCGGGCCGCCGATGAAGTCCCGGTCGATGTTCAGCGTGACCCCGTGGACCGTGGCGTTCACGTTGCCCTCGTACTGCTTGCTCCGGTCGGCCAGCGGCCAGGTCAGCGTCCCGTCGCGGAGCGACGCGACGTTGTCCCACAGCGCGATCCAGACGGCGTTCGGCGGCGTGAAGCCCGGCATCTTGTTGACGGCACCCGACTGCATGTCGACGATGCCGGAGTCCTGGCTCGAGTACACGCCGGTCACGTAGCCGGCGGCCTGCACCTGGCGGTCCCAGGCGCCGAGGAACTTCAGCACCGCGTTCGTGCAGCTGGTGCCGCCGTTGTAGGCCTCCATGTCGTAGTAGATCGGCGACCCTGCGGCCAGGCCGACCGACCGCGCGTCGCTGACCGCGTCCGCGCCGGCGGCGCTGCCCTGCGCGGCGGCGCTGCCCGGCTTGATCAGCACGCCGCTTCCCGCGCCCCAGCACGGTGCCTGCGGCCCGACGTAGGCCGGCAGCAGCCCCCAGCCCATGCTGGTCACGGCCTTGACCCAGCCGGACGTGAGGTTGCCGTAGGCGCAGGCCGCGTTAGCGCCGCCGATGTAGACGCCGGCGGCGGCGTACGAGCTGCGCCAGGCGTGCATCGTGGAGGTCGACGGTGCGGTGCACGTGTCGAAGCCGTTCACCGGGTGCAGCGGCGTCGGCGTCGGGGTCGGCACGGGCGGCGACGGCGCGGGCGCGGGCTGGACGATCTCCACCGGCCAGTTGGCGGGAACGCCGTGCCAGCTGGTGGAGTTCGGGTTCGGCTTGTTGCTCGCGGCCGGGGCGGGCGCCAGCACGGGCGCCGGCGCGGACTGTGGCGTCGGCGACGTACCCGCCGGGGCGTAATGCAGGGTGTTGAGCACCTGCTCGACGATCGCCGGGTCCGTGCCGTAGGTGCCGAGGACCGTGGCGGCCGGCTTAGCCGTACCGAGCGCGACCTTTAGCTCGCGGCTGACGGGGTTCTGCGTGATCGTGGCGTGCATCGCCGTCAGTCGCTGGAGCATGGTGCCGCCGGGTCCGTTCGCGCCGCCCGGCTGCCCGGGTGCGGCGGAGTCGGCCGTGGCGCCGCGCCCGGGGATAAGGCTCACCGTCTGCGTCCGGCCGACGAGGCCGGCCGCGCATCGCATGTCCGGGCCCGGCCGGCCCAGGTAGACCGCGTGGACGTCGTACCGCACGCAAGTGTGCGGGTGCTCGTCGAGGCGGTACACCGGCCAGCTGGCCGGGACCTGGAACTCGTAGCCCGCGTAGTCCACGGTCTTCATGGCTGGCCCCGTGGCGGCAACGGCCGGCGTGGCCACCGCTCCGCCGAGCAACAGCCCACCCACGACTGCGGCTGCGATCGCGCGACGCATCCCTGTGTCCCCCTGTTTTTGCGTAGCGTCGTCCGATGAGCCTTCCTCCCGGAATTCGCCTCGAAAATACGACTAACCCATCACGATGCGGGAGAAAGGTTCATTCTGTTATGCGGCACTGCCCTTTTTTGCCCATAAGGGGGACTGGACACCGTAGCAGCCCGAAATCAGCCGACAATCCCAGCACATCCCGAAGACATCGTTCCCCAGAATGCGGTCGGCTACTCACAGTTACTTGATTGAAGGCATCTGGCTGGCGACGGAGTTTGGGATCGCACCGCCAAAGCGGCGATCTCTTGAAGCGTAAATCTCGCAGGCGTGCCATAGATGCCGCCGGTCGAAATCGGGCCAGAGCGTATCGAGAAAGACAAGCTCCGCATAAGCCGACTGCCATAGCAAGAAATTAGAGAGCCGCTGTTCTCCCGATGAACGTATCCAAAGGTCGACATCGGGAACTTCCGGCTCGTCGAGGTAGCGGTGGAAAAGCTCCTCGTCGATCTTGTCGGGGCGGAGCTTGCCCGCCGCGACGTCCCTGGCGATCGCGGCGGTGGCGTCGAGTATCTCGGACCGCCCGCCGTAGTTGCAGCAGAACTGCAGCGTGAGGACGGTGTTCTCCTCGCTGAGCTGCTCCGCGTCCTCAAGCTCCCGGATGACGGAGCGCCAGAGCCGGGGCTTGCGCCCCGCCCAGACGATGCGGACGCCCGCCGCGGCGAGCTCTTCCCGGCGCCGGTGGATCACGTCCCGGTTGAAGCTCATCAGGAACGCGACCTCGTCCGGGTGCCTGCGCCAGTTCTCGGTGGAGAAGGCGTAGGCGGAGATGTACTTGACGCCGAGTTCGATGGCACCCATGAGGACGTCCATCAGGGCGGCCTCGCCGACCTTGTGGCCCTCGGTCCTCGGCAGCCCGCGTTCCTTCGCCCACCGGCCGTCGCCGTCCATCACGATCGCGACGTGCCGGGGCACCAGCTCACGTTGGATCTCCGGCGGACGAATGCCGCTCGGGTGCGGGAAGGGGGGCTGCACCGGGCGGGGCTCCCGCGACCGGGGGGACTTGCTCAAGCACGCTCCACGTGACGCAACGACCTGATCGAATGCTCCAGGTGCCACTGCAAGTACGCGGCCACCAGACCACTGCACTCTACCCGGTGCCTGCGTTCGCTCTGTGTCGCTTCGCCCCAGTCGCCCCGGATCAGGTCGACCATCAGCGCCACCGTCGGCGGCGCGGGCGACGCGGACCCCGGCGGCCGGCAGTCGGCACAGAGCATGCCGCCGGCCGCGACGGCGAACGCGACCAGCTTCTTGTCCTTGGCGCCGCAGCGGGCGCACTCCTCAAGCGCGGGTGCGTAGCCGGCGAAGGTCAGCGACCGGAGGAAGTAGGCGTCGAGGACCATCCGCGGATCGCGCGGCGGTTCTCCGGGCTTCTCACCGCTACCGGAGTCATCGGGGGCGCTCGCGCCTCCGCTGTTCGCGTCGTCGGCATTAGGGTCATGCGGATCGACCGCGTCCCCGAGTGCGCGCAAGCCGCCGATGAGCAGGAGGAACTGGCGGATCGCGGGTTCCTTCTCCACCGGGGTGAACCGCTCGGCCGTTTCCAGCATCGCGGTGCCCGCCGTGTACTTGGGATAGTCGGCCACCAGCGGGGTGCCGTAAGGCCTGATCACCTCGGCCTGCGTGATCACGTCGAGCGACCGGCCCGGGTGAATCATCACGTCCACGTGCGTGAACGGCTCAAGCCGCGCGCCGAAGCGCGACTTAGTGCGCCTGATCCCCCTGGCGACGGCCCGGACGCGACCGTTGTGCCTGGTGAGAAGGGTGATGATACGGTCCGCTTCGCCCAGCTTCTGCGTCCGCAGCACAACCCCGTCGTCCCGGTACCCCTGCACCCCTCCATTGTCCCGCACGCCGCCGGGTAGGCGAGCCAGACCATGATCACGAAGGATTTTCATCTTATTCGATGAGAAATTTACATGAAAGGAAAATCCTTCGTGATCACGTCGCCACTCACGTGCTTCATATGTTGAAATATCCGGAATTTCGGGCGCGGTTTTGGCGCCCGAAATTCCGGATGGCTGAGGTCTGCATATCCCGGGCCGGCGCGTATATCCAGGGGCTTGTCCGCCTCCCGGGCCATGTTTCGGAGGAGGCGGAGCGGTATATTCCGGTATTGCCCCCTCCGAGACCATGTTTTAGGGCGGAGGCGGATGCGCGCATGACCGGTTGCCCGCCTCCGTAGTCATGTTTCGAGTAGGGAGCGGAGGCGCATGTTGCCTTGCTCCGCCTCCCGGGCCATGTTTTGGGTGAAGGCGGAGCATGCAATCGTTCGGGATTCTGGCGGGGTCGACTTTGGGGGGATTTGGGCCGGGTTAGGCGCGGCGGGAGCGGTTGACCGCGCTTACGATGGCGCGCATCGAGGCCGTTGCCGTGTTGGTGTCGATGCCTACGCCCCAGAGGACCTCGTCGCCGGTTTCGACCTCGACGTAGGAGGCCGCCTGGGCGTCGGTGCCCTCGGTGAGGGCGTGCTCGGCGAAGTCAAGGACGCGGACGTCGATGCCGACCGAGGCCAGGGCGGCGCAGAACGCGGAGATCGGGCCGTTGCCCGTGCCCTCGATCTCGTGCGTCTCGCCGTCGACCGAGACCGCGGCGGCGAGCCGGTGCTTGCCGTCCACGACGGACGAGGACTGGTGGTCAAGCAGCGCGACCGAGCCGTCGTCCAGGTACTCGGAGCGGAACGTCTCCCAGATCTCGGCCGGGCTGACCTCGCCGCCCTCTTCGTCGGTGCGGACCTGGATGTGCCGGGAGAACTCGATCTGCAGGCGGCGCGGCAGGTCGAGCGAGTGGCCCGTCTTCATCACGTAGGCGATGCCGCCCTTGCCCGACTGGCTGTTGACCCGGATGACGGCCTCGTAGGAGCGGCCGACGTCGTGCGGGTCGATCGGCAGGTAAGGGACGCTCCACGCGTAGTCGCCGAACTCGACACAAGCCGCGGCCGCCTCGGCCTCCAGGGCCTCGAAGCCCTTCTTGATCGCGTCCTGGTGCGAGCCGGAGAACGCGGTGTAGACGAGTTCGCCCGCGTACGGGTGGCGGGGGTGCACGGGAAGCTGGTTGACGTACTCGGTGGTGCGGCGGATCTCGTCGATGTCGCTGAAGTCGATCATCGGGTCGATGCCCTGGCTGAACAGGTTCAGGCCCAGGGTCACCAGGCAGACGTTGCCGGTGCGCTCGCCGTTGCCGAACAGGCAGCCCTCGACGCGGTCCGCGCCGGCCAGGACGGCCAGTTCCGCGTCGGCCACGGCGGTGCCGCGGTCGTTGTGGGTGTGCACGGACAGGCAGATGTGGTCGCGCCGGCTGAAGTTGCGGCTCATCCACTCGATCTGGTCCGCGTAGATGTTCGGGGTGGAGCGCTCGACCGTGCAGGGCAGGTTGAGTATGATCTCCCGGCCCGGCCCCGGTCGCCAGACGTCCATGACCGCCTCACAGGTCTCGAGCGCGAAGTCGAGCTCGGTGTCCATGAAGATCTCCGGCGAGTACTCGTAGCCGAAGTCGGTGCCAGTGCCGAGAATCTTCTCGGCGTAGTGCATGACGTGCCGGGTTCCGTCGACCGCCAGTGCCTTGGTCTCGTCCCTGGTGTTGCGGAAGACCACCTTGCGGAAGGCCGGCGCGGTCGCGTTGTACAGGTGGACCGTGGCGCGCTGCGCGCCCGCGAGCGACTGGACGGTGCGCTCGATCAGGTCCTCGCGGGCCTGGGTCAGCACCGAGATGCGGACGTCCGGCGGGATCTTGTCGCCCTCGATGAGCTCGCGGACGAAGTCGAAGTCGGTCTGGCTCGCGCTCGGGAAGCCGACCTCGATCTCCTTGTAGCCCATCTTCACGAGCAGGTCGAACATGGCCCGCTTGCGGGTCGGCGACATCGGGTCGATCAGCGCCTGGTTGCCGTCGCGCAGGTCGGTGGAGAGCCAACGCGGCGCCTTCGTCATGGCCTTGTTCGGCCATGTCCGGTCGGGGAGGTCAACCGGTTTGAACGGGGTGTACCGGTGGCACGGCATGCCACTGGGCTGCTGGTTTACGGGGGCTACGGACGGATACGTACGGCCCTCGGGGGCTGACTGCGTCATTGCTGCTGTTCCTCGCGTTCGCGGTTTGTCCTGGCGGTCTTTGTCCAGATCGGTGGCCAGCGGACATGCCTAGCACCCGCGACGAGGGAGCCAGCCTCTAGAGGCCCCCGCCGCGGCTGCTAAGGAGGAGCAGCTCGTGCGACATAGCGAGAACGAATATATCAGCCCGAACGGATGCGTGCTTTCACTGCCCGGCCAACTGAGTTGTCAGTGCAGGTCAGAGCCTCGGGATCTCAAACATTCTGCTCGGTTAGCGCGATCACGCCGATCGCCTGCGCCTGCGTCATGCCGAGCACGGCGGCCAGGTGCTCCGCCGCGGCGCGCTCGGCCGCGGTCAGCGGGCCGTCCGCGAGCGCGATCATGATCGCTTCGGCCAGGCACCACTCGCGCGCCTCGATCTGGAGCTGCGCACCGAGCGCGCTGATCTTGGCCCGCGCGCTTTCCGCGGGCCCGGCGAGGTCGGTCTCCAGGGCTTCCTCGTCGTAGCCTCGGTCGCCCGTGCCGGTCACGGCGTCGAGCGCGCGGCGGCGGGACCGCGGGTGGGCCGGGTCGCCCGCGCGCAGGATGATGGCGACGATCGCCCGCATACCCGCGGTGAGCGCGGCTTCCATCTGGACCGTGGTGGGCACCCTGAGCACCTCGGTGACGTACCGGGTCTTGCAGGTGAGGCACTGCACGTGCTCGCCGGTCTTGGTCAGCGGGAGGAGCGGGATGAAGAAGACCGTCACGTACCGGCGGCCCGCCCGGTGGCGGTACTCGCGGTCACCGCCGCAGCGACGGCAGAAGAACACGCCACGGCCGAGTGTCCGGTATACGACGAGCAGGCCCCAGATAACGAGCATGTCCGTCCCTTCGGTAGTGAGCGCTCGGCGGTTTAGCCTACCGTGCTTGGTGCCGCAGACCGCTTAGATCTGCATTTACATGTATATATCGGGCGGGACTGACGGAGCGTGATCGCCCGGCGAAAACGTGTGGCTTTCTCGCGGTCGCTGGGGTTGGCTTGGAGGATGCGCATCGAACAGCTGGATCCCGCTGACGAGAGAACCGCACGCGCTTGCTACGACGTGATGCTCGCGGCCCACGAGGTCGACGAGCCGGTCGAGCCGCCAACGTCCTACGGACCGTTCACCCTGTTCCTCCGCCAGGGCTGGGAGAAGACACCGGGCGAGGTCTGGGGCGCCGTCGACGACGGGGGGACGGTCACCGGGTTCTACCGCATCCAACTGCCCGACCTCGACAACCAGCACCGGGCCAGCGGCGCGCCGGTGGTGCACCCCGACGCCAGGCGGCGCGGCATCGGGCGCGAGCTGCTGCGGCACGAGGGCGGCCGGGCGGAGGCGCACGGGCGGTCCCTGTTCGGCGGGTCGGTGAACGCGGGGTCCGCCGGGGACGCGTTCGCCCAGGCAGTAGGCGCGCGGCTTGACCTCGAGGAGATCCGGCGGATCCAGTACCTGCGGGAGATCCCGGCGGGGACGATCGAATCGCTGCGCGCGACGGCGGAGAAAGCCGCCGCCGACTACTCCGTGCTGTCGTGGACCGGGGCCACTCCTGACGAGTACTGCGAGCCGCTCGCCGAGGTCTTCAACGCGTTCAACGACGCGCCGCACGGCAAGAACGAGGAGCCGGAGATCTGGGACGGGCGGCGCGTCCGCGAACGCACGGGCCTCGCGCTGCGGGCCGGGTTGATCCGCGGTTACAGCGTGGCCGCGTTCCACGACGCGACGGGTGAGATGGCCGCGTTCACCGAGGTCCTCGTCGATCCAGAACAGCCCGAGTGGGGATACCAGCAGCTCACGGCCGTGATCAGGACGCACCGCGGCCACCGGCTCGGGCTGCTCACGAAGACCGTGATGCTCGAACTGCTCGCGTCGGCCGAGCCGCAGATTGAGCAGATCGGCACGGGCAACGCGGCCACCAACGAGTACATGATCGCGGTCAACGAGCAGCTCCGCTACAAGGTGGTCGCGCCGCGCTGGCGGCACTACGAGATCCCCGTCGCGACGATGCGCGCGTGATGCGCGGCTTCCCGTCTTCTCAGTCGTAGAAGCCGAGGCGGCGCAGGTACTTCGGGTTCCGCTGCCAGTCCTTGGCGATCCGCACGTGCAGGTCCAGGTAGACGCGGCTGCCCAGGAGCGCCTCGATCTGCTCGCGGGCCTTCGTGCCGACCTCCTTGAGCCGGGCGCCCTTGGTGCCGATGACGATCGCCTTCTGGCTTGGGCGCTCGACGTACAGCTCGGCGTGCACGTCGATCAGGTCGGGCTGGTCCTCCCGCGGGCCCATCTCCTCGACCAGCACCGCGATCGAATGGGGCAGCTCGTCGCGGACGCCCTCGAGCGCGGCCTCGCGGATCAGCTCGGCGACCATGATCTGCTCGGGCTCGTCGGTCAGCTCGCCGTCCGGGTAGAGCGGCGGACCCTCGGGAAGATGGCTGACGAGAACGTCCGCGAGGGCGTCGAGCTGGAATCCGGACACGGCGGAGACGGGGATCACGTCCGCCCACTCCCCCAGCTCGCTGACGGCGAGAAGCTGCTCGGCGATCCGCTCCTGCGGGACCCCGTCGGTCTTGGTGACGATGGCGACGACCGGCGTGTTCTTGACCGCGGCGAGCTCTTTGGCCAGGTACCGGTCGCCCGGCCCGACGTTTTCCTGCGCGGGTACGCAGAAGCCGATCACGTCAACCTCGGTGAGCGTGGAGCGGACCAGGCTGTCCAGCCGCTCGCCGAGCAGCGTCCGCGGCCGGTGGAGCCCCGGCGTGTCCACGATGACCAGCTGCGCGTCCGGCCGGTGGACGATACCGCGGATCACCCGTCGCGTGGTCTGCGGGCGGTTGCTCGTGATGGCGACCTTGGCGCCGACGAGGGCGTTGGTAAGGGTCGACTTGCCGACGTTCGGCCGGCCGACGAGGCACGCGAAGCCGGATTTGAAGGCGGGTTCGCGCGGCGCGGGGCCGGCTGTCGCGCCGGTCCGGCCGGCTCGCCCGGCCTTCTTCTCGGTCACTCGCGGCTGGTTCACCCGTCAATTGTCGTCTATCGGGGTCACCCGTTGGGTTGGCGGCCTTGAACTGGGAGGCGGAGGTGTCGGCGGGGGGAAACGGGTGGCGGCCTTCTGCCGGGTAATGTCTGCTTTGTGATCAAGACCCCCATCTGGCGGCCGACCGCGCGGATTCTTGTGGCCGACCCGGAGGGCCGGGTCCTGTTGTTCAGCGCCAGGGAGGCGGACGGCGAGCGCTGGTGGTTCACGCCGGGCGGCGGCGTGCACCGGGGCGAGACGGTCAAGGCCGCCGCCGTGCGCGAACTGTCCGAGGAGACCGGGTTCGCCGTCACGGAAACCGGGCTCGGGCCGGTCGTGGCGACGTCATCGAGCCACTGGCAGGCCAAGGAGAAGGGGAAGCTGTTCCTCGGCGCGCACTCGTTCTTCTTCCTGCGGGTTCCGTGCGCGGTACTGAACACCGACGGCCAGGAGGAGTTCGAGCGCTCGCTGATCACCGGGCACCGCTGGTGGAGCGTCGCGGAGATCCGGGCCGCGACCGAGCGGATCTCGCCCCTTGGCCTGGCGGACCTCATGGACCGGCTGCTGCGCGGCGACATCCCCGCGCGTCCGGTCCGGCTGCCGAGGCGGACCTAGCCCGTGATTGCGCTAAGGGTGGACTTGCGCTAAGGATGGGCTCCCGCTAGGGAAGGAGCGTCGCGCGGAGCTTGCCGTCCGGTGCGGCATGGAAGACCGGGGCGTGCGGGCCGAGATCGCGGACGGCGGCCAGGTCGCCCGGGTCGACCTCCGAGTCGCTGACCAGGGCGGCTGCTTCCAGGGACTCCGCACCGCTCGACACGGCCATCGCGACCGCGAGCCGCAGCGCGGACAGGCGAAGGGACGGCAAGGCCACGGCGGCGGCCGTGTAGGTCCGCCCGGTCTCGTCGCGGACGGCCGCGCCCTCAGACGCCGCCACCCGCGCCCGCGTAGACCGGGCCAGGGTAATGATCTTCTGGTCCTCCGGGTCGAGGCCGTCCCCGGCAGTCGCATCACTCACCCGCATGAGTGTAGTGAGCGCCGCCCCGCGCCCGGGTAGCGGGACACGGCCCATCGGGCACCTTGGCCACTCTGAGACTCATCGGCCCATCGGCTATGCCCCAATGACTCATTGGCCTAATTAGCTATTGGCCCTATGGGCCATCGGACCAATCGGGAATTGCGCCAACGGGACTCTGGGGCAATAGAGCTGCGCCTATGGGTGCTTGATCGGTTCAGGGGGCGGGACTGGCGGAGCATGAAGTCGTTCGGGGGATACTTGCTCTTTAGGGTTTTTCTTGGGGTTGGGCGGGGGCGCGTTCGACGAGGACCGTGCCGAGCTTGTTGCGGCGGCCCGCCAGGTTTTCCGCCGTCAGGTGCAGGCCGGCGACCGTGGCCTCGGAGCCGGCGATGGGGACGCGGCCGAGCTCGTGGGCGAGGAGGCCGCCGACCGTTTCCACGTCTTCCGCGTTGACCGTGACGCCGAAGAGCTCTTCGAGGTCGGCGACCGGGAGGCGGGCCGTGACGCGGGCCGTGCCGGGGGCGAGCCATTCGACCGGGGCCTGCTCGTTGTCGTATTCGTCGGCGATCTCACCGACGATCTCTTCGAGTATGTCCTCGATCGTGACGAGGCCGGCGGTGCCGCCGTATTCGTCGATGACGATCGCCACGTGAATGCGTTGCAGCTGCATCTGCCTGAGCAGCTCGTCGACCGGCTTGGAGTCGGGGACGTAGGTGGCGGGGCGCATGATCTTCTCCACCCGTTCGGACTCTTCGGCGTCCGGGTGCTCGTGGATCCAGGCGACGATGTCCTTCAGGTAGGCCATCCCCACCACGTCGTCCGTGGACTCTCCGGTCACCGGGATGCGGGAGAATCCGCTGCGCAGCGCCAGCGACAAGGCCTGGTCCAGGCTCTTGTCGCGCTCGAGGAACACCATGTCCGTGCGCGGCACCATGACCTCGCGGACGATCGTGTCGCCGAGCTCGACGACGGAGCGGACCATCTCGCGCTCGCCCGGTTCGATTTCGTCCTGGGACTCGATGTAGTCGACGAGGTCCTCGACGCCGGGGCGGCCGTTCAGCTCGGGGTCGCCACCGCTGCCGCCGAACGGGAGCGCGCGGTTCACCGTGTCGAGCAGGCGCACGGCCGGGCCCAGCGCCGCGTGCAGCGGGCGCAGGAGGCGGCGCGCGGCGGCGGCCACCCGCTCGGCGCGCTGCCGGCCCATGGCGCGCGGGCCCACCCCGATCAGCACGTACCGCGCGACGAGCAGCAAGCCCGCCGCGGGAAGGAACACCTGCCAGCCGCCGCCGAGCCAGTGCGCGAAGGCGAGGGTGGCGCAGACCGCGGCGGATACTTCGGCGAGGACCCGGATGAAGGTCAGCAAGCTGCCGTAGCGGTCCAGACCGTCAGAATCTGTCCTGGCCAGGGCCGTCTGCGCGCCAGCGCACCAGCTCGCCGCGATGAGCAGGACGATCGCGGCGAGCAGCAGCCCCCAGGCAGCTGACATTTAGGCCGGTCCGCTGGCCAGCTGATCTCGCCAGTCGCGGAGCAGCTCGTTCTGCAGGCTAAACATCTCCGCTTCCTCTTCTGGGTCGGCGTGGTCGTAGCCGAGCAGGTGCAGGACGCCGTGCACCGTGAGCAGCTCGAGCTCGGCCTGGGTGGAATGCCCGTGCTGCTTCGCCTGCGTCGCCGCTACCTGCGGGCAGAGCACCACGTCGCCGAGCAGGACCGGCTCGGTCTCGTCCTCGTCGCGGCCCCGGGTGCGGTTCGGGCCCGCGATCGCGTGCGGGCGCAGCTCGTCCATCGGGAACGACAGCACGTCCGTGGGGCCCGGTTCCTCCATCCACTTCTCGTGGAGGTTGGTCATGTGCGCCTCGTCGACCAGCAGCATGGAGAGGTCGGCCAGCGGATGGACCTCCATCTGGCCAATCACGTACTGCGCGAGTTCGCGGAGCAGGTCCTCGTCGACCTCGACCCCCGACTCGTTATTGATATCGACGCTCACCCTCGAGTTCCCCGTTTTTGTGCTTGATGTGCCTGCCTTGAAGACTGGGCGGGCCTGGCGTCGTAACGCTCGTAGGCGTCGACGATCTTCCCGACCAGCTTGTGCCGCACCACGTCCTGGCTCGTCAGCCGGGCGAAGTGGATGTCGGGGATGCCGTCGAGGATGTCTTGGACCACGCGCAGGCCGCTCACCTGGCCGTCCGGCAGGTCGACCTGGGTGACGTCGCCGGTCACCACGATCTTCGAACCGAACCCGAGACGGGTGAGGAACATCTTCATCTGCTCGGGCGTCGTGTTCTGCGCTTCGTCGAGGATGATGAACGAGTCGTTGAGGCTGCGGCCCCGCATGAAGGCCAGCGGTGCTATCTCGATCGTGCCCGCCGCGGTGAGCTTCGGTATCGACTCGGGGTCGATCATGTCGTGCAGGGCGTCGTAGAGCGGCCGCAGGTACGGGTCGATCTTCTCGTAGAGGGTGCCGGGGAGGAAGCCGAGCCGTTCGCCCGCCTCGACGGCGGGGCGGGTGAGGATGATCCGGTTGACCTCCTTGGCCTGCAGCGCCTTCACCGCCTTGGCCATCGCGAGGTAGGTCTTGCCGGTGCCCGCGGGGCCGATGCCGAACACGATCGTGTGCTTGTCGATGGCGTCGGCGTAGTGCTTCTGGTTCAGCGTCTTGGGCCTGATGGTGCGGCCGCGGGAGGAGAGGATGCCCTGGGTCAGCACGTCGGCCGGGCGTACGCCCTGCTCACCGTGGTCGCCGCGCAGCATGGCCACCGTGCGCTCGATAGCGTCGGGCGAAAGCTCCGCGCCCTTGCGCTGCAATTCGAGCAGTTCGCTGAAGAGCCTGCCGATGAGTTCGGTTTCCTCGGGCGGCCCCGAGACGGTGATCTCGTTACCCCGGACGTGAATATCCGCGGAAAACTCCCGCTCGATCGCGTGAAGCAGTTCGTCCCTGGTTCCGAGCAGGCCGACCATGGAATGGCCGTCAGGAATAACGATTCGGATCGTGGAACCTGGACTGTCACTGCGTGTATCTGTCAATTCACTGCTCTCGAAGGCCCCGGGGTCGCCCCGCGGGTGATTTGTGGACGCGTGGCCACGGACGGGCGGCGCCGGCCACGGCTGCTCGCGGGGGCCACGGCCCGCTCGCCTGCTAGCCTGGCGGCCAGGCCATCGGACGGCCACCGGGCGCCTGTGCGCGCACGGCGTTCGGCCCGGAAGGCGATGCTCCGCTTCCCTTCCAGGATTACCGTCGCTGGGATCTCCCCGGCGGCGATCCCGCGGAAAAAGCAGTCTGGCACCCTTTGATCATAGTGGCCGGTCGTGGTGCGCGGTGCCGTACGGCGCGGCAGGGCAGCGTCGACAACGGTGCTTGCGCCTCGCCAGCGGGGATTGACAGCGTGGATTGACGGCCGGGGGCGGCGCCTCGCGCGGGTCGCGTGTGGCTCTCGCGCGTTCTCCGTCGATTATCCGTAATTCCCCCGTACGAGGCCATTTACCGACCGGTAACGGGCGCGTGCGCTTCACGCGTGATAGATCCGGTACCCGCAACTACTGCCCTGTTTCCTAAATAGCGGTTATTCTGGCCTCTCAGCACTCTCCGGCGGTTTCTGGGGTGGAGTTACCGATTCTGGGGTGGAGTTACCGAATGTGGGTTGGGTACTGCAAGACGGTGGCGCAGCGTGTTATTTCGTTGCGCTCCGTAATTAAGAATCGACACAGGCGTGGGCGGTAAACCTGCGCACACTGTCGTGGACGGCCAGGCCGGCGAGACGGTCCTGGACACTTCCGGTGCGGACCTCGCGTCCGCGTCCGCGGCAGTTGGCTTCCTTAGCGCGCCGCCAGGCGATCCGATCACCGACGCTTTTACCGGCGGGGCCGCGAGCGGGCCCGTCGGCGGGTCGGCCCGGGGGCAGAACGATGGCTCGGCCGGCGGATCGACCGCCGGATCGACCGATGGCTCGGCCGACGCTTCGGTCGGCGATGACACCGTCATGGGTGACGGCATCATCGGTGACACCGTCATCGGTAACGGCGTCGAGTCGACGGACATAAACGGCGCCGCCGTCCGGCCCGGTACCGCCGGGTTCGATCCGGTACCCGGCGCGGTTAACGGCGACAGGGGCTACGGTGACGGCACGGGCCACGACGGCGGCAACGGCGTCGTGTTCCTCGGCAACGACGGTGAACCTGCCGATCCGGTCGAGCGTCCTACGGACGTGACGGAAACGATCGCGGCGTACCCGCTGCTGGCCGAGACGGTTCACGTCCCGGCCGCGCGAGTCTGGGACGCTTCCGAGGCCGTCACCGAGATCTACACGGCGCACTACAACCAGCTGGTCCGGCTGGCCGTGATGCTCGTGCATGACGTCCAAACGGCCGAGGAGGTAGTCCAGGACGCGTTCGAGGCGATGCACCTTGCCTGGCGGCGGCTGCGCGACAGGGAGAAAGCGCTCTCCTACCTGCGGCAGGCGACCGTCAACAAGTCACGGTCGGTGCTGCGGCACCGCAAGGTCGTGGAGATGCACCCGCCTAAGCCCGCGCCCGACGAGCAAAGCGCCGAATACGCCGCGATGACGCTCATCGAGCGCTCGGAGGTAACCTCGGCGCTGCGCTCACTTCCGGCGCGCCAGCGAGAAGCGGTAGTGCTCCGGTATTACGGCGACTTCTCCGAGGCCGACATCGCCCAGGCGATGGGCATCAGCCGGGGAGCGGTGAAGAGTCACACGGCCCGGGCGATGGCGGCACTGAAGGTGATCCTTGAGCGGGAGACGTAATGACTTGGCGGCAGGCGGGTGAGAGGAGGGCATGACCTCACCCGAGGACGACGACCTAGAAGAGGCGCTGCGGCGGGCTCTGTCCCGGGCGGCCGGTGAAGTCGAGCCCAATGCCAACGGGCTCGACAAGATTCGCGCGCGGATCGACGACCGGCCGCCGCGCCCCTGGTTGCTCAGCGTCCTCGTCGGCTTCGTCGAACGGGTTCGGCACTGGACCTGGCGCGGGCACTGGGCCTGGCAGCTTAGGCTGCCGCGGCGCGGCGTCCACCGGAGGCGCCGATCACGACGGAGCAACTTTCCGGAGTGGGGCGTCGGGGGGCTCAGGCTCGTGACGGTGCTGGCCGGCATCGCGGTCCTCGCCGGCATCGCTCTTGGTGTCCAGCCGTTGCGCCATGCGATCCTGCAGGCGAGTTCCTCGATTAGCGGCGGCGGATCACCGCGCAGCAGCGCCGGAACCGAGGGCAACGGAACGCGGACCGCCGGCGGCGGTGTCACGCCGTCGCCCGGCGGCACCTCGCCGAGCGGCGGTCAGGCCGGCCAGGCGAGCACCGTCGCCTCTGGTAAGCCGAAACCCACCACGGGGCAGCATCCGACCGCCGGCACCGGGTGCTTGTCCTCCCCGCGGCCGGCGCCGACCGGAGCGAAGCCGACCCAGGCCAGCGCGACGCCGGAGGCCTCAGGTACCGCTCGGACGACGGCCACCCCCGGGACCACGGGGACCCCTGGGACCACGGAGACCTCTGGGACCACGGGGACCTCTGCGGCTGTGCCGTCCACTAAGGTTCCCTCTCCCGCCAAGTCAGGCTCGACCGCGACGGTGGAGCCGGTCTACACGGACTCGAACGCGCCGACCTGCCGGGTGAGCCCGTCGACGACGAGATCGCCGAGTCCGACGCCCACTAGCGCGTCGTCGTCGCCTGTCCCCACGCGTTCCGACCAGTCGCCTATGCAGTCGTCTTCACCGACGCGGAGCCAGCAGAGCCTGGTCTCGACGCCGACGCCGGCCGACTCGTTGTCGGCCGTCTCGTCGTCGGCCGCCGGCCCGGCGTCGTCGAGTCCGTCGGCCCCGCCTTCGTCGTCCGGGCAAAGATGGCAGGACAAGCAGCGGCACCACGATTCCCGCCGCTGGCACCCCTGGTGGCACTGAGCCGACCGGCGGACGGTCCCCGCTAACCTGGCCGGCATGGAATCGCTCATGCCCGTCGCGGGCCCGCCGGTGTTCCTGGTGCCGCCCGGCGGTCTCACACCGGACGGTTCTGGGTCTGGGGCCGTGACGCTGACCGGCTCGGAGGGGCACCACGCCGCGGCCGTGCGCAGGCTGCGGCCCGGCGAGCGGGCGGACGTGAGCGACGGCGCGGGCACGCTCGCCGAGTGCGTGGTCACCGGCGTCGGCAAGGACTCCGTGACGCTCGAGGTCCGCGCCGTGCACGCGGTCCCGCCACCGCGGCCGCGCCTCGTCGTCGCCCAGGCGCTCGCCAAGGGCGACCGGGGCGAACTCGCGGTCGAGTTGATGACCGAGGTCGGCGTGGACGCGGTGATCCCGTGGGCCGCCGAGCGCTCGGTCACCCGGTGGCAGGGCGAACGGGGCGCGAAGGCCCTCACCAAGTGGCGGTCAACCGCGCGCGAGGCAGCCAAGCAGTCCCGCCGCGCCTGGCTACCGGAAATCACCGAGCCAGCGACGACGGCCTCACTCGCCAAGCGAATCGCGACCGCCGCTCAAGCCGTGGTCCTAGAGGCCGACGCCTCGGCGAAACTCTACGAACTGCCATTGCCAGAGTCGGGCGACATCCTCTTGCTCGTGGGCCCCGAGGGAGGAATCAGCCCGGCCGAGCGAGCCACCCTGAGCGACGCGGGCGCGGTAGAGGCACGCCTGGGCCCGACGGTGCTGCGCACCTCGACGGCGGGCGCGGCGGCGGCGGCAATCCTGCTGAGCCGGGTCGGACGTTGGTAAGGCAATCTCAAGACCTCCGACAGCGCGAAGCTTCTTGCTGTTATCTTGCTGGCTGGGGCTGACAAGCTCGCGGCCCGAAATCGGCAGCGAAGCGCCGGGGCGTCCGGCCCCGCTTGCGGCTGCCGGGGGCTGCCGGGCTCCGTGATCGCGGGTCATACGCGGGAAACCACCGCAGAGGTTGGCGACTTGCCCCAATTTATCAGCATTTGCCGACCGGATCTACCGGCCGGTAACGGGATTGAGTGACGGAATTGGCGATATCCGCCCCATATGACCCGCGATCTTTTTCGAGGACCCCGCCCCGGTATATCGAGTGTGGCGGGCGGAGCCTCCGCCCGTTCGCGCCCAGGTGCAGGTAGCGGCAGGAGCGTCCGCGCCCCTAGGGCGGTGGTGGCCGTAGTTGGAAAAGCCGAAAAGGGTGGTTGCGGTTTCGCGGCTGGCCGAGGGTCGTGGCTGAGGTCGCCGACCAGGTGCGGCGCCGCGGTACTGCCCGCCGTGGTTGGCCATGGTGCACAGACGCAACCCCAGCGCTTGCGGCAGCCCGGACCAGAGGGATGTTTGATGGGGCTTGCGGCAGCCCGGACGGAGCAATAGTTCAGCCGACAATCTCGGGACAGCCGACGCCACAGTCGCCGCTGCTGATGTCTACCACGCCACGGGAGGAATGCCTTCGGCCTGGACGCGCCCGGCGTGTTTTTGACTTTTGCTCGCCGGCCACGCCTAGACAGTCATGGGTCGACGACCACGTGAAATCACAAGTCGTTCGGGATATCAGCCTTTAGCGGCCGTTGAACGCGTCGCGGAGTCTTGAGAAGAAGCCCTGCTGGCCTGGCTGGAACTTGCCTGGGGGCTGTTCCTCACCGCGGAGCTTGGCCAGGTCGCGGAGCAGTTTCTCCTGCTCGGTGTCTAGGCGGGTCGGGGTCTCCACGGTGACGTGGATCACCAGGTCGCCGCGGCCGGTGCCGTTGAGGTGCTTGACGCCGAGGCCGTACAGCGGGATGACCTGGCCGGACTGGCTACCGGGACGGATATCCACGTCGTTCGGGCCGTCTAGGGACTCCACCGACACGGTCGCGCCGAGCGCCGCCGCCACCATCGGGATGGTCAGCGTGCAGTGCAGGTCGTCGCCTTGGCGCTCGAAGATCGGGTGCGGGCGCTGCACGACCTCGAGGAACAGGTCTCCGGGAGGGCCGCCGCCGGGGCCGGTCTCGCCCTCGCCCGCCAGCTGGATGTGCGTGCCGTCCTCGACGCCCGCCGGGATCCTGACCTTCATCGTCCGCCTGGTGCGGACCCGGCCGTCGCCGTCGCACTCCGGGCAGGGCCGGGGCAGGACGGTGCCGTAGCCGCCGCAGTTCGGGCAGGCCTGGGTGGTGACCACCTGGCCGAGGAACGACTTGCGCACCTGGCTGATCTCGCCCCGGCCCGAGCAGACCGGGCAGGTCTCGGGGTGCGTGCCAGGCGCGGTGCCCTCGCCGGAACAGGTCGGGCAGACCACGGCGGTGTCCACGGTGAGCTCGCGGGTCGCGCCGAACGCGCACTCCGACAGGTCGAGCTCGATCCTGATCGTCGCGTTCCGGCCGCGCCGCGCCCGGCTGCGCGGGCCGCGGCTGGCGCCCGCGCCCGCGGCGCCGAAGACCGCGTCGACGAACTCGCTGAACGGGAAGCCGGCCGCGCCGCTGAAGCCGCCGAAGCCCGCGCCTGCGCCCGCCGCGGCGAACGGGTCGCCGCCCAGGTCGTACATCTGGCGCTTTTCCTGGTCACCGAGGACCTCGTAGGCCTGGGTGATCTCCTTGAACTTCTCCTGCGTTTCCGGGTCCGGGTTGACGTCCGGGTGCAGTTCCCTCGCCAGCCTGCGGTACGCGCTCTTGATCTCAGCCGCCGAGGCGTCGCGACGGACCCCGAGCAGCGCGTAATAGTCCTCAGCCACTATGACTCTCCGAGAATCTGCCCGACGTACCGTGCCACCGCACGGACCGCGCCCATCGTGCCCGGGTAATCCATCCTGGTGGGACCGAGGACACCGAGCTTTGCCACCGCCTGTCCGCCGGCGCCGTACGCCGCCGACACCACGGACGTTCCCTGGATGCCCGTTTCCGCGCCGATCATGACGGTCAGCGCCGACGGGCTCGCGGCCTCTCCGAGGAGCCGCATCAGTACCACTTGTTCCTCCAGTGCTTCGAGCACATCACGCAGCCCCTTGCCGAAATCGGGGGCGGCAAGGTTGGCCGCACCGCCGAAAACTACGCGTTCCTCGTGCCGTTCGGCGAGGCTTTCAAGTAGGGCGGAGAAAACCGCCCCCGCGTTTGACCGCTCGGGGGCGGGAATACGGTCGGCCAGGCCTGACACTGTAACGGCCGCGTCGGCAAGCTTATGCCCGTCGAGGCACGCGTTCAGCACCGCGCGCAAATGCGCGATCGACTCGGGCTCCGCCACGCCCGGCAGGTCGACCGCGGCCTGCTCGACCCGGCCGTTGTCGGTGATGAGGACCAGCAGCACCCGCTGCGGCGCGAGCGAGACGAGCTCGATGTGCCGCACCGACGACCGGGAAAGCGAGGGATACTGCACGACGGCCACCTGCCTCGTCAGCTGAGCGAGCAGCCGCACGGTGCGCCCCACGACCTCGTCGAGGCTGTAGGCGCCCGCCAGGAACGTCTCGATCGCCCGGCGCTCCGCGGCCGACATCGGCTTGACGTTCGAGAGCCGGTCGACGAACAGCCGGTAGCCCTTGTCGGTCGGTATCCGCCCCGCGCTGGTGTGCGGCTGTTGTATGAACCCCTGCTCCTCAAGGACGGCCATGTCGTTGCGGATCGTGGCGGGCGACACGTCCAGACCGTGCCGGTCCACCAGGGACTTCGACCCGACGGGCTCGGTGGTGGTCACGTAGTCCTCGACAATCGCGCGGAGTACCGCCAGCTTGCGCTCGTCAAGCACCGTGTTCACCTCCTTGGCACTCAGCATCCTTGAGTGCCAATTCTATTAACTCCTGAGACCTTCCGGACGGCAAGCCGGAAGGTAACCTCCACACCAGATCAGCGGACAGCAACGGCGAGTGCCGGATACGTACTCGGCGCCGCAGGCGCCGCTGGCGGGGCTTGCCCCGGCGAGGGGGCAATGGGGGAGGGACTCCCCCATAATTGGGG
>Ga0102924_1001219_pt1 | contig 30274 bp, 22 predicted proteins | sample PaiPotPPM11metaG_FD_80116 | JGI IMG/M metagenome (GOLD analysis project Ga0102924, IMG submission 80116) | Iron sulfur acid spring bacterial and archeal communities from Banff, Canada, to study Microbial Dark Matter (Phase II) - Paint Pots PPM... ... | reverse complement strand
GGTCAGCAATTCGGCCGGAAGTGTGACCAGCAGCGCAGCCACACTCACCGTGAACACGGCTCTGGTTCCGCCTTCAATCACCGCTCAGCCGACAAGTCAAATAGTGACGGCTGGTCAGACCGCTACCTTCAACGTGGCTGCAACGGGCACTGCCCCGCTCGGCTATCAGTGGCAAGAGAACGGCACGGTTATCAGCGGTGCAAATTCAGCGAGCTACACAACACCAGCCACCACAAGTTCCGACAATGGGGCGCAGTTCAACGTCGTGGTAAGCAATACGGCAGGCAGTGTGACCAGCAACGCGGCCACCCTCACGGTTACAAGCTCGGCGGCGTTTCCGGTGTGGGTCTCACCGAGTCTGGTAAGAGTGGGACAGACCGATGCCCCCGGCGCAGCCTCTAGCATCATCCTGACAGGCGCACGTGGCGAGACTTTGGACACGCAGATCGTCGTTCAGGGCCCCGCGGGCGGCTTGACCAACGTGAACCTGAGCGCTTCGGCGCTCACCGGTCCCGGCGGCTCCACTATCCCCGCTTCCAGCTTGACACTCTACCGCGAGCACTACCTCACCGTCACGGGCACCGCGAATTACGGCGGCGGCAGCAATCCCCCGCTAGGCTCGGGAACATACGCCGAACCACTCATTCCCTTCAATGACCCGGAAACCGGCTCGTCGCTGTGCGGCACCTCAGCGGTGCTGAAGGCCTGCAACGCGACTATCAGTGCCGGGCAGAATCAACCCTACTGGATAGACATTTCCGTTCCGCACGGAGTAACGAACACCCCGGCAGGAACCTATACCGGCGCCATCTCGATCACAACCGCTCAGGGTAATGCAACCGTTCCGGTCACGCTGACGGTTTGGAACTTTGGCCTCCCCACGCAGCCTTCGGAACTCTCACTATGGACGCTGTGGCCGCCCGCCGCCGGCAACACCACAACCACTTTGGCGCAAGCCTTGATGCGCAATAAAGTCATGGGCTGGTACGACGTGGCCGCCAACGCCTCTTCGGACATAACGAATTTAGGCCTCAATCGGTCGGGCATGGACGGCTACTACTATATTGGGATCCAGTGCAACGGTTCCTACAGCAGTATTCCTTCTACTAGCCAAATCAACACCGCCGCAGCCAATTTCCCGGCTGGTCTGGGACTGGACTTTTACCTCGCCGACGAATTGAATGGCTGCACTGGTGATTACACGCCCATAAAAACCATGGGTGCAAATGCTCATGCCGCGAATCGTAGTGTCAAGACAATGATGACCATCAACGCGGTTGACTCAAATCTATTCGGTGCCATCGACCATTGGGTGCTGCTCGATTCCGTGCAACAGTGGCCCGCTCTGCCGTTTGTTGGCGGGGGCGACCTCTGGAGCTACACCAGTTGCAACGCGGGGTTTGGCAACACTCCGGAATGGATGGTGGACTATCCGCCGATTAACGAGCGCATCCAAGCAGGATTCTTGAACTGGACGCAAGGCGCCACGGGTATCCTTTACTACCGCTCTGACGGATGGACTGCCGGAAATGCCATCGGCAGTTGGAACAATGTGGACACCACCGCTTGCGGCGGCGGCCTGGGAAGGCCGGGTGACGGAATCTTCCTCTACCCGCCGGGTCCGATTTCCTCTACGGAGTCCGCTCCCGGCATCCGTCTTAAGGCCATTCGTGACGGTATTCAAGACTACGAATACGCGCAGATTCTCAAGAACCTAGGGCAAGTTCCCTTCTTGGATCCAATCCTCCTGCCGATTGCCACGAGCTGGAGCAACTGGAGTCAAAACCCGAACGCTTTGGAAAGCGCTCGCCTGCAATTAGGCCAACAACTCAATCTCCTTGCTCCTCCAGGGTTCTGAAGAACTGGACGGACTAACTGCCAACCTATCTTGAAATTCGCTGGCGAGCTGTCCCATCGTCAAGCATCTCAGGTCTCCGTTGCGCACCAGGACGCCAAGTTCCTCGAGAAAACGCGCCACAACATTTTCCAGTCGCGGCCACTCTGGATAGAGGTTTTCCGGGTGGAACCAAACGTGGAAGACTCCACCGCTTCGGCGCACACGTTCTAGTCCTTTTCTCAGCCGCCGCAAACGAATCACGTCCGGTATGTACTTCCGCCAGCCGGCCGCGTAGCGGATCATGAGCGATCCCGGAATGGAAACCAGCCCTTCTTTGAACGAAGGCTTAACCTGACGCGGCGATGCGCCAACGAAATCGGCCAAGACCATCCAAAGCGTGTTGAGCTTCGCGCTCGCAAAGCGGACCGATAATTCATCAACGTCGCGAAAACAGGTAAACCCTGCATCCCGCAGCTCACTGAGATAAGCAACCAAATTTCGCGGGAAAACGAAACACGTGGTTGGGAGCCCCAATTCTCGGGCGGTCTGAACGCAATGATTATACTCAGCGATCGCGCGTTCCCGCGTCATGCCCGGACACCCAAATGGGACGTGCGAAAACGAATGAAAGCCGATTTCTTGCTCTGGCTGTGCCTTTCTGATCATTTCGACCAGGCGCGCACCGAACCACTCGGGATGGGTCGATTCGTCGCCGTCCTTGGGAACATAATTAAACCAGGGTTTCGAAAAGTGAGGATACTTAACCTCTGGAAGCGCTGCGACGTTAGGCAACGAGGGGCGCATCATTGCACCAACCACGGCCCAAGATGCCGATATCCCGTTGCGTGTAAGGTGATTCAGCAAATTGGGCACACCAATGTCATGCGTCCACCGGGCCATCCTGAGCAGATCATCATTAAAATAAAGATCGAAGGTGCCCCAGGTGAGCTCCAAATCCAAGCTGATTACAACCGTTGGTTGAGTCATTTCGTGCCGAGTGCCAGCCATACCACTCTGGCCGTCGGAAATTTCACATGCAGACAGCCAATCTATGAAGAATTTTCCCCGCGTCAAGATTCGGTCTGAGTTGTGGCTCAGCCTTTCGACTTCAAACCTTCAGCTTTGAGCGGCAGACCCTCTAGTAGACCTTTGTACCGGTTGTAAAGATTCTTGTAAGCGAACAAGGGCAGATCCAACAGTCCAGGCAAAGTATCGTCGGCGGCCATCAGAGCGAACTGGATTGGACTGCGAAACGAGCGCAAATACGCCCCGAGACTCAATCGCCCGCGAAGCATTTCGTGAACAGCCGCCGGAAAGTCTGTACTTACGCGCATCCATCGCACACCGTTGCGGCCGGTTTGTTCCGCCACATCCTTGTTCATCATCATTCGCCAGAGGAGATAGGGAAAGTCTGTCCCTGCGCGGGCCCCCAGCGGTGACCAGGTCCAAAGCCGCGGATTTATATCCAGAAGCTTGTAGCGTCCGTTTCGCGCCTCGAATTTGTACTCGATTTCGACAAGGCCGGTGTACCGGATTGCAGCCAGCAGGCGTCGCGAAGGAGCCACAATCTCAGGAACCTCGAGCGTTTCCACAAACGAGCTGGAATACCCGAAGTCGACCGGGTATTGGCGCGTTCGACGCGCAGTGAGCGAGGCGATCGGCTGTCCGTCGCGGCAAAGCGATGCATACGAGAACTGCGACTCACCTCCGCCAGGAATCAGCTCCTGCAAAAGAATCAAATCTGACGGAATCAGCTCCCGGGCTTGACGGTATCGCGCAAGAAGCTCCTCACGGTTTGTCACGGGCCAAGCTTTGTCCGCCGTGAAGCGATTGACCGCAACGTGCGCCGCAGGCTTCAATATCGCCGGAAAAGTACATGCACCGAGATCCGCTTCACTGGCGGGATACATCGTCACCGGATAGTCGACTTTTTCCTGCTCCGCTAACCGGTAAGTAAGCCGCTTATCGTAGGCCCACTGCAAAATGTCCCATGTAGGCGTGGACACGCGATATCGGCTGGACAACGGCACATGGAATTTCGCGAGCAAAGCCGCCGTTTCATCGCTGGTGGGAAACAACACCCATCCATCTAGATTGTGCCGCGCCGCTAGTTCCAGCAAGTAGTCGACTTGCGCTTCGCATTCTCCGTCCGGCCAAGGCAAAGTTCGATGCGTGTAGCGAGAATAACTTGCCAGCTTGATGCTGGGTGAAGTGGCCACCCACACCGGTACGTCGTGGCGGCCCAGACTCCTTGCGATTGTAAGGCCGTTAAGGTTACCACCCAAAACCAATGCTCCAGTTGTTTCAGTCATAGGCAGGCTCATGGATGCAATGCACTGCATTGTTCTCCATTGCGCATCATGCGATTTCTGCAGGCAGCGGCTCGCTGACTTGAGCCCGACGGACCTCGGCCTTCCTGGCCACACAGCGGCGCAAAGCCCGCGCGGCGTAATGGGTGCCAACGACAAACTGCATCAGGGCGCCAAAACTCCAAACCGCTGGTGCACCAAGAAAGTGCAATCCGGGCATGGACGCTTCCAGCCCTTCGCTGAGTCGCGGATATCCTCGAAAGCAATCTATGGCCTTCGCAAATTCCGGTGAAAAGAAGTCGTACTTGGAAACATCCACTCGATATCCGGTTCCCAGAAAAACATGGTCGATGGTTCGCTCGCTTCCGTCATCAAGCTTGATTTTTACCCGGTCGCCAACCGAAGTTGCGGAGACAACAGAGCGGCCGAGACTCATCGGCACGTTTTGAAGCCGCGCCACCAGCCATTGCGCGCCGGCCGGCCGGATCGATCGTTTGCGGAGCCAGTCCTGAACGGACCGGGGGAACTGCCTGACCAAGTCGGGCCGCGCCACAATCTGGCTGATGCCTGCGGGACCAACATCCGTAGGTGCATAGAGGAGTTTTGAGACCGTTGGTCCCAAACCGTGTTGGAACGTCCTTGATACTGTCCCGCCAAGCCAGCGAATCTGCCGCGTGCGCGCTACGATTTCCACGTCAGCGCCTCCCTCGTGCAACAGTGCCGCCGACTCCAGGGCGCTTTGACCGCTTCCGATTACCAGCACTCGCTTTCCAGAAAAGACTCCCAGTTCGCGATGTTCACAGGTGTGCGACACAAGCGAGCTCGGAAGCTCCGCAAATTGTGGCGGTCGCCAAGCGAATGAACCGATCCCCGCAGCAACGACCACGCGGCCCGCGATCACCGTCTCGCCCGTTTCAAGGAGGAGCCGAAAGCCCTTTGCCTTGGGCTCGACCCGAACAATCTTACGTCGATCCAGGTCCGGCGCCACCTGCCGTTGAAACCACCGCCCGTAGTCGATGAAGCAATCCAGTGGTACCGGAGTGGAAAAGCGCCTGGAGCTTGCTGCTTGGTATTTCTCCAGAGTCAACGACTGGTCCGGATCGGCAAGGTGCGTCGCCGCCCAACCGGAGCGGAGCAACATGCCGGTTGGCATGTTGCGCTCCCAAAAAGACATCGGTTCGCCGAACGTGTGCACATCCAGCCCTTTAACCGTGCGCAAGTGAGCGGTCGCCGACAACCCGTAAGGGCCAGCGCCAATAATTGCTACGTCGCATTTCGTCATGTTTCACTCCTGAAATTTGAAATCTTGTTCACTATTCCAACCCTGGCGAGAAAAACCGTGACCTGGACTCGTACAGGGAGAAATTCTTTCGCCGGCATTATTGTCGAACTATGAAGACATCCTGAGAGACTCCCTACGGGGGAGAGAGCTGATTGAGTTGTTGGCCTAATTGCTGCCGCGCGGCTTCCAAGGCACTGGGGTCGTGAGTCCAGTTGGTCCAGCTCGTGGCGATAGGCTGAACGAAGGAGTTCGTAAAGGCGTTTTGCCCCAGGTTCTTTAGAATTTGCGCAAACTCGTAGTCTTGAATGCCGTCGCGGATGGACTTCAGACGGATTCCCGGTGCGGACTCAGTCGAGCCGATCGGTCCTGGTGGATAGAGGAAAATACCGTCGCCCGGTCTGCCGAGGCCGCCGCCGCAAGCGGTGCTATCCACATTGTTCCAACTACCGATGGTGTTCCCGGCGGTCCATCCATCGGCGCGATAGTAAAGGATTCCTGTCGCGCCTTGCGTCCAATTCAAGAACCCGGCCTGGATGCGCTCGTTGATCGGCGGATAGTCCACCATCCATTCCGGAGTGTTGCCAAACCCCGTGTTGCAACTGGTGTAGCTCCACAAGTCGCTTCCGCCACTAGTGAACGGCAAAGCAGGCCACTGTTGCGCTGAATCGAGCAGCACCCAATGGTCTATGGCGCTGCGCCCGTCGCCTTCATCGAACAGATTCGGGTCCGGCACGTTGGTGGTCATGATAGTCTTGACGCTGCGGTTAGCGGCATGAGCGTTGGTGCCCACCGTTTTCAAGGGCGTGTAGGAGCTCGGGCAGCCGTTCAATTCATCGGCGACGTACAAGTCCAGAACCAGCCCTGGCGGCAAATTGGCCGCCGCAGCGTTGATTTGGCTGGCAGAAGGAAGCGTGGTATAGGAACCGTCGCACTTGATTCCAACAACATAAAAAAGGTTCAGTCCAAAACGATTGAGGCCAAAATTTGTGACACCCAAAGATGCATTGGCCGCCACATCGCAGCAACTCATGACTTTATTGCGCATCAAGGCCCGCGCCAGTGTAGTGATGTTATTACCGGTGGCCGGCGGCCAAAGCGTCCAGAGGGAAAGTTCCGAAGGCTGCGTCGGCAGCTCAAAGTTCCACACCGTCAATGTGACCGGGACCGTCACATTGCCCTGTGCGGCGGTGATCGAGACGGTGCCGGTGTACATTCCCGGCGGGCTGTTCGTGGCCCCGTGCGGCACGGAAATGTCGATCCAGTAAGGTTGATTCTGCCCGGCACTGATAGTCGCGTTGCAGGCCTTCAGCACCGCTGAGGTGCCGCACAGCGGTGACCCGGATTCCGGATCATTAAAGGGAATCAGCGGCTCGGCGTATGTTCCCGAGCCTAGCGGGGGATTGCTGCCTCCGCCGTAGTTTGCGGTGCCTGTGACGGTGATGAAGTACTCGCGATACAGAGTGATGCTGGATGCCGGGATGGTTGCACCACTCGGACCCGCCAACGCCGACGCGCTCACGTTCACGTTCGTCAAGCCGTTCACCGGGGCCTGCACGATGACCTGCGCATCCACCGTTTCGCCACGTGCGCTGGACAGTGTAATGGCAGAAGTCAGGCCGGGGGCGTCGGTCTGCCCCACTCTGATCAGACCGGGGAATACCCACACAGGAAACGGCGCACTTGACGATTGGCTGGTTGTGATGAAGATCGTAAGAGCGACGAGCACTGCTGCCGCCAACGACAGGCCCTTCGAGTGCCGAAAAGTCCGGCCCGCATGTCCTCCATTCTGGCGCGTATATTTGCAATTGATATTCATAGGCGTTCTTCTCCCAGCAATTAATTTTCGAGCTGGGGAAGAATTGACGATCGGCGCGATTCATTCCGTTGCAAAACTTCGAGATACTCTCGATGCAACGCTTGCCAGATCTGCTCTTGTCGAAATTTGCGTCTGACTTGTTCTTGGCCTGCAAGTCCCAGTTTAATGGCCAAGGCTCCGTCGGTAATCAGCCTTGCGATCGCCTCAGCGAGCGCTGGCACATTGCCCACGGGAAAAAGAAGTCCGGTCTGGCCATCCGCAACGACATCTACGATTCCAGTCGTAGACGCCCCGACGACCGGTACTCCGGCGGCCTGAGCCTCAAGAACAACTGTCGGCAGACCTTCCCTGTGGCTTGGTAGGACCAAGACATCAGCAGCTGCATAGTAAGGAGCAGTGTCCGATACAGCCCCTGCAAGAATCACATGTGGATGTGTCTCCAAACACCTTCGAGTATCAGAGGGAAGCGGGTCGCCGTCCTCGAAGCATCCCGCCAGAAGCAGTCGGAGTTCTGGAAATCGAACAACGAGTTGAGAAAAGGCTTTAATCAACTCCGGAATGCCTTTGTCACAGGTCAGGCGGCCAACAAAGAGCACGACAGGGGCCCCCAGAGGGATTCCCAACTGGTGCCGCATTTGCGATGCACGCCTCACAATCTGTGGCGTGGCCGCAAAATGCGAAGCATCCACGCCGTTGCAACTGCCTGATCCGAAAACTACCATTCGCTCCGCTCTGGTGAGCCCTGACGCAATCGCTCTTTTACGCACACTGTGGCTAACACATACGACGCGATGCGCGAAACGGCAAGCTAGCCGCTCGGCGTATATGAGAATCCGTCGCTTCAGCCCTTTGGTGGTCTCGAACCGCAAACCATGCAGAGTGTAAAAACGGCAGGGAACTCGGTTCAGCCATGCCGCGAATCCTCCCAACAACCCAGCCTTGGGGGTCCCCACATTGGTTACCGCGGGACGAAGCGTGCGCATGTGGCGCCACAACCGCAAAAGCGATTGAAGGTCTCGCCATGGAGCGATCTTTCGTTCCATGGGCACTTCGATGATCGAAACGCCTTTCGGCCGCGCCACTTCCCATTCGTCCTTGCGCCGCTCCGGACAGAGAACCGTCACATCAAAGCCTCTGTCCTGAAAGAATTGTAATTGGCCCTGCACGAAGCCAAGCGCGATTGCCGAATTCACGGCGATAACCAAGCGCGGTCGTGCCAAATCCTCATTTATCTTTGAAATCATCTGCAAATCCACTAAGCGGAACAACTTCTTGTCTGGCCGCTCGCCTATCGACGCGCATCCCCGCTACAAGAGCACTCCAAGAGTTGCCGTTTGGGTCGTACCGTTGTACGAAGCCGAGATTGTGGAAGAAGTCGAGATGAGAACGATGGACGTATTGACCGTGAAGGTTGCGCTAGTGGCTCCAGCAGGAACGATCACGCTGGAAGGCACTCTGGCCGCTCCGTTGCTGCTGGAAAGAAAGACTTGAGCGCCACCCGCTGGGGCTGGCCCGGTCAGGGTTACAGTGCCCGTGGAAGATTGGCCCCCAAAAACGTTCGCAGGATTCAGCGTCAGCGAAGAGACAGTGGGGGGTCGAGGAGGCGCAGGTGTCACGTTGAGCGAGGCAGATCTGGTCGCGTCACCGTAAGTCGCGGTAATGGTGACCGCGGTTGACGCAGCCACGGCGCCGGTGCTGACCGTGAACGTCGCGCTGGTAGCTCCGGCGGTGACGGTTACGCTGGAAGGAACCCTGGCCGCCGTCGTGTTGCTGCTAGAAAGCACAACTTGCACTCCGCCTGGTGGAGCCGCTCCGCTCAGCGTGACTGTGCCACTAGAGGAATTCCCGCCCGTAACACTTGTCGGATTCAGCGTCACGGACGAGAGAGTGGGCGGGGGCGGGGACGCAGGCGTTACGGTGAGCGAAGCCGATCTGGTCGCGCCGCTGTATGCTGCGGAGATAGTGACAGCGGTCGACGTAACAACAGCGCTGGTGCTGACTGTGAACGTCGCAGTGGTAGCTCCGGCTGCAACCGTCACGTTTGGCGGTACATTGGCAGCTGCCGTGTTGCTGCTGGAAAGCGTGACTTGCGCGCCGCCTGCGGGAGCTGGCCCGCTTAGGGTCACCGTGCCGGTAGAGGAATTCCCGCCCGTGACGCTCGTGGGGTTCAGTGAAAGCGAGGAGAGAGCAACGGATGCAGGGGCAGAAGAAGATTGCTCGAACTCTAAAACTGCGGGATTGGGATCATTCTGTGAAACCGCCACGAACTTCGAAGGCGAGATCATATAGATGATGGCGTTCCCTCCCGTGCCGGAAGTAACCGTCATGGTTCCCCGGCCATTGGTTGGCGATGAGGCAACAGAGTACATAGCTTTGAACGCCGCGCCTGAGAGCGGTCCGCTCGGCGCGCCGATGTCTTCGGCGCCGGCCATATTGCCAGTGGAGATGGCGCCGTCGGCCGCGAACTCGCCAGAGAAGACCGTTACTCCGTAGCCCACCGGATTGGTCGCGTACCCCGCATACGTACCTTTCAGAGTGCTATTGGTGAACGACACCGTAGCCTGGGATTCGCCGACTCCGAACAAAACATTGGAATCGGAAACGAAGAGGAAAATCTGGTTCGCGTTCACCAAGTAGACGACCAGGCTGTATCCTCCGATGGTGATGGAGGCGCGCCCGTTGCTGGCCACGGTGTACGTTCCCGCCGCCGCGGTGACGGAATTGGGCGCCCGGCAGAAGTTCTCGTCGTAGGTCAGGGAAAGGGCGCCGCTGCCGTTGGTGGTAAGCAAACCTGCAACCGCTTTGGGCACGCCTGATACCGTGCCGCACGCGGAGTGCCCGGTAAGGGAAATCACCATGTTCCCGTTCAGCGACGCGTTGGAGAATCCTCCCGCGGGAGTGTGCTGTTGCACGACGACGCCGTTTAGCAGCGGAGTTGCCGTCGTGACCACGTCACTCTCCATCACAAACAACTTTCCTGAATTCACGACATAAAAGACAAAATTCATGGTGTCGGGTGTTCCGCCAAACGTGAAGGCCAGGTGCATGGTGCCCCGCCCCGTGGCCGTGTTGGTCACTGCGTAATCCGCTGCCGTAAAGGTCATCGGATAATCAGTGCCATAGCCGTTGACGTCCCCTGCTGCGTTGGTGAGCGTGCCTGACCCGTTCGACGTGAAACGGCCTTCGATCGCGGCGCGATTATTGGCGTCATCAAAGCCGGCGGCGCCAAACGCGTAGTCACCCATCATTCTCGCTGTGCTGTAAGCTGTGGTGTCCGCTTTTTCCATAGTCCCCGAGCCGATCGTTCCCGCCCCTCCTGAGGCGTCGAACTCGATGAACTGGGCGCTGCCGTTGGCCAGCATCGCAAACGCCAGCTTTGCCGAGCTGCCCGAAAAATTCAGGGTCATCACACCGCGATTGTCCGCACCGATCGAATAGCTCCCGGTGAAGGATTGCGCCGCTCCCCCGCCACCCACGGCGTTGGTGTCCAGTTCACCATTGGTGAGATCACCGGCTCCGTCCGCCGTGAATCTTCCGACGGCCCCAAAAACAGACGAAGTGGTCCCATTCCCGTTGATCCCGCTGAAGCTAAACGAGTAGTTGCCATTCAACTCGGCGTTGTTCACACCAGTCTGGCCGTGGACTGTCGGAGCAAGAAGCAACGCGAAACACAGGATCAGCAGAGCATTTAGCTTACGCATGTTTCCTCCATTTGCCAGCTGGGCGATTGAATCTGTCACTTTTGTTGCCATCGGATGGCCTACGAATGAGGCGCGCGGGAAGGGCGCCAGACTTTCAGCGAGAGTTATCCTCGCAGTAGGCACAGGGAACACTCGATAAGTAAGGGTTGACGTAGATGAATCGGATCGGGTCAGAATTCCCATCCGAACATCCCTGGATTGGACGACTTACCGGGCACATTCCGAGAGACTCGGGGAAGGTACGCTCCGTATTCTTTCGGTTGCCAGCCTCGCATAGATTGCCTGATAGCGTTCCACAATCGCAGGCAGTGCAAAATGTTGCTGCACGCGGCGTCTTGCAGCCACGCCGAGGCGGCGCCGTACTGCTGGTCCGGCCTCTATGAGCTTCCGCCAAGCCTCAGCCAGCGCATGGGGATCTCCAGGAGCCACTACTGTACCGGTCTCCCCAACGATCAAGGCGGAATCCCCTACGTCGGTCACGACGCAGGGAGTTTCGCATGCCATTGCTTCGCCAATTGCCATGGGAAAGGCTTCGCTGCGAGAAGAAGTCGTGGCGATATCCAATCCGGCAAACAGGCGAGAAATGTCAGTGCGATGCCCCAGAAGGTGACAGCAGTCACGTATCCCGGCGGCCTCGATCCACTCGACTAACAGTGAGTTTTGCGGGGTAATTTCCATGCCGCAGAGGACGAAGTGAATCTCCGGCATCCGCTTGTGCAGCCGCTCGGCTGCGTAAATGAAGTTGCGATGGTCCTTGTGAGGATGGAAACGAGCCGCAATTCCGATTAGAATCGCATCCGACGGAAGGCCGAGCTCCTCACGTATCGACTGGCGCGCGGCCGGGTCGGGTTTCACTTTCTCGAGATCAAAACCGTTGGGTATTACTTCCAATTTTTCAGCGGCGTAACCGAGAGTCTTGTGGATCCGCTGGGACGCTTCCGAGCAACACACTATCCGGGCGGAGAATTTTCGCGACAACAGGGCGCAGAGGCGATTGACGGACATAGTGCGACGTTTGTCCACATTAGGGTCGAGCGCGCTGTGGTGGATGCCCCAGATCACGGGCACGTCGCCAGCCAGGCGCGCCGCCAGACCGCCGACGAGATTCGCGTGATACATCCAAGTATGAATAACGTCTGGTTTCGACTCGCGTATCCATTGGGCTAGCCGCAGCACCAGCAAAGGGTTGGGCACACTTCTTTTCATCCCGAGTGTGCGTACCTGCACACCAATCCCTTGCATTCTCTCAGCCAGATCTAGAATACCAGTCAGCGAAATGATTTCATTTTCAAAGCGTGCGCCGTCCATCCCGGAGGCAATCCGGCACAACATATTTTCGGCCCCGGCTGGGCCGAGCGTTGTGATGATGTGCATTACCTTGATCATAGTTCTGTCTAAACCAGACGCAACGACGCGCCGTGCCGGCGAAGTACGCTTTCCGCTTCGACGCGACGCTGATAACCAACCAAATCCTCGTAGATTTTCTCGTAGGCCCGTACCATCACTGGGACATCGAAGTGTTCCTTTGCCCGCCGTGCAGCGGCCGTCCCCAGGCACTTTCTGAGCTCTCGATTTTGTAAAAGAAATGTCATGGAATCGGAAAGTCCTTGGACATCTCCCGGCTGGACGAGAATCCCTTCCTTACCGCTTTCCATGAGATCCGGCACTCCTCCCACGCCGGTGCTCACGATGGGCAGACCCGCCGCCATGGCCTCCATCACGGAGAGCGGGTTGCCTTCGAAGTCCGAGCTAAGTACGAAAACATCCGCGGCTCCCAACACTTCCGGAATATCGGTCCGCAGCCCGAGAAAATGAACTTGGCGGGTTAGACCAAGATTCTTGGCTTGCGCCACGAGCCGCTCGTGCAAGATGCCTTCCCCAACCAGGACCAAATGAGCATTCGGGTTGGAAGCAGGCCCTTGCGCAAACGAATTCAGAAGCAGGGAGTGATTTTTCTGTGGAGCAAAGCGTGCCACGCAGACAAAAAGAACATCGCTCTCCCTGAAGCCTTCTCTCACGCGCCATTCCCTGCGTGAAACCTGGGGACTGGCATAGCAACCTATCGGGATTCCGTTCGGGACCACTCGGCAACGTTGAATTCCATAAAGGCGTCCGAGACTGTTTGCCACTTCTTCCGCAACCGCGACGGGCACAACTCCGTGCTTTAGCGCGTAACGCTGAAGCCAGCGCAGGCCGGGTTCAATCTCGCGTTCCGCCAGGTTGTGGACAGTATGCAAAAGTGAAACCCCCTTGCGGAGAAGGAGGAACGGCAATGCATATCGGAAAACATGTAGATGCGTATGGACAATGTCCGGCTGGCACTGATTGAGCACCGGGGGCAATCTGAAGAACATGCGGTAATCGAATCCCGGCCGTTTTCCCAGGTATCGAACTTCCACGCCGGCCTCGTCCAGCAATCGGTCGAGATCGCAGTCCACGCGATTCGCGAAGGAAATAACAATTGGTTCAAATCGCCGGCGGTTCAATCCAGTTGCGATGTGAACGGCGACGCGCTCGGCTCCACCGGGGCTGAGCATCGGAACCATATGTATCACTCGAATTTTATTCATGATTCTTGATTGCCGGTCCGAAGAGCGATTTCCCCCAGCGAACCGCAGTCGAGCCTTCGCGGCCGCCATCGAGTTCCAGGAGAAACAGGAATTCACTGCTTAAGAATTTTTCCAGGAAAAGAGTGTCCACCGAGGTTTCGGGGAAGAAATTCCCAAGGCCATGATGCCCGCGGAACTGGCAATCGCTCTCTGGCGAGGCCGTGAGAAGGAAAGTGCCAGGTGCCGCATCTGAACCACACTCCCGCATTGCGCCATCAGCAGACCGAAGAAGAACCAGGTAGGTTTGCGCATTTCCCAGGTTAGGCTAGATACGCCCACGACCCAAACCCCGAGGGAAACGATCCACAGTCGCTTCGGGAAAGGCGGCATGCCCCGCAGTGACAGCGCCAGGGCACCCAATAGAGCGCAAAAAACGGCAAAGCCAAGGACGCCCTGCTCGACAAGGACCGAAAGAAACGTATTGTGGGCGGGCGGCGCGGGGTCAGGCTCACCGAGGCGGATCGGTTCGGCTAAAACACGGCTGACGATAATCCGGAAGGAATTTACTCCAATTCCAAGGAAGGGATGCGTCCGGAAGATCTCCCATCCCGCTTTCCAGATGATCGTGCGCCCGGTGAACGTGCCTCTCTCGAATTCGCTCGGCATCGTAGATAAGCGTTCCCAGGAGGTTGCGGGAACGAAGTAGAGTACGCCGGCGACGAGCAATGCAATAGTGAGCAGGAGCGCGATTCTCTGACGGCCATTCAGGCGGGCTTGCGTCAAGGGCATGATCGCGAGGGCAACTACCGTTGCAAGCGTGGCGCCTCGGGAGGCCGTCAACAAGATGGTCGTCCCTGCCAAAATGAGTTGCACTCTGTAAACCCAAACAAGCCGCCCATGGTTATGAATTAGCAGGTAGTAGGACATGGGGATGCTCAAGGCCATGATCAACCCCAAGTCGTTCGCATCCAACTTGGCGCCCGCATAGCGCTGATAGACCGACTGCTGGTGCGAAAGGAACAAGTACAGTGTGTCGAATCCCGAGACGAAAGTTCCCAGGACATAGGCGCGCATCAGCTGCATCTGTTCAGCAACGCCGGGGGCCAATTCCCAGATGAGCCACACCAGGATGAAGAGTTGGACGTAGGAGAACACCTCAACAATGGTTCCCTCCGGATAAAGACTCCACAGGTAACTTAGCGCCGCGAGGACGACGAATAGCGCCATGAGGACATGGCCGATTGACGGGCGCCTCACCTTTCCTCTTTCTATGATTGCTAGAACACCTAGGCCTACCGCGACCATCCCGATCAAACGCACGCTTGTGCCGAAACCAGAGATTGTGAATGCGTCTTCCCATGGCATGGCAAAGACCAGCAGCCACAGAGACCCGAATGCAAATTTGCCGAGTGTAGAAAACTGCTCAGCTCCCGCGATAGAGCGAGCCGCTACGCACGTGTCAACACGCGGCAGGACCTCGGGCTGACGCAGACTCACCCATGGATCGCATCGCTCTACCACCGTAAACCCTCGCACCGCACCTTGAGTCATAACGCTCGGCTGCCCTGCAGAGGACTCGAAATGTCCGGGCTCAGTCACTGCAGTGGTTCTCTGTTCGGGTGACTTGGATTTGGAACGAATGCATCAAGCTGGTTCCAATTCCTGTGCACTGGCGCAAGCGTTCGCGCGCAGACTTCGGAAAAGGATGATGGCGCTCGCAACCAGTTGCACAACGGCCGAAATCAACATCGATAAAATCACACCGAGCAGACCTTGCCGGGCAACCAGCCAATAGCAACCCACCACGAGGCTTGTGATGGTCAATATATTCAATGCCACCTGTGTCCGGTAAATGCCCGCCGCGGTCAGTCCAAATCCCAAGAATTGGGCCATGAACAAAATGGATCCGGCGGCCATGATCCAGGGGAGCAGGTCGGCTCGCTCGGCGTATTCGGGCCGGAACAGGATGGTTAGGATTTCGCGTCCCGCCAATTTCGAAAGAAGGATTCCGCACACCCCGATGGCTGCACCAATGATCAGTAGCTTGCCGAGGAGGTTGCCGAACGTTGCAAAGTCGCGGTTGAAATACGATCTGGAAAGCCGGGTGAATGCCGCCTGTCCAAGCGATACCACAGCCATATTCCCGACAGAGATTGTCAGGCCGATCGCTGAGAAGATACCCAAGTCACGTTCCCCAAGTCCGTGCTTGATGAAAAAGCTGGGAATGCTGGAATTGAGGGTAGTTAAGAGCACAACGATCCCTAGCGGGAGACTTCGTAACAACAATCCTCGTTGCTCGTTCAGGTCAAAGCGAGGCGCCAGCGCCTGGTTATAGGAGAGCCATTCAGGTTGCTCACCCAAATTGTGAGTACGTTCGCGGACGTCGTAGCCAAACAGGACGATTGCACGCGCCAGCACAACGCCGGCAATTCCCCACACGAGGCTTCTGGTGACATAAGTTGCGGCTGATAGGGCCAACACGGAGAACAACGCCCTGGCGATCAAGGATTTCGAGATCTCAGCCATTCTGTCGTGCAGTTGCAACCGCGCATAATACACATCGCTGATGGTTTCAAGGCCGTAGGCTACGCCCACCAACAAAATTACTTCCGTCAACTCCCAGCGAAAGCGCAAGATTCGAGTGATGGCAAAAATAATCACGAATGCGGCCGAGGTGGTCAGGAGACGAAGACTGAGGTAATGACCAAAATGTGACTGCCGGCGATCGCTCGAATTCATGACGGAACGGAGTTGCATGTTAGTGAGCATCATCACCGGATATACCAAGGCGAGGCCCAGAGCATATTGCCCGACGAGTTCCGGGCGAACCAGCTTGGTCAAGAGCACGAGGATGGCAAACTGGCCGGCAGCATAAAAGGCATTCCCCACGAACATCCAACTAAAATCCGCACACAAACTGGGCCGTTCCTTCTGCTGGGCTACGAAGACACTCGGAGCTTCAGTGCTCACGGTTTTCACTCCTGGTGAATTTTGCGATGCTCACAGGATGTTTTGCGATGCGTGGCATTGTGGCTAGTGGTCGGCCAGAAAGATCGCTGCTCCACGCAATCCTGGCCGCAAGCTTTACTGCCTCGCGCTCAGAGTTTCACGAGATAGCACACGATCGGGAAGATCCTTTGCCAGCGCTGATGTGAAGAGCTCGGCGCCATCCCGATTAAGATGCATTCCGTCCCGCTGGTAATACTTCGCCGAAAGCGCGGTCGGATCAATCGGCACCGACACATCCACTCCGGCTGTGCGAGCGGCGTTAACCATCTGGTTGACGTCGTTTTCGGAAGAAAGAGTCGGCGGGACAAGCAGAATCAACTTCGCGCCGTGTGCTTCACAGACTTCGCGCAGCCTCTGCAAACGCGGAATCGAAATACTCGCAAACTCTCGGGCATCAGGAATAGCCGGCCGCTGATTCACGAGCAGGAAGAGATCTTCAAGATGGGGAACCAGGTGTTTGAGAATCTGCATTCGAATGGCGCTGCGCGTATCCCAGAAGGTGCTTGCATGCGCGAGCAAGAGATTGCTGGCGGCCGTGCGATCCAGATGCAAATCGGAAGCCACGGAGAGAGAGTCCCGGGCATCGAAGAAAAGCATGGGAGTGTAATCCTGGCGCACACCGTTCTCGAGAAAGTAGTTCACGCCCACGCCCACGACCACCACCTGTGGCCTGGCTCCCCGAAGAAACAGCCGCTGCAACGCATAGAACCAGTCATAGTAACCGGTGGCCTCAAGGAAAATGGGATAGATGCGCATGCGTTTGGACGTCAACGCCTGCAAGCGATCCAGCTCGACGCCGTGCAGGAGCAGCGAATTGCCCACCATCAGAACAGTAGGCGGTTCGTCCGGCGCAGCTGGGTGGATTCTTAAGGCTTCGTCGTACTGCCGGGAAATCCGGGCATAGGTGAGCGAATCATGCTTGAGCAGATATACGGAGCAAATCTCAAACACAATAATGAGTACGAAACAGATCGCCACCAGGGCCTTGGTGTAAGCCAAGGCGGTGGATTTAGAATCGGAAATAGACGAATGCATTGAGATTGCTTCCCGAAAAGAGCGCTAAAACAACGAGGGCGGTGGTGGCAAGCGCCGTCCGAAATGCGTAGGAAGAGTTCGCAAACGGGTACTCCAGGTCGCCGGCTTCCAACAATAAATCCACAATGAATAGCGGAACAGAGAATAGGCCGAGCAGTAAGAATGCCGTGGCATATTCACTCCGCCAGGCAAAATCAGAGAGTCCCGCCAGAAATTGAGTCGCCGCACTAAGTGACTCGGCCCGGAAAAATGCCAAGCTCAAACAGAAAAGGTTAAAAGTAAAGATGCGTTGCCCCCACGCGGAGAGAAAACCGGCAAAGCGGCGAGGTTGGACTGCACCAGCAGCCTTGGACCCCGATGGGAAGATGAGACGTTCGATGGCCAGAACAACGCCATGAATGGCCCCAAAGATGATGAAAGTCCAGTTTGCGCCGTGCCAAAGCCCAGCCAAGATCATGGTCTTCACGAGGTTCAGGGAGGTTTTCCATTTTCCGCCCGCGCTGCCACCCAAGGGAACATACAAATAGTCCCGCAGCCAGGTGCTCAAACTGATGTGCCAGCGTCGCCAGAACTCTTGCAGGCGGCGCGAAAGATAGGGCTGCCGGAAGTTGACCATGAAATGGAAGCCCATCAATTGCGCGCTTCCCCGCGCGATATCGCTGTAGCCGCTGAAATCTCCATACACCTGCCATGCGAAGGCATAGGTCCCGATCAGAACAATCCAGAAGTTCGGCTTTCCGAGTTGGCCGCCGAAGGCCGCATTCGCCAGCAGCGCGCAGTTGTCTGCGACCACACATTTACGCACCAGACCTGAAAAAATCAGCATGATGCCGTCGAAGAATCGGTCGGCATCGAAGCTACGCTCCCGTTGGACCTGCGGCAGCAGGTGACCTGGCCTTTGAATCGGCCCGGCGATCAGATGGGGAAACAAACTGACGAATAGGCCGTACTCAACAAACGACTTCGCGGGCTCCAGCCTGCCCTTATAGACGTCTACGATGTAGGCGACTTCCTGGAAAGTATAGAAAGAGATGCCCGGCGGAAGAATAATCCGGATCAAGGGCATGGGAATGTTGTGAACTCCCAACGTGGCCAATGTTGCCGAGAAGGAGTCCGCAAAGAAATTGAAATACTTGAATGTTCCCAAAATCGAAAAATTCAACAAAAGCGAGAAGATAAACCACTTTTTGCGGTGGGAGTCCCCGCGATCGGGAGTAATTTTCTGAGCAATCAGGAAATCCATCGTGGTGCTTCCAATCATGAGCGCAAGGAAGCGCCAATCCCACCAGCCGTAAAAGAAGTAACTTGCGAGCAGTAGAAAGACGTTTTGCCCCCGGCGATTCAATCGCCAATAGACGAGCACAACCGGTAACAGAAAGACAAAATAGGCAGGGGAGTCAAAAAGCATGGGGCTAAAGAAGTTTTTATCTACCAGATCGATTGCGGAGCGAACTCAGAGCTGCTCTCCTGGCTGGCGGCGGAGCGCAACCTTTCCGCGGGTGCGACGAACTCGTTCAAGTAAACTTGTTCATTAAGGTACATTCGCTAGGCTCGGAAACCACGCATCAAGCGAACATCGCTTTTCGCTGGCTTGATCTAGCTTCGAGCGTGCGCGCGATCATCGGCGTAGCCGCCGTAGCCGTAACTTCCCGTAGCCTTCGGATCCCAGCTGTTCAAAATGGTGCCAAGAACCCGTGTGCCGTCTTCGGCGAATCGCTGGCACGCGAATAACGCGCTTTCGGTCGTAGTTTGCCCCGCGCGGATTACCAATACGACGCCATCCGCGAGGTGACCCAAAACACGTGCGTCGGCGAGATGGATCATCGGTGGCACGTCTATCACGACCATGTCGTATTCCGTTCGCAGTCGATTCAATAGAGTGGACATTCTCGGAGAATAGAAGAGATTAGAAGGAGTCACCCCACAACTGCCTCCCGGAAGGAGGCAAAGCCCAGAAAGTCCGGTCTCGCGGACCAAATGGGAGATGTTGACGTTTTCAAGCGAGCCGTCTCCGCGCAACACGTCGCTCAGACCCCAGTTGTTGCCCACACCAAAAACTTTATGCAGCCGGGGGCGGCGCAGATCGCCGTCAATCAGCAGTGCCTTGCGACCGATCTCCGCTACCGCGATACTGAGATTACAAGCAACGGTTGTCTTGCCCTCGCCCGGGCATGGACTGGTGATGACAATAACTCGCGGATGCTCCCCGTTATCGTTGGGCAGAAGAATGGAGCTCAGCGTCGTGCGCGAGCATTCCGCTACCAAGGAAGGCTTGCGTTTCCAGGTGGCGAGCTCTGGGCAATCCGCGTGTGATCGGGCAAGAACTGGACGGGGGCGTCGCGGATAGAGCCCATTTGAGATTTGGCGCGGAATTGCAGATTCGTCCAGCGGAATAACGCCGAGCTCCGGCAAATCCAGGAAGACTTGTGCGTCCCCCGGAGCGCTGATCCGGCGGTCAACACGCTCCCGAAGGAGCACAAAACCAAAACCCAGAAGCACTCCGCCGCACAAGCCAATCGCAGAGTTCATTGGCAGACTTGGACGGTAAGGGAGCAACGGGGGCCTGGCGCGGTCAACGATCATGACGTTGCTGTCTCGCATGGCGGCAGCCAAGCTGGCTTCCTTCACCTTCTGCAGCATCATTTCGTACAGCCGGCGGTTGGAATCCACATCGCGTTTCAGAGTGTCGTAATGGATGGCCTTCTCGGATTGATCCGCAACCACTTTTTGCTGATCGGCGTTGGCATTCGATAACAAATTTTCACGGCGGAGCGCGGCGGAATAGTCGTCGCCGATGCGTCGAAGCACGTGGCTGCGTTCGTTCTTCATCTCGGATTGCAGTTCGTCGATCTGCGCTTGTACTCGCTGAACTTTATAGTGTTCCGGGGTCAGCGTTGCGCTGAGCTCGGCATATTGCCGCTGCAAGTCAGCCAGTTTTTGGCGGTACTCGCGCATAGTTGGATCGTCCAAAACTTCCGGAAGGGAATCTGCCGGCTTGTTCTTCGCACCTTCAAATTTGGCCTGAGTGGCAATGCGGTCTGCCTGAGCCTTGGATAGCTCGTCTTCCAATTCTTTGAGGCGATTTTCCGCTAAGTTGTCTTTTTCCGAGGTGAAAGAAAGCCCTGTGGCGCGGGCATAATCCTGGAGCTGCGCCTCAGACTGTTCCATCTGGGCTTTCATTATGTTCAAATGGCTCGTTAGCCAGTCGGCGGTACCCTGGGCGGATTTCCATCTCTCCTCCTGGCTCAGTTCAATGAATTCGCTGACGAGCGTATTTGCGAAGTCGGCCGCTCCCTTGGGGTCCGGGGACTCGTACGTCACCTCCAGCAAGCGCGAGTTGCCGGATGTCCGTACTGTCAAATTCCTTTCGATCTGGCTGATCAATTTCTCGCGCTGCGGGAGATTCGAACTTCTGGAAAATTGGAAAATGTGCCGTACGCTCGCCGTGAATTTTCGCCAGCCGGTTGGCGGCTGTTCATTTTGGAGCTTCAGTCGGTCGATCACGTGATCGAGAAGGGATTCACTCTGCAGGAGTTTCACCTGCGTCTCCAGATATGACTCCGGGGGAACAGCGTTGCCGCCGGAATCGGTTCCGTCCTTCGGTTCCAGAAAGCTCGTTCCCTGAATCTCGAAGGAAGTCCGGGCCCGATAAATCGGGGTCTGGATCAGGCTGATCAAGATGGCCCCGAGCAGGCCCGCCAAAGCAAACTTGAGTAACGTCCTCCGGTGACGGAAAAATATGCGCCAGTAGTCAAGTAGACTGTCGTAGCCCGGCGAAGCGGCGGCGTCCGCCGAAGGTGACTCCACATACCTGTACACCGCGGGACGCTGGTCCATCCGTGAGCCGACAACGCTCAAACGCCCCTCGGACTTCTCAAGAGGAAAATCGGAATCTCTCATTTAAGTGCCTCAGTCAGAGTTCAAGGTGTGCGCCAGATGGCAAGGCCTGTTCCAGTTTGGAGAGCTGCTTCGAGTGCACGAAGAGCTGCTTTCTTGCCCGTGCTGCCCGGAATGAACAAAATGTCATCGCCCTGGAGTGGGACGTCCGCTTTTTTCCCGGTGAGTACGTCCTTCACATCCACTGCCATCTCCTCACGCTGATCGGCGTCGCGCTTCAAGCGCAGAATTCTGGCGTGTCGCGTGTCAGCTGTTCCGTTTAGCCCTTCAGCAAGGGCCAGCGCCTGCAGGACGGAAATGGACTGATTTTCGCCGAGCACGAAACCGCCCGAGCGCCTCACTTCGCCGATTACGTAGACCATTTCAGCCTTCGGGACAGAGATGACATCGTGCGGAAGAATTTGAATGTTCTCTTCGGGGTTCTTGGCTTCCATAATCTTCTGCAAGTTCACTTCGGCAACACTGAATTGTCCGGAAGCATCCAGCGCCGCGCCTGGCAAGGGAATGCAGCCCCAGCCCAATTGTCGAGTGATGCGGATGCTATACCCGGCGTCCGGCCGGATGCCTCCTGCCATCGATAACATCTCTAGCAACGTCTTGTGTCCCTGGATCTGGTGAACGCCCGGGGTATTTACCGCACCCAGTATAGAGACCGGTTGGCTTCGCAACTCCCTCACTGTGACGCCAACTTCCGGGTGACGAATGTAGACGTTCAAAACCTTGTCAAGCTCCTGTTCGGATTGCTGCACGGTCAGACCACCAACGTGGACACGCCCCGCTGGCGGAACTTGAATGTTTCCGTCGCTGTCGATGCGAACTGGTTTGTTCGCCACGTCACCCAATTCAGGCCCGGAAATGTCCAGAAGGTCGTCAGGTCCCAGCAGGTACGTGGAGCTTGCCTGGCCGCCGCACTTCGGCGTCAACCCGTTCGGCTGCGGCGACGAAGGAACCTGCGCACCGGCGCCAGAGGCCAGAAACAAAACCGTCAGCCCGATCGACACTATATTCTTGACATTCATCGGCGTAACCAAGCGCGAATCCACATTTGACCGGGCCAAGCCTGCAAATCCCCGGCCGCCCTTCTCTGCCATCTCGGCGACGTCCTCGCCATGGATTGCAATATTTTTTCGATGCTCCACTTTTGTGATAACAAGAGGTGATTTTTCGGCTTAACCCGAACTTGGAACGGGAATGGAATGGCGCGTGCGCGAAGCCATAACCGCACCAGCGGTTTCAAAAGCAGGCACCTGAGTCCGCGGCTTTTGCTCATGAACAAGCCAGGAACGGTGCATTTTCTCCACATTGGCCGCAACCGCCCGGGAAAATCCAGTCGTCGTAAAGACTTCCAGATCCATCCAAAGTGTCGATGCCGCATTCTTTCGATAGAGTGTAAAGCCGCCCAGTCGCTTGCCATTGCGTTTCATCAGGCTGAAAGTCAAACTCCAATTTGTGTCGGATGATGCCGGTGAATGGTCCCAAAAAAACTGAAGCTTGGAGCGGCTGACCGGTTTGAATGGACCAAGCTCGACCTCGCCCGGCACTCCCGATGAAAAGTACAAACCAAAACCATCGAATCCAATTGGTTCAAGACACTGCTGCAGAATTTGGCAGAATTGTGGGAGGCTGCTGCACGACTCCAGAGCGTCCGCCGCCCGGCGGATGCGAATGTCATTGGCGATCACATGACGCTGGTTCAGCGTACGGCTAGCCACGCGGCCAAGTTCAAGGAATTCGTGATAACGCAACTGCCGCACGCCGATCAACACGCCAATCCCAGCCACCACCAGGACCGCTGCCACTACAGTGTCTCCCGGGTTGAGGAGAAGGAGACTCAACAGCCCAAAGCAGGCGCTCACGCCATAAAGCAGCAGGACTGTTTGTCTATGGGAAATACCCCGCCCCAGCAACTTGTGGTGGATATGCTCACGATCAGGACTGAACAAACATTTGCCGCTCAAGAACCGCCGGATCACCGCGACGGTGACGTCCAAGATCGGCAGCCCGAGCGAGACGATCGGGATCGCAACTGCAATCATGGTCGGAGATTTGTGCGATCCGGCGATGGCGATTGCGCTGATGAGGAATCCAATTAGTAGACTGCCGCAGTCGCCGAGGAAAATGGAAGCTGGATTAAAGTTGAACCGCAGAAATCCCGTGATTGCCCCCGCAAGGGCCAGCGTCAGGATCAGGACTACTCCATTGTGGTCAAGGACCGCTACGATACAGGTCACCAGAGTAGAGAAAAGCGCGGATCCCGCGGCCAGTCCGTCAAGGCCGTCAATCAAGTTGAAAGCGTTGGTAATCCATAAAACCCAAATAATTGTGAGGGGAAGTCCGACCAGCCATCCCAAATGCGGATGGCCCACAAGGAAAGACAATCGTGATATTCCAAGGCCGTTGCTGAAGAGCAGCACTGCTGCCGCGGCCTCCGCTGCAAACTTGATGTAGGCGCTGACCCCGCAAAAATCGTCGATCAGGCCAAGTACGAAGATGATGGTGGCCGGCCCGAGGATTTTCAAAGTGAGCTGCGGCAATGGAAACTCGCGCGTGCCGAATTGCTGTGGCAGCCAATGCACTAGAAGTGCCATGCACGCGAGCGTAAGGAAAATGGCGACTCCACCTAGACGTGGTATAGGGCGAGAATGGACATGACGATCCGAACTCGGCGGAGAGACCCAGCCGCGGGCAAGCGAAAAATCGCGGACCAAACGCGTAAATGCTGCGGACGCGAGAAGCGCGACGATAAACACAAGAATGGGCATGACTTTCTCGGAGTTGGAGCGGGCGATTCTGAAGCCCTACTGACTCAATACCTGATCCTCAGGTCCGGCTAAGCCTTGCCTTCCGAACATTCCGGTGATTCTGCTTGCCTGACCTTGCACAGCCTCAAGATAGATTGGATGAATTTAGGATGACGAATGAATTGAATTCGAGATTGTCTCGCTCGAGGCAAGTCCGGCGGGGCGGGCATCACCGATCCAACTTCTCTCAATTTCGACTGCAATCGAGCGCTGCAACAGTTCAACGGACAACACGAGCTTCAATCCCGATTTGATTCTGACCACGATCCCAGTCATTCCCCGCAGGGGCCCGTCTTCGATCCGAGCGATATGGCCGACTTGGAGGAACGGCCAAGGCATGGTCGCGAGGCCGCTTCTGCCCGCGCGCTGGATGTCCGCGATCTCCTCTTCCGCGACCGGAACGGGTGTCTTCCCAATCCCAACGATCTGTATGACTCCTGGCGTCATCAACACAGGCAGGCGGTTATGCGGGTTCATCCGACAGAAGAGATAACCCGGGAACAGAGGCGTTTCGATTTCCTTCATTCGATCGGACCAGCGCCGCATGTATTTGCTGATGGGCAAATAGCATTCGTACCCCGCGTTTTCCAGCAGCAAGTTCGCCGTCTTCTCTCTGCTTGTTCTGACCAGGATCGCGAACCACGGCCACTGTTGATTGTGATTCCCCATAGTGACTCCCCTAGAGAAGCTACCGCCGGTGGAGTCCCAGTATTCGAAGGACTCGGAATCGGCGAAGGCCTAGGTTCCCTCGAACGCATCTGTCAGCTCAAGTTACCTTCGCTGGCAAGAGGAAAACTTGGCCCGTGCGGAACCGTAACGGATGCCGAACCCATTCACAATCCGGTCTTAACCTTAAATATCGGGCGGACAATTCCCGAGAGAACGGAAGGAATCGCAATTCATAGTATTTCTGTGGAGTTGCACAATCACAATTCGTCATCCAAGTCCTGTTCGTCCTGGGTCCAGGTATTCCCCTGACTCCAATGCCTTGATTCAACTGATTGTCATTTCCACATGCGCCTGAATATCCTTGTGCGCATGCAGCTCATTTCGGAAAACCTGGAAACAATGAGTTAACTTGATGCCATGCTTTTTGATCCCCCTGCATATTTCCTCTTCCTGATACCTGTCGCGCTGTTGTACTGGCGTCTCAAGCACCGCGCCCAAGATATTTTCCTACTCCTGGCCAGCTACTTTTTCTACGGATGGTGGGATTTGCGTTTCCTCGCGCGAATGATTGGCAGCACCACCGTGGATTCCCTGATCGCCCAGAATATCGCGCCCTGCCGCTCGGACCCCCACCGGAGGAAGTGGTTCATCTTCTCGCTCATGTTGAATTTCATGATTTTGGGGATCATCAAATACTTTGACTTCTTCGCGGGCTCCTTCCTAAGCGCCCTCGAAAAACTTGGAATTCACAATAACCCGCTGCCCTTGATTCGCATCATCCTTTCGCCAGGCATTTCGTTTTACACGTTTCAGGAAGTCGCCTATATCGTGGACGTCCACAAAGGGAGGATCGAAGTTTCCAGGTCTTACTTCGATTATGGTCTCTTCATCAGTCTGTTCCCTCACTTGACTGCCGGTCCGATACAAAGGCCGGGGCATCTGCTCCCGCAAGTCCAGAAGGTGCGCACTTTCGACGCGGATCGATCTTTCGATGGCCTGATGCTGATTTTCTCTTGCCGCATCCGAAAATGCGTGGTCGCGGATAGCGGATAATTGCGCCGTTCTGGCAAACGCCGTTTTTGGCGGTCAATTCGGCCCTTCACATTTCTGGCTTGTGCTGCTCGGAACGTACGCGTTTACCTGGCAAGTTTATGGAGACTTCAGCGGTTACAGCGATATCGCGCGCGGAAGTGCTCAATTGCTGGGCTTCCACTTTATGGTCAATTTCCGCCAGCCCATTCTCGCCAATCGTCTTCAGGATTTCTGGTGCCGCTGGCGCATCAGCTTGACGACCTGGCTTCGCGATTACTTGTCCATTCCACTTGGCGGGAGTGCTAGGAGCCAATGGAAAACCACCCGAAATCTCTTCATTACCATGGTTCTCGCCGGTCTCTGGCGTGGCGCAAATTGGAAGTTTGTCGTCTTTGGTGCCATCCATGGCGTGGTGTTAGCTGTGTAGTGTTACGTTTCCCGGCCAAGGCGAAGTGTCAGGGTGTTACTCCCCCTGGCCTCTGAACCAGTTTTTTCTTCCTCTTTGCCCAGAGAATTCTCACCCTCAATGTTCTTTGCCTGAGTCTTGCATTCTTCCGGGCGACCTCTCTTACTTCGCCGGTGCAACTGCTCGAAGGGCTGTCGAATTTCGCCTGGCGGAGTGAGTACGCCATAGCATTCTTCACGCTTTGCCTCTTCTCTGTACCACTGTTCCTTGCAGACCTTCTACTGGAAGCCAGCGATCACGAATATCCATTTGCAGCCTCTCCCTATGCCGTTCGGACCGGCCTCGCGGCTGCCGCTCTCCTTGTACTCGCATTCTTTTCAGGGAGCAGTCTCAATGCCTTTGTCTATTTCCAGTTCTAAGCTCGTGCCCGTTTTCGATGTGAAGGTGCTTCTTTGAATTTGAGGGCGCCACGCTTTTCACGTCAGCATTGGCAACTTTCCTTCCCCCAGACCGCGAATCACATACCTGTGGCTTCGCCGAATGGATGAGCCTGAAGTTAATTCCCTGAATCCATTGAATAGCTTTTTCACTTAGCCAGAGTGAAATGGAACGAGCAATTAGAGGCGTTTCACGACAGCACGGGCCAGGGTCTTCGATTTTTCGATGCGCACGGATTCTTCGCCAACGCCACCGATGCTGATGCGGACGAAGTTATCTCCTTGCAGAACATAGAGCGCGCCCGTGATCGGGGTCCCCACCCAGTACGCCTCCTCACCGAGCCCCTCAATCCGTCGCGGTTTGCGTGCTTCTTCATCTTCAGGCTCGGGCTTTTGCGCCTTCTTGCCCGCGGCCCGCATTTTGTCCTCTTCCACGTCGGATTTGTGGAATTGCCTCTGCCAGAATTTGCGCGGCGCGAGCGCGGAGGGCTTGGCCGAAAGGGGTACGGCCAACGCGACACTAACCGATTTTCGAAAATTGGTTGTGTGGAAGAGGCATTCCGAGACCAGCATCTCGCCATTTGGCTGCACGCTGGCTTTAGTTTCGTTGACCGGCTCACCTTGGACGGCCTCTATTTCCGCGCTGGTAAGCAGGGTGCACGCGTTCTTCTTGCCGCTTGCCAAAGTTCCGGCATCGCCGCTCATTCGCCTCTGCGGCGAACGCCCAGCTGCTTGTCTAGCGGGCAGTGCAATCGCGCACAAGAAAAATCCGCAAAACACAGATCGCTTCGCGTACCTGCAGTTCATATCTTTTTCCAATTACGAAAATGGATTCCCCATCTGCGAGTCTGCCGCGCGATTCCCCTCTTGCGCCGGGCTCCGCGCTTATCCTCGCGCTGCGCTAGGCCTGACTTCAATGCCCGTCATGTTTATTACAGTTCTGGTTGCCGCTGACACCGCTTGCCGGGTCGCCATAGCAAAGCTGCCCGCCACCCTCGTTGTCACCGCTCCTGGTGCCAAATTGCGTGCCGTCGAAAGCGGCAAACAGTCCTCGGCCACCCACTTGCCGCGCGATCGTGGCCAGTGCATCCTGCGCACTGGCAGGCCCAGCGGAAGCGTTCTGCGAGGGGTCGTTCACGCACGAGCCGGTGCAGCCGTCGGCGTAGCCCACCACCACGCGCCCAAACTTGTCCACGGTGATGTCGTTGAAGTCCAGCAGATTTCGACATGGGTTGCTGCCGCCCTGGTTCCAAATGCAGCCGCGCTGCACGGGGTCGGCAGATGTCGCGTCCGCGGCGGTCCAGGTGCGACCGCCGTTGTACGTGAATGCGACGTACAAATGCCAAATGCCGAGGAAATCGGCCGACTGCGTGTCGCCAGCCGTCGGCGTGCCCAAGAATGCAAAGGCCGCACGGTTGTCATCGCCCGCGATCACTTCAGCGAACTCGGCGTTTTGAATTCCGAACGGAGTGCCCGCGTCTCTGGACTTCGACCAGTGCAAGCCGCGGTCTTGCGAAATGGCGATCTTCGAATGGCCATCACCGTTGACGTAACCGAAATAGATCGTGTTATTGCTGCCCGCCGCAACCGACGGGTCGCTGCCTGGGCTGATGCTCAACGCATCCGGTATCGTCCGGACAACCCAGCTTAGGCCGTTGTCAGCGGAGACAGCCACCCCCGGCCGGCTCACATTGCTCGCGTCCGAGCACTTCTCGTTGGGTACGTAAGCTGTGCCGTCAGGCGAAACGCGAGCGTGCCCGTGCAAACCGCCGCAAGTTCCCGGGGCAACAGGGCGGTCAACGCCGTTGACGGTCGTAAACAAGTAGATTGGAACACCCGGCCCGAACGTAAGGCCGCCGTCATCGCTCCGCGAGCAGAAGGCGGTAGCGATGTCTTGTGAGCAGTAATAAATCGCATGTGGATACGACGTCCGAGTCAGGGGCACCGGTGAAGCGTAGGGGCCGCCCCCTACTGTCTGATGGTCAACGCCTGCCGGCTGGCCGGAACCCTGAGTCGGTAACCATGTGTCGCCGTCGTCGTCAGTGAACGACAGTTCGCTTGTCACCAGGTTGAGTTGCGAAGAGAAAGTGCGATTTGGACCGCTGAAATGACCGTCGTCTGTGAAAAGGATGGGGTCCAGACTCACGCGCGCGAAGGGCGAGCGCTTGTCCTCCCAAAATGCAGTGGCGGGCTTAAAAGCATCATTGAAAGTTACTCGCAGCGTGTGGTTGCCTGCTTCGATGAACGCCTTGCCGGTGTTCCAATCCACACCAACCGACGGTTCACCGGCCCCGTGCTCTCCTGCGGTCGAGGAACCTAGCGCTGGCTGGATGCAACTCGGGGGCTGTTGTGCTCCGGAACAGTCCGGGGGCGCTGGATAGATCACAAAAGTTGGCGCTCCAGGAGCCGGCGGAGGAGGTGGCGGAGCAGTTGGCCGCGCAGCGATGGTCAGCGTAAGAACGGCGTGTGAAGCGGTTGGCACCGGTGCCAGCGAAGCAACCGAGCGGATGTGCCAAACTCCATCAATGGGATCGGTGACGGTCAGATCTTCTTCGCCCGGCCCGGTTGAAGTATCGTCGGGCGACCCCGGGCCATGGTCGGCACCGCTGGGGCTGATGGCAAAGATGTCCAGGTCGGTAGGCACCGTGCTGGTCCAGGTGTACTTGATCGTCAGCTTCGCTGTCATCGACTGATAAAAAGTTGCCGCTGGCGCGGGGAGCACCACGGTCAAGTCGTGATCGTCGCACATCCCGGGCGGACAGATGTCCTGTATGCCGACGTTAGTCACCGTGCCGCCGCCGACAGCGGCAAAATCCCACGAGACCGGGCCCGAACTGCTACTGATCGAACTGCTGGGAGGTGTGCCAGTCTGGGCAAAGACGGAAGGTATGCTACGAAGCAACAGCACCAGGACTGCTGCAGAAAGCAAAGTTACAAGGGTAATCAATCCCATGGATCGATCGATTCGCATTAGCTCACCTCTCCAAGCGCGCTCCTCCGAAGAAAGTCCTCTCGTGTTCCCCTTAAGACTTTTATTCGGCAGAATTGGCGCCACTCTTCTTCGCTCATGTCTATTACCAACGTGCGGGCACTCTTAATTCGGGAAGTTCGCGCATAAAGGACCAAATGTCGTTCCCAGGTATTTCTTTCAGTACCTGGAACGCAGACCCCGGTATGCGCCGCATTGTTAGTAGAAATTCCAGCCCTATGGAAGAGGGTGAATCCTGCAAAAAGGTCTACAGGAATTACCTGAATCATAGCTGGCCCGCCAGCCTGGCCCGAACACCAAGCAAGATTCAGCCCAGAAAGACCTGCGCCTTACGCGTATGCCAACACGACAGCACCTGTGAAGGCAGACGTCGATATCTTAAGTAGAAGTTATCTCATAAACACATTCAAGCCGCTGAGCGGTTGAAACTAATGGCAAAGAGCGTAAATCGAGAACATGGACCTTACCGACGCCCAGTGGGCGGTTCTCGAACCGTTGTTTCGTC
>Ga0102924_1001218_pt1 | contig 30274 bp, 35 predicted proteins | sample PaiPotPPM11metaG_FD_80116 | JGI IMG/M metagenome (GOLD analysis project Ga0102924, IMG submission 80116) | Iron sulfur acid spring bacterial and archeal communities from Banff, Canada, to study Microbial Dark Matter (Phase II) - Paint Pots PPM... ... | reverse complement strand
GGAACTTGAGGAAGCCTACCTTTCCCGCAAGCACCACGCCAGGCGGACACACCACTCGATCGCGCACCCAAATCACGAAACCGACACTCAGCCTTTTTGCAGGTGCCAATTCGAATTGGCACCCGCTATCCCCATGCAACCACACGACTTATCAGTTACTGATTGACAAACAGCACCAACATGCTATAATTTGCTGTGAAAAGCGTGCACCAGTCCGCCTCTCTCTGCCACGTATTTGTATTATGCCGCTCCCTATTTGCCGCATGCTCTGCAAAGCGCTTCAGCCTAAGTCCTTTGTTTGCCACTCTTACAAGCCATTCGCAAATCATTGAAAACACAGCCACTTTAAGTCCAGCCGTTGCCACTCTTACGAGCCGCGTCAACCATAAGTCCTTTATTTGCCACGCTTACGAAAAATACCGGGGGTGGGGGGTACCCAACACCTTCGCTACTTATCCATCGCGAGCCCTCATCTCTTTACTTCTTTGCGGCTTCCCCCTGCTAAAATCAGGCCGCCAATTTGACAGGAGCCATCTATGTCTGAAGCCACACAACTCGCCGCCAATGTCTCGACTCGCACCGAGTCCGACTCCATGGGCAAAATTGCTGTCCCCGCCGACCGCTACTACGGCGCGCAGACCGCCCGCTCGCTCATCCACTTCGCCATCGGCAAAGACACCATGCCCCCCGAGCTGATCCGCGCCTTCGGCATCCTCAAAAAAGCAGCCGCGCTCGTCAACGAGGACCTCGGAAAACTTTCGTCCGACAAAACCGCGCTCATCACGCAAGCTGCCGACGAAGTTATCGCCGGAAAGCTCAACGACCATTTCCCCCTGCGCATCTGGCAAACCGGCAGTGGCACGCAGACCAACATGAACGTCAACGAGGTGATTTCCAACCGCGCCATTGAAATTTCCGGCGGCGAGATGGGCAGCAAAAAACCCATCCACCCGAATGACGACGTCAACATGTCGCAATCCTCGAACGACACTTTTCCCGCCGCGATGCACATCGCCGCTGCCACGGAAACGCGCCAGCGTCTTCTCCCCGCCGTGAAAAAACTTCGCGACGCCCTCGACGCCAAAGGAAAAGAGTTCGCCGACATCGTAAAAATCGGCCGCACGCATTTGCAGGACGCCACTCCGCTCACCGTCGGCCAGGAATTTTCCGGCTACGTCAATCTCCTCGACCGCGACGGCGGCCGCATCGCTATGGCGCTCGACGGCCTCTACGATCTCGCCATTGGCGGCACTGCCGTCGGCACCGGCCTCAACGCCCATCCCGAATTCGCCGAACGCGCTGCGAAAAAAATCGCCGAGCTAACAGGCCTCCCGTTCCGGTCGCATCCCAATAAATTCGCCGCTCTCAGCGCTCACGACGAACTCGTCTTCGCCAGCGGCGCACTAAAAACGCTCGCTGCTTCGCTCATGAAAATCGCCAACGACATTCGCTGGCTCGCCTCCGGCCCTCGCTGCGGCCTCGGCGAACTCACTCTCCCCGAAAACGAGCCCGGCTCGAGCATCATGCCCGGCAAGGTGAATCCCACGCAGGCCGAAGCCCTCACCATGGTCGCCGTGCAAGTGATGGGCAACGACGCCGCCATCGGTTTCGCCGGCTCGCAAGGCAATTTCGAGCTCAACGTATTCAAGCCTGTCATCATCTTCAACTATCTCCACTCCGTCGAACTCCTGGCCGACGCCTCCAACAGCTTCGTCGACCACTGCGTCACCGGCATCGAGATCAACCGCGACCAAATCGACCACTACGTCCAAAATTCCCTGATGCTCGTCACCGCCCTGGCCCCCAAAATCGGCTACGACGCCGCAGCTCAAGTCGCCAAAGCCGCCCATCACTCCCACATCAGCCTCCGCGAAGCCGCCATCAAACTCGGCTTCGTAAGCGCCGAAGAATTCGACGCCCTCGTAAAGCCCGAGGACATGACCCACCCATGAGAGAAAACACAAATCCAGCGAGTTCGACTCAATGCTAGGAAGTGTTCTGTTATCGATCTCTGCTGCCTTCTTCATAGCGGCTTTTTGTCTTTATCACCTTATGGTTTTTCGAGTGAACAAGCACTTGGCGATGGGCGAGAAGTTTCCGCACTCGCTTTCCTTTGGAAAGCGAAACGAACTTGGCCCTATTTACAAGTACCTCCATCCGAATAGTGCGATCTATCAACTCACTCTGTCTTATGCCGTCACGATGATCCTGCTTGCAATCGCTTTCGTCTGTTTTCGCGTTTGGAGCTTTGCGCATGGCAAACTGCCGTGAATCTAGTTGGCCGGAGACGTCAATGAAGATTGATCCTTGCCGTTCCATTTTCATCGTTTGGGCGGTCTTCGTTTTCTCACTTCCAATCTCGGCGCAGCAGGCGACGTACACGCTGAAGGCGACGCCGAAGACTGTGGAGTGGGGATACTACGACGCGAAGGCGGCGCCGGTGTTGCGCGTCAGGTCGGGCGACACCGTCGACGCCCAAATGCTCAGTCCTCCAGCACAGGTTAAGGAGGAGAAGCAGCCGATCATTTACGTCAAGCACCTGGAACCGCCGCTGCATTACCCACCGCTCGCAAGGCAGGTCCAGTTCCAGGGAACGGTCGTCATCAAACTTATGATAGGCGCAGACGGAAGGGTGCTAGCCACTAAGTCTTTGACGCGTGATGAAGATCCACAGGCAAATGCTCATCCTCTTCTGGCAAGCGAGACCGAGAAATTAGTCAAGAAGTGGACATTTGGCTGCACCAATTGTTCCCCGGGCGCACCCTACGAAAAGAAGATAAAGTTCATCTACAGATTGGAAGGCGAACCAATCCTTTATGACGATACGAGAGTATCCATGGATTTGCCGGACGAAGTTATCGTCACCGTCAGTCCCATACAATGCGACCATTGCCCGCCAAAGAAAAAAGGCGGCTAGTAGGGAGGCTGATTGAACAACCGAACATTTCTCGCAGGGCTCGTTGCCATTCTCTTGGGTCCATGGGTTGTCGTGAAGCAGGTGAACGCACAGGCGACGTATACACTGAAGCCGACGCCGAAGACGGTGGCTTGGGGATACTATGACGCAAAGGCGGCGCCGGTGTTGCGCGTCAAGTCGGGCGACAGGGTGGAAATTCAGACGCTGATCACGAACAGCCCCAAAGGGCTTGAGAAAGCGGGGCTGCCGCCGGAGCAGGTGGAACAATCGCTGCGCGATATTACCGACCAGGTGAAAGACAAAGGGCCGGGCGGGCACATTCTCACGGGGCCGATTTATATTGAAGACGCTCAGCCGGGCGACGTGCTCGAAGTAAAAATTCTTTCGATCAAACTCGCCATTCCTTACGCTTACAACGCGTTCGGGCCGGGCCGCGGCTACATCCCCGACGATTATCCTTACGCGAAAATGAAAATCATTCCGCTGGATGCGCAGCGCATGGTGGCGAAATTCGCGCCGGGCATCGAGATTCCGCTGCATCCCTTTTTCGGCAGCATGGGCGACGCGCCGCCGGAAAGCGCGGGCAGATGGAACAGCGCTCCGCCGTGGATTATGGGCGGCAACATGGACAACAAGGATCTCGTCGCGGGCACCACGCTGTATCTTCCCGTGCACGCACCCGGCGCGCTCTTTGAAGTCGGCGACGGCCACGCCGGCCAGGGCGACGGCGAAGTGGACATCACCGCCCTTGAAACTTCGCTGATCGGCACGTTTCAATTCATCGTGCGCAAGGACATGCACCTGAAGTGGCCGCGCGCCGAAACGCCCACGCACTACATGACCATGGGCTTCAACGACAACTTGAATGCGTGCGCCACGCTGGCGCTGCGCGAGATGATCGATTTCCTCGTGACCGAAAAGCATCTCTCGCGCGACGACGCCTACATGCTCGCGAGCGTCGCCGGCGATCTGCACATCACCGAGCTGGTCGACGGCAACAAAGGCGTGCACATGATGATTCCCAAATCCATCTTCGTTTCTTCCTCGGCTGGGGAAAATTGATGAAGCCGCTCATGTCCGTCTTGTGTTGTGGGCTGATCGCTCTTGCATCCGTCGCGCGCGCGCAGGATGCAGCCGTCGTAGGGGCACGATATATCGTGCCCCTACAGCCCAGGCTGCTTCCGGAGCCGCCACAAACCATCAGCCCAGACTGGTGCAAGAATCTCCCACGCCCGGAGTACAAATCGCTAGAACGCGTCCTAGCCAGCGACCCCTGGTTTGAAGTCTACAAAATCGCTTCCGGCGTTTTCGCCATTTACGAACCGCACCAGGCCGAAGAAGTCATCTCCTACCTCATCGTCGGCACCAAGCAAGCTCTCCTCTTCGACACCGGCATGGGCATCGCCGACATCCACAAAGTCGTGAGGCAATTGACCAGCCGCCCCGTCGTCGTGCTGAACTCGCACACGCACAACGACCACGTCGGCGGCAATTCCCTTTTCAGTTTTATCTTTGGCATGGACACCGCCTTCACCCGCGCCAACGCCAAGGGTTCGCGCGCAGACGCGCAAGCAGAAATTGCGCCCGGCATGATTTGCGGCAATTTGCCCAAAGGTTTTAATCCCAAGATTTACAGCACCAAGCCATGGCACGTTTCGCTCTTCGTCCACGACGGCTTCAAGATAAGTCTCGGCAGCGGCCGCACCGTCGAGATCATCGCCACTCCCGGCCACACGCCCGATTCCATCGCGTTGATCGACCGCGAAAACGGCCTGCTCTTCACCGGCGACACCTACTATCCCGGCCCCATCTGGCTTTTTCGCCCGGAAACAAATCTTGATGCTTATATGGCATCGGTCCAGAAGCTCGCCGCGCTCGCTCCGCAAATCAAACTCGTCCTCGGCGCGCACAATGTTCCCGTCGCCGATCCGTCCATCCTCCCGAAACTGGTCACTGCCATCGAAGACGTCCGTGCAGGCAAAGTCCGCGCCACCCCGCAAGAACGCGGCAAAGCGCTCTACACGGCCGACGGCATTTCCTTTCTTCTCCGCGCCCAGCCGCAAGGGGTAAAATGACCGCGTTGGAACACTGCCATGGGCGCCCACCTTCCAAGAATTTCCTGTCTCGCCCTCGCCGGATTTTTCCTATTCCAACCCGGCGCCGCTTCTTCGCAGAAAAAACCGAAGCATCCCAAGAAGTTGGAAGCCAAAGTTGAAAACTATTTCGGCGGCGTTTTTCTAGTCGGCGATGGCGGCATCCCCAATGGCCCTTGCTTTCGCATCAACGGCCGCGTCACGTCCGGAAATTTCTTCGACCAACTGAAGTCCTATGGCACCGACGACGGAACCACGTTCCGCGTTGGCACGACCGAAGTCACCAAGTTTCCCGACAACATCCTGCTCACCCTGCTCATCCATGATCAGCCCTGCTCTTATGGTCTTCAGCCCGTAGGCACGGGCGTCTATCTCACGCAGCAAACAATGAGCTCCCTGAAACTTTCGCTGTATTGGAAACACGGCGTGGATATGCGTCCTGCGGAAAAAATAACTCTGCTGCACTTTTCCGTCGATCCCCTCGATACGTACACAGACACACTCGCGACGGACTTGCCGAAGCGCTATTTGTGGTCGTACGAATTTGCGATTCCGAGCGCGGGCGTCCCGCTCACCGACAGTCTTGTGCTGGTCATTCGCTCAACCAACGGCCAAATGGCCGCCCGGGTCGCCGCTCGTTTGTAGACGTTCTCTTCGAGCGCCTCAGCGCGCGGGAGAAAGCGAAATAAGTTTTAATTCATCCCATCGAGCTGACTTTTTCCGGCTCGATTTTGTACAGTACGCGAACTTCGCCGGGCTGCCGGAACGGGTAGACTGGCTTGCCCAAGTATTTCTGTGAAAGCTTGTTAATGTGATCGTCCGCGCCATTCTGCGTAATTTCGACGACGCGCCCGCGAATCTCGAGATAACGATACGGATTCGCCGGATCCTGCAGCGAAATCGAAACGCGCGGATCGCGCCGGATATTTTTGTCTTTCACGCGCCCCAGCGCCGAATTAACCCGGACGTACTTGCCGTCGTAATCCACCCACACGGGCGTGACTTGCGGGCTGCCGTCTTTCATAAGCGTGCCAAGATTGCCGAATGCCGGCTTCTCCAAAAGATCCGCATATTTTTCCGGAATATTTTCCGCCATGTCTGCCTCCAGATGATTCAGACTCTTGCCGTTGAACATCCAAACTCTACCACGCGTTAACCGCACTTTACAGCTGCGCCGCACCACGATGAATCAGGGAAATCGCACGATCGCTCAAGCAAGTTGCATCTCGGGCGCGCGGCCGTGCGACATCAGAGGCGCTCCGGTGAGCTTCTGCAGCTCTTCGATGGTCCATCCCGGCGCAATCTCGCGCAGCATCAATCCTTCCGCTTTTACATCGATTACAGCGAGATCGGTGACAATCGTATCGACGCAGGCCAGCCCGGTCAGCGGATACGTGCACTGGCGCACGATTTTTGGCGCGCCTTCCCTAGTGATGTGCTCCATGCACACGATCAACCGTTTCGCGCCCGCGGCGATATCCATCGCCCCGCCAATTCCGCCGGAGCCTTTCGCGCCGGGAATTTTCCAGTTGGCGAGATCGCCTTTTTCCGAAACCTGAAATCCGCCCAGCACGGCTACATCGATGTGGCCGCCCCGCGTCATGAGGTGCGCATCCGCCTGGTGAAAAAAAGAAGCGCCCGGCATCAACGTTACCGGCACCTTCATCGCGTCCACCAGATCGAAGTCTTCTTCGCCGGGTCTCGCCCGCCGGCCCATGCCGAGAATTCCGTTCTCGCTGTGAAAGTAGACCTCGACGTTTTCAGGCAAATGATCCGCGATGAGATTAGGGATTCCCCAGCCAAGATTCACATACGCGCCATCGGGCAATTCCAGCGCGGCACGCTGGGCGATTTGCTCGCGGGTTAGCCGCGACTTATCCGACATAGCGAACTCCCTTCGCTTGCACGATACGGTGCACAAAAATTGCCGGAGTCACCACATGCTCCGGCTTGATCGAGCCTACCGGAACAATCTCGTCAACTTCCACGATGGTCGTGGCCGCAGCCATGGCCATGATCGGATTGAAATTCCGCGCCGCCAGACGGTACGTGAGATTTCCCAGCACGTCCGCTGTCTCTGCCTTGATAAAAGCGTAATCCGCATGGATGGGCATCTCGAGGATGCAGCGTTTCCCTTCAAAGACGCGTTCTTCCTTTCCAGCCGCAACTTCCGTTCCCACACCCACAGTCGTGTAAAACCCTTGCAGACCCGCCGCAGCAGCGCGCATGCGTTCGCAGAGAATGCCTTGTGGCACCAATTCGAGCGTCACTTTTTTTTCCGCGAACTGCTCTTGAAAATAAGTGGAATGCGGACCTGGAAACGATGCGACCACGTGCCGGATCTGGCCATTCTTGAACATTAATCCCAGTTCGCCATCGCGCGTTCCGCAATTGTTGCTGATGGCAGTGATGTCCTTGGTGCCCTTGCGGGAGAGCGCCTGGATCAGGTTATTGGGGAAGCCCGCACCGCCGAATCCGCCGAACATGATTCGAGCGCCGTCTTGAATATCGGCCACGGCGGAATCCAGGCTCGAATAGATTTTGTTTCTCATGGCTCGCCGTATCCTACCAGAGGCGGTGCAACTCCGCAGGCGGGACTCCGCAGGAAGAGCGGGTGCAAGAAATCCGGGCTGGCACCGCGTGCCAAGCGCCGTCTATCATGGTGTCACGGCCATGAAACGCGGAACTCTCATACTGCTAGCTCTGGTGCTTGTCGCCGGACTGCTCGTCATTGTGCTTGCTTCGATTTTGCACAACGGCCTTAGTGCACGAGCCACGCCCAGGGGTCTCGAAACAATGATGGCTCGCAATGCGCGGCATCTCGCCGTTCCTGCTGCTGCCCGGACCCTTAAAAATCCTGCCCTGGCCTCGCCGGAAAATCTTCGCGACGCCCGTCTGCACTTTGCCGACCACTGCGCCATCTGCCACGGAAACAACGGCAGCGGGAATACGATGATGGGCCGAGGTCTCTATCCGAAGCCGCCTGACCTGCGTCTGCCCGAAACGCAAAAACTATCCGACGGCGAACTCTTCTGGGTCATCGAAAATGGCGTGCGATTCACGGGAATGCCTGCCTTCTTCAGTCCCGGCTCGCAAAATGAGAGTTGGAAGCTCGTCCACTTCATCCGCCGCATCCGACAGTTGACGCCGGACGAGCAGATGGAAATGGAAAAGTACAATCCAATAGGCCCGGAGGAACGGCAGGAAGAGCAGCAGGAAGACGACTTCTTGAACGGCGCAACGCCAGCGCCCAAGCCGGAATCTCATCACGAGCACTAGAGGGAGGAAACTGCTATGCGATCCGAAGAATTGTGTGAAATGCCCCTGGCTCGGTCCCCATCGTCTTGTGGAATAATACAAATGTCGTGGCCGGCTTTGATCCGGCCGCGGCCAGCTTGGAGATGAACATGAAATTGCGCTCTCTTGCACTCCTTCTTTCGTTGGTGCTCGTTAACTTCGCCGCGTTGGCACACGGCGACTTCAAACACGTGATTGGCACGGTGGAAAAAACCAGCGCCGATTCCGTCACGGTGAAAACCGCCGGCGGAAGCTCCGTGGAGGTCAAGCTCATTGCCACGACCACCTTTGTTATGAGAAGCGGGGGTGTGGACAAGCCCGCGAAACTCTCTGATTTGGCCGTGGGCGACCGCGTGGTGATCCACGCCAAGCCCAAGGGCGACACACTCGAGGCTGCCGAAGTTCGATTTTCCGCGCCTGTGGCCGCTGCGACGGTGAGCAAACCAATATCCTGAGCAATTCTTCCTTCGCGCTGGACGCTCGTTCATTCCTCGACGAGATGACACGAGTGCGTCTTCAGCACTAGCCACACGCGGCGTCCTGCGGCAAGCTGCAAAGTCCTCGCAGCTCCCGGCGTGAGATGCACGATAAATTCCGCGCCGCAGTCCACGCAGGCTCGGACCAGCGTGCCGCGCGTTTCCATCGCTGCAATGCGGCCTTCAATAACGTTGCGCGCGCTGAGATTTTCCGGTTTCGCCGTTGCGAGCAAAATATCGCCGGCGCGAATGGCCACGCGCACGCGGTCTCTCACCGCTGCGTACCCTAATGGAACTTCGATTTCGCATAGGCTTTTGCCGAGCCGCACGCGCATCACGCCGTCGGCTTCGCGTAAATCCACGACTGTTCCGCTTAGCAGATTTTCAAAACCGGCTGCCTGCGCCAGCCGCGCACGCCGCGGCGCTTCCAGCACCTCCATGGGCGTTCCCTCGCTCACGACGCGTCCATGATCCATGGCGATCGCGCGCTCGCCCAACGCGTCCACTTCTTCGCGGCTGTGCGTCACATACAAAATTGGAATGCGCCGTGCGGCGTTCCAAGCGCGCAGGTCATCGACAATCGAAGCTTTCAGTGACGCGTCCAGTCCCGTCAAAGGCTCATCGAGCAACAACACGCGTGGCTGCGTGACGAGAGAACGCGCCAGCGCGATTCTTTGGCGTTCGCCGCCGGAGATTTCCGCCGGTCTGCGCGCGCGGAATTTGTCGACGCGGAAAATATTCAAGATTTCTTGCACGCGTGCGGAGCGCTGTTCGTGCGGCAAACCATCGAGTCCATAGGCGACGTTCTGCTCCGCAGTCATGTGCGGAAAGAGCGCTAATGTTTGAAAAACGTAAGCGATGTGGCGCGCCCGGGGCGGACAATTCACGCCTGCTTCCGAATCGAACAATATTTCTTCGCCGGCTGCGATGCGACCTGCCTTGGGGCACGCCAAACCGGCAATGCAATCTAGCACGGTGGATTTTCCTGCGCCGGAGGGTCCGAAAAGAATGGTGATGCCGGGAGGAATTTCCAGGGAAACGTCCAGCACGAAAGGGCGAGATCCCGCGCGGAGCCGCTCCAACTTGACCCGCGCCGTCAGCATCGCCGCGTTTACTTCGCCGCCCACGGTGTCCACAGACGGCGTCCAATTTGGCGGCCCACTTGACGATTCACGGCATAGACAACCGACAAAACGCTGAAGGAGATTGCGAGCAGCACCAGCGCCATGCGATTCGCCTCGGCGTACTCGAGCGATTGCACGTGATCGTAAATTGCGATCGAGACAGTGCGCGTCACGCCCGCCAGATTGCCGCCGACCATAAGCACAACGCCAAATTCGCCCATTGTATGGGCAAAGCTCAAGACCAGCGCCGTGACGACGCCGGGGATCGAGAGCGGAAGAATAATGCGCCAAAATGTTTTGAGGCGGCCGGCGCCCAGCACGGCGGAGGCATCCAGGAGTTTGCGGTCCACGGATTCGAAGGAGGCGATGAGCGGCTGGACCGCGAACGGCAAGCTGTAGAGCACAGATGCAAGGACCAACCCTTCAAACGTAAACGCCAATCCATGCCCGAAAAATGTTTGCCACACTTTTCCCAGCGGGCCGCGCGGGCCCATCGCGAGGAGTACGTAAAATCCGAGGACGGTCGGCGGCAGCACCAGCGGCAGCGCCACAATGGCCTCAAGCAAAAACTTGCCGCGCCAGTTCGAATACGCGAGCCAGTACGCAAGCGGCAAACCCATCACCAGAAGAATGGCGGAAACGCAGAGCGCGAGCCGAAGCGATAGCAGGAGCGCATCCATGATTATTTATTTTGCGAGCGAGCTGGCGGCGAGGCACCGGCGGCATCCGGAACTGTGAATCCGTACTTCGCCAACGTCGCGCGGCCGGCTTCGCTCTTTACAAATTTCAGGAATGCGCGCACCTCGTCCTTATTCTTCGCGCTCCTCAACAGGATTGCGGCTTGCTCGATCGGCGGATGCATGTCCGCGGGAATCTCCCAGCGCTTGCCTTGCTTCATTCCGGGCGAAAGCGCCAGCGACATTGCCACGATGCCGGCCTGCGCGTTTCCGGATTGTACAAACTGGGCCGCCTGCGAAATATTTTCACCGTAGACGAGCTTGGCTTTCACTTGCCCGTAGATGCCGGCCTTTTGCAACGCCGCCACTGCTGCGCGCCCGTAAGGAGCGTGTTCCGGGTTGGCGATCGCAATTTTTTGTACGCTTGGGTCCAGCAGCGCTTTCCAGCCCAGGCGAGCGGCGTCCACACGTGAATCCGCGGGCATCCAGATCGCTATGCGTCCGACGGCATACTCATAGAGCGTTCCCGGCTCGGCGAGGCCCGCGGATTCCAGTTTTCTCGGATACTCGATGTCCGCCGAAAAAAACAGATCGAACGGCGCACCGTTTTGCAACTGCGAGAAAAAGTTTCCGCTCGAGCCGAAGGTCACGTCCACCTTTGTTGCGGTCTGCTTCTCGAATTGAACTGTGAGATCCGGCATCGCGAATTGCAAATCCGCGGCCGCCGCGATCCGGATTTCTTGGTCCTGGCTGCGGGCCACCACCTGCACAGGAAGAACCGCGAGCAGGAATGGCACAACGAGAAACGTCTTGAGCCAATGTGCTTTTCCACGAGTCACAAGTCACCAGTCACGTCACTGTTCATGAGTCAACGCTCTTGTCACACGCGCAAAATCATCACTTCCGTGGACTTAATCAGCGCCGCGGCCCTCTCTCCCGGCTTCAGCCGCATTTCTTTCGCTGCATCCGCCGTGATAATCGCCGTGATGTGCTGTTCCCCGATGGCCATCGTCACTTGCGCCAGCAACCCGCTGTACTTCAGCGAAATCACGCGCCCAATCAACTGGTTGCGGCCGCTGATCTTTCGGAAATTGCCGCGGCGCATCGCGACATCTCCGCGCTGCAACTGTTTTGGAATCAGCCGGTCGATCTCGCTTTCCGGCACGCGATGATGGCCGCCCGGCGTCTTCACTGTTTTGATTTTTCCGCGGTAGATCCACTGTTTCAGCGTCGGATAGCTGATTCCCAGGATTCTGGACGCTTCTCGCGGCGGCAACAGTGCGGCTCGGTGCATCAATTTCTCCAAAACGACGGCGTTCCATTTCGTCCCAAATAAAACCGACATTATAGTACGATTCTATGCGTTTTCATCCGTTATTTTCTGGCGAGTCTCTGCCGCGGGCTCATGCGGTAATTGAACCCAAGAATCCCGCGCAGCTAATTTCGCAGCGGCTTGCCGGTCTTAAGGGTGTGAACGATGCGCTCCTGGGTTTTCTTCTCGCCGCAGAGGGAAACGAAGGCTTCGCGCTCGAGGTCCAGCACATACTGCTCACTTACGAATTGCGCCGACGTCAGCGGCCCGCCCGCCAGGATGTTTGCGAGTTTGCGGCCCACGTGCGCGTCATAGTCCGTGATGTAGCCGCCGCGCTGCATCATGTGAATCACCAGTTTTGCGCCGGCCAAAAATTGTTCGCCGAGCACTTTGATCTGCGTGGTCTGCGCCCCTTCCTGCCAACTCGCAGCCGGCGGCTTGTAGCCGGCGCGCGAGAGAGCCAGGGCGGCTTCTTTCGCATCACCCACGAGACGGTCGCGGTTCATAGAGACACCGTCCTCACGCCGCAAGAATCCCAGGCCGCGGCATTCCTCCGCGCTCGTGCCCACTTTCGCCATGGCAATCGTTTCGAACACCGGCTTCATCGCGTGAAACAAATCCAAATCCTCGCCGCCCGCGGCATGTTCGTTCGCGCGGATCAGCATCTCCTTCGTTCCGCCGCCGCCGGGAATCAGACCGACGCCCGTCTCGACCAGCCCGATATACGCTTCCGCAGCAGCCTGAATTTTCGCGGCGTGCAAGCTGATTTCGCATCCCCCGCCAAGCGCCATTCCTTGCGGGGCTGCGACCACCGGCTTCGGCGCATATTTCAGGCCAAGATTTATGTTTTGAAATTGCTTCACGGCCAAATGCAGCTCGTCCCACTCCTGCTCCTGCGCAGCAACCAGCATAAGCATCAAGTTCGCGCCCACGGAAAAATTCACGGCTTGATTGGCGATGACCATCGCGTCAAAATCCGTGTCCAGCCGCTTCAGCCCTTTGTGCAGCATGGCAATCAAATCCGCGCCAATGGCGTTCATCTTGGCGTGAAATTCGCAGCAAACTACGCCATCGCCGAGGTCAATCAGGCTGGCGCCAGAATTGCGCTCGATTTCGCGGCCTGCTTCCTTTTGTGATTTCAGAATAATCACGCCCGGCGGCGTTTCCAGAGGCTTTGCCGCGCTAGTAATGACATCAAAAATCGTCGTCTTGCCCTTCTCCGATTCGTAAAAGCCTTTTCTGCCGCTTGCCAGAACTTTTTCGATTGCAGGCGGGAGCGCGCGCCCCTCTTTTCGCACCTGCGCGGCGAAGGCTTTCACGCCGATCGCGTCCATCATTTCGAACGGGCCTATCTCCCACGCGAATCCCCACTGCATCGCGTGGTCCACATCGACGACGCTATCGGAAATTTCCGGCACGCGCCGCGCCGCGTACAAACACATCTCCGATAGTCCGCCCCAGATGAACTGCTGCGCCTTGTCGCCTTTTTGTCCTTCAAGCACCGGCCCCACCAACGCGCGCAACCGCTCCCGCGTGTCTTCAATCGCCTTTCCCATTTCGAGCGAAGCAAATTTCGCCTTCTGCCGCGGCCGGTACTCCATGCTGTTCAAGTCCAGCGTGAGAATTTCTTTTTCGCCTTCGCCTTTCACCTTCTTGTAAAATCCCTGGCCGGTTTTGTCGCCGAGCCATCCCCGCCGCGCCATTTCCTCGACCGGCGCGGGCACCTTGTACATTTCATGCGACTCGTCGTTTGGCGCGGTCTCGTAAATATTTTTCACCACGTGCGCCAGCACGTCCAATCCGACAAGGTCGGCCGTGCGGAAAGTCGCCGACTTCGGCCAGCCCACCGCCGGCCCGGTGCAGGCGTCCACTTCTTCGATGGTCATTCCGAGCGTCGCCATCAAGCGGATGGCGTTCAGCATCGAAAATGTTCCGATGCGGTTGGCGATGAAGTTTGGCGTGTCCTTGGCAATCACCACGCCTTTGCCGAGCCTGTGGTCGCAAAATTCGCTTAGCGTTTCGATCACTTCATGGAACGTTTTAGGTCCCGGAATCACTTCCACCAATTTCATGTACCGCGGCGGATTGAAAAAATGCGTCCCGGCCCAGTGCTGCTGAAACTCTTCGCTCATCGCTTCCGCGATCAAATGCACTGGCAATCCGGAAGTGTTGGTGGTGACAATCGCGCCGGGCTTGCGGAATTGCGCCACGCGCGATAACAAATTCCGTTTGATCTCGAGGCTTTCCGCCACGACTTCGATGATCCAGTCCGCCTCCGCGCAGCGCGCCAAATCGTCCTCAAAATTTCCGATGGAAACTTTTTCCGCCAGCGCCGGAGTGAAAAACGCCGCGGGCTTCGATTTTTTCGCGGCCTCCAGCCCCGCGCGCACGATCTTGTTGCGGTCCGCGGCGACGGCATCGGCCTTCAATTCCGGCGGAACAATATCCAGCAATACACACGGCAGCCCGGCGTTCGCCAGATGCGCCGCGATACGCGAACCCATGGTCCCCGCGCCCAGCACCGCTGCCTTCTCGATTCGACGTTTCATGGCTTGCCTTTTCCGGAGCTCTTTTGGGGCATTGGGACGAGAGGACAGGTTACAAAACCGCTATCGGCTGGTCAAACGATCTATGGTCCTGCCGCAAATCCCGCGTTACAGTAAAGTGATGATGAGCCCTCGCAAAGTGAAAGACGCTGTCGGCTGGCTCCAGTCCGCAAAGGAAAAGCTGCGTTCTTTGGCTCTGCCCGAAGAGCGCAAACCGGCGGAACGACCTCGCGTCGGCCTTGCGCTTGCGGGCGGATTCGCGCGCGGCATCGCACACATTGGCGTCTTGCGCATCTTCCGCGAAGCCGGGATACCCATCGACGTGGTCGCGGGCACGAGCGTCGGCGCGCTTATCGGCGCGGCTTTTTGCGCGGGCACGCCGCTCGAAGAAATGGAGCGCATCGGCTCGACCACTTCCTTTGCCGACTTTGGCCGGTGGACGCCCTCATGGCTTGGCCTCGCCACCAATCAGCGCCTGGAAAAATACCTTTCTCGGTTCACGCCGGTGAAAACTTTCGAGGAAATGGCCATCCCCCTGGCCATCGCCGCGACGGACATCAACGCCGGCGTCTCCGTCTACTACACGCGCGGCCCCGTCGGCCTGCCGTTGCGCGCATCGTGCGCTTATCCGGGGCTTTTCGTGCCCATTCAATATGAGGGGCGCACTTTGGTGGATGGATTTCTTACTGCGCCGGTTCCGTTGGAAGGCGCTCTGCTTCTCGGCGCGGACATTGTGATCGCCGTTTATCTCGAAGCCGGCAACATCGAGCAGCCTCGCACCTTCACCGATGTCCTCAGCCGCTCATTCACTATCATCCAGCGTCACACGGACCTTTCCTGGCGCCAACAGGCGGACGTCATTATCGAGCCGGACGTAACTCCGTTTGTTTGGGATGACTTCACCAAAACGCAGGAGATGGTCGCGGCTGGCGAAGCAGCGGCTTTGGCCGCCCTGCCGCAAATTCGTGCGGCCATCAGCGGCGAAAAGCGCGATTCCGCCGCGTAGCACAACTAAAATACCAGCGAGATCCCTTCCAATACAAGCGTCCAGCGTGGACTACTCCGGCGTGACCCGCACGACAACGAGTTCGCCCTCGCCTTTGCCCCGCTGCGTGAGCCACGCGCCAAGCCCCTCGGCAAAGCGCTCCGGCGTCAACCGGAAACTGGCTTCCACTGCGCCGTCCGCAATGGGCAGCGTATCGTCAAAATCCGCGGAATTCGTGAAATTGCGCATGCAGAATTGATCGAGCCAATCCAGCGGACAGGCGCGGCTCTCGCCGCGGATCACGACATCTACTTTGAATTTTTGCACGTACACGCCACCATCATAACATCGCGGCTGCCAACTTTTTGGCAGGACTAGCTAACTACGAAGCGCGCGGGCGCTTGACGCTGTGCGCCAGACCCAGAAGTTCGAGCGTCCAGATGAAGTACCAGCCGATATCCGTTTGCCACCAGCGCAGGCCCAAGCGAGCTGACCCCGCGTGCGAATGATGGTTCGCGTGCCAATTCTCGCCCCAGGCCGTAATTTGGAAGGGTCCAAGCCACCACACGTTCATGCTGGAGTCGTCGCCACCCTCTTTGGTATGTCCCAGGTGCGTGAGGCTATTGACCAAGCACTGCATGTGCAGCGTATAGACCAGGCGAATCGCACCCAGCCAAAAGAAACCCATCCAGCCGAGGCCCAGCAAAAGTCCGGAAAAGATCGAAAGAAGAATCACAGGCGTTTCGAGCTTGCCCCACGCCGTGTACATGCCGCGGGTCAACTCCGGCGCCCAGCGCTTTTTATCCGCAGGCTGCGTTTGATAAAGCCAGCGCAAGTGCGCCCACCAGAACCCGCCCTGCTTGGGACTCGATATATCGTCCGGCGTGTCCGTCACGGAATGATGTAACCGGTGATAGGCGACCCAGCTCGCGGGATGGCCCGAGCCATTAAACACCGCCCAAAAGATCAGAGCTTGCTCGATAAATTTGTTGGTCTTGAGTGTTTTGTGCGCCAGCATGCGGTGATAGCAAACCGTGGTGCCCAGCCCGCCGAATGCGATAAACAAGATCGCCAGGCCCAGAACTTTCAGGCTTGGCAGAGGGAAAAGTATCAGCCCAACGACCGCAAGCACGTGAATAATGACGAGATATGCAAAAACACCTTCCTTACCGTGCACCGGCTTCCAAAATGGACGTTCCCACGGCCGTGCCTCTTGTGTAGCGGCTAGTTCCATGATCTCTCCGGTGATCTGCTTAGTTGAATGCGTGAATGCCTGGTGTGCCGATCGTGTTAGGGCAGGCATAACAATACCATTTTCCGGACGCGCATGTAGCAATTCTGTTCGAAAGCAGACACGAAAGAACAACCGGTCTCTGGGCCAGTTCATCAAGAGCTTCGCGGAAATCGCCCCGAGGACTTGCCAAACACATCGAAAGCTCGTGCGCCTTGAGCAGCTAATTCTGGGATCAAAAGTAAGTAGGGAAGGAAGGTTGAACTTATCTTTGCAAGTCTCGCAGCACATCATTCAGTGCCCCGAGGTCCGAGTCGAGCCGGTAGAACCCAGTGCGCCATGTCCCATTCGTCTCTTCCGCGGCGAAGCTTAGAACGGCGAAATCGCTCGCCTCAGGCTGCCCGTCGCCCAGGGTGGGGAATCTTTCTCCAAAGAACGTGACCGAGTGTTTGCTTACCACTTGATCGCATTCATTCACGGAAAGTACCGCTCGCAGCATTCCCTGATTCTTCGCGTGTGGCTGGCAAAAGTAGAGGTTTGGCATACGCGTGTATCATGGGCAGAAAGACGGAAAAATGTAATAGTACCAAGGTTTTTTTATTAGTGTAAAAGTTACCTAGACGGCAATCCTTCGACCCCGCCTCGCCATTTTCTCCCCTGCTTTCGCCCCATTTTGCAATCTTTTTTGGCCCCGTACTTGGCCAAGTAGAGTTAGAATCCCACAACTGCCATCCGGGGTGAATCCGTGGAAGACGAGCGACGGCGAACTCCCAGGTATCCGTTCATCGCAACGGTCGAATTGATTCAAAAGGACGCGAAGACCGGGATTTCCGCCAAAATCTCGGAGCTCAGCCTCTACGGCTGCTACGTGCAGATGCCCGATCCCTTCGCGAAAGGCACTGAACTTTTTCTCAAAGTCTACTCAAATGGAAAATACTTCGAAGCCCAGGGGATCGTCGTCTATGCTCACTCGACCCAGGGCATTGGCGTCTGCTTTCAGAATGTGAATCCCCATTATTTGATCGTTTTGAAACAGTGGCTCATCGAGGCGGCTCACTTAAAATTTGGTAAGAAGGACTGAACTCCGTCTCGGACTTTTGCCGTTTGTTAGAGATTACTTCGTCAGCGACTCGCAAGCTTCGGGAGACGGCCATGAAATTCGCGAAAATTGTCTTTTGGATTGCCGGCATATGGGGCTTACTGATCATCACGCCGCTCTACTTCCTGTTTGACCTAATCGGCCAGAAAGATCCGCCTCCCATCACGCATCCCGGCTTCTTTTATGGATTCGTGGGCTGCGCTTTCGCGTGGCAAGTCGCGTTTTGTTTTATCGCCACGGATCCGGTCCGCTATCGGCCGTTGATGATTCCGTCCGTGCTCGAAAAAGCCACTTATGCCGTCGCCGTCATCACCCTCGTCCTGCAAGGCCGCATGCACTCGTCAGACCTCGTCTTCGCGGGCACCGATTCCCTGCTCGGCCTTCTCTTTGTCATCGCCTACTTCAAAACGACTTCTCGCTCACATGCCACACCATCTGCGCTGCGTCCAAGTGCTACCCTCGAGTAGAATTTTCGAGGTATTGCCGCACCCGGTTTTTCACTTCAAGCTGTCGCTTTCTGCGTGCGTAGAAACAGGTACCAACACTAAACACAACCCAGTCTTCGCTTTAGAACCTCCCGGCGTTCGGGTCGTAGTATCTGGTGCGGTAACACGATGCGACCGAAGAGTCGTTATCGCGCCGCCGCCATATTCCGTCATCGTGGAAAACCATATGGGCCAAACCAATTGCGATTCTTCGACGCTCACGTTCACAATCTCGGATTCGAACGCCTTCTTCAGCCCTCGAAAATATTCTCGATGTCCCGGGCACCGTGCAGTACACGGACAATTTCAACCGCACTGGTCAGCACGCGGTAGAAAATGATGTACCGGCCAAAGGAAAAGCCTTGAATTCCCGGGGCCAGCTCCTCTCGACGGCGCCCCGAGCCTGGCTGGCGGGCCAGCAATTGCATCGTCTCGTTCAGTTTGTCGATAAAGACGTCCGCATTCGCCACGCTGTCATCAGCAATGTAACTCCAAATCTCGATTAAATCCGCGCTTGCCCGAGGGCTAATGCGGAGCTGGGACACTTACTTCGCACTCTTCGCCGATTTCTTCTCGCGGGCGGCACGTTTGATTTCCTGCGGATCGAACGCAATGGACGGCCCGCTGTCCAAGCCTTCCCGTATGTCCTGGCGGAGCTTCTGCATTTTCAAGGCTCGAAACTGATCTTCTTGCTCCAGGAGGCGCAGCGCCTCGCGTACCACCTCGCTGGCTGAATTATAAGACCCCGAGGCGATCTTCTCGCGGATCATTTCCTCAAGGTGGGGAGTAAGGCTGATGTTCATGGGCATGGAGGGAGACCTCGGAAGTTCGATAATTCCAAGGATAGCCTCGCTGGCAAAGCTTGTCAATGTTTGACAACTAATGCTTGACCACTAAGCCTCGCGCGGGTACAGACGATTCGACTGAAGCGCGCGATGAACTAGACTCCAAACCCGTACACACAAAGCCGCCGCATCCGGCAGCCAGAATGGTCCCGGATCTTATCGTCTCTGCCACCCACGATTACTGAAATCCAGGACTTGAAATTGGGGGCTGAAAAAGATTTCTTGGTGCACTTTTAGTGCACAAAAGCCTGCAAATGAGGTCGCGGGAAGCCGGGGACAAACGGGACGTTTTCTGCTACTTCGTCCAACGCGGGGCGCTTATTTACCATCGCTGTGATTAACATTTCGCACACCCATACCCGGCGTGGCAATGCGAGGCAGTTTCTTTGTCCTTCCCAGAACGGGGAACTTCCCGTCTGTCCCCGGTTTCCCAATCCAGTCTTCGCTTTAGGACCGGCTGGCGTTCGGATCGCAGTATCTGGCGTGATAGTGATATAGGCCCGTTTCCGGGTCGAACTCACGGCGCGTTTGTTTTCGACCAGTTTGCGTATGTATACGAGGCCTTATGGGATGCTGCCAACTTGAACAATTTCTCCGGGCGCGATTTTCTCGAGGGCCAAAACAATGGCCGGGAAGTGTTGGCGCAGGTGCTCCAGGCGATTGGAGGATGACTGGAAAACTACAACGGCAATTTTGCGGCTCGCCAAGTTCTGCCGATAGCGGAGGTTCGTATCCAAGGTGACCAGGACATCAAAATCAGCTTCGGCGAGCTCTAATAGCTCGCCGTTCTGCTTTCCCGCCCAACCCGCTTCTTAAACCGCGACACATTCGTGGCCGTGTTGAGCGAGATGCCTTTTGAGCGCCTTGGGGGAGCACTCATCAATTAAAACTTTCATTTGAGCTCGGCGACAAGGCTCAGCCGGGCCTCTTCGATGCCAGCGATAGCAAGTTCGCGACTGACGCTCGGATACTGCTCGAGGAATTGATCCAGAGTGTCGCCACCTTCCAGGTAGTCAATTAGGATTTTGAAAGGAACTCGCGTTCCACGGAATACGGGCTCCCCGCCCAGGATATTCTGATCCTTGATAATAACGCCGACCATCTCCATTTACCTCGTCGGCTAAAGTTTAGCTGCCAAACTACCCAGAATTGTCTTGAAATTTTCGAGTGCACTTTCTTCCGCCATCGATCGTGAAGTTGACTCTAAATCCGCACACGCAAAACCGCCGTATGCGGCACTCGGAATCGTCCCGGAACCTGTCCCACCCGCCAGTTTTGGTCCACGAAAGCCTGCAAATGAGGTCGCGCGTCGTAACAGATGAGGCCATCCGAGCCGAAACGGATCAGGTGATCGAAACGCCGGGTCCGCTACTCCGGCGCGAAAGCATTGTCTTTCAGGTAAGTCGGCATAGATACGCTTGGAGCGAAGCAACTGGATTAAACTTCGCCGGGTTCTGCGAGGGCCTTGTTCCGAATCCGGAAGACCTTGTGCACTGGCAAGATTGCTACAAGCCCGTCGCCGACGGAGCCGGTGTGCGCCGCGTCCATGATCACTCCGGCGATCAGTTCCGCGCGAGTTGCTTCGGTGAAGACTTCTATCTTGAAATGCGTGGACGGCCCATTGAAGAGCGAGAATTTCTTTTCCCACTGGCCCACGCCTTGCACTTTAGCAACTGTGAACCCGCTGACTCCCGCCTTCTCCAATGCCGCTTCTACATCCTTGATCACCGCATTGCATATGATGGCCGTCACTTTCGCGAACTCCATGCGACCTCCTTTTTGAATGTGCCAGATCTTTCAGAATCCTTTCCGAGCGTGTTAAAACTCAGACAGCAACCTCTTGATGGAACTCCTTGCGGGCCGAAGCCCTCAACCAGTTGGGGTGGGGCAGAGATGGTTCTTTTCTTCTTGACGGGAGCGCACCGGGCGAGCATACCACTTCTATAATTTGCCGAGGATGCTGAATGGGGTGCCGCATCCTCAGGTTGAAGCGGTGAAAAAACCCAACCCACAAAATGGCCTTGAAAACCTTTCTCAATTAGAAGCGCTACGAGCGATTATTCGCACATTCCTAGACATTTTCCTTGTCCAAAAAATATGTAAAAAACAAGGCAAATGGGTTTTTTCACAGCTTCGTTTTAAGGGTGCGGGTCTTGACGTTTCATTCCGTTCTTGGTCCCGGTCCGTCTTAGTCTCTTCCTAGACCGGATCAATCCTGATTTTCCCCTCCCGGCCATTCGCATACCGCGCCCAAGTGCTCCAAGGCCAGTCTTTCGCATGCAACACGAGTATTCGCCACGAAGGGTTTCGACGGGCGGTTGGGATTACATCCAAATCGCGGGAAACTCCGTAGATAGAGTGGAGGGGCAAGCAAAGCTTGGTCCTTCAAGCTGCGAAAAGCAGGTTTGGTAATCCAGATTACAGACTGTTCTCGCTTTTTTCGCTTGACGGCGGCTCGCAATGGGAGGATACCATCTATACCACAGCCCCGGATTTGAGGGACGGGGTGTCACACAGGGTGCGCTGGTGCGGCCCTGCCCTCCCGCAACCCTTGGAGTCAAATAATTGAGTGCCCGGATAATGGCGGCACATATTAATTTGGGCTTCCGAAGATCCTAATCATTGTCTGGAATTGCGGACATACCCTGCTTGGACAGTATCCTGGTAAACCAAGCAAAGGTTTTACGACTTTTGCCGTGCGCGATAGTTTCACAATTTAGTATCACCTTCTGCAAGCGCGCGCCGTCTAACGTGGACTGGAAGAATTAGCGGGAAGCCAACTGAAGCTGCAGGGGCACAAAAGAGAGCCGCGATCGCGGCCCGCCGCTTGCAAGAATCGCACCCCGCTCAAGTTTTTGATCTTCACGGCGGGCAATCCGCCGGAAGGGCAGCAGTAGCTTCAAAATAAACTGGAGGTCGGAGACAGAAATGACAAAGTCGAATAAGTTCCTTATTACTGGCGCGGCGCTCGCGGGCTTGCTCGCGGGAACCGGAGCCAGCCTTCATGCTTCGAATCTGCTCACCGGGGCAAAGGCTTCGGCCACGGCCCAGGATACAGACAAGAAGGCTGACAAAAAGGTGAAGGAAAAGCACGCCTGCAAGGGCCAGAACTCTTGTAAAGGCAAGGGCGGCTGCAAGTCGAGCGACAACGGTTGCAAAGGCAAGAACTCTTGCAAAGGCAAGGGCGGCTGCGCGACCGACGGCTCGAAGATGCCCGATTGATCCATGCGCCCGTAACTTCGGTTACTGGCTTGGATTAGCTCCATGATGGGGGGCCGGTGGCTTCCGCTGGCCCCTTCGTCTTTCCCCTTTTGTGTTTCCCCTTCCCGGAGATTTGAATGGCAGCGAATCGCTTCAACGGATTTACGGATTACGGAATCGGCATCGGGCTGCGCGCTCCGCATTACAACCACATTCTCACGCGCAAGCCGGTCGTCGATTGGTTCGAAATTATTTCGGAAAACTTCATGATCGATGGCGGACGGCCGCTGCACATACTCGATCAAATCCTTGAGCAGTACAAAGTTGTGCAGCACGGCGTCTCGATGTACTTCGGCTCCGCGGAGAAACCGAACAGAGAGCACCTTCGCAGGCTGAAGGATCTCGTGAAGCGCACGAAAACGCCGTGGCTTTCCGATCATCTCTGCTGGGGGAGCGTCGATGGACGGTATACGCACGATTTGCTGCCCATGCCGTACACTTTCGAGGCCGCGCGGATTACCGCGCAAAAAGTGCGCGACGTGCGGGATTTTCTCGAGATTCCCATCGCCGTCGAAAACGTCAGCAGTTATGCGGAATATCACGATTCGGAAATGACCGAATGGGAATTCCTGAACGAAGTCGTCGAGCGCGCGGATTGCGGCATTCTGCTCGACGTCAACAATATCTATGTCTCATCGCAAAATCACAGCTTCAATCCGCTCGATTACGTGAACAGCGTTCCCGCGGATCGCGTCGCGCAGATTCACATCGCGGGCCACTCGAAATATCGCAAATATATTCTAGACACGCACGATCATCCGGTCATCGATCCGGTCTGGAAACTGTACGAGCGCGCCATCCAGCGCGCCGGCCACACCGCAACGCTCCTCGAATGGGACGACAGCATTCCGAGCTTCCAGGAAGTGCACGACGAGGCGCTGAAAGCCAATAAATTCCTGCGCGCCACCGCGCTGGCGGAAGCCGTATGAAGCTGATGCAGCTCCAGCGCACCATGGCCCGCGCCGTGATGCAGCCGCTCACGTCTTCTGAACGCATGCAACGGCGCGCTCCCGACGGCGGCCCGATGAAGCGATACGCTTCGCGCTTCATCAAGCCGAACGATCGCCTCACTTCCTTCGAGCGGCTCGAGATTTACAATCGTCAATATTGGTTTCGTGTGCTCTCCGCTCTCGCAGAGGATTTTCCCGGCTTGCGCGCCGTTCTTGGCGAGCGGCGTTTCGATGCCATGTCCAAGGCGTATCTGCTCGCGAATCCTTCGCGTTCGTTTACGCTGCGCAATCTCGGCTCGCGCATGGAATCGTGGCTGCGGAAAAATCCCAAGTGGGCCGGACCGAATAAAAATCTTGCGCTCGATATCGCGCGACTCGAATGGGCGGACGTCGAAGCGTTCGACGGAAAGGCCGAGCCCGCTTTGCGCCCCGAGGATCTTTCGAGCGCGGCGGGCGCGCAGCTGAAGCTGATTCTTCAGCCGTATGTGCGGCTGCTGAGTTTTCGTTATCCCGTCGATGATCTTCTCCTCGAAGTTCGCAAAGAAAATGAAGACACGGATTTCGCCAGCAATACGTTTACGGAACATCGCAAGCGCAAACGCGTCCGCGCTGTTGCGAAGTTGAAGCCTGCGCAAATATTTCTGGCAGTGCACCGCATCGACTACTCCGTTTATTTCCGCCGGCTCGAACCGGAGGAATTTGCCATCCTGAGCGCGCTGCAACAGGGGAAAACTCTCGGGGCCGCGGTGGAGTCTGCCTTGCGCAAAAGCGCGATAGTGCCGGAAGAACGGCCTGCGCAAGTGCAAACCTGGTTTCAAACGTGGGCCGCGCTGGGCTGGTTCTGCCGTCCGGAGAAAAACCGCACGGCGCGCTGAAACTTGTTGTAGAGTTGCGCATCCAATTTGCCCTGAACAACATCTTTCGACTAATTGGCTGCGGGCAATTTCTGACGACTAACCTCTTATGACCAAACTACTGACGACTCTACACAAGTGGCACGGCACATTTTTTCATTTCGTCGACTACCTCCAGCATCCTTTTCTTCTTTTCGTGCGCTTGTACTGGGGCGTCCAGCTGATGCAGAGCGGCTGGGGCAAACTGCACAACCTGGATAAAGTGACGGATTTTTTCACGTCGCTGAATTTGCCGATGCCGCACCAGATGGCCATTTTCATTTCCGGCGTGGAATTTTTTGGAGGCTTCTTGCTGGCCGTGGGCTTGTTTTCGCGGCTTATTTCGCTGGTGTTGACTATAAACATGCTGATGGCCTACATCACGGCCGACAAAGAGGCGCTCACTTCGATTTTTTCCAATCCTGACAAATTCACGGCGGCGGCGCCGTACGTTTTTCTCGTTGCCGCGCTCATTGTATTCCTATTTGGCCCGGGAATTTTTTCCGTAGACGGACTCATGAGCCGGTTCTTCTGGAAAACGCCGACGGAGAATAGGACTGCTGTTTAGAGTGGCGTGCAGATCGTTCACGCGCAATTTTTGCATTTGGGATAGGATGGATTCCGGGCACTCATGGTCCGGATGGCATTTATCCTTGTTTTTCGCAAAAGTTTCCGCCAACACGCTTGCCTCGTTCTGGGTCTTCTTTCCTTCTTTCATTTGCTTTACCCCACTTCCTCAAAGGCGGCTGACGTGACTTCGACGCTGATGATCGGCGGTTCGCGAATCGACGTGACCATCGATTCGAGCGAGGCGCCGCTTTCGCAAGCCGGTGTAATGAAATGGGTGCAGAACGCAGCGGAATGCGTGGCGACTTATTATGGGCGCTTTCCTGTCGCTCATCTCACACTCCGCGTTGTTTCGTTTGATGGCAGCGGCGTGCGGCACGGGATGACGTGGGGCAAGGACGGCGGCCTGATCGTGATCCATGTGGGAAGCAAAACTTCGGCGGCGGATTTTGCGGACGATTGGATGCTGACGCACGAAATGGTGCACCTGGCGTTTCCCTCGATGGCGGATGAGCACCACTGGATCGAGGAAGGCATCTCCGTGTACGTCGAGCCCATTGCGCGGATTCGCGCGGGGCATTGGACGGCACAGCAAATGTGGCACGACCTCGTGCGCGACATGCCGAAGGGCGAGCCGCAAACCGGCGACGAGGGGCTCGACCATACGCACACATGGGGCAGAACGTATTGGGGCGGCGCACTTTTTTGTTTTGTAGCGGACGTGGAGATTCGCAAGCAAACGAAAAATAAAAAAGGATTGGAAGACGCGCTGCGGGGGGTGCTGGATGCGGGCGGGGACATTCGCGTGGATTGGAGTTTGGAGAAAGCGCTGAAAATCGGCGACCAAGCGGTGGGATTGGACGTATTGGAAAAATTGTATGCGGAGTGGAAAGACAAACCTGTGCATGTGGATTTGCCGACGATGTGGACGGAACTCGGCGTCGAAGCGAATGGCGGAACGGTGGTGTTGAAGAACAATGCGCCGCTTGCCGCGATCCGCCGCGCGATCGAGATGGGCACTCCAGCCAGCAAACCCACCGGCAAGACAAGTGACAGCGCCTCGCTGTCGAAGGAAGCGCCCACCGCGACGGCGGAACGGCCTCTTGCCGTCTTTGCTGGACGAACCTCAGGATCGAAGTAATTTGGTTAACCGTAATCTGGTTAACCATAATGGCGGCCCTCCCCCTGGTTTTTTTGTAAGTGTTGATTCTGAACAATTTTAAGTAGTTTAGAATGAACACTTGTAGAAGCGCAGATTCTAAAGGAGTTAGGGCAGATATTATCGGACTCACGGTTTTGGGAGGGGAAGAAGTGTACAGTCGGCGGTTCAAAGCTGAAAGTGAGGAGGGAAGAAGAATCTAACTCAGAGACGCCCCGATAGGGTCGGGGTAGACGTCGGGCGGAGAGGTTTCGCAGAGAGGGTTGGGTTGCCGCACGGCGATGATGGCTGACTATCACAACCTATGTTACCACATACGCCAACATATTGTCAAGTGTTTACTGGAACGCCATTCGAATCACCTGTGGAAAACTCAGCAGCGTCATTCTTCAGTACGGAGAGGCAACAGACGTAATCGCGTCCGCTCGGCTTCAATGGTCAAGAGAGCTCCTGCTTCCAACTCAGTTTGTACATGACGCAAAGCCGCAACGGTTTGGGCGGCAATACTCTCAGGGCTGATATCGACGGCCCGGATTTGCACTACGCTGGGCTTTTTTCCGTGGGTGATGGCGAGGATAGCGCCGAAATCGAGGTCTTGTGTGAGCACCACGTAGTCATTCGCCGCCGCGTAACCCAGAATCTCGGAATCGCTCGCGTCGGCATCGCCGATCTTCGACCAATGCTTGGCTGCCCATCCCGCGTTGACCAACGAGGCCACCCAGCGGGGAGACAAGTTCATGTCCACAAGGAGTTTCATGCACGAGGCAGTGTCACTTCTCGCTCTTCGGATCGCCAGGCGGCGTAGCGCAGCGCTTGCAGAACGTCTTCGCGCTCAAGATAGGGATAGTCGGCGAGGACTTCCTCGATGGTGTGCCCGGCGCCAATCTGGCCCACAACCATACCGACCGTAACGCGCATACCGCGAATGCAAGGCTTCCCGCCCATGACAGATGGGTCCTGCGTGATGCGATCGAGTTGTGGCATATTCCTTCTCCTGCGAAATTGCCGAAGCTTGAGAATATCACGCTTGGAACAGTTCGGTGCCGGGCTGGGTGAGGGGGAGTGAAGAGCAGCCCACCCTTGCAAAACCCGCAAGGATGGGCCACCCCGGAGGTTTTTGCGGATCGAGGGGCGGCCACCCGCCTTCTGCTGGCGGAAGGACATCTGAATCGGCGGCGGTTCGGAGCGGTGCTGGGCCGGATCGCGGTGCTACCGCTACGGACGGGATAGAGAGCTGGTGGCCAAGGCAGCAGCGGAATCTGTCTACAGCGGGTTTGGGGTAAGGAGAGGTGTCGCAAAAGTAGGCCACAAATGGGGCAAATTTGTGCTGTGCTGGTGTGGATGGCAGACCGTCGGGAGTGCTCCCGATGAAAATCGCGTTTCAGTATCGCGAACAAGCGAGACGGGTGTAGTATGGCCCTGTTTTCAAAGGCAAAAAGGAAATTCCGGTTGACACTCCACCGCCTTCAAGATACCCTCCGTTGCAGATTCAGCGCCGCGCTCGGTTTCCAGACAGCGAGAAATGATTCGAACGCAAACCTTGATTCTTCTTTTCTCGTGCGTCTTCCTTTTTCCTCACTCGATTTCGTCGGCGCAGGCAGAAAAGACTGAATCCAAATTCGCTCCCGCCCCTCCCGACGTTTCCGCCGGAAAACGCATGTTCGAACGCCACTGCGCTCTCTGCCACGGCATCGATGGCAGAGGCGGTCGCGGACCCAATTTGAATCGCGCCAAGCTTTTCCATGCCCCAGACGACGCCGCGTTAAAGGCCATAATTTTCGAGGGAATTGTTCCTGAAATGCCTGAGGGCTGGTTTTTCACCGAAGAAGAAATTTCCAATATCGCTGCGTACGTCCGCTCGCTCGGGAAAATTCCTGCCGAACCGTTACCCGGCGAGGCGGCTCGCGGCGGCACGGTCTTTACCAGGAATTCCTGTTCGCGTTGCCACCTTTTTGCCGGCGCCGGCTTCGCCTACGGTCCGGATCTCACCGGACTCGCCGAGCGTCGCAGCCCGGCTTATGTCCGCAATGCAATCTCCGCGCCCGCCGAACATTTGCCGGAAGGCTTTCTGCTGGTGCGCGCGATCACCTCGTCCGGGCGCACCATCGAAGGTATTCGCATGAACGAAGACACGTTCACCATTCAAATCAAGGACGCTAGCAGAACTTTCCACAGCTTGCGAAAACAGGATCTCAGGGATTTGCAGAAGCTACGCGGTCAATCTCCCATGCCACCGTACAAGACAATTCTCAGCCCGACCGAACTGGATGATCTGATCGCATATCTTTTCTCAGCGCGAGGTTTGCAGTGAAACTCCTGAAACTGGTCGCGCTATCCGCCGCGCTCTCTTCCGCCGCTGCCGCTCAAGTGCCGTTCGAACGCATTCTTAACGCCGACAAAGAACCCGGCAACTGGCTCAGCTATTCCCGAAATCTGCAAGGGCAACGCTTTTCGCCACTCATTGAAATCAACAGCAGCAACGTCGGCAACCTCAAAGTCCAATGGGCGCTGCAATTTCCCACTCCCAACAATGAAGTTTCTCCGATCGTTGTGGACAACATCATGTACCTCACCGGCCCAAATTCCGCGATGGCCGTCGATGCCCGTACCGGACGCATTCTGTGGACTTGGAAGCGGGCCATTCCCTCCGATTATCACAACATTGGTTTTGGCCGGGTCAATCGCGGCCCGGCAGTGCTTGACGACAAGCTCTTTGTGACCACGCTTGATTGCTATTTGGTTGCGCTCGATCTGAGAAGCGGAGCGGAGCTTTGGGCCTCGAAAGTTGGCGAATATAAAGCGGGTTACAGCATGACTGTCGCGCCGCTGGCCATCGACGGAAAAATTGTTGTAGGCGTCAGCGGCGGTGAAGCTGGCATTCGCGGATTCGTCGACGCCTACGACGCCAAAACCGGCAAGCAAGCCTGGCGCTTCTGGACCATTCCAGGTCCCGGCAAACCCGGACATGATACTTGGTCCGGCGATGCGTGGAAGACCGGAGGCGGCTCAACCTGGGTCACCGGGGCGTATGATCCCGAACTCAAACTGGTCTATTGGGGCGTCGGCAATCCCGGCCCGGATTGGAATGGCGACGTCCGCCCCGGCGACAATCTCTATACTTGCTCGCTGCTGGCTCTTGACGCGGACACCGGGCACCTTCGCTGGTTCTTCCAGTTTACTCCACACGAAACTCATGATTGGGACGCTGCCCACGTGCCCATTCTATTCGACGCCAAAATCAAGGGCCGCGAGCGTCAGCTCATCGCCAACGCCAACCGCAACGCGTTCTACTACGTTCTCGATCGCGTCACGGGAGAATTTATCGCCGGCCGTCCTTACGCCAAGCAAACCTGGGCGCGCGGCCTCGACGCTAAAGGGCATCCGATCGTCAGTCCCGATTCAGAACCAAGTGAAAAAGGTTCGCTGGTCTGGCCGAATGCCAACGGCGCAACCGTATGGTTCAGTCCTTCCTATAGTCCGCAGACCAGTCTGTTCTATGTCGCAGTTCGCGAAATTGGTTCGGTGTATTTCAAACGTCCGGCGGAATACAAGGAGGGTACTTACTATGCTGGCGGCGGTGAAGACGAATTGCCGGCCGATGATGCATCGGGAGAGATTCGTGCTCTGGATCCGGCAACCGGTGAATTACGCTGGGAATTTAAACTGCACTCGCCGCCGTGGGCCGGCGTTCTTTCCACCGCGGGAGGATTGGTTTTCTCAGGTTCCGATGAAGGCAACTTCTATGCTCTGGATGCGCGTACCGGCAAACCGCTGTGGGATTTTCAGACCGGCGGCAACATCAAAGCCAATCCCATCTCCTTCAGCGTCGATGGCCACCAGCGCGTCGCCATCAGTTCCAATCAGGTTCTATACGTTTTCGGATTGTGACCCTGCTTCAGTGGTTTGAAATTTCGCACTAGCATTGAGAAATTCTCATATTGTCGGCCGGTTTCCATAACCTTTTCGCTTCTTTTCCTCAACTAATTCTTGGCCCTCGCTGTGCTCTTCTGTTATTCATGGAGCACCTTCTGCAGGATCCTCCTCCTGACGAATTCATCTTTATAACGCATGGCTTCAGCGCCACCAGGGGACAGACCGCGTCACTGGCTCGCGCACAGCGGACATGCGCTATTACACCTATGATGTCGTTGGAGCGCATAGGAAAATTGCTAAATAGGTTTGTTTATTAAGGCTATCCTGTTTTTCTTCCGCGGGTCAAGGAAAAGGGCCAACGGGGGTGCACGACATAGAAGTGAGGATAGAGGAAGAATAGGGTTGCAGGGCATCTATCTTACGGCTAGTATGACCGTAAGGAGGCACCATGTCCGATCCTCACGAAGTCCCCGCGCACATTCGC
>Ga0102924_1001217_pt1 | contig 30277 bp, 31 predicted proteins | sample PaiPotPPM11metaG_FD_80116 | JGI IMG/M metagenome (GOLD analysis project Ga0102924, IMG submission 80116) | Iron sulfur acid spring bacterial and archeal communities from Banff, Canada, to study Microbial Dark Matter (Phase II) - Paint Pots PPM... ... | reverse complement strand
TCGGATAGTCCGAGCGCGGGCGGCTCGGGGCCGGCGAGGCCAGGCACCCCGATGAAGGCCGCACCGAAGCCTGGGCCGGTCAGCGTGGCCAGCATCCCTGGCCTGCCGGTGAGCGTGCCGCCCGGCAACCCGGCCCCGGTCACCAAGCCGCACAAGCCGGCGCCTCCGGTCAGCACCCCGCCGTCCACCCCGGCGCCCCGGCGCAGTCCGCCCACGGCACCGGCGCCGACGCCGACGCCGACGCCGACCCGGATGACTCCTGCGCCGGCCCCTTCGCCGACCGCCAGCACACGTCGGCCCGGCCCGTCGCCGGCCCGGACCGACCCGGCCAAGACCCCGCCGACCAAGCCTGCGCCCACCAAGCCTCCGCCGACCAGGCCTGCGCCGACCAAGACCCCGCCGACCAAGTCCCCGGCCCCGAAAACCGCGCCGCGGAGCGCACGGCCGTCGCGCACCCAGCGCCCGGCGACCGAGACGGTGCGGGCCGCTCGGCTCGACGCCGACGTTCGGCCCGCGCCGACGGCCAGGGCACCACGCCCGACCGCACCGGCGGTCGACGCAGTGTCGGCCCGGCGGATGCGGCCGTCGGCTGAATATCTGCCGCCCCGGCGGGCACATGGAAGTACCCGGACGGGCCGGGCGCGGTACCGGGACGATATGCCGCCGGCCGTGCGCAACTCGTTCAACCTGATGGCTAAGGCACCGCTGATGGCAAAGAAGAGCCTTTACCAGGACGTGGCCAGCCAGACCGGCGTTCCGTGGCAGCTGCTGGGCGCCTGCGACTGGATGCAGTGCAAGGCCGACAGCCGTTTCTCGCCGGTGCACGGCGAGAAGCTGGGCACCGCCAACCCGGACGGCACCATGTACCGGACCAAGTCCGAGGCCCTCGACCAGTGCGCCGACGACCTGGTCGAGCTGGCCTGGGAGGTCTACGAGATCGACGTGCCCGGCCAGGCTCACCTGTCCGTCTGCGACCTGGCCAACGTGTTCGCCGCGTTCCGCTGGGGCGGTCTGCTCCGGCTGCACCACACCTCGGCCATGGAGTTCCCGTACTCGGTGGCCGGCCTGACCGAGGCGCACCTGCACATGCGCTGGCCCAACATCAATGAGCCCAACACCCCGGACAAGCCGGGAGCGAAGTTCCGCATGCCCTTCGGGGCGGTGCCGGTCGTGCTGAACCTCAACTATCCGGCGGTCGACTAGCCCGCCTGCGCAGAGAAGGTGAACCCAGTGTTTCGTTTCCTGCTCTTCCTGCTCGGCACCGTGTCGGCAGGCGGCCCTGCGCTCGGCAGCCGCACCCGCCCGCTGCCGGTCGACCCGCGCGAGGAAACCGACCCCGAGCAGCCCGGGTACCCGCGCGATCCGAGCCGGACCGGCGGCAGTCCCGGCCCGCGGCGTCGGCGCATCCCGCGCTGGCTGAAGTGGTCGGTCGTCGTCGTGGTGCTCGGGGCCATCTTCCGCCGGGCCCTCGCCTGGCTGATCCTGGCCGGGCTGTCGGGCGCGCTGCACCTGGTCGGCATCGACGTGCACCTGCCGCACATCCGGTTCGGCTGGCCCTGGCAGCAGATCACCTCGGGCACCACGACCAACGTGGACGTCGGCCCGTGGGTGCTGCAGAAGATCGAGGGCATCTCCCGGCCTGCCCTGGGCCAGGAGAACTTCAACTTCGTGTTCACCCACCGGGTGGACAAGAGCATCGCCTTCTGGCCGTGCTGGTACCAGGCCACCTTCTACGCGGTCGGGCGGGCCTCGGCGACCGTCAACCTGAACCCCGGCCCGGCCTGGTGGAAGCCGTCCACCGGCAACTACCGGCTCCAGGTGCTCACCCGCCCGGCCGCCGGCCAGCCGGGTACGGTGGCGGTGACCATGGTGCTGCCGCAGCCCCAGCTACCGCAGTCGGTGCATCAGGTCGCGATCGACAACATCCCGTCCCGGCCGCTGGACGTCCAGCACAGCTGGACCTATCCCGGCCTGGCCTGCGGCACGCTGGTCCGGCCTCAGTTCCAGCAGTCGGTGCTGTACGCGCAGGCTCAGCGGATCGCCTTCTACCGGGCCAGTCACGTCAGCGCGGTGACTCGTCCGCTGATCGCGGCGGCCGAGAAAGAGGCGGTCCAGACGATCAGGAACAACTTCGTCCAGCCGACGCTCAACGCGGTGGGCTACAAGCTTAAGCGGTTCAGCATCCAGTGGACCTCGGCCCGCGGGGGCACCGGCACGTCGCATACGTGACATGCTGGCTGCCAGGCCGCGCACGCCGAGCCGGGAGGAGCCGCGATGATCGCCGTCTTCGAGGTCAGCACCGCCGCGTCTCCCGGGGCCCGCTGGTCTTAGCTTCCTGAGCGTTTAAGCCGCCGCGCGCTCCGCGGGACGGGGTTCAGCCCTGTCTGCTTTCGCGTGGAGGCTGATGCTGCCTTGCTTCGTGATGCTCGCTTCCGCCTGCTGCTGGCCGGCGAGACGATCAACTCAATCGGCGGCTGGGCGTCGGCCATTGTGCTGTGGGGCTTCGCCGCCTACCGGTTCGGTGCCAGCCCGCAGCAGGTGTCGCTGACCATCGTGTGCTGGGCCGCGCCACCGGCCCTGCTCAGCCCGCTGGCCGGGGTGTACGCTGACCGGCTTGGCCCGGCCCGGGCCCTGATCGCGGGCTACCTGGCGGCCGCCGTGGCCGCCCTGGGCATGGCCGCCGCGGGCTCGCTGACCGTGCTGGACCTGGCCGCGGTGGCCTACGGCATGGCCAGGGCGCTGGCCGGGCCGGCCGCCGGCGCCCTGCCGCCGCGGGTCGTGGCCGACGACGACCTGCTGGCCGCCAATGCCCTGCTGGGCGCGGCGGCCTCGGCGGGTCAGGTGGCGGGACCGCTGGCGGCCAGCGCGGCGCTGGCCCTGTCCGGCTTCCCGGCCGCGTTCGTGCTGGACGCGGTCAGCTACCTGATCGGCGCCGCGGTCGTGGTGCCGCTCCGGTTGCGTCCGCTGCCCGACCGCGACCGCGCGGACCAGTCCGGATGGAAGCATCAACTGGCCACGGGAGTCCGGCTGGTCCTGGCCCAGAGCGGGCTGCGGCGCGTGCTGCTGCTGAGCGCCGCGGTCACCTTCACGTCGGCGGCATACCTGGTCGTGGAACCGCTCTACGCACGGCACGTCCTGCACCGGCCGCCGTCGCAGTTCGCGCTGTTCGAGGCGGCCGCGGGGGCCGGGTCGATCCTGGCCGGGCTGGCCATCTCCAGGTTCCGGGCCCGGCTGGCCGGCCCGCGCCTGCTGGCGGCCGGCGCGGCGGGCTACGGCCTGGCCGCGGCGTTGTTCACCGGGACGACCCTGGTACCGGTGGCCTACGCTGGCGCGTTCACCTGGGGCGTGGCCGGCGCGCTGTTCGGCGCCGTCGCGGTGACCACCCTGCAGCGGCTGGCCCCGGCCCACGCCCACGGCCGGGTCATGGGGGTCAGCGCGACCCTCCAGTCCTGGGTCGAGACCGTCGGGCTGCCGCTGGGCGGGGTGACCCTGGCCGGCCTGGGCATCCGCGCCGGGGCACTGGCCCTGGCCGCCGTGGCCATCGCCGGCGGAGTTATCGGGCTGGCCGGCCGGCCGATCGACGGCGAGCCACCCGGATCGCGGCCGCCTGCCCGACCCGCAGGATGAGCATGGCGAGAGCCTCTGCTATGACTAGTCAAACTATATATAAAGTAAGCATGACCGATAGGAGGATGCAGCCTCTGGAACGCCGGTACCGGCGGCTGTTAGCGGCCTACCCGGACGCCTACCGCCCCGAGAATGCCGAGGAGATCCTGGCCGTGCTGATGGCGGGGCCGCAGCCGGCCAGCGGCGGGCGGCCGGCCGGGCAGTTTCAGGTCGCGGCCTCAGCGGCGGTCACCACGTGGCGCAGCAGCATCATCGTGGTGACCGGGCCCACGCCGCCCGGTACCGGGGTGAGCCGGGCCGCCTTGTCGGCCACCGCGCTGGCGTCCACGTCGCCGACCAGCCCGCCGTCCGGTGTCGGGTTGGTGCCGACGTCGATCACCACCGCGCCGGGCTTGACGAAGTCCGCGCCGATGAAGCCGGCCCGGCCCACCGCGGCGACGAGCACGTCCGCGCCAGCGCAGATCTCGGCCAGGCCAGTGGTGCGGGAGTGGCACACCGTCACGGTCGCGTTCTCGGCCAGCAGCAGCAGCGCCACCGGCTTGCCGACCACGGTGGACCGGCCCACCACCACGGCCCGCGCCCCGGTCAGCGGGGTCTGCTCCCGGCCCAGGATCTCCAGCACCGCGGCGGCGGTGGCCGGGGCGAAGGCCGGCAGCCCGGCGGCCAGCCGGCCCAGGCTGACCGGGCTGGCCCCGTCCACATCCTTAGCCGGATCGATGTCGCCGCCGACCTCGCTCAGCGACAGGCCCGCGGGCAGCGGCGTCTGGCAGATCACTCCGTGCACCGTGTCGTCGGCGGACAGGTCGCGGAGCGTGGTTCGGAGCTCGGTCTGCGAGGGCTCGCTCAGGTGGAGAACGCGGCAGTCGATGCCGGTCCTGTCGGCCGCGCGGCCGATCGAGCGGACGTACCACAGAGCCGCCTCGTCGCTGGTCGGGACCACGACGGCCAGGGTGGGGACGACCGCGCTGGCGCTTGTCTTGAGGACCGCTGTCTTGAGGGCCGCGGCTCGGGCCGTAACGTCCTGGCCGATGGCCGCGGCAATGACCCGCCCGTCGATGAGGCTCATCCGCTGATCCCGGCGCGGGCCTCCAGGATCACCGTCTCCGCTTCGGCCGCCGCGCTGACATGCGTGGCTAGCTGGCCGGCCAGCCGGGAGCGTTGCTCACCCTGGTCCAGGCCGGCCAGGTTGACCTCCACGTTGACCACCGCGCTGTCCAGCGCGGCACGGGCCAGCACCGCGGCCACCGCCACGTCGGACAGGACGTTGGGGTTAGACCGGCCGCTGATGTCGCCGGCCAGCCGGATCAGGTCGGCGGCGATGGCGGCCACCCGCAGCGGCACCTCGGCCGCCCCGGCCAGGGCCGCCTGGATGGCGCCGGCCCGGTCGCGCCGCTCCTCATCGGTGCTCTTGGGCAGCTTGTAGGCGGCCAGCACGGTCTGGAAGGCGTCCGCGTCCGCCCGGGCCAGGCTCAGGGCCAGCTCGCGGCGCTCCGTAGTCTGGCGCAGCACGCCCGTGAGCAGCTGCTCGTGCTCGGTGTAGCGGGGGCGGCCGATGCTGAGGTTGCAGACCATGGAGATCAGGGCGGCGCTGGCGGCCGCGGTGAGCGCGGAGGCCCCGCCGCCGCCCGGAGTGGGCGAGTCGGAGGCCAGGTCACTGAGCCACTGGTCCACGGTGGGCCACGACAACGGTCATCATCCCCTCGGGCTCGGAGCCAGGGGTCAGCTTAGACGGCGGCCTGTTCCGGTGCCGGTGACCGGCTGGCCCGTCCGGTCGGGCGCGCCGCAGACGACTGGCCGGATCGCGAAATGCAGAAGCAATCGACTACAATGTAGTCATGAGTAAGCGTGCGGCCACGCCGGTCCGGTTTGACGACACCGTGGCCGGGCGGCTGGCATCGTTCGTCACGGCCAACCCCGGCATGTCGCTGTCATCGGCAGCCAACCGGCTTGTCGACGAGGCCCTGCGAATGAACGAGCATCCCGGAGTCTTGTTCCGACCCGGCCCGACCGGGCGGCGCGCCGGCCTCGGCGGCGGTCCCGACATCTGGGAGGTCGTACGCGCGGTCAAGTCCGCCCGGCAGGCCGAGCCTGAACTGACCGAGGCTGACCTGCTGACCATGGTCAGCGAGAACACCGGGCTGTCGGGCCGCCTCATTCGCGCCGCCATCCGCTACTGGTCGTCCTATCCGGACGAGATCGACGCCGAGATCGCCGCGGCCGACGCCGCCGAAGACGCAGCCGAAGAGGCCTGGCGGCGCGAACGGCGACTGCTGGCCGGATGAAACCATGACCTGCCCGCTGCTGCTGGACGAGATGCTTCCGGCGGTCATCGCTGACCAGCTGTGCGCCAAGGGCCACGACGTAGCCGCCGTGGTAGGCGACTCAGCGCTGGTCGGGCTGCCCGACGACCAGATCCTGGCCAGCGCTACCAGTACCGGGCGCGCGCTGGTCACGGTCAACATCAAGGACTTCGTTCCCCTCGACGCCCGGTTTCGTGCCGCTGATCAGGCCCACGCCGGGCTGATCCTCGTGTCGACCAAGACCTTTCCCCAGGACCGCACGTATGTCGCGGCTATCACCACCGCCCTGGCCGCCTTTCTGGATCAGCCCGCCCCGATGCAGCCCGGCCAGGTCGTATTCCTCTCACGACCCTAGGACGGACTCGTTAGCCGCCAGCCGGGGCGTCTACGGCGAGGCCGGCCGTCCTGGCGGCTTCGGCGAGGCGGTGGTCGTAGGTCACGAACGAGGTCAGGTCTGCGCGCAGCTGCAGGGCGGTGGCCAGGTCGATCGCGTCCAGGCTGCGGACCGCTACCGGCGCCACGGTCTGAGCCAGGAGCCGGATGCTCGCGGTCATCTCGATGAGGTCGATGAGGTCCAGGACCGGATGAAGCCTGGCGATGGACTCAGGGCTGTGCCGGGCCAGAGCCCGGAAGGACTCGACCTCCACCAGGACCGAGCTGACCCAGCCGATCTCAGCCCTACGGGTGGCCGTGGTGGCGGTGCCACTCGGGGGCCAGGATCGACATGAGGGTGGCGTCGACCCAGCCGTCGCCCCAGCGCAGCGCTTCGCGCAGCACGCCCTCGGTGACAAAGCCGACCTTGTCGTAGACGCGCCGGGCCCGCGGGTTGAAGGAGTACACCTCGAGTGAGATCCGGTGCAGGCCGAGGTGCTCGAAGCCGTAGCCGACGATCAGCCGCACGGCCTCGGTGCCGAGCCCGCGATCGCGCCCGTCGGGGCCCAGGATCGTCCGGAAACCGCAGCTGCGGTTGGCCTCACTCCAGTCATTGAGCACGACCTCGCCCACGCACCGGGCCCTGGCCCGGTCGATAATGGCCAGGTCAAGCCGCCCCTGTTGATGATTTCTCGTTTCGTACCAGTCGCGGAAGCGAGCCTCGGCGGCGTCGTCCCAGGCGGGCAGGTCGCCGGGATCGTTGCTGCCGCCGGTGAGCTTGACTGCCTCGGGGTCCTGGAGCATGGCCCGCAGCGCGGGGGCGTCGGCGTCGAGCATGAACGGGCGCAGCAGCACCCGCTGGCCGGTCAGGGTGGGCTTGACGGAGAAATCGGGGGCAGGCGGCTCGGTCACCGCGCGATTGTCCCCGTGACATGACGCCGGCCGCAATGTTGGGCCTGCGAGGGCCAGGATCGGCGATGGCACACTGGAGCATGGCGCCCTGGCGGATCCGCGACTTCCATGCCGACGACCTCGATGCCGCCGTCCGGCTGTGGGAAAACCCGGCCGCGAGCAGCGAGGCGCCAGCCTTTGGCCTGTCCGACCTGATCGCCGCGGTGCGATCGCACGAGCCGGCCGTGGCCGCGGTCGTGGGCGAGGAGGTAGTCGGAGTCGCGGTGGCCACGGTGGCCGGGGACCGGGCCTGGGTGATGCGGATCAGCCTGGCCGCGGCGTGGCGGCACCGCGGGATCGGCAGCGCCATGCTGAGCGAGCTGGAGCGGCGGCTGGTGACGGCGGGCGTGCACCGGATCCAGTGCCTGCTGGCCGACGACAGCGAGATCGGCGCCCTGGCGCTGGAGCACGCGGGGTACGCCGCGCGCCGGGGCATGGTCTTCTACGAGCGGCTGGAGCCGGTGGATCCGGGCAGCGCGGGGGTGCTCGGCCAGCTGGGCGGGAGCATGGTGCGGGCCGGGGCCTGGGATCAGCTCGGCGGCATGATCCGGGAGAAGGAGCTGATTGAGCGCCAGGTCATCCTGCCGCTGGCGGAGCCGCAGCTGGCTGAACGGCTGGGGCTGGTGCCACCGCGGGCCATTGTCCTGTTCGGGCCGCCGGGCACGGGCAAGACGACGTTCGCCAAGGGGGCTGCCTCCCGGCTCGGCTGGCCGTTCGTGGAGCTGTTCCCTTCCCGGCTGGCGGGCGAGTCGGCGGCGGGCCTGGCCACGGCCCTGCGCGAGGCATTCGCCCTGGTGGCCGAGCTCGAGAAGGTGGTGCTGTTCATCGACGAGGTGGAGGAGATCGCGGGGATGCGCCAGCCGCGGACGGTCTCGGCGACCCAGGGCGTCACCAACGAGATGCTCAAGCTCATCCCGCCGTTCCGTGAGCAGGATGAGCGGCTGCTCATCTGCGCCACCAACTCGGTGCGCGCGCTGGACAGCGCGTTCCTGCGGCACGGCCGGTTCGACTATGTCATCCCCATCGGGCCGCCCGATCCGGCGGCTCGCGCGGCCATCTGGGACCGTTACCTGGCTCCCATCCCGCAGGCCGACCTGGACATGGCCGCGATCGTGGAGGAGTCAAGGCTGTTCACCCCGGCCGACATTGAGTTCGCCGCGCGCCGGACGGCGCAGCTGGCCTTCGAGCGGGTGCTGTTCGAGCGCGGTCAGGAGGAGGTGACCATGGCCGACGTCCGCCAGGCCATCGGCAAGACCCGGCGCACGCTGACCCCGGAGCTGGTGGCGGACTTCGAGCAGGACATCGAGGACTACGCGCGGGTATAGCGTCCCTGGCCCCGGTCGGCCCCGGCACCTGGCCTGGTACATGAGAAGCCAGGTGCCGGGGCCGAGGGTCCCCCCCAAGCACCCCCGAGCGCCCGTCTTGTTATATCCGGAAGCGACGCAACAAAGGTGGTTCGCGCCCGATCAGGAAGCTTCCCGCATGACGCGCGTCCGGGCATGCAAGAACCTGCATGGGCCGGGCCGCCTAGCCGAGCCTGGGGCTGATGACCCGGGTCGCGATGTCGGCCTGGCCGTTACGGCGGCACCAGCTGAGGATGTAGCGCGAGTGCTCGCCGCACCACCGGTACACGACCTCGGGTGTCATCTTCAGCTCGGGGCTGTGCTCGTGGCGGTCCCTGATCAGCGGGCCGAGGTAGTCGACCAGCTTGGCCGCTGTGTCGTAGCCCACGTGCGCCGTGCTGGCCAGCGTCTCGTGGTTGACCGCCCGGCCTGAGGCGATGGCGCCCGCCAGCCGCGCGGCGGTGGCCCCTTTCCCCTTGCCGAAGTAGGCGTGAATGCGCGGGATCTCGGGCGGGCTGCTGCCCGGCGGGAACCGCTCGGCCGGCAGACGGCCACCCCTGACCGCGATGTCGATGGCCTCCACCAGCAGCATCGGCCCGGTCGCCTTGCGGTAGACGCCGACGGCCTCGGGCTGCTCGACGGCCTCGTCCAGGTGGTCGCGCTCCACCCCGTGCCCCTGCGCGGCGAAGATCACCGGCGTGGGCCGGCCGGCCCGGCGCAGGGCCTCCAGCACGTCCAGGCCATCGAACGAGTACTCGGTGACATAGTCGTTCCAGGTCAGGTCGGTCACGACGACGTCGAACCGGAGCCGCCCGGTGATCGCCTGCGCCACCGCGGCCTGGTCCTCGGCGATCCGCAGGGTGGCGTCGTCCAGGTTCTGCTGCAGGACCGGCTCGATGATCTTCCCCAGCGCGGCGGCGATGAGCACGCGCGAGCCGTCTGACACGTGAAGTCTCCCCCGCGGTTGCTGACTGCGGCCGGATGTTACCGGAGCGCCCGGGCCGGCAGGCGCTAATGCCGATCTCGATCACTGAGTGGTGCGTTTGGCCGCATCGAGCGGATCTTGCTCGATACCATCGCTTTACCGTCCGTATATGGACGCATGACCGTAGGGCGCAGGTGCGCCAGGACCGAGTCAGGTGTCAGGTTGACATCACGTCATACTTCAGGCGAGAGCCTGGGCGCGAGGGCTGGGCAGCCCCGCGTCTTCTTGCACATCGGCGAGCCGAAGACCGGCACGACGTACCTGCAGCATGTCATCTGGGGCAATCAGGGTCGCCTGGCCGACCGGGGAATCCTGCTGCCGGGCTACACCCGCCGGGATCATTCCCGGGCCAGCCGGGATCTGCGGGAGGCGCCGCGGCCGGACTCGGATCCGGCCGATCCGTGGATCGGCGAGTGGGATGTGCTGACCCGGCAGGCGCTGCGGGCCCCGCACGCGGCCCTGATCTCGGACGAGTTGCTGGTGGTCGGCACCGCCAGCCAGGCTGATCGCGCCGTACGGTCGCTGCTGTCGGCCGAGTTGCACATCGTGCTGACCGTGCGTGACTTCGCGGGCCTGCTGCCCGCCGAGTGGCAGGAAAGCGTCAAGACCCGCCGTACGGTCCCGTGGGAACAGTGGCTGGGTGACGTGGTCGAGGCGGCGCCGGATCACGACCGGCGCAGCCGGTCCTGGTTCTGGGCCGCTCATGACACGCTGGCCACGCTCGACCTGTGGTCACAGCACGTGCCGCCGGACCGGGTGCACGTGATCACCATGCCGCGCAACGGCTCGGCCGGCCTGCTGTGGGAGCGGTTCGCCTCGGTTCTCGGGATCGATTCGCAGGGAATTGACCTGAGCCAGGTCCGCGCCAATTCCTCGCTCGGGCTGCCCGAGACCGAGTTCCTGCGGCGGATGAACGGGGCGCTGCAGGAGGAGATCCCCGACTGGTACTACACGCGGTACATCAAGCAGATCCTGGCCCACGACGTGCTGACCGAGCAGGCGCGCCCGGATCGGCTGGCCCTGCCCCCCGGCCGGGAGGCCTGGGTCAGGGAGCAGTCGGAAGCCCTGGTCGCGGGGCTGCGGGACGCCAAGTACCACCTGGTCGGCGACCTCACCGAGTTGCTGCCGCGGCCCGCCGACGACTGGTACGTCGCGCCTGACCAGCAGCCGGCCGAGCAGTTGCTGGATGTCGCCGTGCATGCCGCCGCGGTGCTGGCCGAGGCCAGGTACCGGGAGGTGTACCAGGCCCCGCGGCCGGGCCAGCGGCGAGCCAGCCCGCGGCAGCTGGCCAGCCAGCTGAAGTGGAGCATGCTGAACGGGCCCCGGACTAAGCGGGTACTCCGCAAGGCCAGCCATCGGCCGGCCGTGCGGCGCCTGCGGGTGGCGATCTGGTGGGTGCTGGTCCGTCCCACCCGCCACCGGCTGGCGGTCGCGGCCGCCGGGGCCGAAGCGGGTGCGCCGGTGGCGGGGTGGCTGGCGGGCGGGCGGCCCGGCATCACGGGCGCCGAGCAGCCCCCGCCTGGTGGCGCTCCGGACGTCGCACCGTCTCCTGAGCCTCCGGCAAAGCCCTGACTCAGCGTCGGTCCGGCCGGGCGGGTCGTGGCCGGACCGGCACCGGCCGCCTAGGATTCTGCCTGTGCATGCCGTGGTGGCCGTCGCACTGCCCGCCGTGGAGGCTTTCGACCTGGCCATCCCGGCCCAGGTCTTCGCCGATCCGGGCCTGCCCAGGCGCTATGACTTCACGGTCTGCGCGCCCGCGGCGGGCGTGGTGCCATCGACGGCGGGCTATGGCGTGCAGGCCGAGCACGGCCTGGAGGCGCTGGCCGCCGCGGACACCGTGGTCGTGCCGGGCTACCTGCCGCTGGTCGACCCCGGCGAGCAGGTCTGCGCGGCCCTGCGCCAGGCGGCTGACCGCGGTGCCCGGATGGTGTCGGTCTGCACCGGTGCGTTCGCGCTGGCCGCGGCGGGCCTGCTCGACCACCGCCGGGCCACCACCCACTGGCAGTACGCCGGCGACCTCGCGGAACGCTACCCGGCCGTGAAGGTCGATCCGGACGTGCTGTGGGTGGATGAGGGTCAGGTGCTGACCAGCGCCGGGCTGGCCGCCGGGATCGACCTGTGCGTGCAGCTGGTCCGGGCCGATCACGGCAGCGAGGCCGCCGTCAGCGTGGCCCGCCGGCTGGTCGTGGCCCCGCACCGGGACGGCGGCCAGGCCCAGTGGATTGAGCGCCCGGTGCCGCCGCCCGGCGAGGGCCTGGCGCCGACCTGCGACTGGGCGCTCGAGCACCTGGCCGAGCCGCTGACCGTTGCCGTACTGGCCCGGCACGCCGGCTGGGCGCCGCGCACGTTCGCCCGCCGGTTCGCCGCCGAGACCGGGATGGCGCCCATGCGGTGGCTGGCCGGGGCGCGCATCCGGGAGGCCCGCCGCCTGCTGGAGGCAGTGACCTGCCCGTCGAGGACATCGCCGCCCGCTGCGGCCTGGGCACCGCGGCCAACCTGCGCCTGCACCTGGCCCGCGACGCGGGCACCACGCCAACCGCCTACCGCGCCGCTTATCAGGGCCACCGGCCCGACCCTCGGCCGCGACCCTAGACCTCGCCCGCCGGGCGGGCCGGATCGTTGCGATACCGGGCCGCCTTGCCCCTCGTCGCCACTGCGCCGGTTAACCGAGCATGGTCTGGTCAGCGCACCGACGGAAGGCATGTTATGTCCAGCATCGCGCCGCTCCTCCAGCGCAATCAGGCCTTCGCGAGCGACCCGGGGGCCCGTCAGGGCATGCCCCGGCTGCCGTTCATCCCGAACCTGGGCCTGTACATCGTCACCTGCATCGACCCCCGGGTCGACCCGGCGCAGTTCCTCGGCGTCCGGCTCGGCGAGGCCATCGTGCAGCGCGACATCGGCGGCCGGATCACCCCGGCCGTCATCGCCGACATCGCCTATATCGGCTACCTCGTCGACACCAAGGCACCCGAGGGGCCGTACTTCGAGGTCGCGATCATCCATCACACCGACTGCGGCTCCACCCTGCTGGCCGACGACGAACTGCGCCACGGCTTCGCCGAGCGGATCGGCGCGGATGAGCGTGACCTGGCCGACACCCCGGTGCTCGACCCGGCCCGGACGGTCCGGACCGATGTCGAGCGGGTGCTGTGGGCCGAGGAGATCCCGCAGAACGTGCACGCCTCGGGCCACGTCTACGACGTCAGCACCGGCCTGGTGACCACCGTCGTCGAGGCCAAGGCCAGGAAGTAGCCGGTCAGCGCGGCATCACCGCGGGCGCGGCCGAGATCGCGTAGCCGTCGGTGATGGTCTCGCTGATCGAGCCGCCGGCCGCGTCCGACGCGCTGACCCGGAGGGTGACGTCGACCCCGGCCGGGGCGCGGAAGCCGACCCGGAACCGGCCGTGGCCCTGGGCGGTCACGGACGTCGTGTGCCAGGTGTGGCCGCTGTCGAAGGACACCTGCGCCTGCGCACCGGTGATGGCGGCTGAGCCGCCGGGCTGGACGTGCCCGGCGGTCACCTCGATCACCTGCCGCCCCGGCCTGGTCTGGCCCGTCAGCGACAGGCCGCTGACGCCGTAGTTCAACGTCATCAGCGGCTGGACCGCACACTGCCGCTGGTACCCGTGCTTCCTGAAGCAGTACCAGCCGGCCGGCACCCGGGCCGACGGGTCGGGCGCCGATCGCCAGGTCCAGGTGGTCTGGCTGCTCAGCGACAGCGGGAACAGCTTAAGTTGCCGGGTCGCCGTCAGCGTGAACCGGATCAGCGAGGGCCGGGCGCTGAGCCTGATGCCGGGGATGCCGAGCAGCGCGCTTCCGCTGGCGATCAGCCGGCCATTCTGGTCCACGGTGTAGCTGCCGGTCTCTGGCATGAGGTAGGCGTCGTCGAATCCCGCGCCCCGGTGGCCGGGCTGGTTGTCGCTGAACGGGGTCATGATCAGCTGCAGCTTGTTGCCGAGGCGGGCCGCGGAGGTCTGGGTCGGGAACATGCCGGGAGTGCCGGCCGGCCGGGTATTCGGCTGCGGATGCAGCGGGTACTCGTTCCAGTCCTGGGTCTGCCGCTGGCCGTCGGCGTAGCTGCGATAAGGAGCGGAGTCGCCGGTAGCCAGGTACGGGACGTCCGGCTTGAGTATGTAGTAGCTGAGCAACTGCCACAGGAACCGCGGGCCGCCGGTCAGGTACTGGGTGACTACCGCGGGCATCCGGAACCCGACGATCGGCCCGAAGCCGGGCAACTGCGCCGGTATCCCGTCTTCGGTCAACCACCCGCCCTTGCGAGTGGCCGGGTCCTGGTAGAACCGCTGGGTGACGGCGGCCAGGCCGGCGCGGCGGACGGTGAAATGCTGCGCCGGGATGATGCCGCGCGGGCCAGGGAAGTCCAGGTTGTAGACGTAAGCGGGGGTGACCCGGTGCCGGGAGAGCAGGACCTCCCAGCTGTAGGTGCGAAGGGTCCCGACGGTGGGCTTGCGGTGGGTCGGGTTGACCCAGCCTGTGCCGCCCTCCCACCCGACGGCGTACGACTCTGAGTGGCCGGTTCGCTCACCGCGCACGAAGTCGATCTCGCTGTAGAGGTTCCGTGCCCGGCGCGGGGTGCGCGTGGTGAACTCGCTGGTGGCCGACGCCGCGGCCAGCCGCAAGGTGGTTGGCTTGGCGGGCACGGTGAACTGCGGCCGAACCACGATCCGCTCGGTGGCGTAGCCAAAGATGGCCAGCGCCCAGTAGTGCCCGGCCGGGACGCGGAACCTGGCGATCCCGTGCGAGAAGGTCGACGGGACCCCGGGGAAGCGCGCGTATTTGTCGGCGCTGGACACGAAGATCGTGCCGCCGTTGTCGGGCCGGCCGTTGAGGCCGGTGCCGCGCACGGTGAGCTCAAACTTCCTGACGTGCGCGGCGACGGTGGGCGCGGCGGTCACCCGGGGAGCCCCGGCCAGGGTGATGCTGACGCCGCGGGTGAACAGACCGTCGCTGCCGTACCGGCCGGTGGCCTGGTCAGCGAGGTACTGGCGGCGCAGGGCGGCGCCGAACGCGGCGGCCGAGGCTGGCGTCAGGTAACCGACGGTGACGGCGGCCCCCAGTCTGGTATCGGTCAGGCCGGGGATGGCCGGGCGGTGTCCGGTGAACGAGACCCGGACCGGCAGGCGGCCGCGGGATTCGGCCTTCCGCAGTGCGCCGAGCTCGAACAGGGCCGGGCTCAGGCCCCGGCCCAGGTAGGGCACCGCGACCGTGGGGACCTCCAGGATCTGGCCCTGATAGGTCAGCCGGATGAGGGCATCGGGCCGGTGAGCTGCCTGAAGCCCGACGCCGGTCCGGCCGCCTGCGGAGGTGACGACCAGCCGGTCCCCGTTAATAAGCAGCAATTGGCGGACAGCCCGTGAGGGGACCGGGATGTCGCGGGCGCCGGCGCGGGCCGGGGTGGCGAGCGCGGGCCAGGCCGGGCTGGCGGCCAGGGCGCCGCCAGCGAGGGCAAGGGTCAGGCCGAGCCCGAGGCCGGCCTGGACACCGAGGTATCGACGCACTCGGGCCTCCATGGCGGGTGATCTGACACGACTCGCCCGGAACATCCCAGGCGGTCGTTAGACGGCCGGTCCGGCGCCGAGGTTCCGCATGGGCGGTGGTTACCAGGGATCTCCGGTGGTGGTCCGCCATGGAAACTCCGGGGAGGACACGAGCGCCGCGAACAAGTCGACCGCGTTGTGCATGGCATAGCGACGCCAGGCGCCAAGGTCGGCGTCCAGCTTTCGCTTTCGCTCGTCGGCGAAGTCAGATATGCCACGGACGACCATCAGGCGAGCCCGCCGATCGCCGTAGGCAGCCCGTGCCGCCCCGCCTGCTTCCATCTCGATAGCGGCGCGGAAGCGGTTAGTCCGTCGCAGCCACTGGGCAAATGAACCGGCCGCGCTCACGATGTCTCCGGTCGCGATGGCGCCGACCAGGTAGTCGGGGTAGTCGTTAGCGAGCGCTGAGGTCACAGTATCGAGGCCAGGATCGCGACGGCTCCTGGCGCGCTCGCGCCAGGAGCTGAACCCGGCGCCCGTATCCTCCAGATAGCGGAAGTTGTTGGCGTAGCTGACCAGCTCGGGAGGAGACTGCCAGGCTAGGCCGCCGAGCTCGAATTCAAATCCGCGCCCCGTCAAGGCCGATACCTTGGCCCCGTACAAGTACTCCTCAACCGACGACGCCACGACGACATCGCCGAGGCGAAGCTTGGGAGTGAGCGCCCCCGCGATGCCCACCACCGCAAGTACCCGGATCTCGTGAGACGACAGGAGACGCGTCGCGGCCACCGCGGACGAGGTGAGGCCCATCTCAAACAGGACGACGGCCATTCCCCGGACCGAGCTTCCTGGCACGACAAACGGGTGCAGGAAGTAGCCATCGTCGCTGATGGGCTTGCCGAATCGCAGAATCTCACGGGCATAGTCAAACTCTTCGCGCAGCGGAATCATCAGGCATACATCGAAGGCAAGGCGCTTCGCGGGCGCCCCGTCAGGGCGCCGTCCGGGGCTAGTGGCGCCTTGATTCTTGATGATTCCTATGTTCCCGTTACCGACCTGACGGACTACATCGCCGTAGTGATACTCGGCACTCATACGAGAATCTTGCCGATGTTCTCGTTCCCGTACTGGCTGATGATATCCCCGTAGTGGTTGGATATCCAGTTCTGATAAGTTATCGCGGCGTTATCGATGGCCTCCATGATCACTCGTACGAGGTCATATATCTGGTCCTGATCGGTACTGGCCAGGACGGTCCGCGGGTCGCCGGAGGTCTGGAGCAGGAGCAGGTAGTAGGGCCTCTTCTTACGCTCCGCGTCCAGCGCGCGGATAAGCCTGATCACGCTGATCACGGTCAGCACGAGAAAGATGTAGGTCACGTAGGCGCCTGCGCTGTGCACACCGAGGACAGCCGTTGCGATGAGTATCGCTACGCAGAGCCCGATCCACCGGGCGAGGTCTTTGAAGAAATTCCTGACCGGAGTTCCTCGCTCGGGCGGAAGCGTCCCGACCTGCGCCCGGGCAATGTTCTGCAAGGGGTAGGCCTCGGAGCCGACCCATAGCACGCGCTTGCTTACCCGGACCTCCGTATTGACTGCCGACATGCTCAGCTCCTATCTAATAGCCGCCTATCGCAGGAAGCGACAGCCTCCGCGGTGCGGCTGGGAGCCATTTGAGCAGGAGCTTCTACCGGTATCCTTCCGTTTCGCTTCCGACCGCCGAAGGGCCCTAGTCCGGCGGACCCGGGTCCTGGCCCCGGCCCGCGGATGCGTGCCGAATCACGCTGGCTCCGCTGGTCAGGCCGCGGCGCCACGGTGGCTTTCCGCTGATCTCGGTCTCCAGCGAGAAGCTCAGGAAGGTCCGGATCAGGACGATAAGTCCCAGCACCAGGACGTTGCTGACGGTCGGCGAGACCGCGATGGTCCGGACCAGATCGGCCGCTACCAGGACCTCCAGGCCCAGCAGGAGGGCGCCGCCGAAGGCCTCGCGCGCGAGCGAGTAGGCCTGGCTCGCCTGACCCGACCGGCGCCAGCGGAAGCCGGCCGCCACGAAGGACCACACCGCTCCGACCGCGAGGATGCCCACGCCCAGCACCTCAAACGCCTGAGCGACGTGCTCCATGGCGTGGGTGAAGGTCATGGCGCATTCCTGCCCGGCGGAGCGGGCGCGTCACCCTCCCCGGCGCCGCGGGCCGCTCAGCAGACCGCAGGCGGGATGCTCTGCTCGTACTGGAAGAAGTTGCCCGGGTCGTACTTTGCCTTGATCTGGCGCAGCCGGTCGAAGTTGGAGCCCCAGTACGCTTCCTGCCAGTTCAGCATGCCGACGTTCGGCACATTGACGTATGCACCGTTCACATAGGGCCGCAGCGCCTGGCTGAACTCGGCGATCCAGGCCTGAGCGTCCGAGGTGAGCGCGTCGCCGCTGTGCGGTACTCCGCGAGTCCCCCAGCCCGCGCCGGGCTCGGAGTAGAAGAGGGCGTTGCGGTGCGGGAAGGCCGTGCCGCCGGCCCGGCGGGTTCCTGACTGCCCCCCCGAATGCCTGGGCGAAGAAGTTGCTGTCATCCGTGGGGGCGTCTCGCATGAACGAGCCGATCAGGCTGATGGCCCGCTTCGGGAACGGCGTCGTGGTGAATTGCGAGAAGAACTTCCAGTTCGCGGGCTCGACCTTGATCGGAACCTGGAATCCGGCATAAATGGGACCCCAGCTCCCGACCTCCACCTTGACGTCGGGCTTGCCTATCGACAGCAGCGGGGCGAGCATCTGCTTTACCCCGGCCTGCGTGCCTTCCGCGAGAACGCCGAACAACAGGATCTGGTTCTTGTGGATCTCGAGCTGGGTGCCGAGCCGGTTGTTGGCGAGCGGCGCCGTACGCTGATAAATGTCGAAGAGCCCGGGCAGGTACTTGGTGCCGTCCCACGTCGCTTGCAGATAGGCGACCTTCTTGAGCGGGGTCGTCTTATAGGTGAGCGAGGTGACGATCCCGAAGTTGCCGTTTCCGGCCCCGCGGAGCGCCCAGAGCAGGTCCGAGTTGTTCTGCAAGTCTGCCGTGATCACCTGGGCGGACCTGGAACCTGACGGGATCACAACGTCCGCCGAGATCAGGCTGTCACAGGCCATGCCGAGATAGCGGGTGAGGAATCCGAAGCCGCCGCCGAGCGTCGCACCGGACAGGCCGACGCTGCCCTCCGTTCCGGTTGTCACTCCGAGGTTGCTCTTGGCGAGGGTGGTCACCGCCTCCAGCTGGCTCAGCCCGGCGCCGACCTTCGCTATGCCGGAGGCAGCGTTGATTTGCACGGACTTGAGCTCGCTGACGTCGATGACCAGGCCATTGTCGACGTTCGACCAGCCCTCTAGGCTGTGGCGGCCGCTCCGCACCCTCAGCGCGACGTCATTCTGCCGCGCCCACGCGAGGGCATTGACGACGTCTTGCGTCTCCTGCGCAAACACGATGACCAGCGGATAGTGAACGAAAAGCTCATCCCAGCCACGGCTGTCAACCGGGTAGCCAGGGTCACTGGGACGGACGACGCGGCCGGTTAGGTGGGCCGTGCTTGATGTCGCGTTCTCGGCCCTGGTGGCCCCGGCGCCCACGACTGGGTGGCCTTCCGCGACTGGGTGGCCTTCCGCGGCCACGACGCCGGGAAGGGCGATCGCGCCGACGCCAGCGGCCGTCGTGGCCTTGAGCAGTCCGCGACGAGAAAGATCAGGCATGTTCAGGGGTCCTCTCGACCTGGCCATAATTGATTTCCGAAAAAGGCGGATCTTGCCCCTTGGCTAACGCGGTGAATTCGCTGTTAGCCGGTTCTGAGAGCGCCAGAATAACAGCACAGCGGCAGCGAGCTGCCCAACGCGCCAGCGGAATTGCCTGGCAAATCTGCACGCCGTAAATCTGAAAAGTACGACATCGTTCAGCAAGGGACGCGGCTCGTTTCTGGAAATGTTATGAGTCGAGTTTGGCCGCGCGCACTCGCAGGTCATTCAGCGCCGCGGCGGCAAAGGGCCACTACTTCATCTGACCGGTCAGCTGTACTGGCGCAGCCGGGGCCAGATCTGGCCCCAAGGCCGGCGAGGACCAGTGCAGATATAGACGTGGCCGCCTCGTTCCTGGCTGGGGAGGCCGTACGGGCTGGACAGCGTGGCGGCCACCCGGACGTGAGCGAAGAAGCGACCGAGGTAGGCGCCGAACCCGGTGACGTCGACGGGCCCGGGCGCGACGGCCACGATGGTGGTGGCGTGCGGGTTACCGGGTCCCCACCACCACTCGCTGTTCTGGCTGCTGACGGCGGTCGGCAGCCCGGTCCCCCGGCCGATCTCGTTGATCGCCCCGGCCTCGCCGTAGTCGTTGGTGAAGATCACGGCGCTGGCGCGCTGGGCGGGTGGCAGGGATGTCCATACGGCATCGACGGTGCGGACGAGCCGGGGCCAGCCGGTGGTCTCCAGCGTGGCCGGGTTCGCCTTGGCGAAGATCTGGCCGAGGCCGGCGAGCGGGAGCACCGGGAGGGCTAGCGGCAGGGTCACCGCGGTGAGGACCCCGGTGACCAGCACGAGGTTGCGCAGCCGGGCCGACCGCGCCCGCAGCCACCCGTCGATGCCCACGGCGCCGGCGGCGACCAGGTACACGTACGCGGCGGCCAGGTAGTAGCCCTTGGCCCCGGCGGTGACCGCGAACAGGACGAACAGCAGCCCGTACGCCCAGGCCAGCGCCCGCCACAGCGGCCGCCGGGACCGGCACAGGAACCACAGGCCGATGACCGAGACCCCCGGCAGGGTCAGGGCCGCCAGGCCCACCTGCTGCAGGACCCAGTGGCCGGACTGAGCCAGACCGCCGTTTTCCTGGTTCAGTGCGCGGGTCATGGCGATCGTCGCCCACCCGTGCCGAGCCTGCCACCACAGGTCGGGAACCTCGAACGCCAGCATGATCACGGCGCCGGCCGCGAACCAGCGGTTCCAGATCATCCGGCCGCCGCCGCTGATCAGCGCGCCGATCACCACCGCGACGGCGAGAAAGGCCTCGCTATGATCATCGGCCACCCCCAGGCCCGCGACCAGGCCCCCGGCCAGCCACCAGCGGCAGTCGCCGGTCCGCCCGATCCTGACCACGACCAGCGCCAGGCCCGCCCACGCCAGCAGCTCGCACGGTGTCGTGTTAGCCAGATGATCGGAGGCCAGCAGCCACGGCGCCATCGCCGTCCCGGCCGCGGCCAGCAGCTGCGCCCGCCGCGTGCCGCCGAACTCGCGGGCGGTCAGCCCGGCGACCACCACGGTGGCCCACGCGGCGAGCGCGGGCCACACCCGCAGGCCGGGCAGCGACACGCCGAACAGGTGCAGCGACACCCACGCCAGCAGCGGCGCCAGCACCGGCTGATCGACATAGCTGGCCTGCAGATGCCGGGCGCAGTCCAGCAGGTACAGCTCGTCGCGGTCGAAGCCGTACCGGGCCGACAGCGCCATCAGCGCGGCGAAGACGATGCCGCCAGCCGCGATCACGCGCCGGTCGAACGGGCCGAGGGCCACCGCGCCGGCCGGCGGTCCGCCGGGCCCGGGCAGGCCGGCCGACGTGGTCAGGCCGGGTGTCAGGTTCGATGTCGTCATGGCCCCCAGCGTGCCGACGGCGGGGCGACGCTGGAATCCGGCCTGCCCACCGGCTGACCGGGGGGTTAACCCGCGTCGCCGGGTCGTCGATGAACCGGGCGGTCTCCGGGGTGTAGATAAGGCCGGGCAGGATCGCGTTCACCCGGATCCCGTGCTGCCCGCCGGCAGAGCTGAGGGTTCTCACCAGGCGATGCCTACGGGCTCGCCCGCGCGGCGGCCGATGGTCTCGACCCGGCCGGTGTAGAGGTCCAGGCGACTGCCCAGGGTGCCGCCCCCGCCCAGGCCGATGTTGCTGACCAGCACGTATCCGCCTGATGGCGTCACGCTGACCATGCAGGGCCCGCCGTCCACGTGCCGCCAGGTGTGCAGCACGGCCAGTTCCCGGCCGCTGGCCGCCGCGTAGCTGGCCAGCACAGCCAGGCGCCCGGTCTCCCGGCAGCCCAGCAGGATCTTGCCGCCGCCGGTCACGGCCACGCTCCCGGACTTGTCCAGGCCGCTGGTGGCGGGCAGGACGATCCGGGACCGGCGCAGCATCGGGCCCGGCGGCGCGCTGGTCGGCAGCGCCCTGATCGTCCCGTCCCCGCCGTAGGCCTGCGTGTCATCGAAGAACAACGTCTGGCCACCTGACGACATGCTCAGGCTGAACAGCCCTTCCGAGGGCAGCGACCACCGCCGGACCCGCCGGCTGGCCAGCCTGATCACCCCGGCCCAGCCGTTCTGGCCGGAGCAGACCGCTGAGTACCCGATGACCAGACCGCTGGCGCTGGCCGTCAGCGCGGTGCTGCCCAGCAGGGTCCCCGTCACTCGCGGCACCGCCAGCGGCGCCAGGCCGGCCAGCCTGCCGCCTGCGGTGAGCGACAGCCGGTACAGGTTGGTGTAGCAACCGTGACCCTGCGGTGAGGCCGCGACGACGAAGACCCGGTCGTTGCTGGTCGCGGCCTCGCCGTCGAACGTCAGCCCGCTACCCGGCGGCGGGATCACCGTAATCCGCTGTCCGGTCGATGCGTCGTAGACACCCAGGCCGCCGCCGGTCAGTCCGGCGCCGACGAGGTAGCGCGGCGCCGGCCGCACCGAGCCGGCCGGCGCGTAGGTCCACGGCCGCGCGGCGGGCGGGCCTGATCGGCTGCTCAAGCTGACCAGCGCGAATGCGCCCGCGATCGCTACCACCGCAGCGGCCGCGGCCAGCGGCATGAGCAGGCTGCGGCGGCGCCCGGCAGACCCGGCGCCATGAGTGGGTCCGCCGGGCGCTGGCTCGGCCACGTCGGCCAGGTCGGCCCGGGGCCTGATGGTGCCAGGCTGAATGGTCTGCGCGTCGGCGCGGAACGCGTCCCGCAGCCGGTCCTCAGTCGACGTCATGGTCACTCCTGAACTCACGGGTCAGGGCCGCCACCGCGCGGGAGGCAGTCGAGGAGACGGTGCCGCGGCTGACCCCGAGCGTCTCGGCGATCTCGCTGTCGGTCAGGTCCAGGTAGTAGCGGAGCGCCAGCACTTCGCGGGACCGGCGCGGCAGGCGTGACATGGCAGCGAACACGGCCCGGCGCTCCTCGCTGAGCAGCACCGCCGCCTCGGCCGACGCCGCTGCCGGGGGCTCGGCCGGCCAGCTGCGAATGGCGAGCTGGGCGGACCGCCGCCGACCGCGCAGCGCTGAGCGGCAGCCATTGATCACCGCGGCGCGCAGATAGGGCAGCAGCTGATCGTGGTCGCGCAGCCGTGGCAACGCCCGGTAAAGGGCGGTGAATGCGTCCTGGACAACGTCCTCCGCGTCGGCCCGGTCCCGGACCAGCAGGTTGGCCAGCCGAATGAGGGTCAGCGCATGCGCGGCGTAGAGCTCCTGGACAACGGCCCCGGCCGGCACCGGCTCGGGCCCAGCGCCAGTCGGGGATAACGGAGCTGCCGCCTCGTCCGGTACCTGCCCGGGATCGGTGGCGGCGGTCACGTGCCTCGCCTGGTTTCCGCACTCATCGGCTTGCTCGACATACAGCTAACACGCGATCGGGCCGATCGTGCTGAGTCCCGCGAGCGACTTTCTGGACGATAGGGGGCGGCCGCTGCTCAGCTAGGCCCCGCCGAGGCCGCTGCGCGTATCGAGATCCCGCGCCGGGCCGGCCGCCTGGACCGCCGCGCCCTTGCCGGAGAAGTAACCGGCGATGTCGGCGGTGAGACCCGGCTGGCCTGCGGAGCTGTTAAAAAGGTCGACCTTGCCGCCCGCTATGGGGACGGTGATCAGGTCGGAGGTGGTCTGGCCGGCGCTGAAGCTGTCGTCCGCGACCACCGGCCGGGAAGTCCCGTCTGGGTAGACGCGATAACTTCAGGGGATCCTGAGGAGACGCCGGCGGCGGGCACGTGGGTCCAACGGTTCAAGGGGGCACCGAATAGCCGTTGAGGACTGCCGTGCACAGTGCCGTTCATCGAACTCGACGACAGGGGAGCCAGATGGAAAGCCCGATCGAAATAGTGCGCAGGTTCTGCGTAGCGTGGTCTGAGAACAAGGGGGTCGTCGAGCTGGCGGAGTTCTTTACTGACGATGCCGTCTACCACAATATCCCGCTTGAGCCCGTCGCCGGCCAGGCGAACATTGCCAATAACTTCGCCACGGTCATTCGCCCAGGTCCGCCGGGCGTGGAGAGCATCGAGTTCCGCGTCATCAACATCGCAGCAAACGGTCCGGTCGTGATGACCGAGCGGGTAGACGTGTTCAAGCTCTCCAACAAGTCTTTCGAGTTGCCGGTCATGGGCATCTTCGAGATCAGCGACGCCAAGATCAAGGCCTGGCGGGATTATTTCGACGCGAACCAGTTCGCCAGGCAAATGGGGTAAGGCTGAATCCATTCGAGATGTCGCGATACCTGCGGCTCGGCCGGCTCCTGGGCTTCAGCTCAGCGCTGTCCCGTCGCGTCAAGATCTGCGGGACGGAGGCGGTAGGCCTGCAACCGCAGGTCATGGTATTTCTCTGTCTCGCCGATCCACTCCATGCCGATCCGGCGGACCGTAGCTACGGCGCGCGTGTTGGCTGGCCGCACGACGGCAATAACCTGCTCCAGACCTTGATCGAATGCCCAGGCCGCCAGCGCTCTGCCGGTCTCGGTCGCATATCCGTGGCCCCACGCATCCCGCTGCAGCTGCCAGCCGATCTCGTATTCATCATCGGGTGGCAGCGGCAGCAAGGTCGCCCCGCCGATCACCCGTCCGTCCTGGCGAAGTTCCACCGCCCACCGGCCGGCCGGTGTCAGCATGCGTTCGTCCTCAGCGATCCACTGTTGCAGGACCACCCGCATAGCTGCTTCATCACTGACCTTGTCATCGCCGGAGCGAGCCACCGCGCCACCTCGGCCTCGCCGTAGGAGCTCAGTGCAGCCCCGGCGTCACCGACGGTCCAGCCGCGAAGGACCAGGCGTTCGGTCGTCATGCGCTCGGTCATTACTTCACGATAGCCGCGCCGGAACCACGGTCCGGATCCTGGCCATCCTGCTGGCTCCCGATGCCGGCCGAGCCAGAGTGCTGGGTCATGACGTCGTCAGGGGCCGGGCACCTGAGCTGGCCCGGCTGGCCGCTGCAGCGCGGCGGCCGGCCAGCCCGGTCTTGCCCACGCCGTAGAACTCGCAGAAGAGATGACCTTTTTTGATATATTGCCCCGGATATGGCAAATGCACAGGCGGGCTGCATGGCGGCGCTGAGTATTATCACGGTTTCTTGTGCTGCGCTGGCGGGTTGCTCGTCAGGGCCGTCACCTAGCCAGCAGGCCCGGTCGTCGCGTGCATCGGTGCTTGCCGCGGCGAAGAAGGTCCACCGCGAACTAGGTACCGTTCGTATCGCCTTTAGTGCGGCTATCAGTGGCAGGCTCTTTGAGTGCGGCGCGTCAGACGCGCTGGCCACCGGCAAGGGGGCCGACGCGGTGCAGTACACCGCAACCCAGCTGTGGACGCTGCTCAAGCCAGGTTCAGTGCCCTTGGCGACACTCGGCAGGGACATCGTCCAGAAACTGGACGCGGAAGGCTGGCACCTGAGGTCCGCGCCTCCTCCCAACCCCGAGTCCCCTGCCGCCGCAACCTACGTCGGCCGCCGCAACGGCTTGGATATGCGACTGCTGGAGATCAGTAACCCCGCATCCCCCGGCCTTCGGGAGGAGGTCAGCATGGATGTCAGCGCCAGTTGCTTCAACGCGGGCTCCTCTGCCTCCTCCGTCAGCTTCCTGACTAGGTACGATCAAGACATATCTGAGCCACGCCCATCCTCGGGACCCTGACCTTCTGAGCCACGCGTTACCAGAGTTCCGGGTCGGCGGGGATGTCCTTCGGCGGGCGGTCATACGGGTGGGCGAGGGCATGGGCGGTGAACCCCTGCGCGTCGGCTATCCCGGCCGCCGTCATCGCTTCCTCGATCGCCTCCAGCAGTTGCTCTGGCCGGTCGGTGCCGAACATCCAGCGCATCACTGGCTGGTCATTGTGGAACACGACGGGGACAAGTTCGGGGTAGTCAAGCAGCGGCCGCAGCGCGCCGAGCACCCACTGGGCGCGTGCCTGATGCCCGCGCACCGCCGGGCGGGCGCGCCACCATGGGCTGGCGAACACCGGGTGTAGCGCCCGGAAACTGATCCCGTGCTTGGTATAGGGCGCACCAAAGACGTTGAGCGGCTGCCCGTACGGCGGTCCTGTCGCGAGCCGGGGCCGGACCGGGCAGGTGGCGATGATGAGCCTGCTCATCGCTGGCCACGGGTACTTTTCGGTCATCGCGGTGAGGGCCTTGTACCGGTAGGCGCCGCCACGGCGCGGCACCGGGTGCACCATGACGCTGTCCGTGTCAATGGTGGCGTAGGGGATGAAGAACCGGGTTCGCTTGCGGGGAAGACTGCTGACGATCAGTCCGTTCTCGCAGACGCGGATCCGGGTCCGGGCATATGCGCCGAGCGGGTAGGCAATGAGGACCGTGGCGCCCGCCAGCATGTACAGGGCGACGACGAGCGCTCCGGCAGCGCCGGACGCGAGCCCGATCACGAGAACGATCGCAGGCAGGATGAGCCACGCGACCAGGAAGCCTGTGGTGCCGCGCCGGTTGAGCCGCAGCGGGTGTATGGTCCGCCGGACCCGTCCGGCCTCGTCGGCGGTGGCGATGAGCACCGTCGGCTCCGGGAAATCTCCGCTGACCTCGACCATACGATCTACCCGTCCGTTTGGCTGGGGAGGCTATCCCGCACGTCGTGTGAACGCGAACTCCGAACCCTGACGTTGAGCGCTGTCGTCGCCAGGGTCCCGGAGTATCTCGGTGAGCTTAATCCGGTCAGGGTCCCGGCAAAGTCCGTGTGACGTCGCTGGCCCGGGGTGCGGGCGGCGCGAAGTCGTAGAGCGGCATGTCCAGGTCGCAGAAGCGGCGGATGACCTGCGCCGTGACGATCGGGCTCTGCGGCGTAGCGCCGGTACGCGCTGTCCGCGTCCACGTCCACGCCGGCCGGCTCCAGCAGGCCGGGCTCGTGGTAGTGGCGGAGCATCTTCACGCTCAGGTGCGTGGCCCAGTAGAAGTCGCCGATTGGCGGCGTCGAGGTCACGAACCCAGCTTGGGTCTCCCCCTACGGAAGAGTCAAACGGCAACTCCGCTGTTGACCCTCCCACAGTGGGAGGGGAGACGCTGCAGTCAGGCCGTTCTGCACAGACATGAGGATGCCATGAGTGCAACCGCTGATCTTTACGGCGCCCGAGACGACGTTCGGGGTGACCCTGCATCTCATGGAGCATAAGGGCCGCAGGACGGGCGCATGAGCGCCGAGGAGTAGGCCGATCACCCTGGGGGCATCCAGCTCCGGGCGCAAGACGGCCACCTTGACCGGACCCTGCCGGAGTGCTTCTTGATTGGCCCGAGCACAGGCTCAGCTCGACAGGAAGTTAAAAGCGCACGGGATCGAACGATTGCAGTACTTGCGTTCACTGCCGACAATGACATTATCTTAGCGCGGCAATAGCCTGTCGGTCAGGCGGGTTGCGCACGGTCAGGCGATCGGCGGGGGAACCCCGTGCACACTGGCAGATAGCGCCGCATCCCAGCCGCAGACCGTGCACGCATGCCGGACCGACGACTGGGCGAAATCAAGCGCGGCGCGGTGGGGATCCGGGCTGGCGCGGGCGTCATCCCAGTCGAGCACGTATTCCCCGAGCCCGGCGTCCCAGTGGGCGGCCGCCGGTGACAGCGTCGCGGCCTCGAATCCCTCTGGCGGTGGGTAGGCGTAGGCGAAGAAGGCTGCCCGCGGGTAGCGCCCATCGCCGGGCCACCACCCAACTTCGATCTGCTGGGCATCCCCCGCATTGCGCATGATGAACTCGTCGGACGACGGCTCTGCCGGCAGGCCGGAAAACAGGCTCACCGCCAGGTCGAACGAGCCCCACCACGCGTTGACCGGTGTCGAGCGCCCGCGGTACGGAGCGCGCAGCGCGGACAAGACCAGCGCCGCACGCCCGGCCGCGGCGAAATAGGCAGAGACCTGGGCCGGGTCGTAGGTCGTGTGCTGATCGTCCTGATCCAGCGGGGTGCTCCACGGCGTCTCCTGCGGCCGGGGGTTTATTCTCACCGGGCCCGCCAGCCTGCCGGCCGCCGCCAGCACCTCACGGGTCACCTCCCCGACCGGCCGGTTCGGCGTTAGCGGCACCCGTTCGGATCGTCCGTCGCTGTGCTCCACGACCGCCTCGTGGGTCCGCAGGTCCAGCGCGACGGCCAGCGCACCAGAGCCGTCCGGCGCCGGCAGCGGAAGCGTCTCCCAGCCGCGCACGGTCAGGCGCAGCGCGGTGTGCTGCAACTGGGGTTCAGGCGGAGCCAGCGCCACGGCCAGCTTGCCCAGAACCTGGGTGTGGGCATGCAGGGTGTCACACGTGGCAGCCCACGCGCCGTAGGGCGGTAGCGCCGGCCATGCAATGGGCATAGACGCACGCTACCGCCCAACCGCTGCCGGGCACGTGCGGTGACCAAAGGCGGTCCACGTCCGGTCACGAAAGGTCACCACCCAGGCCCGCCGGCCCGCCTGGCCGTAGGCGATCAGGCGGTCCAGCGGCGGGGGCACCAGGCCCTAGCGGCGGGTTCGGAGAGCACCTGGTCAGCTTGCCCGCCCCGCGCTCGGCGACGGCGTGCTGCAGCTCACGGGCTGGCTCACCGGCGCCGCTCACGGTCGGGAATTTAAGCGGGGTAAAGTCCGGTTACATCTCGCGGGTTAGCCATCGCCATGGGAAGGACTGGCCAATGACCGCGACCGACGCGTCAGATCGCTTTACCGCGCTGCCCGATGACCGCACCGTCCCGGCGACCGTAGTCGCCCTCGAGGAACACGGATTCGTCCTTGTCCGCCTGGTGGTCGGGTTCTGATGACCGAACCAGGCAGGCTCGCGGTGCTCGGGGCGGGCCATGTCGGGCCGGTCATCGCACGGCTGGCCCTCAAGGCCGGATACCGGGTGGACATCGCCACATCGGGCGACCCGGAAGACATCGCGCTCATTACCGAGCTGGTCATTCCCGGCGCGCAGCCACGGTGGTCCGCCGACGCGGTGGCGGATGCGGACATCGTGGTGCTCGCGATACCACTGCACCGCTTCCTTGAACTCGATCCGATGCTGCTCAACGGCAAGCTCGTCGTCGACGCGATGAACTACTGGCCGGCCAGCGACGGTGTGCTGAAGGCTTTTGATGATGGCGGAAGCAGCGAGGTCGTGGCCCGCCGGCTGGCCGGCTCGACCGTAGTCAAGGCACTCAATCACATCGGCTACCAGGTACTCGAGGACCGGGCGCGGCCGGCGGGCGCCCCGGACCGGAGCGCGGCCGGCGTCGCGGGCGACGACCCCGCAGCGGTCGCCGCGACCGCGGGCCTGGTCGACCGGATCGGCTATGACCCGGTTCGTCTGGAAAGCCTGCGGGCGGGCCGGGTGCTCCAGCCGGGCGGACCGGTATTCGGGGTGGTATTGACGCAACCCGAATTCGAGCAGGCGGTGCGTCAGGACGACAGGAGCCTCACATGACATACACCTTCGGGCTCGACACCTTCGGTGACCGCAACAGCGGCGCCGGCGGCAATCCGCTGTCGCACGCCCAGACGATCCGCAACGTAGCCGAGGAGGGCGTCTTCGCGGAGCAGGCCGGCGTGGACTTCTTCGGGATCGGCGAGCATCACACCGAGTACTTCCCGATGCCGGCCGGCGACGTGGTGCTCGCCGCGATCGCGGCCCGCACTGAACGAATCCGGCTCGGCTCCGCCGTCACCGTGCTGAGCTCCGACGATCCGGTCCGGGTGTTCCAGCGGTACTCCACGCTGAACGCGATCTCCGGCGGCCGGGCCGAGGTCATCCTCGGCCGCGGATCGAGCATCGAATCGTTCCCGCTGTTCGGCTACGACCTCGCCGACTACGAGGACCTGTTCGACGAGAAGGCCACGCTGTTCGCCGAGTTGCTCAAGGGCGGGCCCGTCACCTGGGAGGGCAAGACCCGCCCGGCCCTGCTGAACCAGGATGTGGTGCCGCACACCGAGTCCGGCCCGTTCCCGGCGTGGATCGGCGTCGGCGGCAACCCGCAGTCGGTGATCCGCGCCGCCCGCCTGGGGTTCTCGCTGGCACTGGCCATCATCGGCGGGCCGCCGGCCCGGTTCTCCGCGTACTCGCAGCTGTTCCAGCGAGCCCTGGAAAAGTTCGGCCGCCCGCCGCTTCCGGTGCTCGTGCACTCGCCAGGCCACATCGCAGCCACCGACGAGCAGGCGAAAGCGGAATTCTGGCCCCGCTGGCGGGACATCATCACCCTGGTCGCCCCCGAACGCGGCTTCGCGATCCCCACCGAGGAATCCTTCGACCGGGAAACCGGGCCGCACGGAGCACTGTACGTCGGCTCACCCGAGACCGTCGCGCACAAGATCGCCACCAACCTGCGCGCCCTGGAGGCTACCCGGTTCGACCTCAAGTACGGCATGCCAGGCCTGACACATGATCAGCTCATGACCAACATCGAGCTGTACGGCCGCCAGGTCATCCCGCGCGTCCGCGAACTGCTGAGCTGATCCCGAGAATGTCCGAGCCATCACGGCGATCTGGACCTGGTCGGTGGCGGGTTATTGGTTGTGCTGGTCCTGGGTCAGCAGCCCAGCGCCGCGGAGGTGGTCCAGCTTTCGCAACCTGTCCGCCGGGCCAGGACCATCGATCGGCCGACTGACCGAAATATGTGCCTTGTCTAGCCGGGGCAGTTAGATCGGTTATATAACGAATGAGGTGTTCGGCGGCTGCTCGGCCGCAGCCTAGTGTGCCTGGCGAAAGGGGCCTGGTCGGCATGAGAACCTTAGCCGCGCGCGGACGCTTAGCCTGCGGGCGCCGGCTGTCGGCTGCGGGCGGTGCCTGTGGCCTGCTGGTCGGCTCGCTGGCGCTGCCCCTGCTGCCCGCCGCGCCGGCCCGCGCGGCGCTGGTGGCCGATCCCGCGGCCCTGGTCAACCCGTTCATTGGGACGTCCAACAGCGCCGATGACTTCCCCGGTGCCGACGTGCCGTTCGGCATGGTGCAGTGGAGTCCGGACACCACGTCCCGGCCCGACGGCGGCGGCTATGAGTACAACGACTCGGCCATCACCGGGTTCAGCCTGACTCACCTGTCCGGCCCCGGCTGTGCCACCG